>WNFZ01000886.1_pt1 | contig 29284 bp, 30 predicted proteins | sample 5400081 | NCBI WGS metagenome assembly WNFZ01 (sample SAMN13153365, study PRJNA577476) | soil metagenome | isolation source: 80 cm soil or saprolite under grassland replicate 1 | place: USA:California | collected 2016-06-15 | reverse complement strand
GGGCGGGCTGAGCCGCGGGCCCGGGTGCGGGAGTATGTGTCCGGCTGGTCGCGGGCATGGAGCGGAAGAACGGGTGGACGCTGGCGGAATGGGCGGGTGAGGTCAGCCCGGATGGGATGCAGCGGCTGCTGCGCCGGGCGGACTGGGATGTGGACGGGGTCCGGGATGATGTGCGGGCTTACGTGGCGGGGCAGCTGGGCGAGCCGGGCGGGGTGTTGATCGCCGATGACACGGGGTTCTTGAAGAAGGGCACCCGGTCGGCGGGCGTGCAGCGGCAGTATTCCGGCACCGCGGGGCGGACGGAGAACTGCCAGGTCGGGGGGGCGGGCTGAGCCGCGGGCCCGGGTGCGGGAGTATGTGTCCGGCTGGTCGCGGGCATGGAGCGGAAGAACGGGTGGACGCTGGCGGAATGGGCGGGTGAGGTCAGCCCGGATGGGATGCAGCGGCTGCTGCGCCGGGCCGGGACGTGTCCTATGTGATGGCGATCCGGTGCAGCGACACGCTGGCCATGCCCGAGGGTGAACGGCGGGCTGATGCGCTGATCACCGCGGTGCCCCCGCGGGCCTGGCAGCGGATCTCCGCCGGGGCTGGCGCGCACGGCCCGCGGGAGTTCGACTGGCACGGATCCCGGTCCGGACCGGCTGGCAGCGTGGCCGCGGGCACTGGCTGCTGGCCCGCCGCTCGCTGAGCGACCCGGATGAGATCGCCTACTACGCCTGCTACGGGCCCCGCCGCTCCAGCACCGCGGACCTGGCGTGGATCGCGGCAAGCAGGTGGCACATCGAAGAGTGCTTCCAGCAGGCCAACGCGTCCGTTACGCATTGCGCGTTCTTCTCCTCAGGGGTTCTCGAATGGTCCAGCCTGGGCGGGTTTTACCTGGATACGCAGGCCGCTGCGGCGTCCGCGGCGGACGTGCACGGCGGTGAGTTCGCCGCGTTGGACCTTATGCAAAATGGTCTGCCGGGCGACGCCGAGGGCGGCGGCGGCTTGCCGCAGTGGTAGCCAGCCCTCGGGCGCGTGTTCGGTGACCTTGGCCCGCAGCGCGTCGTTGAGCTGGATCCGCCAGGGCGCGCCGGGGGTGAGCTGCTCACCGGCGATGAACCCGTCGGCGAGCCACCGGTAGATGGTGGAGATCCCGACGCCCAGTTCGGCCGCGGCCTGGGTGATGCTGACCACATGGCCATCATGACAGGCCGGTGCGGCAGCCTTGCGGAATGGGGGGATGCGGTAGTTGCGGCGCACCTCGGCGACCCGGGCCTTGGTGAATGTCAGGCCGGTGCCGGTGCGGCGGTGCTGGCGGGCGAGCACGCCCGCGATCGTCGCGTCGTCGTAGTGCGCGGCGAGGCGGCGGATGAGGTCCACGGTGGGCGCCTGGGTGGTGCGCCACGGGGCGCCGAGCCGGGGCAGTGCCACGGTCCGTTGCGTGATGGCCCCGCCTTCCCAGCACAGGGTGAGCGCGGCGGTGCGGGCCTGGCGGTCCACGGTGAGGGTGACCTCGGACAGCAGGGCGCGGATGAGCTGCTTGCGTTCCCGGGGCGTGGTGGCGGGGGCCTCGAAGATGGCCCGGATGTCGGCCCCGGCCCGGGACAGCCAGGCTGTCTCCTCGGCTGACAGCGGGCTGGGCTGGCGGGCCTGCTCAGTGGCCAGCGCGGCCTCGGCCCGGGTGACGGCGGCCAGCCGGTCCTCCCAGGCTGCTTCCAGCGACCGGGCCACCAGCCGGTTCTCCGGTTCGCAGGCATCGTATTGGCGGCGGGCGCGGCCGGCTTGGTAGCGGGCCCGTTCGGCGGCCAGCTCGAAGGCCCGCAGCCGCTCGGCCCGGGCGGCGCCGGCGTCGGCGAGCGCTTGGGCGGTGGCAGCCAGCGCGGCCGGCTCCAGCACGGCGAGCACCTCGCCAACCACGGCCTGCTCGATCTGCCGGCCGCCCACGCCCTGGCAGTAGGCCCGGCGGCCGAAGTAGGTGCCCTCGGCCGCGCAGTAGTAACGCGGCAGGTGCTTATGGCGGCTGCCCTGGTAGCCGGTCCGCATCATGCGGCCGCAGCGCCCGCAGCGCACGATGCCCTGCAGCAGCCCGCGGCCCTCCCGCACCGCGCCGCCGCCCTGGCCTGGCGGGGCCGGGCAGTTCGCGTGCAGCCGCTCCTGGTTGGCCAGGTAATCCTCCCAGGAGATGTAGCCGGGGTGGTGGCCGCAGATCAGCACTTCCCACTGCGGCATCGGCACCGGCCGGCGGCCGCACGCCGGCCGGCCCTGCTCCCCGGGCCGGCCGGCCTTGCGGGTGCGGCCGAACGCGAACGCGCCCGCGTAGCACGGGTTGGTCAGCACCCCGATGACGGCCCCGTAGCTGGCCGGGGCCCACACCACGCGCCCGCCTGCCCGGCGCCGCGGCAGCTCCAGCCCGTCGGCGAGCAGGGACAGCATCACCTGGCGGGCCGAGCCGAGCTCGGCGAACCGCCGGAACACCGTCGCGATCGCCTCGCGCACCGCCTCATCGGCGCAGACGGCGGGCTGGCCGTCCTGGTCGTACTCAAGGCCCGCCGGGAGAGCGACCCGCAGCTCACCCTTGGCCGCCTTGTGCCGCATCCCGGCGATCAGCCGGCCCTTCAGCAGGTGCAGTTCTGCCTCTGAGATCGTGCCTTTCAGGCCCAGCACCAGCCGGTCGGAATAGGTCCCGGGGTCGTAGATGCCGTCGCCGTCGGCGATCAGCGTGTCGGTCATCCCGCACAGGTCCAGCAGCTGGTACCAGTCGGAGTTGCTCCGGGCAAGCCGGCTCGCCTCCAGGCCCAGGATCAGCCCGGCCCGGCCCAGCGCGACCTGGGCCACCAGTTCCTGGAAGCCCTCCCGGTTGGCTGCCTGCGCCCCGGACAGGCCCAGGTCGGCATCCACCACCTGGACCTGGCCCGGGCTCCAGCCCAGCGCGACCGCCCGCCCGGCCAGCTCATACTGGCGCTCCAGGCTCTCGGTGTTCGCCCGGGTCTGGGCGAGCGTGCTCTGCCGCACATACACCAGGCACCGCCGGCTGCGGTGCGAGGAGGTGATCTTCGAGGTGTCGCTCACGATTCCACCCCCCCGATGCCGGTATCGAGCACGCCCCTGGCGATCATCCGGGCCAGTAACGTGAGCGCCCGCCGGCGAGCGGCCTCCGGCAGGCCGGCCCACACCTCGCGGTGACGGGCCGGCAAACCGCCGGTGAGGGCCAGCTGGGCGGGCCGGGCTATCCTGAGCGTGCGCATGGCTCACCTCCGGGATTCGTTGGCTGCGGTTCCCGCAGGTGAGCCTACGTGCGCCTCTTCCCCCGCCCCGCGGCGTCCGTCCCGTCCCGGCAGGGCGCCCGCAGACGCCGCCGCGCCTTCCGTGGCCGGCGCAGCGGCCCGCCCGCAGACCAGATCATGCAGCCGGCGGATCCCCGGCACCGACAAAACCGTCCCTCCCGGGCCGGCCACCTGGGCTCCACCCAGATCGGTCTCCTGCACCGGGATCCTCGCCGGATGACCATCGGGGAACGTGACCATCAGCCATGCGCGGCCATGCCAGCGATAGCCAGACACCACCGGCACTCGCTGACCAGCCAGAGGATGCCGAGGATTGGTGATTTCTACTTCTGATGGAAGCCGGTGGGCGTAGTCCTGCAGTGTGTCATTGACTTCAAGAACGAGGCCGGGCTCGACCACTATCAGGTGCGGTCCTGGCGGGCCTGGTATGCCCACATCACCTTGTCCATGCTCGCCCTGGCCTGGCTCGCCGCCAGCCGGGCCCAAGCCGAAAAAGGGGGATCGGCACCAGCGACCCGGGCATGATCGGCTACACGTTACCGGAGATCCGCCGCCTGCTCACGGCCCTGATCCAGACCTGCTCACCCGACCCAGACGGCGTGTGGTCCTGGTCCCGCTGGCGCCGGCGACGCCAATACCAGGCCCGGCTATGCCATTACCGGCAACGCGGCTATGCATTCGCTTAGCCGATCCGTTGACTGATCATTGAGGGCATGACGGTGGATCTTGTAGCGGCTGAACTGGAGCCGCCGGCCCCGGTGAACGTTCCCCGCCTATCCTCAGGAGGCCGCTGAAATGGCCTATGCCCCCGACCTAGACCAGATGCTCACCGCCGGCGTGCATGTCGTTTTAATCGGTGTCGCCGCCGGCTGGGAGCCAGTACACATGAGGGATGGCCGAAGTCCCGCTGCCCGGCGGCAACACCACCGGGGCTGTGCTGATCGATGGCGTGATCCACAAGCGAGCGTCGCCGTGGACGCCGACCGTGCACGCGTTGCTGCGGTACCTGGAGAAGGCCGGGTTCCCGGGCGCGCCCCGGGCGCTCGGCTTCGACTCGTCCGGCCGCGAGATGCTGAGCTACCTGCCGGGCGAGACCATCGGGGACCGGATGCCCTGGCCGGCGTGGGTGTCGGCCAACTCGATGCTGGTGCAGGTCGGCCAGTGGCTCCGGCGGTTGCACGACCTGACCGCCGATTTCCGCCCGCCGGCGGACGAGCGATGGTTCATCGGTGGCGTCATGCGGCCGGGGCTGATTGTCGGCCATCAGGACGCGGCCCCCTACAACGCGGTCGTGGACGGCGAGCGGCTGGTCGGGTTCTACGACTGGGACATCGCCGGGCCGTCGTCGCGGGAGTGGGATCTGGCCTTCTCGATGCTCCCCTGGGTGCCGCTCGCGTCGCCGTCGCCGGGTCCATCGGACGCGCCCGGTCCATCGGCCGCGGCCGGTGCGGGCGGGCCGGATGCCGGCGAGCGGTCGCGGCGGTTCCATCTGCTGCTCGACGCGTACTGCTTCGAGGGCGACCGTGAGGTGTTCGGGTCGGTGGTGCCGCAGCGAGCCCGGCGACAGGCCGAGGTCATCCGGCGCGCGGCCGCGGCGGGCGATCCGGCGTCCGTCGCGCTCCTGCCGATCGCCGGCCTGCTGGAGTCCTCCGCGGTCGATGTCGAAGCGCTCCCGCGCGACTTCTGGCTGCGCTGACCATCCCCGGCCTCAGAACCCAGGCCGCAAAAGGGGAACCGGCACCAGCGATCCGGGCATGATCGGCTACACGTTACCGGAGATCCGCCGCCTGCTCACGGCCCTGATCCAGGCCTCCACGCCCGACCCCGGACACGTCTGGTCCTGGTCACGCTGGCGACGGCGACGCCAATACCAGGCCCGCCTCAGCCACTGCCGGCGGCGTGGCTATGCCTTCACCTAACTGCCGTTGCAGTATTAACGGCCACCGGCGGTGACCTGGGATTCCGGGCAGCCACGATCGGCAGCGTCATCGACGCAGCCGGCGCAAAGCTGCGCAACGAGGGCGGTTACACCCTCAATCTGCATCAGGCGAACGTCCGGGGCTCAGTGCGGCTCGTCGATGGGTTCAATTCGATCGGCGTGGTCGTCTTGAACCGGGCGGCCATTGATGGCCGCCTTACCTGCGCGACAGCATCCTTCGACTGCCCGGCCCGTCCGGCCGGAACCAGCACGGCCACGCCATCGAGGCGATATCAGCAACGATACGCGGCGGCATGGACCTCGGCTGGGACAAGCCGCCCCGTCCGAGCGTGGATTTCACCAACACCACCACATCGTTCCTCGCCGGCCGACCCGCCCGCGCGGCCGCCTCGGTTCGCCGTCTCCGGCTTCACCTACGAGCGCTTCGAGCAGCCCCAGGGGGGCAGCTCAACGCAGACCTGGGATCACGCGGCGCGATGCGGGTGGCTCCGGCGCCAGGTCAACTACGACGCCGGCCCATACGAGCAAGCAGCACGCGCATTTCCGGCAGCACGGCTACACCGACGGCGCCAAGGCGATCCTGATTGCTCAGCGCAGACGCGCACGCAGCGCCATCCGCGGGCCCCGCGCGCTGCCGCGCCGCCTGCTAGATACCGCCCACAGCCTCACCGTCGCTTACGGATACCGGCCCGGCCGGGCCTGTGGCTACTCGCGATCCTGCTCGTCCTGGTTACCGCCCCGGTCCAGATACGCGGCCCTCAGTCCGCGATGCGCGCCACTATCGCCGGCGCCGTATACACCACCCAAGGACCCATCCGATCCCGCACCACGCATCCGGCCACCACAGCAGGAAATTCGGGTTCCGCCTCGCGGAGATCAGCTAGAGCCGCCCGCGGGGACGGGCAGGTCCGCTGCTTCAACTCCTTTCTCTACGCCTTCGGCACCGTCATTCCGCTCGTATCACCCGGCCAAAGAGCCACCTGGTACCCCGGCGCTCACGCTGCCTACGGAACCTTCCTGCCATGGTGGCCCGACACCGCCACCGTACCCGGCTGGCTGCCATCTTCGATTTTTGTTCTGTCCCTGGCAGGATTTGCCCGCTCGATGTGATGGCCCAGACACCTGATCTGGATCCCTGGGCTACTTCAGCCGCGTCATGCCGAGCCGAGAGGCACAGCCGTTGCGCCGGCTGTCCGGGCACCGGCAGATCCGCCGGACCTGCGCGCAAGCCAGACATGGCACCTCAGCTAGCAGAGTCGTCCATAACGGCGGCTCGGCGCGCGTTCTGCCTGAACTTCTCCATCACTTAGCGTGATGCCATCGTCGCCTTGGCCCGATCCCCTGTCGACTGCGTGCGGCATGACTTGTCCGGAGGTCGCCGTCGGGCGAGGTGCCCGCCGGGTTGTGACCGCGCTGCTGGGCAGGTGAGGGAACGCTGATTCTGCCGGCCCCTGAGGGGCCTTGCCTGCCCGCCGGGCAGGCAACGGCACGGGCCGCGATTCCCCGACCGGGGCGGGCATGCGAACCTGGCAGAACTGGGCCACCGGAAGCCGCCCGCGATCCCGGCATCAACAGGCCTTCTGTCGCTAGACAGCGGTCCTGGGCTGGCGGACCTCGGCGTCGGCGATGACCCTGTCGTCGGCAGGTCCAGTCGCGTGAATCTGTCCCCAAAGCATCAGGAGCCTTCGTGACCGAAGCCCGCGCAGATATGACCGGGCAGGGTCAGCGCCGCCGCGGCCAGCGGGCCAGGGATGGCGGCGGGGATCTTGGTCAGCGCGGAAACAAGTGGTGGACGCTGCTCGCGGTGTGCCTGGGCATGTTCATGCTGCTGCTGGATATCACGATCGTGAACGTCGCGCTGCCAGATATCCAGAAGGCGCTGCGCTCGAGCTTCTCCGATCTGCAGTGGATCGTTGACGCCTACGCGCTGACGCTGGCGGCGTTCCTGCTGACCGCGGGCAGCCTGGCGGACATGTACGGCCGCCGCCTGCTGTGGCTGATCGGCCTGGTGGTGTTCACCGGCGCCTCGGTGCTGTGTGGTTTTGCGGTCAGCACGCTGATGCTGCAGCTATCTCGCGCCTTGCAGGGAGTTGGCGGGGCGATCATGTTCGCGGTGTCGCTGGCGCTGCTGGCTGACGCCTTCCGCGGCAACGACCGCGGCACCGCGTTCGGGGCCTGGGGGGCGGTGACCGGCCTGGCGGTGGCCATCGGCCCGCTGCTCGGCGGCGTACTGACCTCAGGCCTGTCCTGGCGGTGGATCTTCTTTGTCAACGTGCCGATCGGGATCGCGGCCGCCGTGATCTCGGTGATGAAGGTGGCGGAGTCGCGGGCGCCGTGCGCTAGCCGGCCCGACTGGCCGGGCTTCGTGCTCTTCACGGTGGCGCTGTCGAGCCTGGTCTACGCTCTGATCGAGTCGAACCAGCGGTCTTTCGCCAACGGCCTTGTGCTTGGCTGTTTCGCTGCGGCGGCCGTGCTGCTGGCTGCTTTCGTCATCGTGGAGCGGCGCAGCGTGCACCCGATGTTCGATCTGACGCTGTTCAGGCTGCCGACCTTCAGCGGCGGCTCGGTCGCGGCGTTCGGGCTCAGCGCGTCGATCTTCTCGATGATTCTTTATCTCGTGCTGTACTTGCAGGACATTTTGGGCTACTCCCCGCTGGCGACTGGCGTGCGGGTGATGTTCCTGTCAGGAGCCATCCTGGTGACCGCCACGGTGGCCGGCAGGCTTTCCTCACGGGTGCCGGTCCGGCTGCTGATCGGGCCCGGCCTGATCATGGTCGGCGTGGGCCTGCTGCTCATGCGCGGGCTCGACGCGGCCTCGTCCTGGACCCATCTCATCCCCGGAATGATCGTGAGTGGTCTTGGAATCGGCCTGGTAAACCCGCCGCTAGCCTCCACCGCTGTCGGCGTGGTGCCCCCGCAGCAGGCCGGCATGGCCTCGGGCATCAACTCCACTTTCCGCCAGGTCGGGATCGCCACCGGCATCGCCTTGCTGGGGACGCTGTTCTCCAACAACGTGCGTGACGAGGTGCTGACCCGGGTGGCCGCGGTGCCCGGGCTGGCCCACGGCGGCCCGCAGATCGCCACCGCAGTCCAGTCCGGGCAGATCGCCCACGTGATCGGCAAGCTACCCGAGCACGCCAGGCAGACCGTGGCAGTAATCACCCGGACAGCCTTCACCACCGGCCTGAACCGCATCCTGCTGGTCGCGGCAATCATCGCGCTGATATCGGGCGTGGTCTCCCTGACCGCCATCCGCAGCAAGGACTTCGCCCAGCAGCAGGGAGCCGGCTCCGCAGGCCGCACAGCCGCAGCGCAAAAGGCGACCCAGCCTGAACAGGCATAAGCGTTCCCGCGGGCGCAGCCGGCACGGTGAGACCGACTCACAGCGGGCCGCTACGCGCCTGGATGACCCTGCCGGGAGGCAGGCCAGCGGATCCCCGCACGCCACCACCCGCACGCGCAGAATGCCCGATCTGGACGTTATCGCCGCTCGACATCGGGATGCGCTGGCCGTACAAGTAAGGCGGCACTGCGCGCGCCCGACATTGGGAGTCGGCCACGGTCCGCGTTCGGTGGCGCAGATCCGCCGACGATTAGCGCCCGCTGTCAGCGATCTTGCATGCCAGCCAGAGCAGTAGCTTGGCCATCCATGGCGGGGTATCAGCAGCCTCTGCGGGCACGGCCGCGCGGGAGCGTGTTGCTGCGGCTGCCTGCCAGCGCAGCGGGGCGTACCCGGCCTGCCGGGCTGCCCGGGCGAGCTGGGTAAGTGCGGATTCCTCGAGCTGGCGGACGCGCTCGCGGCTGATACCCAGCTCGCGGGCGGGGGAATCATAGGTTTGCCGTTCCGGTGCGAAGGTGCGGGAGGCGAGGATCAGCCTGCGCCGCTCATCGGTTTCGCCGAGCAGTTGCGCGGCCAGACGCGTCACGTGCCCGCCCGGTTCGGCGGGTCCGGCCAGCGGCTGGAGGCTGAGCTGCGCGAGCCGGTCCCAGCACCGGGCGACGTCTGCTGGCATGCCCGCTGCGGCGGGGGCGAGGGTAAGCAGGTCGCCGAGGGTGCGCGCGTCAGTTACGGCGATGGCCCATGCCGCAATGACCTGCAAGGCGGCGGCGCCCGGCGGAGGACGGCCGAAGTGTCCGCCAGGACGCGACCCGGGCCGCCGGCATGGCCAGCGGCCGTCGTGGCGGTTCCATTATCAGCCGGCCCGAGTTCGCTGATGACCGCCCGGACCGCGGCGATCAGCCGGGGCCCGCTGTTGCGCAACTCGAGCAGGCACTCGTCCGGGGTGGCGGCGACTTCCTCGACATAGGCAAAGCCCTGCCGGTCGAGAAGCTTGTAGCACCGCATGCTGCCGGTGCGGCGCAGCAGCGGCGCGGCAATCACATCCAGCGGCGTGCGGCCTTGCGGGACACGATGCAGGTTCCAGCCGGGGACAGCCCCGGCGGCAATCAGCCGGCGGAATTCCTCAGCCAACGGGCTCTGGCCTACGACATGAAGCGACCGGGCTGGCGACGGACGGAACACCAGCACGCGTCCGAGCGGCTCAGGATCCGCCCCGGCCGACGCAGACAACTCATGACCCCCGGACAGCCGCGCCACGACAGTCCGCAGCTGCTCTTCAGGCGCCCGGGTCTCGGCCAGATCGGCACGACGCGGCAGCTGATGAGCTGCCTCTCCGGTGACCTCAGCAGGCAACCCATACGGGTCCCATCCGGGACCGTACACGGCATGCGAGCAATCCACCAAGGCATCACCATCCTTACCTCGATGATGCCAGCCGGACGCCGCGGCCTTGGGACGCTGCCAAGTGTCGGCGGCAGCGGGGATTGTTCGGAACGCCCGTTCGTCCCCCAGACGGCAGGCCGCTCTCCCAACAAGTCATAACTCCCAGATACGCGCGGCCAACACCCGCAGGCAAACGATCATGAATGCCGCGCCGATCGGCGGGACTGTGTGCTGTGTTCATCTCGTGGTCGGAAACGTGACGTGATCTGTGCTGCGCAGGCGGGCTATGGGAGGCCAGGCCGTTTGCAGGGGACCACTGGGCAGTGCGGCAACGTCCCGGCCATGGAGCGTGACCGCGTCCGCGGCAGCCCGCCGCGTACGGTGGGCAGGTGCCAGCTTTCCGCGCGATCGCGGCCCGGCGCGCGGCACGCAGGCACAGCACATCCCGCGAACCGGAAGGCAGCCTGATCCATGTACCACGTGAACGCTGATGACCTGCCGGGCAATGACGTTTCCCGCACATTCGAAGGTGCCAGGCACGGCCCATCGTCGGTGTCGTTCTTCCTCGTGCACAACCGGCCCGGCGATGGACCTGACCTGCATCAGCACCCCTACGACGAGACCTTCGTCATCCTGGAGGGCCACGTCGTGGTCCGGGTCGGCGGCGAGAGCATCGAGGGCGGGCCCGGCGATATCGTCATCGGCCCGGCAGCCACCCCGCACGGCTTCACCAACCCCGGGCCGGGCCCGGCCCAGCTCGTGTGCATCCACGCCGCTCCGGCGATGACGACCGAGTGGCTGGACTAAACCCCACGCCACCGCAGGCCTGTCGCGACGACCAGCTCGGGAGCAGCACACGGAATGCCCACATTGGGCGGTCAGCGGGCTGACGCACTTGCGCCGACGTCCGGGCTAGAGATAACGGCGGGAATGTGCGCTTTGCGTATGTCGAGGCAGGATCACGAAGCGTGACCACACTGACGAGCCGCCGACGGCAGCCGGCTGCTATTCACAACGGCCACGGAGCGTGGCCCAGGGTGCGCGGGAGGATCTGCCCTGCTGGGTGATCTGCTCGCGGAACGGTCGTCATCGCGGCGGGATCACGCGTCTAACGGCTGGATCGGACATCTATTTGTAGTGGAATCGGGCTTGCAGAATCACGATGTCATCACCGTCGACCAGGTAGACCAGGCGGTGTTCCTCGCTGATCCGCCGGGACCAGGCGCCCGCGAGCATGTGACGGAGCGGTTCGGGCTTGCCGATTCCGGCGGCAGGGTCGCGCAGCGAGTCATCGATCAGCCGGTTGATCCGCTTGAGGGTGGCCCGGTCGGCGGCGAGCCAGTAGGTGTAGTCCTCCCAGCCGTGGGGGGTGAAGACGAGCCTCACAGGGCCAGGTCGCGCTCTTCACGCTGGCCGGAGCGAGCCTGCTGCAGGCTCTCGATCAGCCGCCTGGCGTTGGCCGGGACCCTGAGCAGGTGCGCCGTTTCCTCCAGGGCCTCGTAGTCCGCGCGTGCCAGGAGCACGGCATCCCCGCGCCGGGAGGTGATCTCGATCGGGGTACGGTCGTCGTTAACCTGCTCGATGAGCGGGAACAGGTTCTTCCGCGCCTCGCTGGCAGTGATTGCCATCGATGACCTCCTCAGATACTGGTACCAAATATTGTACCAGTTCCGAGTGCGCTGTTATGCGAACTTCACGGCATGCGCGAGCGTACTTGTGGCCGCGCATGTTCCTTTTACCCGCACGAAGGCATCCCGGGGGTGGCTACGCCCTGCCTTCTGCGCCGGGCGGCAGGGCCGCATCCGCTGGCAGCCAGGTCACCGGCGGTAGGCCAAGGATGAGACGGGCCATCAAGATCACCGATGCAAATGATCAGGTTCTCATGCCCCCGGGCACCCGGCACTCCGGAGGTGCCGGGATTCCCGGTCACCGAACCCGGCGGGCTACGAGCCACGAACCAGGCCCGTAGCAGAGCCGATAGCGTCGGCTTCGCTGCCGCCAGCTAGCCAGCCTCGGCTACTTTCGGTGACGGAACCTGTCGGCCCTTGCCTTGAGGCCGTGGAACGACTCGTGGAACGAGCGCTGGCAGACAATCTGTGCAACCTGTGCTTTCCGTACATATTCGCGAGATATCGGTGCAGCTAGCGCCCTCGGTGCAGCGCAGCGGCCTTCTTTTAATCCTTGGTTCAGGGTTCGAGCCCCTGGCGCCCCACCCACTCTGACCTGTGGTTTCTCCTCCTGAGAGGGCGCAGCCCAACAGTCGTGGAACGGCGACTCGTTCCACGACCGGCCCTTCTTGGGTGCCCGTGATGGCACACGCGCCCGGCGAAGGTTACATGGAGTGAGTGCTGGGCACTCGCACCAATAGATCTAGGCTCATGGAGGTCCGCCGGCAAAGGGCCGAGGTGGCTGTCGGCGGTGTTCAGCAGCCACTCGTCTAGCTGCACATGCCCACCGACGAGCAGAATGAGCTAAGAGCTACGTGATTCTCTTCGGAAACCGAGCCGCAAGCTGGTGCCACGACGGAGGAACCATATGCGAACGGGCAGCGGCCAGGCCGACGATCCGCCAGCAGCCGCTCAGGAAGCCGAGCCGGCTGCTGGCCCCCCGTTCGCCACCACCCGGTTGGTCACCTGGCACAGCGATATCGTGGCCTGGGTCGACCGGCTCGGCTGGCTGCGCACCCTGAACGACCAGTTGACCGCCGTGCTGGGGCCAGTCCGCGAACGGCACCAGGACAATCTTGTCCTTGAGTTGCTGCATGGTGGCCGATGGGCCGGCCACCCGCTACACCCAGCACTTAGCGACCTGCCCATCGGGCTGTGGACAGGCGTCATGGTGCTGGACGCTGCGGACCGCGGCCCAGCTCCCCGGCGCGGTATCGACGCCGCAGGCGTGCTCAGCGCGGCCGGCATCCTCGCCGCGAGCGCTACTGCCCTGACCGGTCTCAGCGACTGGACCGTCAGCAACGATCAGGACCGCCGCGTCGGGCTCTTCCACGGCCTCCTCAACACGGTGGCCCTTGGGCTGCAGTGTGCCTCCCTGGGCACTCGGGTGGCCGGCCGCCATAGCACGGCACGCGCTTTGGGCGCGGCCAGCCTCACGGTCACGGCCGCGGCCGGTTACCTCGGCGGTCATCTCGTATTCACCAAAGGTGTGATGGTCAGCCGGGTGGCGTGGGCCATCGGGCCGCGGCGGTGGACCCGCGCGCTGCAGGAGGCCGAGCTGCCTGACGACTCGCCGACCGCCGTCGAGGCCGAGGGCCGGCAGGTCATGCTGTACCGCCACCGCGGCCGCCTCTACGCCATCGACAACATCTGCAGCCACGCCGGTGGCCTGCTCAGCCGAGGCACCGTCGCAGATCTGACCGTGACATGCCCGCTGCACGGGTCCCGCTTCGCGCTCGCCGACGGCTGCGTCGGCCGCGGCCCGGCTAGCCAGCCACAACCCGTGCTACCTACCCGGATCCGCAACGGCTGGATCGAGGTGCGCGGCAGCCAGCCGGCACCCCGGCGGCCCGCAAACGGAAGGACACAGCCATGACGTTCGTCGTCGTAGCGAACCTTGATGACCTGGAGGTCGGCGACACCATGCTCGTTGACGAGCTGCGCGAACCGATCTGCCTCATCCGCCTCGATGATGACGACGTCAGGGCGATCCACAACACCTGCACCCACCAGCAGCAACCCCTTCACGAGGGCTCCCTCCAGGACGATGACACGCTGGTCTGCGCCGCCCACGCGTCACGCTACGACCTGACCACCGGCGAGGCCGTCGGTGTGTTTGCCTGCGGCCCCATCCCTGTTTACGCATGCAAGATCGAAGACGACGCCATTTTCGTCGACATTGAGCAGCAGCTCAACGACGCACCCATCCCTCATCCTCCGTACCACTAAACTAGCGACTCGCAGCCGCCGGGCGGGAAGCCCAGCCCACGTGATTCATCCCGATGATCACAGCCGCACCGGCGGGCCTGGCCGCGCACGCTGAGGCCGGGCACGCTGACGGTAAGGACGGGACGATGGCACGCGGGTGGGCTCATGCCGGTCGGCTAATGCAGGTCCTCATGGGAGGGCATGTGGCGCTCGTCCGGGAGAATGTGATCTTGGTGGTGCAGGGCTAGTCCCCGCGCATAGCGCCGGGCAACGTCGGACATCAGTGAGCCAGCGTCGCTGGCGCCTACCCCGAACACTGTGCCCGGATAGTCCAGCGGCCCCATGATGGCGCGGATGCGGTCCCAGTCTCCCGGTGCCACGAGTTCGGCGGGCTGTCCGCCGGCGAACCAGCCCATCGGTACCGCCGCACCGGCCGGGACTACGGTATTGACATAGACCACCGCGTTGAACTCGACCTCCGCGCCCATTTCGATGCGGGCACCGTTGAACACCATGGCACCAGTCGCGATCCGGGAGCCGCCTTCGATCACGCAGCCGGTAAGATGCGCGTGCGGGCCGACGAGTACGTCGTCACCGACGCGGGTTACGTGGCTTGGCACGCCCCGGATGACCGCGTTCTCCATCACCACGCAGTTCCTCCCGATCTCCACGGGGCCACCCTCGGCCGTGATCACCGCGCCGAACAGCACCCGGCTGTGCGGGCCGACGGTGACATCACCGGCGAGCACCGCCGTCGGCGCAATGTAAGCCGACTCCGATACCTGCGGGATCTTTAGCCGGTGCTCCACGAACACCGCACCACGCCCCACCACTGGCGGAGGAACCGGATATTCATCCGCACTCACATTCATCACCCCATGCCGCTTCCGGCAGAACATCGGTTCATGGGCGCATCCTGTCCGACAGCGCCCCTGTCTCCGATGCTGACCGCGTCCACGCCCGGCGCCTCACCATTGACCCGGGCCTGCTCCCACGCTCAACGATAAGGCGCTTGTCGATCTCAACGTGTACCGCATCAGAACTTGACGCCGTGGCCGTCACTTGCGGTTCGGCTGGATGAGCCGGGTCCGCCAGGATCGCGGTTCGCGGCTCCTCGTCTGCTCTACCTGATCGCGATCCGGGTCTCCGGCTGGCTGTTACTGCTGGGCCGCACACGCATCGAAGGACTCGGCGGCGTGTCCACGAGTACTACCGAGCCAGGCCGACTCCGCGAACAGGCAGGTCAGCCAGTAAGCGACGAGTCTTGGAGCGGTACAGGGCCCGCCGGACGCTCCTCGACCGGGACCTTATCGCGTTCGTCGCCGGCCCGGTGCTGCCGATCGTGCCCGTGGCGCCGGCGTTCCTGCTCCTGCGGAAATAATGGCAGGCGGGACCGGCGGGCTACGGCGCGAAGGGCGAGACGATTCTGACGTTCTCAGGCGCGGCGGCCGAAGCGTGCCAGCAGCAGGGTCTGGGCGTCCGCATCGCCGGGCGCCGGCGGCCGCGCGCCGATCAGGCCCGCATCGCGGTAGGCGTCCTCCATGGCACCGAACCAGGTCGCGCAGGACTCGACGAGCCCGGCGTCCAGGCGCTCGTCCGCGCCGATGGCACGCGCCAGGTCCCAGGCGTGGATCAGATGGTCGGCGCTCAGTTGCAGCGCGTACTCGCTGCCGGGGACATCGCCGAACGAGAGGTGGACGATCCGGTCCATCGCGCTCTCATCGCCGGCCGCCCGCACCGCCCTAGCGGAGGCCGCCGCCCAGGCGGCTTTCGGCTCCGGGCCCAGCACGTCGCCGTCAAAGCGGTCGCCTACTTCGGCGATCGAGTACCCCGCGAACAGCGGCGGCGCCCACAGGTCCTCGCCGACAAGGTGGTTCACCAGATCCCGGACGACCCAGTCCTCATTGGGGGTCGCGGCCTGCCACTGGTGATCACCGATCTGCCGGACGCGGGCGTTGAACTCCCCGACCGCGCGGCGGAACATCGCGGGTACGTCCATGTCTCCTCCTGCGGCCGAGCTTTCCGGTGCCCACCTCAAAGTCCCGGCAATGGCGTGAACCCGCCGACACAGCCGGCGGGCAAAGTCTATGACGGCATGATCCAGCAGGCATGCCCCGGCGATATGGACGCCGACGGGCACCCCAGCGCGGCACGGCCGACCGGGCCACGGCAGGGGCCAGGCAGACGACGCCGGCCGTCAGCGGCAGACTGACACAAAGCCAAGGCACCAGCCGACGCCGGCCACAATGCACCTCGCCAGCCTGGCATTTACGTCGGGTCACCGACGAGTTCGAAATAGCTTCCGCGGCGGCGACGCTTGCAAAAGCGTTCCCCGCCACGTCAAGAGTGCCTTCCGGTCTTGCAGGCTAAGCTTCGCCGCAGCAAGAACCCTGTTCACATCCAGGCCGGCGATGGCGGCCCGGAAGGCGCCCTCCGTGGTTGTACCCTGAGCCCGGCAGAGGGCATCGATCTCCGGCTCGGCGTTGTTGCGGTTCGCCGTCGCAGCGCGCAGGTCGCCGAGGCGCACCGTCTCCATGTAGTCGCTGACGATCTCGCCGGGCTCGGTATCGGCTGCGGCCAGCAGCAGCATGGCGATCATGCCGGTCCGGTCACGCCCGCCCATGCAATGGAACAGCACTCCGCCAGGCGGAGCGCTCACGATGGCTGACAGCGCTGCGCCCGACCGCTCGGGCATCGCCTGAAGATGGGGAAGGAAGTACAGCGCGGTGCCGACAAGCCCGTTGTCCCAGTAGTCCTTCCAGAAGTCCCGATTCTCCAAGTTATCCAGGTCAACCTCGATCGTGGTGAGCCAGCCGGGCCGGTGGGCCGCGTCCCGTGCCCGCTCCCAGGGCTGCCGGAGATCCACGATGGTCCGGATCCCCTCGGCCTCGACCTGTTCCCATCCGGTAGCGGTGATCCAGTCCACGTTCTCGGAGCGGTAGAACACGCCTCCAGGCGTGTACGCGCCATTCCGGCGGCGAAGACCCCCGAGATCACGGGCGTTCACCAGGCCTTCCACCGCGAGGCTGCGAAGTCGTGCCCTGCCCGCCAGGCTCACGTCGCTGACCCTGGCCTTTGCCATGCCTGCCGGCGCATGTACTTCTCCAGCCAGCCCGGCCTCGACACCCGGACTCCGATCACCGTAACCATTGACCGTAGGGCAAGGTCAACGACACGGCTCTCGAGGTCATGCGAGTAACCGCATAAGCATGCGTGCACGCAACGCGCGCCGGGCCAGCATCATCAGGCAGCCGAGAAAATGGCGCGCGAGCAGGTGGCCGACCGGGAAGATCACCCAGCGCTGATCTCAACCCGGCACAGGTTCAGTAGCGGTCTTCCGGCTGCCAGGTACCGGGCGGACCACTTGCTTGCAGGTGCCGCTGTGCAGCGAGCCGTATCGAGAACATGGCCCAGACGACTTTCCCCATGTCGCTTGGCGGAGTGTAGCCCCACTTGTCGCTTAGTGCGCAGATGATGTGCAGTCCGCGGCCGGTCTCGGCAAGGGAAACCGGCGTTCTGGTTGCCGGCGCGGTTTTGCTGGGATCGGCGACCGCGCACAGCACGCAGGGCCCAGTCTTCAGCAGACCGAGCCGGATAGGCCATTGAACCCGGCTGTCGGCGGAATCTGGCAGGGCGTGCTGTAACGCGTTGGTCAGCAGCTCAGAAACGACAACTGCGATGTCTTCCCTGCGTTCTGTCACGCCCCACCGCTGCAAGGTGGCGATGGTGAGGTCTCGCGCTGCCCGGACCGATCCGGCATCCACACCCGCCGTACGTGTGGCTATCCGGGGCAAGCAGGTCCAGTCCACCGGAGCGGAATCTGGCGACAGCCACCGATTCCCCCTCGCCAGGTCGGCCATCTCCGCAGCGCGCGCTAGCCAGGGGCAGCCGGAGCTGTCCGCCAGGCGTGCTGGGTGCACTGCCATCGCTGTCCGGCTAATCCTGGTGCAGGCCGGAAATCGGCGCGCACGCCTGCGTCCTGCCGTGGCGCGGGCGGTTGGCTTCCTCGGAGCATCCTTGGATCGTCAGCGGCTCACCCGTGCTCCTCGGATTGCCGTGCGCTGTCCGGCGCCGGGCGCCATGAACTCGCCGAGTTCCGGCCGCAAACGCCACCTGGCAGCTCCAGACTCGTCTGATCATGTGCGATTCTCCTTAAAAGACTCCTGCGCGCAGGGCGGCGGTCATCAGGAGGGCCCTGGTGATGGCCGCGTCCCGATCCCACAGCGCGACTGGGCGGGAGGTCCGGAAACCGGCGCCGTTCTGCTGGCATCTGGGGCAAGCCAGCCGGCCGAGGGCGTCGACACGCCAGCCGACCAAGATCGCGCGGGCGCGAATGTCGGCCTCGCCAAGAGCTGCACGATTGACGTGGTGAGAGATGCATGAACCCATCTCGCACCACGCGATCGGTATCCGCAGCTGGTCGCCGATCGCAGCCGGCTCTGTAATCTCGCCGCCTGCACTGGCCCCGACCCCGGCGCTGACCTCCGCGCTCGCAGCGAGCCTGTTCGCAGGCGGAGGGACGGCGGTGGCTCCAGGGTCGAGGCCGCCATCGCCCGCCGGCTCAGCACGGGCGCCGCCCGCCGGCTCAGCACCGGCGCCGCCCGCCGGCTCAGCACCGGCGCCGCCCGCCGGCTCAGCATGGGCGCCGGCAGCTGGCTCGGCATGGGCGCCGGCAGCTGCCTCATCATGGGCGTCATCTGCTGGCTCAGCGCGGGCGGCTGCTGGCTCAGCGCGGGCGCCGGCTGCCGGCTCAGCATGGGTGTCAGCTGCCGGCTCAGCATGGGCGTCATCTATTGGCTCAGCATGGTCATTGTCGCGCAGCTCGGAGATCCAGTCGTTCATCTCGAGCATGCTGGCGTCGTCTCGTCGCATCTTGATCTTCACGTGCAGACCTCCCGTCAGCCAGAGGCAAGCTGCCGTACAACTACCGTGACCTGCGCCGGAACAGGCACGTGACGGGATAACTGCTGCGCGTCCTAGCCGTACCGGGTCCCCGGTGGCACCGGCGCGGCCGACGGCGATCATGCCAGGCCGCTGATCATCTCCCAGCGCGGGAATACCCAGCCTGCCGTCAGGCAGCGCCTTGTTCCCCGTGCGTGTACGCCATCATGACGCTTTCCTCCCCTTCAAGCGTCCGGGCTGACCTCTGGGCTCTCGATTTCCAAAGTCTCGCTTATGAATCACAGTCAGATAAACATACAGTAAATATTCAGCTTTCGATGGGCTATTGCCATGATCGCATGTGGACATTATCCGGCTTTCTCCCGTGCACAGGGGGTGGATAATATCCACCCAGGTGACGGGCCTGGCACAGGCGCGGCCGCCCAGAAATCCTCAGCGTTATCCCCACGTTGTACACAGATTCCTGGAACGTTTGCACAAGTCATCCACAAGTTTGCGCACAGAGAAGCCCCGCCTGCTGCCGGCGGGGATCGCTTGCCAGCCAACATGACGCAGCGAACAAGGGTCCGGGGACCGGCCGCGACGGCGCGTGGCGACCTGGGCCAGGGCCGTCAGGCGGCGGCATCCGCGCGCGAGGCCGGGCGTGCCGCCCGGATGTGACAGGCGGACTGCCTCCGGCAGGAGATCTTGGCTCGGAGCACGGCCGTTCACCGCAACGCGCCCCATCAGCAACTACCACGCCGGTCTCGGAGGGCATTCGCCACGCAGCGTCCCGTACAGGCATGTCCGAGCCAGTTCCAGGTCCCAGGCCAGCGCGGGCACTGCAGGCATCCAGGCTGGGTCTCCGGTAGTCAATACCTACGATCCGGGTGCCGCAATCCTCCGCTGATTGTCGGATCCCAGAAGCCGACCTTGACGAGAGGCGCGACTCGTCTACCTGCTAAGCACACCTTTGCCGCACTCCTGCTGCTGGACGTATCTTCGGCATGGCATTTGCCTCAACGGCAAACCTCTGTTATCGAACCCGAAAAGGACCCATACATTATTGAAGATTGGGCAGTCTGAATTTCCGGCGATTTGTGAATCGCATCGCCCTAATCCGACCCGACGCCCGCATATCATGCCGGGGGCGTGGCCTGCGCTCTCCGCGGGTGACTCTCGTCCCTTTGGTGGCGGAACGGCACGGTGACCGCAATGGAATCGGGAAACCAGTGGGCTCCGCCGGGGGTAGGTGGATTTCCGCAATTCACCTGCAGGTATCTCATCGCCGAACCGACACCGAGCAGCCGGTCACGCGGGGGGAATCCATAACTGTCGTGGATAACATAGGTCAGTCTTCCGGTGTACCGCCGGCCGGTCATCATGCCCGTGCCGCGGACATCCAGGCCCTGGGTGCCGCGGAACCCGAAGTAGAGGTCGCGGGAAGATGCGGGCAGGGCAAAGCGGATCGTGCGCAGCGCGGGTGCCGTCAGGCGCACGTGTGACCTGCCCGCGCGGAGCTGGCTCAGCACGGCCGCCTGGATGTGCCGATTGAGGCTGTGGAAGGCACTGCTGGCCCGTGCCTCCCTTGAGATCTGCGATCTTGCGCCGAAATGCATCGCCGTTCCCGTACCTGCGAGGAAACGGGCGAGAAGCGTTGCTGCGACCGGCGCTCCCGCGAAGACAAGGCCCGTGGCGGTGGCCTTCCCCAGGGCCTCGTCGCGGCGGAATTTCCCTGGCTGGCAGGCTGCGGCGGGGTCGTGGGCGTGCGTGTCCTGGCTCGGGCCGGGCTGCACGGGAACAGCGCCGCTGACGGTGAAGTCAGCCCTGCCGGGATCTCGACGCGGGTGGCTGGTGGCCGCTGGTGTCGCAGATCCGGCCACCGGATGACGCGGCGCAGGCGCTGCGGGGGCGAAACCCACGGCCGAGCAGCCGCCAGCTATCAGTGCTGAGGAGACGATGGCGATGATCTGCCACCAGCAGCTACGTCCGGAGGCCTGACCAGGCCGTGTCGGGGCACTCACTGAAGCCTCCGCGCTCATAGGCGTCGCGCATGGTTTCCTGGCCCCCGCATGCGCCGGGCGGCAGCGACACGAGCCCCTGGGCCTGGACCAGCGTCTCATCAACCAGCCGGTACGAGGCTGACCCAGTTAACCAGCCCGGCCTGCAGAGTGCACTGCACGTTGCCTAGGGGCCAGGCCGCGTTGTCTGGCGTGATCATCTCGGGCGCAGCGGCGTGGCCGTGAGCAGGTGTCCTGGCCCGCGAACCGAGCGATCAGCGCCGGGCCGGACGCGTCCTGGGTAGAGGATCTAGCCGGGCAAGCAAGGCCTGGGACGACTGGCGGTCGCGCCGATGAGTTCCGTTGCGCCGAGGTGTCGGAGAGTGTGTGAGCAACTCCCGCCCAGGTGGCAGCGCCGCTGGTCCGAAGTGCTTTCAGCCGCAGGATCGCTGGCGACGGTAAAGGAGTGAAAGATGACCAATATGCCGGAGATCGTGTCAGCCGGGAAGTGGCAGCAGGATCACGACGAGCTGCTCAAGGCTGAGAAGGAGGCCACTCGCGCTTGACGCGCTCGCTGCGCGTCGCCGTCGGCTCCCGATGGTCAAGTTCGACAACAACAGGTACGTGTTCGGCACCTCAGCCGGCCCGAAACGCTGCTCAACTTGTTCGGAAGACAGCGGCAGCTTGCCGTCTACCAGTTCATGGACAACGGGCCCGACGACTACTGCCCGGGCTGCACCCACTTCACCAGCAACGTCGTCGGCCTAGCCGCGCTGGCCGACAGCGGAGTTAGCTGGGCGACAGTGTCCAACATGCCGCTCGCCCAGATCGAGGCCTACAAGGCGCGGATGGGCTGAACCATGCCGTTCGTGTCGTCGCACGGCACGACGTTCGCCGACGACTGCGGCGCAGGTGGCGGCTTCATGCTCAGCGTGTTCCTGCGCGACGGCCAGGACGTCTACCGGACCTACTGCCTCACCGCGCGCGGCGTAGACCGGCTCATCTTCGTCAACAACATCCTCGACCTCACCCCGTATGGACGCCAGGAGGACTGGGAAGATTCCCCGCCTGGCTGGCCGCAGCATCCCACGTACGGGTAGGTAAGGCGGCATGCGGTCAGAACCCTGACTTAAATGCCCGGGGCCCGGGAACCCATCCCGATGCGTGCCGGCGAGCCAAGCGAACCCCACCACAAGCGCTGCCTGGCGCGCCTGGTCGTGATCTGCTGAATGCCCGTTCTGACATGCTGCAGATGGCTTGTCCCGGAGCGGGAGGAATGACCGTGGACGACATTGTGGTCAAGGCGCCACGGCACAGATCAGCAATTCTCCCGCCTGGCGGCGTGCTGTGGCTGCGAGGCCCGGCCTGGCGCTTTGCCGCCTGGTGGCGGGGAGCAGGATGTGGTCATGGATGATGTTGTTGCGGCGTTCCTTGACGCTGCTTCCACGGCCGTTCGCCTGCTAGAGCGCCCTGAACTAGCAGAGCGCTGGGGACAAGACAGCGTCCTGCCGCAGTTCTCGGTGGCGGCCCTGGCGGGTCACCTGCTCCGGGGGATGACCACCGTCGGGCACTACCTTGACGGGCCCGAGCCGAGCGAGAACGGCATCAGCGCCGCCAGCTACTTCCTCACCATGCTCGGCTCGGCCGGCCTCAGCGATCCCGCCAGCCAGGCAGTCAGGACGCGCGGTGATGAGGCGGCGGCGGCCGGCCCCGCGGCCCTGGCAAGCAATGCACGGGCCGCATTCGCGCGATTGCCGTCCCGGCTTGCCGGGGCGGGATCACGGCGGCGTCTTCGCGTCGCGGCCGGGCTGGTCATGGCCCTGGATGAGTACCTGCGGACCCGGGTAGTGGAACTGGTCGTGCACGTCGATGATCTCGCCACGAGCTTGGGAGTGGAGCTGGCGCCGCTGCCGCCAGGTACGTGCAAGGTCGCGATTGATGTGCTTGTTGACGTGGCTCGCCTCCGGTACGGGGATCTGGCGGTCCTGCGGGCACTGGCCCGCCGTGAACGCGACCAGGTGGAAGCCCTGCGCGTTCTGTAGAAGTTCAGCTAACGAGAGGCTCATTGCCCCTCCCGCGGCCTCATCGCGGCTACTTATGTCTTCCAAGACAGCTCGGGCCTGCGCAGGTGGCTCGTGCCTGGACGCTGGCAGGGTCAGGCACGGGTATGCGACGATGACGCCGGGGGCGCCGTCGTGACAACCTGGCTCCGGCGCCAGTCGGTGCCTCGCATCCCACAGCGGGGACAGGGTGATGGATAGCCCGGAAACGCAGGACATCTCGCCCGTGTCCGACCCTTTGCTTCCGGCTGGCCCGGCCCCTAGGTCTGCCCTTATGCTGGCTGCGGTTGCCTGCTGGCTGGCTGGCCATTGGCCTTTGTCGCGCGTTATTGACGGTCCGTGACCTGCTCAGGCGTACCTCTAGCGGGGGCCGAGTCCCACTCGCCCGTCGAGCAATTCTCGGGCGGCATCGAGGTGACCGGCGTGTCGGGCCGTTTCCTCGATCATGTGGGGGACGATCCATCGAAGATCAGTGACATCATCCTCCATCTCGGTGTTGTGCTCTCCTTCGGGCCGCGAGCTAAGCGGCCTAGACGCCAGCACGGCGTTCGATCGCTGGCACTGGTCGCGGTAGAACGCGAAAACCTGCGCCGCCTGATGGGTCGAAGCAAACGCCGCATCATCGCCGTCCTCGTCCTCGTCGGGCCAGGGCAGCGCAGCCACCGAGCCGGTCACCACCCGCTGAAACCAGTGCCGCTCGGCGTGCCCCAAGTGCTCGATCATGCCAAGGAACGTCCAGCCCGATGGCAGGACTGCTGTCAACAGCTGATCATCGCCGAGGCCCTCGACGATCGCCAGCACAGCGGCTCGCTGCGCGTCGAGGAAGTGCTGCAATACACACGCCTCGGCGATCACCTCAGACTCGGTCATGCCGGTCCCGCTCCTTGATTGTCTTCATCGCTTGTCTCCCTGCTCTCACGGTGACGACGAACCGGATCACCCGAGATGGACAACACGAGAGCAGCGGGCACCCGGATGGCTGCGGCTGCCAGGCGCGGGCCGCGGCGGCAGAGTCGACCTCAGAGCCATATGAGTCCAGGTCGCCGGGCGCCCCGGGGTACCCGTTGCTTCCCGGCACCGTGTCTTGGATGAGATCCCGCGCTCGCTCACGCTGCGGGAACAGGGCGTGCGCCGCCGACGTTTCTTAATGGACGTTTTTACTTCGAGAGAATAGATAATGGCAAAGTGCATCACGTGCGGGACAACATTGCATCCCGAAAGAGCCCAGAAGTATAACTACTGCATGGCCCGCGAGTGCCAGGAGAAAAACGCAAAGGGCCTGACCATGGTGGCCGTGGGGATGAACAAGGCGGCCGATGAGCTCCTCATCCTGGATGAGCACACCCGCAAGGACCTGGCCAGCGGCAAGTATCGCGACCAGCGGCGAGGCTCCTTCGGCACTTCCGCCCCGGCGCCGGGGCCTGGGGCCACTCCCGGTGCCGCCCGGCCTTCCGAGAAGTCAGTTCACCATGCCCAGCCGCAGCCATCCAGGCGTGCCCCTGCCCCGGCACCAGCCCGCCGCCCGTGGACCCAGCGGCAGGAAAAGCTCGCACTCATCTACAACGAGCAAGGACTCCGGCCAGCCGATATAGCACGCAAACTCGGCGTAAGTGCCTATACGGCGACCCAGATCATCCTCGCCGCCAGGAACCGCGGGAAGGGCTGACCGCTACTGATGTGTCGGCGGCTACTGACGGCTGGCTCCTCTGCTGCAAGGATTCAGGCATGCGATGAGCCGCCGCTGGCGGGTAGTCCGAAGAAGGGCAGGGCAGGTCGTGACCGCTCTTGGCAGCAATGTGCACATCTTCGCCCGGCCACAGCGGCGCCAGGAGCTGGCCTGGTGCTTTGACACGGTGCTCGGCTGCGGGCCGGTCATCACCCTCGAGCATCCCGGGATGGAGCAGCCGATGCTGCTGGTCAGATTTCCTGGCGGGGGAAACCTCAGTATCGAGTTCACCGAGGATGCCCCTGATGATGACCAGCCCCGGCTGGGAGCATGGCTCGAACTGCGGGCGGACGACCCGGCGGCGGTGCTGCGCACCGCGGTGGACGCAGGTCTGACCAGGGTCGAGCACCCAGGCCACCCTTACTACTTCATGGCCCGGGCGGCCAGGTATTCACGATCGCGCCAGCAAGCTGAACGCAGGCAGCAAAGTCAATCGCGACCGGGGATGCATAGCGCGATCGCGGCCGCGAAGCGCCGGACGGTAGCCTCCGGACACGCCAGAGCGATGCAGGATGTGAATGGTGGACCACAGTTTCGGCACTATGCGGCTGCCTGGTGAATGTGACGCCATTGCTCCTGACGGTTCCTGCGTGCGAGTGCTGCTACGGCTAGCACGCGGCAGCATGGCGCACTTCGAGCTGGGAGCAGGCCGGGTTTCCCGCCCGGTCGCACACCATCGCGTGGATGAGATCTGGTACATCCTGCACGGTCGCGGCGAGATGTGGCGGCGGCAAGAAGACCGGCAGGAGACAGTGCCGCTGACGGCAGGGACCTGCTTGTCCATTCCCGCCGGAACGCATTTCCAGTTCCGGTCATCCCAGGATGGTCCGCTGACGGTCGTGGCGGTAACGATGCCGCCGTGGCCCGGCGAGAACGAGGCTTACGAGGTCAGCGGGAAGTGGGCGGCAGATCTGCGGTAAGCCGTCGTCCGGCCGCCCCACTTGGTGTCGACCTGCACACCTGGATCCGAGGCAAGCCACGAACCGGACTGCACCATCAGTGCCCCGGAGCTGCCGACCGGCATGTGCACGATGTCGCCCGGCAGCGTCGGCGAGACCGTGAGCTCTCCGCCCGAGGGTGCCCGGAACGTGTTGATGAAGAAGCTCTCGCCACCCAGCACCGACCGCTTCAGGCCTGCCAGCATGCCGCCTTGGGCCTTCGTCTCGATCTCGACGCCACCGGACATGCTGGTCATCGCTCCAGCTTCGGCCCTGACCTCGCCGCCGGGCGGCAACGTGATGACCGCGAGCGCGAACGCGGGGCTGTAGCGGATGTCAACATTCATGCATGCCTCCTGGATGACCGAGCGCCAGGCAGGTTACCAGCCCGCTCTGCGACGTCCCGGCACCGACAAGCCGGCCGGTCTTCAGCACGCTCCGCACCGGCGCCCTCGGAGCAGCCGGGTTCGTCGCGCTGATGGCGAACCTGCGCCGCACCCGGCGGGTACCCGACTAGCTGGCGGCACGGTTCAGCGTCACGCGAAGGGGCTTCGCGGGCGCTCCTGGAGGACACCGTCGATGAGCGCCCTCCCCGGATCGTGTCGGCAGGGCGTGGTAGGCAGGCGGGGAAGGCGTTCGCTGATGGTGACCGGAGGGGACATGCGCTGGTCGGAGATGGAGGAGGGCCAGCCGGGCCTGGCCGCGCTCGGGCGGCGGCGGTTGCTGGAGCCTGGCGTGGTGCTGGTGGCGACGATCCGCGGTGACGGCACGCCGAGGGTCAGCCCGGTGGAGCCGCTGGTGATGGACGGCGACTTGTGGCTGTCCATGCTGTGGCAGTCGAGGAAGGCCGCCGACCTGCTGCGTGACCCGCGCGTCCTGGTGCACAGCGTGGTCACCGGCCGGGATGGCGGTGAAGGGGAGTTCAAGATCCGCGGCACCGCGAGCGCGGAGCGGGACCTGGCCGTGCAGCGCCGTTATGCCCAGGAGGTGGCCGGCGGCCTGGGGTGGAGCCCGGATCCGGGGCGGTTCCACCTGTTCGCCGTCAGCATCGGCGAGGTGGCGTTCATCCGTTACGATGACGCCACCGGCGACCAGCACGTGGCCATGTGGCCGCCGACCCGCGAGTTCGTCCGCCGCGGCACCTCCGCCACCAGCGTGGGAGAACCCGAACCCGTGAATGACATCCTCTATCGCGGCTGACCCGCAGACCGGCTGAGCAGCAACCTGCGCTCCGATCCGCGGCATATTCGCTCGTTCCGGCGCCAGCGGAATATGCATAATCCAGCCTGTCGCACAAACGGCGAGAAGACCTACTCGACCCCCATATTTGCCACCCTTGCTCCCGAGGAGCCCCAGATCTTCCGGCGCTGGAGCTTTGACCGGGGTTTGTGCGACAGGCTGAATCATGCACGCTAGTCAGCCGACCGTGAAATCCGCCGGGCGGGCAGCCGCCGCTGGTGCCGTTGTTCCTGCCCTGCTGCGCCTAGCCGATACCGGTCCTGCCGCTGCTTGGCTTGGTTCCGGTGACAAGGCGCTCACGGTCGAACAGCTTCGACACGAGCAGGTAAGCGGCGCAGTCGATGACCAGGAGAACGCCTGCCAGCGAGGCGGCGAGTATGAGCGTCGAATGGATCACCTGGAACGACATCAGCAACGTCAGGGCGATCGGCGGCAGGCCGGCCAGCGTGCCGAGCTGCTGGGCGACGCGGATGTCGCTGGCTTTCGACGAGATCGCCTGGCCTATCCAGATCGCCCAGCCGGCCAGCAGCGGGATGAAGAGGACCTCGGCGAGCAGTTCCGGAGAGTGCCAGACGGCCGCGGCCATCACGGGACTAGCGCCGAATTGCACGATCGCCAGGAAGATGCCGAGCACCAGGTACGCGATGCCGACTGCGGGGATGAGGGCCGCCGCGGCCTTGCCGATGAGGAGTTCCTCGCGGCGGACGGGCGTGGTCAGCACCGGCTCCAGGGTTCCCTGCTCGCGCTCGCCAACAACTGAGTACGCAGCGATCGTGGACGGTATCAGGACCGGGATCAGCAGCAGGTACAAGAGCAAGAAGCCGACCCCCCTGTCCAGGGACGCGCTCGGCGTAGCTGGATTTTGCGCGAGGATGTCTGCGGTGGGAGCGACGAGGAATACGACCGGAATGATCCCCATCGTGGACACGACGGAGCGGTTGCGCCGGAACTCGGTGAGTTCCTTGCGGATGACGGCGCCGATGCGAGTCGCGCTGATGCTCATCATTACCGGCCCTCCTGGTCATCGATCAGCTCTAGGTAGACGTCCTCGAGCGTGTGCCGCGATTCGGTGATCGACAGCACGTCGGCTCCGGCGGCGACCAGCGCCCGGGTCACGCCAGGCGCCGCTTGCGCAGGATCGGACACAGCCAGGGTGTAGCCGGCCGTGCCGCCGTCCGCCGGATCCCCGGCGCGCCAGCCCCGGACGGCTGGCAGGCCCGTGAATACCTGATCGGGCCTGACCAGCGGTCCGGCGGTGGTGACGGCAAGTGACCTGCTGAACAGTGCCTGGCGCAGGTCGTCGGGCCGGCCGATGGTCCGCAGGCTCGAATTCATGATGGCGACCCTGTCGCACAGGCGCTCGGCCTCATCCAGCCGGTGAGTGGTGAGGAAGATGGTGACGCCGCTGTCCCGCAGCGCGGCGATCAGGCCGTGCACCTCGTGCGCCGCCACCGGGTCCAGGCCCGAGGTTGGCTCGTCCAGGAACATGACCGCCGGATCGTTGAGCAGCGTGCGGGCCAGGGCGAGCCGCTGCCGCAGGCCCTTGGACAGGCTCCCGCAGCTGTCATTCGCGCGGGCACCGAGGTTGACTACCTCCAGCGCCTCCTTGATCCGCGCATCCCGGCGCGGCCGGCCGTACAGCCGCGCGAAGTATTCCAGGTTCTCGGTCACCGTCAGCCGGCGGTACAGGCCAGGGGCCTCTGGCATGATCGAGATGCGCTGGCGGATCTCTGCCGCACTGGCCCGGGTCAGCGGAATGCCTGCTACTGCGACCGATCCGGATGTTGGCGCGATCAGCGTGCCCAGGATCCGCACGGTCGTCGTCTTGCCCGCCCCGTTAGGTCCCAGGAACCCGAACACTTCGCCACGGGCGACGCGGAACGACACATCGGCGACTGCGGTCCGGCCGCCGAAATTCTTGGTCAGGTGCCTGACTTCTATCGCCGGCGCCCCGGCGCCGGCCTGCCGCCCGGCCTCGTCACCGGACGGCGACGCGGGCGAGACCGCCCTACCCGGCTCGGATGACGACACTGGCTGGTCACCGTTGGCGGAAGGCTGCGCGGCCGATCGCCGGCCCGGGCCTGTTCGCCTCACCCGGCCCTTCCCGCGCCGGCCAGGTACCGAGCGCCCTGGCATGAGGCGCACCAGTTCGGTGCATCCAGAGCCGCCGGGTCGTATCTCCGGCGCAGGCCGGCCAGTCAGGTAATCCGCGGTCGCTGCCCACACGTCCGCCTCCTCCTGGGCCGGCTTGCTGTGCGTGCCCACACGCCGGGCGCGGTCCTTGCCTAAGAAAATAGATATCAATATGCTAAATAAGTGTTATCAGATCCGTCAAGCAGAGGAGCGGCGATGGTTACCCAGAATGCAGCCGCCGCGGGCCCGGAGCTGCCAGGCCCGCAGGTGACCGAGCGCGAGGCATGGTCAGCGTCCGGCGTGCGGATCCTCGTGCTCGGCATCGGGATGCTGCTCGCCGCGGCCACGCTGGTTGTGCTTGGCATCACGGGTCGCGCCGGCCGGCGTGCAGATCATCGAATCGCGCCTGACCCGGCTGTCCTACGCCCCGGAGATCGCCCAGGCCATGTTGCGGCAGCAGCAGGCAAACGCGGTGGTCGGCGCGCGGCAGCGGATCGTGGAAGG
>WNFZ01000864.1_pt1 | contig 29309 bp, 27 predicted proteins | sample 5400081 | NCBI WGS metagenome assembly WNFZ01 (sample SAMN13153365, study PRJNA577476) | soil metagenome | isolation source: 80 cm soil or saprolite under grassland replicate 1 | place: USA:California | collected 2016-06-15 | reverse complement strand
CGCTGCAAAAGGCCGAACGTCCTTTCGGCGGGCTGAACGCGACTCCCGTCCCGCAGCTCGGCAGGATTTTCGTTTCACCCGGACCGATCTACGATCCCGAGGGACGCGGCCGCGACTGGTGGCGTGCCGGACGCGCGCTTTTCGCGGCGGGTTTTCGTGCCGGCGATCTGGCCTTGAATGCCTTCGCCTACCATTTCACGCCCGCGGGCTCGATGATGGAGGCGGGCGCGCTCGCGCTCGGCTGTACGGTCGTGCCAGGCGGCACGGGGCAGACGGAAATGCAGGTCGCCACGATCGCCGACCTGCGCGCGAGCGCCTACATCGGTACGCCGTCTTTTCTGAAGCTCATCGTCGAGAAAGCCGATGAGCTGAAGGCGGACATCGGCAGTCTGAAGAAAGCGGCGGTGGGAGCCGAGTACCTGCCGGCGGCGCTGCGCGCCGCGATGAGCGAGCGCGGCATACGCGTGCTGCAGTCCTACGCTTCGGCCGATCTCGGCCTGATCGCCTACGAATCGGAAGCGCTCGAAGGCATGATCCTCGACGAAGGGCTGATACTCGAGATCGTGCGTCCCGGCACCGGCGATACAGTGTCCGACGGCGAAGTCGGCGAGGTCGTCGTCACGACGCTCAACCCGGACTACCCGCTGATCCGCTTCGGCACAGGAGACCTTTCCGCCGTGTTGCCCGGCGCGAGTCCCTGCGGCCGCACCAACACGCGCATCCAGGGCTGGATGGGGCGGGCCGACCAGACCACCAAGGTGAAGGGGATGTTCGTCCATCCCTCGCAGGTCGCGGAGATCCTGAAGCGCCATCCCGCGGTGCTGAAGGCGCGGCTCGTCGTCGACAATCCCGGTGGCAGCGACCGCATGACCTTGCATTGCGAGGTGCGGGTCGCGCCCCAGCCGGATCTGGCGCGGGCGGTCGCCGAGAGCATCCGGGAGGTCACCAAGCTGCGCGGCGAGGTCGCGTTCGCCAAGCCCGGCGAGCTGGCGAACGACGGCAAGGTGATCGAAGACGCAAAAAAGTACGGCTGAACCGCATGCGGCCAAAGCCCCTTCACGGCGTTCGCGTGCTCGACCTGACGCGGCTCCTTCCCGGCCCGATGGCGACGCTGCATCTTGCCGACATGGGCGCTGACGTCGTCAAGATAGAGGACACCGAAACGGGAGACTATGCCCGCGCAATGGGTCCCGCGCGCGGGCGCAGCTCGGTTTTCTTCCAGCTCATCAATCGCAACAAGCGCGCGATCCGCCTCGACCTGAAGCAGCCGCAGGGACGCGAGGTGCTCCTGCGGCTTGCAAAAGGCGCCGAAATCCTGGTCGAGGGGTTCCGTCCCGGCGTCATGGCTAAGCTCGGCGCGGGCTACGACGATCTCGCCGCGGTCAATCCGCGCCTCGTGTATTGCTCGATCACCGGCTACGGGCAGGACGGGCCGTACGCGGATCGCGCAGGACACGACGTCAATTACATCGGATACGCCGGCGTGGGCGACCAGATCGGGGCGCGGGAGGCGCCGGTCGTGCCGAACTTCCAGATCGCGGATCTCTTGGGCGGGGCGCTGACGCCGGTGATGGGGATCCTCGCCGCGCTGATCGACGCGAGATCGTCCGGGCGCGGCCGCCATGTCGACGTCGCCATGACCGATGCGGTGTTCGCGCACGCGATCCTTCCTCTCGTGGGATTTCTCGAGCACGGCAAGACGCCCGGCCGCGGCACCGGCATGCTCGGCGGCGGGCTGCCCTGCTACAACGTCTATCGGACGCGGGACGGACGCTACATGGCGGTGGGGGCGCTCGAGCGGAAGTTCTGGGAAACGCTGTGCGATATACTCGGCTGCCCCGAATTGAAGGGAAAGCACATCGTGTACGGCGAGGAGGCAAGGCCGGTGAGAGAACGGCTCGCGGCGATCTTCGCGTCGCGCGCGCAGCGCGAATGGGCGGAGCTTTTCGCCCGCGCGGATTGCTGCGTGAGCCCGATCCTGACCGTGGACGAGGCGCTCGCGAACGAGCAACTGCGCGCCCGCGGCATGAGTGTCGTGGAGGACGGGCTGACGCAGTTCGCGTCTCCCGTCAAGTTCAGCGAATTCGAATTTTCGGTCGAGCGTCCGGCGCCCGAATCCGGCGAGCACACGGACGAGATCCTGCGCGAAGCCGGGTACGGCGACGCGGAGATCGAGGCGTTGCGCAAGAGCGGAGCGATTTGAGCACGGCCCGTCATCCTGAGTCCTTCGACTTCGCTCAGGATAAACTCCGCGAAGGATCCGCTGTTCGGCTGTTGGCTCTCGTCGCGGCGCTCGTTATGCCGTCGAGTGTGCTCGCGCAAGGCGTCGACAAGGAGCTCGACACGCCGTACGTGCCGACGCCGCAGGCGGTCGTCGAGCGCATGCTCGAGCTCGCGCAGGTGAAGCCCGGCGACACCGTCGTCGATCTCGGCTCGGGCGACGGGCGCATCATGATCACGGCGGCGCAGAAGTACGGCGCGCGGGGCTTCGGCGTCGAGCTCGACCCGCGCCTGGTGCGGCGCTCGAACGACGAAGCGCGTCGCGTCGGCGTCGCCGATCGCGTCAAATTCCTGCAGCAAGACCTGTTCAAGACCGACTTTCACGAGGCCAACGTTCTGACGCTGTATCTATTGCCCGACGTCAACATGGCGCTGCGCCCCAAGATACTCGCCGAGCTGAAGCCGGGCACGCGCGTGGTCTCGCACGATTACGACATGGGGGTGTGGCGTCCCGAGGCGCAGGAGACGCTTCCCGCCCCGGACAAGGCCGTCGGAGCGCGCAAGGAAAGCACGGTTTATCTCTGGATCGTTCCGGCGAAGGTCGAAGGCGCGTGGGAAGTCGAGATCAGGATCGGCCGAAAAGCGCGCCGCATCTCCCTCGTGCTCGAGCAGCAATATCAGAGCGTTTCAGGGGCTGCACGCCTCCCCGAAGGCGGCAGCCTGCCCATCTCCGAAGGAAGACTTCGCGGCGACGAGCTCCGGCTTACTCTGCCCGGCGGCGTCGTCGCCCGCGACCCGGTCGATCTGATCGGGCGCGCTGCGGGCGATTCCCTGAGCGGAACGGTGCGACGCGCGGACCGCGAAATCGCGACCTGGAGCGCGCTCCGGCGCCCTTGATCTTTCGCGAAACTCTTTTTAAGTGAACCAGTTGAAACCTCCGCGGGTTCTCCGTGGTCGCTGCAGCCTGTCCTGGTTGATTCTGCGGGCTTCGCAGCCAATCACGAGCTGTGCTCGTTCTCGTCGTCATTCACGCCCATGTTTACAAGGGAAAGATGACAGGCCGGCGGGGGCGGGTGTTTAATTAGGGGAGTTCACTATACGTTAGATTGCCGTAAGCCGGGTGGTGTCAAATCTCCGCAATGTTTCCAACAACCACGCAATACAGAAAATGGTCTCTACCGGCGAAATATAGCTTTTGGGCACTTCTTGTGGCGCTCATACCAATCGCGTTCTCCGTTCGCGATTGGATCGTCGCGGTGCCGGACTACGCCGTCTTGGCATTCAATTACGGTACATCGGAGATGACGATCTATGGTGCCGCTGGTGACTCGCCAGAGACCGCGGTGATAATTCGAGGGGCAAATTCCCACGAGGCCGGAGTAAAGGCTGAGTACTACTGGATTCGACGACGATATCCTGGGTACGAAAGGACCTTTCAGGCAGTTTTCGAGCGCCCAGAACCAGGTTCATCTCCACCACGCACAATACTCAAGGACGCCGCCACGGGCGCCGAAGCTGAGGCAGTGCAGCCGACTGACTTGTCTCCACGCCGATATGACGTACTTAAGATTCGCAACTGGTACGGGCGTACCCGTGACGTGTTCTTTGACATCACTACGTTTTGGGGCAAGAACTCGGAGCCCCGCGCTGGCGGCATAAGCGAGGAGGAGGCGCATCGTCTGTCGATGGAGCGACTTCAAGACGCAATTAAGCGCAAGAAAGAAGAAGATAATCAACGGGGTCTTGGCGAAAGAGCAAAATGACCGAGACCATGACCACAATACGGCAATCTAACAGCGCGTTCGAGAGCGGACGCTTTGCGAGCGCCACTCAACGCGAACGTTTAGGCCTCACGACGAAGACATTTGGATATCTACTTCTTTTATGAGGCCGATTTTTTCATTAGAGCAGTGCGTAATGTTTTTTTCAACAGCCTGCTAACGAAATATTCAAGCGATTCACGCGTGAATCTGCCTGAACTACCGTCCGAACAACAAATCGCGAAGTGGCTCCAAAGCTGCTGGAAGCAGACCGGGCGCTACGCCGGTACCGTCTGGCGCGCACTATGCTCGCCAACATCGCTAGTTCGGCATTGGATGCAAGATCGATCGGTAAGGGAGACAAAGGCACAGGTCGCTCCCTTCCCGTTCATAGTGTTGACTTTGGTGTTTGCTTCTCTCTTACAGAATGTGGCCGTCGCGACCTTGGGGGTAGAAAAACCATTCTTCGGACATTTTGCCTACTACGCGCGCTTACGGCTTTACGAGGATGCAGTCACGTCACTAGAGAAGTTACTCCCACTCGGGTTTAGCGTGTCTGTTGTTCTTCGCAGTCTGGAGTTCGCTATTGTTCTGCTGGTGGTTGTATTGTGGGCACGGACGCTTACTAGGAACGCGCGAAGGTATTGGGCCGACATCGCAGCTCTGTCATATCTCCTGCCGATTGTCCTGATTGTAGATATTGTCGATTACTGTGCGATGAACCTAACATTCCGCGTGATCGGGGATGACGTCCTGCTATTTGTGGGCGCGACATCGCTCTTCATGTTGCTATTTCCCCTCATCGCGTACGGCCTCCTATTGAGAGTTGTAGATCGGGTCTACTTCTTCGCAACGGGATGGCGACGAGCAATCCACCTAACTGGGTATGTGATGGTCGTGCCAGTTATCCTCTTCTTCTTAAAGGTAGCATTCTATGTAATTCCTGTTGGCTTTTCTGTGTATAGAGTCGCCAGCCCTACCGTGGAAGGCGAAAGCCAGTTAAGTGCTGGGGACTACAAAGCGGCAGAAAAACTTTTTGCCCAAGCTATCAGGAATGACCCTTCTGGAGTCCTGTCTAGTCATGCTCATATCCGATTCGTATCAGTTAGTGCGCGACGGATTCTTGCCCTTCTACCAGACGTCTCTGGCGACTCGAGCATGCGAGAGCGTCTGCTTCACCATTTCGTTCAGATAGACCCTTTTCGGAGAGTGATGGACGTATGGCGGCCGGAAGGATCAATCGATGTTAGCCCCCCACAACTTTTCGAATTTCGTGACGCGATATTGAACAGCTTCCTAACCGCCAGAGACATTCCGGTAACGAACAGCGAGCTGAATTGTGCGCTGCGATCGACAGCGACAGATGAGGACTGTAACGAACTACCGAAGGAAGTCATCAGGAGATACAAAAACACACCAGCTGAGCGTCAAGGACTCTATTACCTGATCTATCGAGCGCGAGCACTTAGGGGTGAGCCAACAACAGCAGACGCTCGGCGGTACATTCAGTTTCTCTGGGAGCTCCCGATTCGCATCGAAATCATGTTCGTACGGTATCGCGCACTAAACCTGATGCGGGAAAGCGAGACCCTTGCAACCCTAGACGATCTGGATAGGAGCGGAAACCTCGACCGCGACTTTCTAATCAAGGGAAACAGAGAGATCTTGAGTCACGACTATAAGTATCCGCATCTTAAGATACCCGACGATGAGATAGAGAAGCTATCCGAACGAGAACTCGGTTTCCACATGCGGCAAGCGTACCTGAACTATTTACGAGCCCAAGCGCGGTTACTCGTAGCCTCACGTATCAGTGGCGAGTCGAGCCTTATCCGGCAACAGGCGACCTCAGTTGAGGAGCACCTAACGTGGGTGGCAAACGAGGGACTGTATCGAGATATCCCGCCAGCAAATCGCGTGGAGCAAGCACTTCTCAAGCTGTTCGGAATGGAAAGCGAGGTCTTGAACACGCGCAGGGCTGATGATGCGAGTCACTAAGTGATTGCCTAATGAAGCAAAGCAGCCGGCCCATATCTCGAAGTGTGATTCTTACGGTATGGCTTACATGTTCTGCTGTGAAGGCGCGTCACGGATGTTGCTGTGTCAGTAAACGTACACCCAGTCACGCGGAACCCGCGCCGGGTGCTGATCTTTAAGAGTGAATGTTCAAGAATGTAAGGGTGGTGCCACTGAGTGACCACTATCACAGTCCCGTCGCCGCTCACTCCCCGCCCGCCACCAACAACCCGTCCCTTCTCCCTGCCGCCCCCGCGCGTTCGAGTTCGTTGACGAGCCACTCCGCTATCCCCTCCCGCGTCATGCGCAAATACCTCGCATTCAACTCCGCCAGTATCGGCACGCGCGCGACGTAGGCGGGCAGCTCGGCGAGCGGCATGGAGCGCTTCTCCAGCAGGGAGAAGGACAGCATCACCTTGGCGCAGTGGCGGGCGAGCCGCGTGATGTCTTTCTCGTATCCCTCCAGGCGATGGAAGGCGCGCTCGAGCGCCGCGCCGGCGTCGCCGAAGGGCGGGCCGTGGCCGGGGATGACGACGTCAACGTCAAGCCGGCCGACGGCCTCGAGCGTCGCGCGCGTCTCGGCGAGCGCGGTGTCGCGGCCGAAGAGCTGCGGAAAGACCACGCCGAAGCCGTTTTCCCACAACGCGTCGCCGGAAATCAGCACGCGCGCTTCGGGCGAATGGAACATCACCGCGTGCGTGTCGTGGCCCGGCGCGGCGATCACCTGCCAGTCGAGCCCGCCCATTTGCAGCACGTCGCCGTCGCGGAAGGTATCGTCGTAGCTGAATGCTTGAGCGCGCTGGTCGGCGACCGCGAGGATGAGCTGCTGCTCGTCCCAGTTGTCGATCGCCGGCGCCTCGCCTTGCGGGATGCCGATCGGGCAGCCGAACTTCTTCTGGATGGCGGCGTTGCCGCCCATGTGGTCGGAATGGCAATGGGTGTTGACGAGGCGCGCGAGCTTTTTCCCGGCGAGCGCGCGCTCAAGGAGCGCAAGCGTCTGCGGCGCGTGCGCGACGTAGCCCGAATCGACCACCACGGCCTCGCCGCGCTCCTCGAGCACGATGTTGTTCGCCGACAGCCAGCCGCGCTCGATGACCCGGATGCTTCGGGGGAGCTTCATCGGGCCGTCCGCCGCGCGGGCAGCTGCGCCAGCACCGCGCGTTTTTCGTCGTTGCTCAGGCCCGACCACGCGGCGATCTCGTCGAGCGTGCGCAGGCAGCCTTCGCAGAGGCCCGAGTCGGGGTTCATGCGGCACACGTTATTGCAGGGCGATTGAACGTCGCCTGCGGGCGCCTCGTCCCGCTTCATGCGCCCTTCGCCGCGAGCGCCCGCGCGACCTTCGAGGCGGGCTCGCGCCCGAGCTGCGTACAGATGAATTCGCCAGCCTGCCTGAGTTTTTCGAGGTCGACGCCGGTCGCGATGCCGAGGCCGTTCATCATGTACACCACGTCCTCGGTCGCGACGTTGCCGGTCGCGCCCTTGGCGTAGGGGCAGCCGCCGAGGCCGGCGACCGAGCTGTCGAAGGTCTTCACGCCCGCCTCGAGCGAGGCGTAGATGTTCGCGAGCGCCTGCCCGTAGGTATCGTGGTAATGGCCGGCGAGCTTGGCCGTAGGGACCTTTTTTGCGACCGCCTCGATCATGGTGCGGGTTTTCCCGGGCGTTCCCACGCCGATCGTGTCGCCGAGCGAGATCTCGTAGCAGCCCATCGCGTAGAGTTTTTCCGCCAGGGCGGCGACCGCCCGCGGCTTCACCTCTCCCTCGTAGGGGCAGCCCAGGGCGCAGGAGATGTAGCCGCGCACGCGCATCCTGTTCGCCCGGGCGGCCTTGACGACGGGCGCGAAGCGCTCGAGGCTCTCGGCGATGCTGCAGTTGATGTTTTTCCGGCTGAAGGTCTCGGAGGCCGCGCCGAACACGGCGATCTCCATGGCGCCCGCGGCGCGCGCCGCCTCGAAGCCTTTCATGTTGGGCACGAGCACGGGATACGCGACGCCGGGTTTTTTCCTGATGCCGGCCATCACTTCGGCGTGGTCGGCCATCTGCGGCACCCACTTGGGCGACACGAACGCGGTCGCCTCGACCGCCGGCAGCCCCGCCTCGGCAAGCCGGGAGATGAGCTCGATCTTGACCGCGGTCGGAACGCTCCTCGCCTCGTTCTGCAGGCCGTCGCGCGGGCCCACGTCGACGATCCTCACCCTTCGGGGAAGGCTCATGACTCGGCCTCGAAATCGATAAGCTCCGCCCGCTCGGCGACCTGCTCGCCGACCCGGCAGCGGACCCGCGCGATCCGTCCCCGGGCCGGAGCCTTGATCGTGTGCTCCATTTTCATGGCCTCCAGAATGAGCAGCGGCGCGCCCTTCTCGACCTTTTCGCCTGCTTGGACGAGCACCGCGATGATCTTGCCCGGCATCGGAGCCGCGAGCTCGCCCGCGTGCGCCTCCACCTCCAGCTCCTGAAGCAAGGGATCGTGCAGCTCCAGGCAATAGTGTTCGCCGGGCAGAAACACATCGAAGCGGCTGCCTATGCGCGCCACGCGTCCCGCGACCGTCGCATCGTCGAGCCGCATGGTCAACTTGCCGTCCTCCATTCGATATCTATTGAGTGAGCGGCGCCTGCCGCCGAGCTCGAGTTCGAAGCCTTCGCCGCGGCGAAGCGCGGTGACCGAATACTCGCGTTCTCCTTCGCGAAAGGCCAGCACCTGGTGATTATCCTGATTCAGGCGCCAGCCGTCACCGAAGCTCCACGGTGACGACGGTTCGCTCGGGGGCAGCTTCCCGAGCGCGGCGGCGCCGGGCTGCAGCAAGGCAGTCAGAGCCGCGAGCGCAAGCGCGCCTTCGCCGGGCGGTCCGGGCGGCGCGGTCAATTCGCCGCGATGGCGCTCGATCAAGCCGGTGTCGAGCTCGGCCCGGACGAACGCCTGGTTATGCGCGAGCCGGAGAAGAAACGCGACGTTGGTCGCGGGGCCCGCGACCTCGAATTCTCCCAGCGCCTCGCGCAGCCGCTCGAGCGCCGCGGAGCGGTCGCGGTCCCATGCGATCAGCTTCGCGATCATGGGGTCGTAGTAGGCGGTGATCTCGTCTCCGGACCGCACGCCGGTCTCCACGCGCACGTGCTCGGACTCCGCAGGCAGGCCCAGATGCACGATGCGCCCGGCGGACGGCAGGAAGTCCCTGCTCGGGTCTTCGGCGTAGACGCGAGCCTCGATGGCGTGCCCGTTGATGCGCAAGTCCTTCGGTGCAAGAGGCAGCTTTTCCCCCGCGGCGACGCGAATCTGCCATTCGACCAGATCGAGCCCGGTGATCATCTCGGTCACGGCGTGCTCGACCTGCAGCCGCGTGTTCATCTCCATGAAAAAGAAAGTCCCCGCGCGATCGACGATGAACTCCACGGTTCCCGCGCCCACATAGCCGACGGCTCGGGCTGCGGCCACCGCGGCCTTCCCCATCTCGCGGCGGCGATCCTCGCTCATGCCGGGCGCCGGTGCCTCCTCGAGCACCTTTTGATGGCGCCGCTGCACCGAGCAGTCGCGCTCGAACAGCGAAACGCAGCCGCCGTGCCGGTCGGCAAAGATCTGGATCTCGATGTGCCGCGGCCGCTCGAGATATTTTTCGAGCAGCACGCGCTCGTCGCCGAAGGCCGACAGGGCCTCGCGCCGGCACGCGGCGAGCGCCGCGTCGAAATCTCCTTTGCGCTCGACCACGCGCATGCCTTTGCCGCCGCCGCCGGCACAAGGCTTGATAAGGACCGGAAAACCGATGCGCCCGGCTTCCTTCCCCAGGAAGTCGGCCGCCTGATTGCTTCCGTGATAGCCGGGCACGATCGGCACCCCGACCTTTGCCATGATCGCTTTCGCCGCGGCCTTGTCGCCCATCGCGAGAATCGCAGCAGGCGCCGGCCCGATAAAGGCGAGGCCGGCGCGCTCGCAGCCCTCGGCGAACTCCGCGTTCTCCGAGAGGAAACCGTAACCGGGGTGGATGGCTTCGGCCCCCGAGCTCTTCGCGGCGTCGATGATGCGATCGCCGCGCAGGTAGCTTTCCCTGGCTTCAGCGGGACCGATTCGGAACGCCTCGTCGGCGAGCGCAACGTGGAGCGATTGCGCGTCGGCGTCCGAATACACCGCGACCGTGTGAAGTCCCATGCGCCGCGCGGTCCTCGCCACTCGGGCGGCGATCTCGCCGCGGTTGGCGATCAGGATCTTCTGGAACACGGGGCAGGCCTTATTTTTTCCTCTTCGCGCCCTTCTTTGGCTTCGTCTGCGGCATCCAGGCCGGGGAGCGCTTCTCGAGGAAGGCGCGCACGCCCTCCTTGCCTTCGTCGGACGCCCGGGCGCGGGCGATGCGCCCGGCCATATCGGCGATCAGCTCGGGCGTGATCGACCGCCGCGCGACCGAGCGGATCAGCTCCTTGGTCGCCGCGTGCGCTCCCGGCGCGCCCTGGACGAGCTCGCCCAGGATCGAGTTCACCGTCGCATCCAGCTCCTCGGGCCGCGCGAGCTCCTGCACGAATCCGATGCGATAGGCCTCCGCCGCGGTGAAACGCTCGGCGGTGAGGAAATACCGCTGCGCCGCGCGCTCCCCCATCGCCGCGAGGACGTAGGGACTGACGGTCGCGGGGGACAGTCCGAGGCGCACTTCGGACATGCAGAATTCGGTGTCGGTGGAAGCGACGGCGATATCGCAGGCGGCGGCGAGCCCCATGCCTCCCGCAAACGCGGCGCCGTGGATGCGCGCGACGGTCGGCTTCTTCAGCGCGTGAAGGCGGTTGAGCATGGCGCCGAACGCCATGGCGTCCTTGCGGTTTTCATCGAAGCCGAGCTCCGCCATTTTTTTCATCCAGTTCAGGTCGGCGCCGGCGCAGAACACCTTCCCGTGGCCGGCGAGCACCACGGCGCGCACCTCGGGATGCGCTTCGAGCTCGCCGAACGCCGAGGTCAGCTCCGCGATCATGGTCTCGTTGAAGGCGTTGCGCACCTCCGGCCGGTTGAGCCAGAGGACGGCGACGCCCTGGCCCGTTTGAATTTCGATGGTCTTGTAGTCCATTCTTTTCCCTTCTCAAGCTTGCGGCTCGATCACGATCTCGGTGCGGACCGAATTGGCGATGAAGCACCGCTCGTGCGCCTTCTCGTGCAAGTCGCGCAGCTGCTCCGCGCTCGGCGGGGCGCCGCCGAATACGACCGATGGACGCAGCGTGACGCGCGTCATCGCCATCTTGCCGTCGGTGTTCTTGTCCAGCACTCCCACGGCGCGATCGGTGTAGCGATCGACGACGAGCTTGCGGTTCGCGGCGAGATGCAGGAACCAGAGCATGTGGCAGGAGGCGAGGGACGCGACGAACGCCTGCTCGGGGTCGACGCCGGCCGAGCGGGGCGCCGTCGCGGGAATGTTTTCCGGGGCGGCGCCGGCGGGATATTCCAGGCCTTGCGCCAACCTCACGCGATGCGACCGGTTGTAGGTGGCGTAGGCAAAATCGGGCGTCGTCCTCTGCCATTCGACGGTCGCGGAATGCTCCGACATCGACTCCCCCGGATCTACATCCTGAAAACGCCGAACCGGCTGTCCTCGACCGGCGCGTTGAGCGAGGCCGAGATGGCGAGCGCGAGCACCCGGCGCGTCTCCTCCGGGGCGATAAGGCCGTCGTCCCACAGTCTCGCCGTCGCATAATAAGGGTGTCCCTGGCGCTCGTACTGTTCGAGAATCGGGCGCTTGAATTTCTCTTCCTCCTCCTTGCTCCAGGTCCTGCCCTTCGCTTCGATCCCGTCGCGCTTCACGGTGGCGAGGACCGAGGCCGCCTGCTGCCCGCCCATCACCGAGATCCGGGCGTTGGGCCACATCCACAAGAAACGCGGCCCGAAGGCGCGGCCGCACATTGCGTAGTTCCCCGCGCCGAAGGAGCCGCCGATGATCACGGTGAACTTGGGCACGCGGCTGCACGAGACCGCGGTCACCATCTTGGCGCCGTCCTTGGCGATGCCGCCCGCCTCGTATTTTTTTCCGACCATGAAGCCGGTGATGTTCTGAAGAAAGAGGAGCGGCACGCCGCGCTGGCTGCACAACTCGATGAAGTGCGCGCCCTTCAGCGCCGACTCCGAGAACAGGATGCCGTTGTTCGCGACGATGCCGACCGGATAACCCCAGATCCGCGCGAATCCGGTGACAAGCGTCGCGCCGTACTCCTGCTTGAACTCGTCCAGCTCGCTCGCATCGACGATACGCGCAATCACTTCGCGAACGTCATAAGGCTTGCGGGTGTCGGCGGGAATGACCCCGCTCAGCTCTTCGGCGGGATAAAGCGGCTCGGACGGCTCGCGCAGCGCGAGGCTCACGTTCTTCGTCCGGTTGAGATTGGCGACGATCGCGCGCGCGATCGCAAGCGCGTGGGTGTCATTTTGCGCGTAGTGGTCGGCGACACCGGATTGCCGCGCGTGCACCTCCGCGCCACCGAGCTCTTCCGGCGAAACGATTTCGCCGGTCGCGGCTTTCACGAGCGGCGGCCCGCCGAGAAAAATCGTTCCCTGTCCCTTGACGATGATCGTCTCGTCGGACATCGCCGGAACGTAAGCGCCGCCGGCAGTGCACGATCCCATCACCGCGGCGATCTGCGGAATGCGCTCGGCCGACATCACCGCCTGGTTGTAGAAGATCCTGCCGAAATGATCGCGGTCGGGAAAGACGCTCTCCTGTTCGGGCAGGAACGCCCCGCCCGAGTCGACGAGGTACAGACAGGGAAGCCGGTTCTGCAGCGCGATTTCCTGCGCGCGCAGGTGCTTTTTCACGGTCATCGGGTAATAGGTTCCGCCCTTCACGGTGGCGTCGTTCACCACCACCACGCATTCCTGGCCGGAAACGCGGCCGATGCCGGTGATGATGCCCGCGCCCGGCGCCTCGTCCTCGTAGATGCCCAAGGCGGCGAGCTGCGAGAGCTCGAGGAAGGGCGAGCCCGGATCGAGCAGCAGGCGCAGGCGCTCGCGCGGGAGCAATTTCCCGCGGGCGAGGTGCTTTGTTTGCGCCGCCTCGTCACCACCTTGCGCGGCGCGCTCGACCTTGGCGCGCAGGTCGGCGACGAGCGCGGCAAGCGCGCGGGTGTTCGCCTGAAATTCCTCAGAGCGAGGGTCGACCTTGCTGCGGAGCGCGCCCATTTCGTTCTATTTGCGTGCCGGGATGGGATGGCCGGGAAGCAGCGCGTAAGGATGCTGCCAGCGCGGCTCGGCGCGGATCTGCGCGAGCCACCGATCGATGTTTGGGTACTGCGCCCAGCTCACCCCAAGCTCGTCCTCGAAGAACAGATAGGCGCAGGCCGAAATATCGGCGATCGTCAACCGATCGCCCGCGAGATAAGGCGTTCGCCCGAGCTGGGTATCGAGCACTTTCCACGCGCCCTCGGCCCGCTTGCGAAATTCCTCGAGCACCGCCTTGTCCGTTTCCGGGGCGAACGTGCGCAGGAACCGATAAGTGGCGGTGTAGCTCGTCAGCTTGTGATTGTCCCAGAACAGCCAGCGCAGGATCTCGCGCCGCTCGGCGCCGTCGTTCCAGCCGTAGCGGCCGAAGCGCTCGACTAGGTAGTCCAGAATGACCGCGGACTGCGAAAGACGCAGATCGCCGTGCTCCAGCACGGGCGCCTCGCCCATCACGTTGATCCTCCGGTACTCCGCGGTCCGCGTCTCCCCGTTGAAATAGTCGACGAACCGGGCCCGCCAGTCGGCCCCGGCAAGCTCGAGATACAGGGCCGCCTTGTAGCAATTGCCGGACTGGGCGAAGCCATAGAGCAGATACTCGCTCATATGCGCTCACCAGCCGCCGGTGGCGAGCCATTTGTCGATCTGATCTAGGCGGTCGGAGCCCCAGAACGGTTCGCCGTCGACGATGATGTAGGGGGAGCCGAATGCTCCGCGCGCGATCGCTTTGTCCACCTCGGTCCGCGTGCGGTCCTTCACCGCCTGGTCGCCGATCCCCGCTCGAACTTCGTCCGCCTTGAGGCCGAACTTCGCGCACACCTCGACGGTCTTGTCCGCGCTCGAAATATCGACATCGTCGACGAAATAAGCGCGGTAGAGCGCCTTTGCGAGGTTCTGCGCTCGTTTAGGGTCTTTTGCATCGAGCCAATAGAAGGCGCGGCAAGGCGAAACCGAGGAGATCGGGAAAACCGAAGGGAAGCGATAGGCGACGCCGTGGAATTTCGCGCTGCGCGCCATGTCGCGCGCGGAATACGCGCCTTTGACCGGTATGGAGGGAAGCGGCGCGGCGCCCGTCGTCTTGAAGGCAACCCCGAGCAGAAACGGCCGCCAAGTCACTTCGCGGCCGTGCTTACCGGCGAGCGCGTCGATCTTCTCGCTCGCGATATAGCCGTACGGTGAAGAGAAGTCGAAGTAGAACTCGATCGAGTCCGGCATCATGCGACCTCGATCGCCATGGCGGTCGCCTCGCCCCCGCCGATGCAAAGGCTCGCGACCCCTCGCTTGCCGCCGGTTTTTCTGAGCGCGCCGATGAGAGTCACAAGGATGCGCGCGCCCGACGCGCCGATCGGATGGCCGAGCGCGCAGGCGCCGCCGTGGACGTTGACCTTCTCGTGGGGGAGCCCGTGCTCTTTCATCGCCGCCAGGGTGACGACCGCGAAAGCCTCGTTGATCTCGTAGAGATCGACCTTGCCGGCGGTCCAGCCCGTGGCGTCGAGGAGTTTCCTGATCGCGCCGACCGGAGCGGTCGTAAACCACCCGGGCTCCTGCGAGTGGGTGCTGTGGGCAACCACCACGGCGAGCGGCTTCACCCCCAGCTTCCCGGCGGTTGAGCGCCGCATCATGACGAGAGCCGCCGCGCCGTCGGAGATCGAGCTCGAATTCGCCGCGGTCACCGTGCCGTCCTTGCGGAACGCGGGCTTCAGCGTCGGGATCTTATCGAAATTCGCCTTGAACGGCGGCTCGTCCTGCTCCATGAAGCGCTCGTTCTTGCCTGCCTTTAAGGACGCATTTACGTTTATGGGAGTGATCTCCCAGGCGAACCAACCGTTCTTGTTCGCGCTTTGAGCACGCTCGAGCGACGCGACGGCAAACTTGTCCTGCTCTTGGCGCGTGAAGCCGTACTTCGCGGCGCAGTCCTCGGCAAAGCTACCCATCAATCTTCCCTTGTCGTAGGCGTCTTCCAAACCGTCGAGGAACATGTGGTCGATGACCTGCTGGTGGCCCATTCGATAGCCCGAGCGCGCCTTCGGAAGCAGGTAAGGCGCATTGGTCATCGACTCCATTCCGCCTGCGACCATGATGTCGTTGGTGCCGGCGACGAGCAGGTCGTGCGCGAACATCGCCGCTTTCATGCCCGAGCCGCACATCTTGTTGACCGTGGTGCAACCGGTCGACAAAGGAAGCCCGGCACCGAGCGCCGCCTGGCGCGCTGGCGCCTGGCCCTGGCCCGCGGAAAGCACGCAGCCCATGATCACTTCCTGGACCTGTTCGGGCTTGAGCGCCGCCCGCTCGACCGCCGCACGGATCGCCGCCGCACCGAGCTGCGGCGCGGCAAAATCCTTGAGTTCCCCCTGGAATGCCCCCATCGGCGTGCGGGCGGCGGAAACGATGACAACGGGGTCGTTCAACATGACAGTTTCTCCTCGTCTTGCTGCGTCAGTGGTTCATATGGAGGTCGAATCTCTGCTCGGTGACTTCGGCGCCCCAGGTACGGTTGGGCCGCTCCTCGGTGAGGACGAAGCCGTGGCGCTCGTAGAGGGTGCGCGCGGCGTCCAGCCCCGCGAACGTGGTCAGGAAAACATGCCGGTGCCCCGCGCTGCGGCAGAAGTCCAGCGCCGTGCGCATGAGCCGCTCGCCCAGGCCCGCACCGCGGCGGATGTCGTCGACGATGAAAAACCGCAGGCGCGCCGGCCCGGGACCACCTGAGCCGTCGATCGCGATGCCGCCTGCGATCTCCTCACCCTCGGCCGCGATCCAGAAACCGTCGCGCGAGGGGTCGAAGCGCGCAAGGAGTTCACCCAGCTCGCTCGCCACCTTCGCCTCGAAGTAACGCCCGAAGCGCCATTCGCGCGCGTAATAGCGGCCGTGCAGCTCGACGATGCGGCCGATGGCGCCCGGAACGTGTCCGCAAATCTGCACGCGTGCCCCGCTTTAGGCCGTTTCCGAAAAGAGCTCCCGGCCGATCAGCCAGCGGCGGATCTCGGAAGTCCCCGCTCCGATCTCGTAGAGCTTCGCGTCGCGCCACAGGCGGCCGGCCGGGTAATCGTTGATGTAGCCGTTCCCGCCGAGGCACTGGATCGCTTCGCCCGCCATCCAGGTCGCTTTTTCCGCCGCGTAGAGGATGGCCCCGGCCGCATCTTTGCGCGCGCTTGTTCCGGTAAAGTCTCCGCGGTCGAGCGCCTGGCCGACGGCATAGACGTAGGCCCGGGCGGCGTTCAGGGTCGTGTACATGTCGGCGAGCTTGCCCTGGATCAGCTGGAACTCCCCGATCGGCTGGCCGAACTGCTTGCGCTCATGCACGTACGGAATCACCACATCCATGCACGCCTGCATAATGCCGAGCGGCCCGCCGGCGAGCACCGCGCGCTCGTAATCGAGCCCCGACATCAGGACGTTTACGCCGCCGCCAACCGCCGAGAGGACGTTTTCCTCGGGTACCTCGCAGTCCCGAAACACCAGCTCGCAGGTGTTCGATCCGCGCATGCCCAGTTTGTCGAGCTTCTGCGCGGTGGAAAAGCCCTCGAACCCTTTTTCGACGATGAAGGCGGTGATTCCGCGTTTCGCAGATTCGGGGCCGGCGCCGGCGTCGGTCTTGGCGTAGACGACGAGCACGTCGGCGTCCGGGCCGTTGGTGATCCACATCTTGGCCCCGTTAAGGACGAACCTGCCCTTCTTGTACTCGGCGCGGGTCTTCATCGAGACGACGTCAGAGCCTGCGCCCGCCTCGGACATGGCGAGCGCGCCGACCCATTCGCCTGCGATGAGCTTGGGCAGATATTTTTTCTTCTGTGCTTCGCCGCCGTTCCTCGCGATCTGGTTGACGCAGAGATTGGAGTGCGCGCCGTAGGACAGGCCCACCGAAGCCGAGGCGCGGCTGATCTCCTCCATTGCGACGATGTGCGCCGCGTAACCCATCATCGTGCCGCCGTACTCTTCTTCTGCCGTGATGCCGAGCAGGCCCAGGGCGCCCATCTTTTTCCACAGATCCATCGGAAATTGATTGGAGCGGTCGATCGCGGCCGCGCGCGGCGCGACCTCGGCCGCGGCAAATCCGCGCACCGACGCGCGCAGCATGTCGATCTCCTCGCCGAGCCGGAAACGCAGTCCGGGCAGCTCGATCGCCGGGACTGCGCCGGCGGGGAGGTTCTGGACGCGATCCATGGAAGGCCTCCGGAGTGGGCACACTACTTGACGTTTACGTTAACGTCAACCTGGCGCGGCGCTTTCCGCCTTTGCTGTTGAGGAGCTTCTTCGACTGGCGCTCGAAGGCGCGGATCTCCCCGAGCACCTCGTCGATCTCCTCGCGCCGGCGCTCGAGCTGCTCGCGGCGGGCGGCGAGCGCCGCGGTGAACTTTTCCAGCTGCGGCCGCTCGTCGGGCGCCGAATCGTAGAGCTCCAGCATTTCGCGCACCTCGGCGAGCGAAAAGCCGAGACGCTTGCCGCGCAGGATCAGCTTCAGGCGCACCTGATCGCGCTTGGAATAGACGCGGCGGCTGCCGACGCGCTTGGGGCTGAGCAAGCCCCGGTCCTCGTAGAAGCGGATGGTTCGATGGGTGACGTCGAACTCGCGCGCCAGATCCCCGATCGAATAGATCTCAACGGCTTCGTTCATGAGTCGACGCGGTCGTGGCGGGCTTTGCCGTAATCTGCGAGAATTCGCGCTTTTGCGCGCGGGCAGTGCACGATTCTACCGCGCGAAGCCCGGCATCCAAAGCGTATGCCCTCCGAATCCCTGCTCGAATATCCGCGGTCGGCGCCCCCTCCGGGCGGCGAGACGCTCGAGATCGCGCCCGGCGTGCACTGGCTGCGCATGCCTTTGCCGTTCGCGCTCGACCACATCAACCTGTGGGTGCTCGAAGACGGGGACGGCTGGACCCTGGTCGACTGCGGCATCGGCGACGAGGCCACGCGCGCTCTGTGGGAACGCGTTTTCTCCGAACGCATCGCGGAGCGCCCCGTGAAGCGCGTCATCGTCACGCACCATCACCCCGACCACGCCGGTCTCGCCCTGTGGCTCACCGAGCGCACCGGCGCCGAGTTCTGGATGCCGCAGGCGGAGTATTTCGCGGCGCACGCGATGCGCGAGGGCGCCGCGGGTTTCGACTTCGACAAGGTCGTTGCGATGTTCGAGCGCAACGGGCTCGCCGGGGAGAAACTGGAGCTGCTCCAGCAGCGCCGCAGCAACTACCGCAGCCGCGTGCCCGGTTTCCCCTCGTCGTACCGGCGGCTGATCGAAGCGCAGACGCATCGGATCGGCGGCCGCGCCTGGCGCATCATCATGGGCTATGGGCATGCGCCCGAGCACGCCGCGCTTTACTGCGAGGAACTGGGCGTTCTCATCTCCGGAGACATGGTGCTTCCCAAGATCTCCACCAACGTCAGCGTCTGGGCGAACGAGCCCGAGGGAAATCCGCTCGCGCTTTTTCTCGACTCGCTTTCCCGCTACGCGGAGCTGCCCGCGACGACGCTCACGCTGCCCTCGCACGGGCTGCCGTTCCGGGGCTTGCGCGAGCGCGTCGCGCAGCTCCGGGAGCACCACCGCCTGCGGCTGTCCGAGCTGCGGGAGGCTTGCGATACGCCTAAAGCGGCGGCGGACGTGCTCACGACGCTCTTTCGGCGCAGCCTCGACACGCATCAGCTTTTCTTCGCCATGGGCGAGGCGATCGCCCATCTGCATTTTCTCCATCACGAAGGGCGCCTGGAGCGCTCGGTCGGCGCCGACGGCGTGGTCCGGTACGTCCGGAACGTCTGAACTAGGCCGGCAGCCAGCCCCCCGAATGTCCCCGGAGTCCCATCTCGACCTCTACGACCTGCAGCGGCTAAGGCCTCGGCTTGGGGAGCTGCTTGCGGGCCTCGCCGATGAGAAAGTCGGTGGTGGCGAGCATCGCCCTTTGCGAGGTGCTGGCGATCACGAGGTAGCGCCCCTGCACCGCAAGCGTCGGGACCCCTTCCAGGCGATAAGCCCGGCCCATCTGTACCGTGCGGCGCAGCTTGCTCTCGACGGTGAAGGAGCGCAATGCGGCGTCGTACTTGGCCATGTCCACCTTCTGCTTGGCGAGCCAATCGGCCACCCACTTGGCGAAGGCGTCGCCGTGCAGCCGCACGCCCCCCTGCTGGTGGATCGCGTCGAACAGCGGCCGGTGCAGCCGCTCCAGCTCGCCGAGCGCCTCCAGGGTGTAGAAGATCCGGGCGTCGATGGCCCAGTCGTCGTTCAGAATTCCGGGCACGCGCTTGAACTGCACGTCGCGCGGCAAGCGCTTCACCCAGGACTCGAGATCGGGTTCCAGCGAATAGCAGTGCGGGCAGCGGTACCAGAAAAACTCGATGACTTCGACCTTGCCCGAGGACTCGGTCGATTGCGGCGGCTTCAGCTCGATGTAGTCGACGCCCTCGGCGGGTGAACCTTGAGCGTTCGCGGCAAAGGCAAGGGTGAGGCCTGCAACGACGCTCAGCAGACGAAAAACCATGTCGCTTTCTCCTTGGAGTCCGTGATTGGCGAGTTATTTCGCAAGCCGATTTAGGGGACAGGGTGTGCCCCCTGTTCGATCAATTGGTGGAGGTGTCCTTGATTCTGACCAAGGACGCGTCCACTCCGTTCTGCGCGAGCTGCTGCCTGAGCCGGTTGATCTCGTCGATCCGGGTGAAAGGGCCGAGCCGCACTCGGTACCACACGCCCTTCTCGGCGAGGTTTGCCGGCTCGACGTTCGCTTCCATGCCCATCAACGCAAGCCTTGCCTTGAGGTTGTCCGCGTCGGCCGGATTCTGGAACGACCCGGCCTGGAGAAAGTAGCTGTCCTTGGGCGCGCCGGGCTTGCCGGCCTGCTTGGCGGCCTCGCGCATCTGGCGCTCGGTGACCGGCTCCTCCCTCCCGGGAAGGATGCGGTAGAAGTCGAAGCGCGGCTTGTCCTCGGCCTTGGCCGACTGCGGGGGCTCGGGCGCGGCCTGCCCCGCCGGCGGAGCCTTTTCCGGCACCCGCGTTTTGTCGGTGAACGGAATCGGCGTCTTGAAGAAATAGATCGCAATTCCCGCCGCCACGCCCAGGCCCAGCAGAAATCCGAAGAAAAGACCGATCAGAAAACTCCCGGAGGAGTCCGGTCGGAGGGAAGGCGATAGCCGCTTGTAGTCGAAGCTCATGTCGGTGAGGCGTCACATCTTCTCGGGCTGGCTGACGCCCAGCAGCGAAAGCCCGTTGCGCAAGACCTGGCGCACGGCGAGGCACAGCGCCAGCCGCGCCGATCGCAACGGCGTCTCCGCGACGAGGATGCGTTCAGCATTATAGTAACTGTGAAATTCGCCCGCCAGCTCGCGCAGGTAAAAAACGATCTGGTGCGGGGCGAGCTCGACCGCTGCGTTTTCCACCGTCTCGGCGTACTCGCCCAAGCGCTGCAGGAGGGCGAGCTCGCGTGCTCCGGTGAGCGGGGCGAGATCGACCTTCGCCAGCGGATCGGATTCGGAAGCCCCCGGCGAGCCTGCAAGCGGCAGGGCGCGATCCCGGCCGGCGAACTGGGTTCTCCATTGTTCCAGCACCGAGCAGATCCGCGCGTGCGCGTACTGCACGTAATAGACGGGATTTTCCTCGGATTGCGACTTGGCGAGGTCGATGTCGAACACGAACTCGGTGTCGGCCTTGCGCGACACGAGGAAAAACCGCGCGGCGTCGCGGCCGACCTCGTCGATCAGCTCGCGAAGCGTGACGTAGGAGCCGGCGCGCTTGGAGATCTTCATCTCTTCGCCGCCCTTCATCACCGTGACCATCTTGTGGAGCACGTAATCGGGATAGCCGCGGGGGATCCCGCGCTCCCACTTCGCCGATGCCGCTTGCAGCCCGGCGCGCACCCGCGTCACCGTGCTGTGGTGGTCGGCCCCTTGGACGTTGATCGCCCGGGTGAAGCCGCGCTCCCATTTCGTCAGGTGGTAGGCGATATCGGGCACGAAGTAGGTGTAATCGCCGTCGGATTTGCGCATCACCCGGTCCTTGTCGTCGCCGTACCCGGTGGTCTTCAGCCACAGCGCCCCGTCCTGCTCGAAGGTCATGCCCGAGTCGATGAGCGCCCGGACCGTCTTGTCAACGCGGCCGTCGCTGTGAAGCGAGGATTCCAGGTAATAGCTGTCGAAGCGCACTCCGAACGCCTGCAGATCGAGATCCTGCTCGCGCCTGAGCTCGGCCACGGCAAAACGCGTCACGGCTTCCAGATCCTCTCCGTCCGGATTGCCCGCCGCGAGGTATTTTTCTGCGATTTCGCGCACGTAATCCCCGCGATAGCCGTCGGCGGGGAAGTCGGCTCTCGAGCCGAGCTTCTCGCGGATCCGCGCCTGAACGGAGAGCCCGAGATTGCGGATCTGCGCGCCCGCGTCGTTGTAATAGAACTCGCGCGTCACGCGAGCGCCCTGCGATTCGAGCAAGGCGCCGATCGCATCCCCGAGCGCCGCCTGCCTGCCGTGTCCGACGTGAAGCGGCCCGGTGGGATTGGCCGAAACGAATTCCACCACGACCGGTTGTCCCCGCGTGCGATCGGACCGGCCGTACCGCCCGCCCTCGGCCAGTATGGTCTTCACGACATGCTGCTTGGCGGCGGGGCGCACGCGAAGGTTGATGAAGCCCGAGCCTGCGACTTCGGCGCGCTCGAGCCACTCGGAAGGGGGCAGCGCCGCAACAAGCTCGAGCGCCAGCTCGCGCGGATTGCGTTTCAGAACGCGCGCGAGCTGCATCGCCGCGGGGCAGGAAAAGTCGCCGTGCTGCGACTGCTTGGGCCGTTCCAGGGAAATCAGCGAGCCCGGTTGCTGCGGGGCGACTTTGGCCAGCGCGCGCGTGAGCAACTCGGTGAGGTGGGCTTTGACCTCGGCGGACATTGATATGCGGAGATGCCGCGTATTATACCCGGGGCTTGGTCTTGAAAGGCCGAGCGAGGGTAGAATATTGCGCGCTTTTTCGATTTGGAGTTTTGAGCATGGGCAAAGGCGACAAACGCACCTTCCGCGGCAAGGTCTTCAAGGGTTCGCACGGCAAGTCCCGTCCGCGAAAGCCGAAAAAAGCGGCGAAGAAACCCGCCTGATCTAAAACTCGACCGGGTCGACGTCGAGGTGCCAGCGCACTCCGTGCGTCGGCATCCGGTAAAGCGTCGCGCTCCACTCGCGCAGGAACGCCTGAAGGCGCGGCCGCGAGCGCGATTGCAGCAGCACTTGCGCGCGCTCCATCTCCGCGAGCCGCGCGAGCGACATCGGCGCCGGATCGAACACGGTGAGCGAGGCGCGGCTTTGCGGCGCGCGCTCGACTGCCGACTCGAGGAAATGCAAGGCGCGGGCCATTTCGCCGCTTTCCGCGCGCAGCGCGGCTTCGAACACGTAGGGCGGAAAGCCCGCCTCGCGGCGCTCGGCGAGCAGGCTCCTTGCAAAACCCGTGAAGTCATGATTCGCGAGCGACCGGTACAGAGGATGGTCCGGATAACGCGTCTGGATCAGCACCTCGCCCGGCAGATTCGCGCGGCCGGAGCGTCCCGCGACCTGCTGCAGCTGCGCGAAAGTCCGCTCGCTCGCCCGGTAATCGCTCGAGAACAGACCGCTGTCGGCGTTGAGCACGGCGGCGAGCGTCAATCGCTCGAAGTGGTGGCCCTTGGCGAGGAGCTGCGTACCGACGAGGACATCGGCGTGCGCCGCGCGCTCGAGCAGATCCTCGAGCTTGCCTCGGGCGCGTACCGCGTCGCTATCGACGCGCAGGATGCGGGCCCGCGGAAGTTTTTCTGCGAGCGCGGCTTCCACGCGCTGCGTCCCGCGTCCGAAAGGCTGCAAATCGGGCTCGCCGCATTCGGGACAGGCGCGCGGGATGCCTTCGGCGAGGCCGCAATGATGGCAGCGCAGCCGCTGCTCGGCCAAATGCACGACCATGTGCGCCGAGCAGCGCCTGCAGCCTTTCACCCAGCCGCAGGCCGGGCAGGCGAGCACCGGCGCATAGCCGCGGCGATTGAGGAAGACCAGCGATTGCTCCCCGCGTGCGAGGCACGCGGCCAGCGCCTCAAGGAGCGGAGCGGCAACGCCGTCGCTCGGCGGATGCGCGCGGGTATCGATCAGGCGTACGGCGGGCAGCGCCGCCCGGTCGATGGCGCGGCGCGTGAGCTGGACAAGCTCGTATTTCCCGGAGGTCGCATGATGGAAGGTCTCCAGCGATGGCGTCGCCGAGCACAGCACGATCGGCACGCCGGCCGCCCGGGCCCGCGCGACCGCCAGGTCGCGGGCCGAATAGCGCACGCCTTCTCTTTGCTTGAACGACGCGTCCTGTTCCTCGTCCACCACCACCAGCCCGAGGCGCGGGAGCGGCGTGAACACGGCGAGCCGCGTGCCCAGAACGATATCGGCGCGGCCGCGGTGCGCCTGGAGCCAGCCGCGGGCGCGCTCGAGCTCGGCCATGGCGCTGGTCTGCACGAAGATGCAAGCCCCGGGGAAGCGGCCACGGAAGGCGCGCTCGAGTGCGGGAGTGAGCGCTATCTCGGGCACCAGAACCAAGACCTGCCTGCGGCGCTCGAGGATCTCGGCGATGAGCTGCAGGTAGATCTCGGTCTTCCCGCTGCCGGTGACGCCGAAGAGCAGGCTCGCGCGAAATTTCTCCAACCCGCCGCACAGGGCGTCGACGGCGCGCTGTTGCTCTGAAGTCAACTCGTGAGCTTGGACAAAACGGACGTCGGGCCGCGGCGGATCGATGGAAGCGACCCAACCCGATTCGATCGCGCGCTTCAGGAGACTTCGGGCGCTCCGCGCGAGCGCCTCGAGCTCCGGTTGGGATGCTTGACTGCGCGCAAGCCGTCCAAGCAGCGCGCGCAGGCGTTTGTGCCGCTCCGGCATCAGGGCGAGCGCCTCCCGGCCGGTCGGCGTCAGAACATAGTCGACCGCGCTGCCGGGAATGGCTTTCGCCGTACGCAGCCGCGGGGGCAACGCCGACATCACCACTTCGCCGAGCGGGCGGTGGTAATAGTCGCTGCAGAACTTCGCGAGGGCCAGCCACTCGCGGGAAAGGGGCGGGACATCGCGCAGGATTTTTTCCACCGGGCGCAGTCGGGAATCGGCCACCTCGGATTTGGCCGCGACGTCGACGATCACGCCGACCCGGTGCTTCGTTCCGAACGGAACGAGCACCCGATAGCCGATGTCCGCCCGCGTCGCGTCCTCCGAGCGGTAGTCGAAGAGCTTCGGCAGCGGCACATCGAGAGCGACCCGCAGGATGATCATCTTGCAAGAATCGGCCGGGCCGGCACGCTGCTCAAGTGAATTCTGCGACGATCTCGATAACGTGCTTGGTTGTATGGGGTTTTTTTTGTTTCTCACAGAATTTGTGAGTAAGTATGTGAATAAGGCCTTCACACAACGGTAACTCGCACTTCTGCAAGGAATTTTTCACTGTGCCTAAAATGAGGGCACAGTGAAAAAGGATGAAAATACAGGCGTTTGTGAAACTCTCGAATGAACCCCTCGAAAGTCCGCGCCAGGCGTGGGGTTCCAAGGGGTGTTGTGCATAAGTCATTTCGCTGGGCCGGCCCCGGAAATCCCGCTTTTCAGCCCGACCGATGGAATTTTGGGCTCAATTCGTGCACTGCAGCGACCAGCGCCGCGACGTTTTCGGGCTGCGCGAGCTGCGGAACGCCGTGACCGAGATTGAACACATGGCCGGCCCCGCTTCCATAGGATTCGAGCACCTTCTCGGTTTCGCGCCGCACCGACTCCGGTGAGGCGAGCAGCACCATCGGGTCGAGATTGCCTTGCAGGGCGACGCGCGCGCCGACCCGCCGGCGCGCATCGCCGAGATCCGGGCTCCAATCCAGACCGACGCAGTCGCATCCGGTTGCGGCGATTTGCTCCAGCCAGGGAGCGCCGCCCTTGGTGAAGACTATGACGGGAACGCGCGCACCGCCCTCTCCGCGGTTCAGCTGGGAAAGCACCCTCTCAATGTAAGCAAGGGAAAACTCCCGGTAAGCCGCAGCCGGAAGACTGCCGCCCCAGGTGTCGAAAATCATCGCTATCTGTGCGCCTGCCTCGATCTGCGCATTGAGCAAGGCCGACACCGCTCGGCTGTTTATTTCGAGCAGGCGGTGCAGCAGGTCCGGGCGCCGATAGAGCATGACTTTCACGGTCCGCCAGTCCTCGCTCGCTCCGCCCTCGACCATGTAGCAGGCAAGCGTGTACGGACTGCCGGCAAAGCCGATGAGCGGTACGCGCCCGGCGAGGGCGCGCCGGATCTGGGCGACCGCGTCGCCGACGTAACGCAGATCTTCGGCCGGGTCGGGCGCGGCGAGCTTCGCGATCGAAGCTTCGTCGCGCAGCGGCCGTTCGAAGCGCGGACCCTCCCCATCGGCGAAGTAGAGCCCGAGTCCCATCGCGTCGGGAATGGTGAGAATGTCCGAGAACAGGATCGCCGCGTCCAGCCGAAACCGCTCGAGCGGCTGCAGCGTGACTTCGGTGGCGAGCGAAGGTGTCTTGCACAGAGCGAGGAAGCTGCCCGCGCGGCGGCGCGCATCGTTGTACTCGGGGAGATAGCGCCCCGCCTGGCGCATCAGCCATACCGGCGTGTAAGGCGTGGGCTGCCTCGCCAGAGCGCGAATCAAGGTGTCGTTCTGCAGCGTGTTCATCGGCGCGCCTCAGAGCTTCATGAGGCGCCGGGTGATGAATTCCCATTCGCGCCCGTCCACCGGGGTGATCGAGAGCCGGTTGCCGGGGGCGAGGACGCGCATCGAAGCAAGCCCGCGATGCTCGCGCAACTCGGCGAGGCTGACCAGTCGGGTTTTCTTCACGAACTTCACGTCGACATTGAACCAGCGCGGCGCTTCTCGCTTTGCCGTCTCGTCGAAGTAGGGGCTCTTCGGGTCGAACTGGCTCGCGTCGGGGTAGGGCCCCGAGGCGACTTCGGCGATTCCCGCGATGCCGGGCTCCGGGCAGCTCGAATGGTAGAAGAAGACCTTGTCGCCGACGCGCATCTTCGCGCGCATGAAGTTGCGCGCCTGGTAGTTGCGCACACCCGCCCACGCCGTGGTCTTTTCCGGGGCCGCGGCGAGATCATCGATGCCGAACTCGTCGGGCTCGGATTTCATCAGCCAGTAGGACATGATCGGCGATTTCAATTCCAGGCGTGCAAATGAAAACGCAGGCCCGTGCCTGCGTTTTCATTTGTCGTTTTTGCGTTTTCGTTTATTCGGGCGTCCCCCGTCAATGCCGCTAGAGCCGATTCCTGAACCTTTCGGTTCAAGGTGGTCGCTTTCCGGTCACATCAGGTACATCCGACTAGGGACGCGCACAACAGTGACGCTTGAGTCCGCAACCAGATCCAATCTGTTGGTTCAAGAATTTTCCGGGTCTTGGCGCACACCGCAGGGGACAATTCCACGGGCGAGGCTCGAAGCTCTTGACGGCCCTCGCTCCTACGGAGCGAGGGCCTGATCGAGCGTCGCTTCCATTGCGGCCATTCTACGCCTCAAGCCTTCGATGTCAAAGCCGCTCGCGTTGTTTCTCGAGCTCAGCAACTCGTGAGCGATGTTGAGCGCAGCCATCACGGCGATGCGCTCGGCGCTCGTTACCCGGCCCGCGCTCTTTATCTCGGTCATTTTTCTGTCGAGAAGGGCTACCGCGGAGAGCAGGGCCTCGCGCTCCTCCTCGGAGCACGCGACCCTGTAGCTTCGTCCCATGATGGTGACATCAAGGGTCTTGGGTTTCGGGCTCATCCGCTAGGGGCTATTCGGGGATTTGCTTGAGCAGGTTCTCGAGGCGGCTGCGCGCGCCGTCGATTTTCTCGGAAAGCTGCCTCTTGTCACCCTGCAACGCCGCCAGCTGCTGGCGCAGACCCCGATTTTCGTCGCGCAGTCGCTGACACAGCTGCGCGGCTTGGCGGATCTTTTCTTCGAGGACGGCCAGTTGCGTGTCCATCGGCACACTATAGTTTGGAAAATCCTGCTAAGTCAAGGTGTAAGGGATCGTTTTCAATGTAGATTCCAACTGTAGCTTACCGGGGTTGCAGGCACTTGTGTAGTACAATCAACGCGCTCGTTCGAGGTGTTCCGGCGCGTGCCTCGCGCCGGTATGAAACGGGAAAGAGGTGCGGCACCCAGTCGATCAAGAGGGCGATGCCCCTTTGAAAATCCCCCGAGTCGGGGAAAGAAGTTTTCGATCGCCAAAGCCTCTGCTGCCCCCGCAACGGTAAGTGTGCGCGGGCGTATCAAGTCAAGCGGCCGGAGCCTGCGCTTTGCGCAGGCGGACAGCCCAGCCACTGTGAGCGAGCGCTCACGGGAAGGCGATACGCCCGATCCCACAAGCCCGGAGACCGGCCTCAAGCGATAGTCGGAAATGCCGCGGGGAGCGGCCAGCCGCTCGCTCCGCCATCGCATTTCCTCTCGACGCTGGACGCAAGCCTGCGGGGACGCTGGCCGGAGGGAAACCTTGAAACGATCCATTATCGCCGCGCTCATCGCGGCTGCCGCACCGCTCGCTCTTGCTCAAAGCCCCGAAGATCCCGCCGTCATCGTCACCGCGACGCGCTTTCCCGACAGCGTGCTTGCTGCGCCGGTCGGCGTCACGGTGATCACGAGCGAAGATATACGCAACAGCACGGCGACGTCGGTCGCCGAGGTTCTCAACAAGCTCGGAGGCGTACATACGCGCATCAATTTTCTCGGTACGCCGGACCTGCCGATTGATCTCCGCGGCTTCGGCGTGACCGGCGATCAGAATTCACTGGTACTGTTGAACGGACAGCGAATAAGCGAAAACGAGCTTGCAGCGGCGAGGCTGACCGGCATTCCCCTCAATGCCATCGAGCGGATCGAGATCGTGCGCGGGAGCGGTTCGGTTCTTTATGGCGGCGGGACCACCGGCGGCACCATCAACATCATCACCGCGGCGCCCGCTGCCGCGCCGGCCCGAACGACGCTGTACGGTGCGCTTGGCAGCGACGCGACCCGAGACCTGCGTGTCGGCCACATTTCCGCAGGAGAAACCTCGGGTCTCGCGTTGTACGCCAACGCTTACGAAAGCGACAACTTCCGCCGGAATAACCATGCCGCACAGGAGAATTTGACCGGCGAGTGGCGCCTAACGGGAGCGTCGGGCTCGATCGCGCTACGGGCCGGCGGAGAGCACCAGCGCTCCAGGCTGCCTGGCGCTCGCACCGAGACCGAGCTTGCGACCGACCCCCGGGGCACATCCACTCCGAACGATTACGCCAACCTCGACGGCTGGAGCACCAACCTTGCGGCGCAATCCCAGATCGGCGACTTGACGCTGGCTGCCGACGCGGGATACCGGTCGCGCGAGGTGCAGTTTTTCAGCGATTTCGGCGGCGGCGTGACGGCTTTTTCGGATACGAATACGCAAGTGTGGAGCGTATCGCCGCGTCTGCGCTGGTCGGGGGCGCTGCTCGGACAGCCAAACCTTTTCGTCCTCGGCGTCGACTACAGCGACTGGTCGTACCGACTGCGCGGCGCGGCCGATCCGCAAGGGATCGCAGCGCCGACGACCGTCGAGAATTCCGGTCAGGTTCACCAGGCGCTGTACTTCCAGAATCACACTCACGTGACCGATACGCTGAGATTGACCATCGGTGCGCGGCGTGAACGCATGGTCAACTCGATCGATGTGCCGGTGTCGCTCACGGTCGTTCCGCCGAAAAGTGAAGTCACGGTGCTGCCGGCGACGGAACTTGCCCTCCGTTACCAATTTCTGACGGCCTGGGCGGCTTATGCGCGCTCGGGCAAGAGCTTCCGTGTCGCCAATGTCGACGAGAATCGTTGCTTCTCCGCGCCTTGCAACACCTTGCTGCCGCAGACCTCTCGGGACAACGAGGTTGGGCTCCTGTATCGGCGCGACGACTCGAGCTTTCGGGCCTCGTATTTCGATATTGACCTGAAAAACGAAATTCACTTCAATGCCCTGACATCCACGAACATCAATCTCTCTCCCACGCGCCGACGCGGCGCGGAAATCGAAGGCGCCACGCGACTGGGCAGGCAAGCGGATCTCGCATTGCGTTGCAGCGTCACCGATGCGCGCTTTCGCGAAGGGACATACGGCGGAGTCGACGTAGCCGGGAATGACGTACCCCTTGTGCCGCGTCAGCGGGCCAGCCTGCTCCTGGGCTTGCGGTTCGACGACGCGACGCGTCTCACCTTCGCCGACTA
>WNFZ01001436.1_pt1 | contig 29322 bp, 33 predicted proteins | sample 5400081 | NCBI WGS metagenome assembly WNFZ01 (sample SAMN13153365, study PRJNA577476) | soil metagenome | isolation source: 80 cm soil or saprolite under grassland replicate 1 | place: USA:California | collected 2016-06-15 | reverse complement strand
TTAAAACATTAGCGGACGAGAGTTCTCGTCCGCTTTTGATTCCAGTAATTTGTTGTGGCATCGGTAAAGAGCGCGTGATGAACCGCTTATCGCTCAAATCGTTGTAATGATGAGCTGATCAGTGGATTTGTGTTTAGATCAAGGCTTGACGATAATAGAATCGGTTCCCTCAATATGAATTACCGTTGAACCATATGTGCCATGCGCCATCAACATCACGTCTGTAGTACTGGGCATCAGGTTGAGGTCTTGGATTCGGAAGAGAAAGACGAGATCGATCAAACCATCTCCATTGACGTCTGTGTAGTTCCAGCGCACGGCTGCAGCACCTGCGCAGCCCATCGGTACCGCGGCATCACTCAAATGCGCCATTTCAGGGGTGCACAAACTGGCGTTGAAATCAGACGTGGAAAGCACGGCGACGGGCAAGAGGCCATTGGAGGAGAGGTTGATCTTGTTGGTATTACTACCAGGCTTGACGTCAATCAGCACTGGTGTAGGCGGGGGACAGATCTCCTCTTGCGCGTGAGCCGCAGATGGATTTGCAAAGAATAAAGCTTGCAGCATCAAAACCGCGATCAGAGATTTCAGTATTAGCTTCTTCATATAAGGTTCTCCTTGGAACTAGATTCATAGACCCTGGTGTTTGCCTGGTTCAAAAACGAAAGGCTTCCATTGGGGGTATGCTACAATATCTTCAAGTTTACCGTATTTACCATAATCCCAACTCATGATCCCTCTGACTGAATTCTTCTTACACAACAGACAGATTTTTCTGTTTATCTACGGCTTGGGATTTTTTATTTTGGGATTTGCCATTATTCTTCAGGCACAACGATCCTCGCGTCTGGAGTTGGCACGGAGTTTGCGCTGGTTAGCTATCTTTGGCATTACGCATGCGCTTAACGAGTGGGGCGATCTGTTTATTCCGATCCAGGCAGACTATTTATCAGCGAATGTGATCCGGCTCCTGCGCGTCTTTCAATTAATTCTTCTGGCTGTTTCGTTTGCTGCACTCCTGGAATTTGGGATCGCTGTTTTGAGTCCGCTGAATCTGGCGAAATCGTATAACTGGGTGCCCGGCGGCTTGCTCGCCGCATGGATGTTCCTGGTATTTTTTATTTTGCTCCCTGCGCAAACGAACATGCTGGTTTGGGGTCGAACCGCCAATGCTTTGGCTCGTTATTTCATTGGGTTTCCCGCTGGAGTTCTGGCAGCGTATGGGCTGCGTTTACATGCGATCAGACGTATTAAGCCTCTAAACGTCCCCGTTATTTTCAGCACGTTGCGCATTGCCGGCGTTTCCCTTGGGATTTACGCGGTCCTCGGCGGACTGATCCCGCCGCAAGTCAATTTCTTCCCCGGAAATATTTTGAACACGACTACCTTCGAGCAGGCGGTTGGCATCCCGCCAATTCTTTTCCGCACCGTCATCAGCGTTGTCATCGCTGCTTCGGTGATCCGCTCACTCGAAATCTTCAGCCTGGAGAGTCAACGAAAGATCGAAGAACTGGAGCAGCAGCAGATCATTAATGCCGAGCATGAGCGTTTAGCACGTGAATTGCACGATGGCGCGATTCAGAAAGTTTATACGGCCGGCTTGTTAGTGGAATCGGCCGCACGCCTGACAGAGAATGATACGGAACTCGGCTCAAGGTTGGAACGGGCAGTCTTTGTACTTAATGACGCGATCGCCGACCTTCGGCATAATCTTGCCGAACTGCATCACACAGAGTCATGGCCGGCAAATGAAACAGTCTCCCAACTATTGACAGACGTAACGGGAAATCCTCATTACAATACGCTGGTGAACATCGCTATCGATTTGAAGATTCCCAAAGACAAGACTTTATCTCCTGTACGAACACGTCATCTTGTGGCGATCATCAATGAAGCGTTTGCCAATATTGTCCGTCATGCCAGGGCACGTAATGTATCCATCAAAGCTTCAGAACTTGACGAGAAGCTGCAGATCATCATCAAAGATGATGGCGTCGGATTTTCCCCCAATGGTGGTCCCGGTTATGGATTGCGAAATATGCGCGACCGGGCGCGGTTATTGAATGGTGAACTTCAGTTTTCAGAATCATCCAATAAGGGAACGACCGTCACATTACAAATCCCATGGGAAGATAAATGACAAAGACACGCATCCTGCTGGTTGACGATCATGCCATTGTCCGCCTGGGATTGATGACTCTGCTGAACGATCAGCCCGATATGGAAGTGGTAGCCGAGGCGAGTACTTCCGCCGAAGCTGTGCGCGCCGTCGAGAAATATCAGCCGGATGTTGTGTTGATGGATATCCGATTGCCCGGCGAGGGCGGCATCGAAGCGACGCGTCAGGTCACAGAACGTTTCCCAAAAAGCAAAGTGATTATGCTCACCTCTTTTGCCGACGATGACCTCATCATCCGTGCCATCCGCGCGGGCGCGGTAGGATACGTGCTCAAACAAGTCGGCAATGAAGAGCTATTGCGGGCGATCCAGGCAGCGGCGCGGGGAGAGGCGTCGCTTGATCCCTCCACAACAGCAAGATTATTATCACGCGTCCGCGAGGTGGACCGCAAATCCGAAGAGGATGCCTTCCGGGAACTTTCCGACCGGGAAATGGATGTGCTGGTCTATGTTGCCCGCGGCAAGACCAATGCTGAGATCGGGCAGATCCTCAACCTCAGCGAAAAGACCGTGGGTAATTACATCGGCACCATGTTCGAAAAACTGCAACTCAATAATCGCATCGAACTGGCGATCTATGCGGTCGAACATCATTTATTCGAACGAATGGGGAAGGAATGAAAGCGTACAAGTGAATTCTTTGTATTGAGGATAAAAGAAAAACAAAAAAGCCCCCCTGAATTTTCGGGGAGCTTTTGTTGACTCGATCTTGATTTCTACTTGAAGAGTTCCCAAACCGGCGGAAAGGTTCCGATTAGACCGACGACCAGTAATGCAATCGCGATCGAGGAGATGCGGGCGAAGTCAGTTTCCTTGTCTTTCCAAACATAGTGCAGGACCGCCCAGGAGACGAAGAAGATAATGATCGCCCAACTCGATTTGCCGGAGAGACCGCCAACACCTTTGTTCCAGGTCATGCTCTTTGCAAATGCAGATTTGTCATTGAGTTCGAAGAAGAACGTGATCAGACCCATTGCAGCGGAGCCAATTCCACCGGCGAGCAGTGCAGCAGAGACCGGACCGTTGACTTTCTCTTCGTTCAAGTTTTTAGCCAAAGTTGCCATGGTTAGTTTTCCTTTCAAATGTTCTCAAGTGATTAGCGGACGGCAGCGGCTTTGGTAATGAAGGCACCGAACATGCCAGCGGCTGCTGTGGCGACGAAGGCGAAGATGAAGAAGATCATCAATGCCCGGCGTTCGCCAACTTTCTTCGCAAGGGTCGGACCATAGTAGCTGACAACAAAGGCGACGACAGTTGCAGCGATCGGGGCGAGGAAGGCAACATGCTCTTTCCATTCCATGCCGAACTCATGCCACTTGGCAGTATTTTCGCTGGCGAGCAACAGGAACTTGGGGAAGTGTGTCAGATCTGTGGTTCCAGCAGGCGGTGTTGCACGATACCAGGGATACACAACCCAGGCGCCCGTAAAGACGGCTGCCCAAACGGAAAGTGCCAATCCCCAAACATAGACCTTAGCTGCATTGGCGGTCTTTCGTACGCCGTCCGCGGTCAACAGTTCGGGTTTCATGCTATAGATCATGTACAGTGCACCGCTGAAGCCCAGCAGGAAGATGACGCCGAACACCATGCCGTGGATGACTGTCCATGTTTCGCGAAGATTCATTGCCATAATGTTTTCTCCTTATTAGAAATTCTGAAGGTAAGATTACCTACGGTCAAATTTAGTTCTTTCCTACCGGCACTGCCAGTATTGAATTACACCTAATTAGAGAATAAATGTCATATTCAATATCTTCCGGCTTATTTGATTTGTAGATACTTACCTTTCATTGATTTGTATCTATTGTACGGATCGCGAGAAAAGACAGTTAGAGGCGTTCTCCCCTATTTCAATAGGGGAGAACGCCTCTATTTTGGAAACCGTTTTTTATGGCTATTCAGTCCTCAAAGCGTGCCACGTGGATTACAAACCGAACTTCATCTGTGATCTGTTGATCCAAGTCCCCATATTCATGCGCAACCCAACCTCGTAGTTCTTTCATGCTGTCCTCATAGATGGCATCGGGAATATGCCAGGTATAGGAATAGATACGTGCTGCAAAACGATCGAGTTCTTCGCGCAGAGTGAATGAATCGGCGAAGCGGACGGCCTCGACCTCCCGCAAAGTCGCACCCATGGAGCGCAGTTCTTCCTGCACATCTTTAAAATCGCGAGCGCCGGGATGTTCTGCATCCACGCCGCGCTCTCGCAACCAGCCTCGCCAGAACTCGCGAATTTCGTCACCCACGGAAGTTCCAACCGATGCCCAGGTGCTCACGTTGATATAAGCGCCTCCGGGAACAAGCACTCTGCGGAATTCGCGCAGGGCTTCACGCCAGGCAGGGATCAGATGCATCACATGAACGGTCAGAACTACATCAAAGCGCTCCCCTGGGAAGGGAAGAAGAGTCGCGTCGCCTTGAACGAGGCGCGCCGAAGATAACTTCTCCTGGAACCGTTTCAACATCGGCGAGGATAGGTCGCACCCGATCAAATCCACGCCGCCCTCCAGGAGAGGAATGCTGATGCGTCCTGTCCCGGCGCCAGCCTCGAGCACATGTGAACCGGATCCGATCATGTTTACGAGAGCAGGAATCCCATGATTGGCAATCGGTTCCAGCAACTGACGGGTCTGATCGTAGAAGTTGGCAGCACGGTCAAAAGAACGACTGGTATTCATAATGATTTCCTTTGCATAATTTTACAGGATTCTAATGTTCCTGCGAGCGAAGTGAATCCTGTCTTAGCTAATTCTCAAGCTAATCTTATGGTGTTTTCGTTATAGAGGTTGAACTTCTTTTGTTGGACATTCCCTTCAATCGAAATAAATATGCCCTGTCAAGCCAGGGCAGAAGAAAGAATCACTATGAAAAAGATATTTGGTTGGATCTCTGTCATGGGATTACTGATTGTAGGATTCACGCAAGCTTTTGCGCACCCATCCATCACACAATTGCAAGCACAACCACTTGATTTGGATGTCGCCGTTTTGAAACAGTCAAGCGGTACTTCCTGCGGGGAAGCTGTCATCGCGATGACATATAACTATGCATATCCCAATCATCCCATCACGGAAGCGGAAGTCATTCAGTATGCAACAACGAATGAATATTACACACCAAATCTATCCCCTTATACCAGTCCAGAAAACATGGTAAAGATCGCCAAATACTATACAAACGACATTTCAACGGGAAGGGTATTTAGTTCCGGGCAGGGATTATGGCTTCTGATGCAAATGCTGCGCAGCGGAGAACCTGTTGGCATTGACGTTCTTTCCAACTTCCGGGACCCGGAGTCAGAGGCTCATTTCATCGTGATCACGGGCATTTCTATTGATTCAAATCGGGAGAATGCAATCATTATTCACTACAACGATCCACTTTCTGGTACCAGAGCAACCGCCGATTGGGCGGGCAGTGAAGGTGTTTGGAATGCTTGGAACACAAATAACGACCCCGGTGGTTCAGGGTGGTGGCTGGTTATTTCTGGTGAACGCGGTGGTTAGGTAGGGCTTAATTATTGCGCGGATCAAAATCAGACTGCGGAATCCATTCGTTCAGAACCATCGTAAATTCCCCGCGTCTTTTCCCATTGGCATATACGACATACTTATCATAATTTGCTTTGGATGTGGAAATCTTGCAAACCTTGATGTCGTTATAGATCGGTTGTAATAGGATCGTTGCATGACTTCCCCAGCTTTCCTGTTCCTCCACGCACACCAATCCGCATTTGCCCTTCACATCCACGCGTTCCAAATTATATTTGTATCCTGAATAACTATCGTATTTGAAATTCTGTGTAGCGATAGATTCAACTTTTTCATTGGCGTCAAAAATGGTCATTGCTCGGCTCCTTGCATGGCGTCTACTTTTTTGAATTCAGTCGTGCTTGCTCGAGAGGAATTCCTCTTTCATAATTTTGGTACGAGGCGTGGCTTTTGACAATGGATGAAAGTCACGATTTCTGCTATGCCAAAAATGAATGCCATATCATGCGCTAGAAATTAAAAGAGACAACCACTTCAATAGCTGGCTGTCTCTTTTCTGTAAGTTGGGATCCGATCAAAAGCCCTTCGAATGTAGCCAGTTCAAAATATGTTCGGCAAGTTCACGCCATCCGCTATCGATCACTAACGAATGACCGCGGTTGGGGAACTCTTTATAATCCGTCACGGCTGAGGATTTGCGATGAACCCGCAGCGCGCTTTTCACTAATACCGGAGGCACAGTGTTATCTGCAGAACCGGCAATGAGCAATAAAGGTCCACGCTTCGAGTTCTCCACATTTACTTTGGTTGCGGCCTTCGGATTGAATGTCGCTGTCGCAGCCTGAAACAAGGGACGCGCGGGAGCGGGCATGGCGTACTTGACATACAGTTCCTTTGCCTCTTCGTCCGAAACAGCATTGGTGAATCCAAAACGGAACTGGGATTCTGTTAACGATATGGCGCGATTAAAGTTAAAGGGATTTCCCAACACGGGCAACGAAGATTTTAGGGCAGAGAGTGGTAATTCGGGCACGCCCTTGATCGGCGCGGGATCGATGGCGACAGCTGCCGCGGCAAGGTCGCGACCGAGCAGGTTTTGAGCCAGCAGCCCGCCGAACGAATGACCGATAAGAATCGGCTTTTGGTTGAGCGATTTGACCTGCCGGACGATATAGTCCGCGATTTCGCTTACGCCATATCCTGCAACTGCCTCGGGTTTGTCGCGAGTAGATTTGGTTGTATCCGAATCGCCGGGCCAGCTTGCGGCAGTCGTTTCGTAACCATTTTGGCGAAAGAAATCGATCCAATTTTTCCACGATTCGGCATGCAGCCACAGTCCATGAATGAAGACAATCGGATTTTTTGCAGAGGCACTTGCAGACATAAATCCTCCTTATTCAGATCCATGAGATGATGCTTCGTTGTAAAGGGTGATGGAATGGAGACAAAGCTTATCATATCCCAATTTTGCCCTGCTAACACACATTGTAGAATGTCTATTAAAACAACATGGTCAGCCGATTCTCGTCGCTGACCATGTTATTTTAATCGAGCCGTTCACGAACGAATAAAACGAAAGCTTATTGGGCGGCTAAACCGGCTACTCCCACGGGCACACTCATCGCACCCAAATTGTTCAAACTGCCATCGGCGCCCATCGCAAACATTGTGATGGTGTGAGAGGCATTCCCCAAAGCATACAGAAAAGCTCCATTGTTGCTGAACGCCATATCCACCGGAGAGCTTCCCGCGCCTGTCAGACCTGCGGTCGGGTTGAGCAGAGTCAACGATCCATCATCGCCGATCGCGTAACTGGAGATCGATCCACTGCCTGCGTTGGTGGTGTACGCATATTTACCATTCTTGGCAATTGCGATCCAGCACGCCGCAACCTGACCGTTCACGACTGCCGGGCTGATCACGCTGAATGCATTGGCATCCACCTGGTAGGAGGAGACAGAACCGGAGGCTTCCGAGACGACCGCGTGATTGTGGCGATCAAAGGCAAATCCGAACGGCGTCGCGCCTGCAGATGGATGAGTCACCGGAGCGCTGGCGGCACCGTCTACCACTTGATAGGTATCCAGCAGATTGGTGCTCTTCTCGGTTACGACCAGAGCAGTTCCATCGGAATTGAAGGCTACCTGTGCCAGACCGGGAGCTGCGCCAGCCCCGCCGTTACTGACAGGCTGCGAAGATCCGGCAATCGGTGACAGAGAACCATCCTGCCCGATGGAGAAACCGGAAATATTGCCACTTCCACGGGCATTCAAGACATACAACCAATTCTTATAAGTTGTCAGGCTGACGGGTGAGACACCACCCGAGTTAACGACGCCGATTAGGGTCAGGCTCTGCGACCCCACGGCAAAGGTTGAGATCTGATTGCTTCCCGCGTCCACTGCAAATAGCCAATGATTGTTCTGACTAAGCACGACAGAGCTTTGCGAACCGAGACTTGCACCGCTGCCCAGCCCGCCTGTGGAATATGAACTCTGCAGGCTAAGCGATCCGTCGACTGCACGATTGAAGACAAGGATTTCGTTCCCGCTGCTTGCATTGGTGGAGGTATATACCGCACCAAATCCATCAGATGCAGCTGCTGCGGGAGAGACAAATCCCGCGAGCAAAGAAAATAAAAACGCCGCTGTTAATAAAAAGCGGGTACCGATTTGATGAAATGACTTCAGGCTTTTCATTACTATCTCTCCTTCATAAATGTTGGTTTGGCTCGACTGTATTATCGTAGCCTGAGTATCTTAAACAACTCTTGCCAAAAGATTATTTTTTTCTTACGAATTCTGAAGCCTGAAAATCGCTGGTAAAAGACACATCCTTCGCATTCACAGCCAAATCTCATCCAAAATCCATAACGTGCCCTTGGTTCCTGCGTTAATGGAAGCATGGATTGCCCAAGAAACACGCCGAACGGGAACAAGTAAGTCACGTCTGGTAAGTCTCCATTTGTATCAACCTACGTTTGAGACGCTCTTCTAAACGGTCTCGAAGAAAGGAAGAACATATGAAAACCCACAGCCAGGTATATCAGCATCAGCATCTTGGGGAACATACGAGCCGCATGAAACCCGTCCTAAGCGGGCTGCTTCTCGGCGGCTTACTCGGTGCAGGTACGGCGCTCTTGTTTGCGCCAAAATCTGGCGAACATATCCGAGAAGATATCCAAAATAAGACGATCGAATTGCGTGACCGAACAACGGATACTGTGAAAGATACGGTATCCCAGGTCCAGTCCAAAGCGCGTCAGATGACCTCCGATGCGCTGGGGCAAGCCCGTGGGCTTACTCAAAAAGGATTAAACGCCCTTGATGATCAGTATCAGAAGGTATCCCAGACTGTGAACCATGGAAAGAAAGCGATCCAGGGCCTTTAGTGTAGAAACATTAGAGCCGCGGTCCACTTCAAGTTCGGCACGTCCTCTCCCACCTTAGATGAGATGGGAGAGGATTTTTAATATCAGCGACTCGCGGCGATCTCCTCCACCAGCTTTGCCATCTTCTCATAGTGCGAACCCTTCCAGTAGATCTGTCCACAGGCGGGGCAGATGTGAAATTCGTCGAAATATTTTTTGGTCAGCGGCTCAAGGCGGTCAAGAATTGCTGCCTTGCTGACAGGCTCCAATTTATGATTACAGCGCAAACAGCGCTGAAAGGGAATAATGCGGTGCGCCAAATTGAAGCGCTGGACAATTTCTGTTAATTGCTCAACCGAATCCAGCGATCGAAGGCAATAGCCATCCGTTACAGATTTCCTCATCAGGAGGCGACGGTCGCGGGTGAGCAGGATACGCTTTTCTCCTACAGCGATTTCTGCCAGCTGCGCATCATCATAAATTGTTTCATACAAGCAATCGAATCCCAACATCCGTAGATAAGCATTGAGCCGCCCGAGATGAATATCGAGTACAAAGCGCGGCTCACCGGAATAACCATCCGGAATGGGATGGATTTCCACACGATCCTGATCGCGCGTGATGAAGTTCAGCGGCTCCTCCTGCCCGTTGACCTGTACTCCTCCAATCTCCGGATGCGGCACTCCCAGCGATTCCGCCAAATGTTTCACCGATTGGCGTTCACGAAAACTGATTGGAATTACCTGCTCTCTTTGATCGCGCGGCAGGAAATCGTTCAATCTGCCCTTGAATAAGAAATATGCAAGACTCATATACAAATTATATGTGTTGTCTGTACGGAATCCCTTGCCAAAAAAATATTTCTGTGTAAAATATAGAAGCTTCGTTCAGGGTGCCCCCCTCACTCTGAACGAAGCGTTTTTTAATTCTCCAGTGGGACTAGCCAGCCGGTCACCTGGTCTATCAAACCTGTCTTATCCCACCAGGTCTCATGTTCGATGATCTTTCCATTTGCAATGCGTACCCACGTCACACCGGTATAGTGGATGGATCTTCCAGTTGCCGGAAAGCTCATCCACGGACCAGAGTGGATGCCGGGTGCCGTGAATCGAGTGGCAACCTGATCAGCTTCCGCAATCATGTCGTCGATGGTGTGTTGCAAATCGGAAAACGATGGGAGGAATTGGCGCAGGAAATTTTCTACGCCTTCCGGATGCACGAATATTTCTGCTGCGAGATCCGAGTTGCTCTGGTTCCACATCTCTTCGTAGATCCGGCGCACCAAGACTTTGTTCCTGCTGGTTAAATCAGACATCTTTCACACTCCTTTAGAATAATGTGTTAGCCCGATCTTCTTCGGGCGCCTCAACACACGTTGAAGCACGCAAATCTTCCGACTCTAAGGGTCGGAAGTTATAAGGATGATATATCTCCAATGAAGTGTGTGAAATGGGGAATAAAAAACTCTGTGCCACGTTGCCCAGAGTGGCGAGTAGTACACCCGCGAAACTGAATTTGTCAGGGCTGAGGGTGCGATCAATAATATGATTGCATTCCCAATTCGGCGGGAAACGTCACGCTCAGTGGCGCGACCACGAAGAATAACTGTTCATCCTTCTTGAACGTTTTCTTTCCGGTGTCTGGGTCCTTGACTTCGTTGAAATCCCACCAGCGATTCAGAAATGTGCTCATCTTGATGATGCGATTCTGATCGACAAAATCCTTGTAGGGATCAACAACGATCATTTCATCCTTCCCTTTGTCAATATGGGCGATGATACTATAGTGACCGTAATCCTCATCCTCATCATCCATATCGTCGAACAATCCCTGCCATTCCACGCCGACGGGATATTTGCATACATCCAGCACATATTCCAGATCTTCGGGGCTGGCTTTTTCTTTGAACCAGAGCTTAGCAATCGGGGCTAGTTGGTGTACGGCTTTGGCAAGCTGATCGACGCGCGTGCCGTGAGTTTCAATCGTATGAGTCGCTCCGGCTGCTTCGGTGATCTCCTCCTGTGCAGCGTTGATGCCGATGTTTTCCAACAACATCTGAATGACAGCCGGACCACAATGGTTTTCTGTGATCTGCTCGATTCTGCGCAGGCGACTAAATTTCTTTGGGTCTTGTGGGAGACTTGACATGGTAACTCAACAAACTTGCCATAATATCCGAGAACTCGATGCCATGTAGTTTCATGACTTGAGTCATAGGCTGGTCACCGGGTCCAAGCGCAGTATTCGGATTGCAGTCAATAAAATAAGGAGTCATATCCTTTTCATCGACTCGAATATCGAACTTGGCATAATCGGAAAAACGCAGGACTTCAAATGCCCGTTCGCAGTATTCTGTGACTTTCTTGGCTAGCTCTTCTTTGACAAATTGAAACTTGGCTGCGTTAGGAACGTCATAGCTCTCGATGCTCGTAAAGCCATGTTTGCCATCCGGCTTCAATTTATATTTTTTCTCCGCCAAAAACACATGGCGAGTTTTGCCATCTTCGAAAACAACGGCAGTGATTTCAGATCCATCAATGAATTTTTCGATGAGGACAGGTATCTTGTAATCGTTCTGCAGATCTTCCACCTTCTTTTGGATTTGCGCGGCAGTTTCCTTCACGGCTTTATTATCAATTCCCATACTGCCACCACTTTCATTGAGCTTGGCAATATACGGCGGTTCAAACGAGGGAGGGGTATTCGATCGCAGGTCTTTGATGAACTTGTATTCTGGTGTGGGGATCTTGTTGTAATCGAGCAATTCCTTAAACAGATGCCGATTGCTGCCAATGACCATTCCGGTTATGCCGCATCCGGTATAAGGAATATTCGCGTACTCGAGAAATGCTGGAAAAGTACTTGCCAGTTTATCTTTGCCTCTGACTGTGTCCACTAAATTCACAATCACATCCGGCTTGTCTACCAAAATATTTGTCAGAAGATATTGGTCAGCCGGATAACCTTTGGCTTCTAACCCCAGCTTTTTGATTACCTCAATCACTTCTTGGGCGCGATCCTCCACTTCTTTTTCTGCCTGATAGGCCTCGTCGTTGGGAAAGAACTCTCGATCCACATAGGAATATGCGACAGCCACAAGCTTGATACTTTTTAATGCATCATTATCAACATTCAATTTTGTTTTCACGCTTGCCATGGCTCGATTCCATTCACAAATAAATTGAGCAGGTGACAAGTGAATCTTCAAGCCCTGTGCCTGCCCTTGCGCTGATTAACGTGTAAGCGCGCGCTGAGTTACGAAAATGACCTGCGTGGAAGCAGGCGAGTGTCTATGAGTACGCATGACCCCACCGGATTATTCGATAGGAAGCGGAAAATCTCTAATTTTCTATAAGAAGCGTTATGATTGAACGAGTTTATTACCTTGACGGGTAACAATAAATAAAAGATATGGGAGTTTTATGTCAAAATTAATCCCCGCTGCGGAACGAGTCATTCAGGCTCGAAAATTAATTCAACAGGCCCGAGACCTGCCTGCCCCGCAAACAGGGCTCGGCAAGAGCGATTTCTCTTATATCGCCCAGGTCAAAGATTTGTTACGCCAGGCGCGTGACATGGTCAAGTTCATTCCACAAACTGCTGGTGTTTCTGCAGAGATGAAGGAAGAAGTCAACAAGATTTATGAGGAGATCGAGCAGGCAGACAAAGAAATTTTGCATTGGTGAGATTTTCACCCGAAAGTAATCTCACATTCTGGACAAATGCAAGTAAAATAACCCGCAATCACACCCCGCACGCTACATAAAACTACTTGCAGAAGCGTGCGGGGCACAACGCAGAAAGGGATGAGTCACATGGATTGGTTCACAACAATTTTTGCTGGTTCGGGTTTGATCACGTTGGTTTCGATTGCATGTACTTGTTTGATTACATTGGCAGTTCTAGGGGTGACCGGTTTCTTCCTATATCGCATGTTCAAGGGAATGTCGCAAAACAGCAGCCTCGTCAAAACAGGTGTTTCGGCTCCGGCTGTGATTCTGGAGGTGCAGGATACGGGGGTATCGATGAATAACAGTATGCAGGCGCGCCTCACATTGCAGGTGACGCCGTCAAATCGTGCGCCGTTCCAGGCGACGGCGACTGCATTTGTGAATCGCTTCCAGGTGGGAATGCTCGTTCCGGGCGCGTCGGTGCAAGTCAAGTATGACCCGAATGATATTTCCAAAGTAGCCGTGGAATCATTAGGAGGAGCGATGAGCGCGGCAAATGTGCAAAGCATCCAGGCCGCCGTCCTTGCTCAGGATCAATACTACAATCAGTTGCGCCAAACTGGCGAGGAAGCTCTGGCGACGATCCTCACCGCCGAAGAGACAAATATTCGCGCCGCGGAAGGCGGATCGGTCTTCCGCTTTGCATTGGATGTAAGACCTCAGATGGGTGCGTCCTTCAAAGCCGAAACGCAGGCTGCTATCGCGGATGCTTCACGTTATAAATACTCCGTTGGCAAACAGGTCTACATTCGCTACGATCCGAACGGGGATAAGAAACAGGTCGCGCTGGACCGCGCCGCATAAAAATAGATAAAACAAAAAGCGGATGAGTCACCTCGTCCGCTTTTTGTTTCGGCGTTAGCGATTCGGGTTCGTCACCTTCGAACAGCTCGCACGATCAAAAGCAACACGATCGCACCAATAAACGCCGTGATGATAGTCCCGATAATCCCTCCACCAATGGCGATCCCTAGCGCACTAAACAACCAGCCGCCGATGAATGCGCCGAGGATACCAATGAGGATTGCGGTACCTAAACCTGAACGTCGCGGTCCACCGACCATGGACTCGGCCAGGATACCTGCAATGGCACCGATCACGATCCAGATCAAAACAGTTTGAAGTGACATCAGATTCTTCCTTTCTCCTTATGAAAATAAACACAATCTAGTTTGGGCATCAAACTTCCCTCAGGGGCAGTGGTAGCGATGCCTTTGTGATATTTCTGCGATATATAACGATTCATTTGTTCGAGTGCTACGAGCAATTTTAGAATTTTCTCATATGTAATTATTCATAGATTTGGAAAAGCCGGTAGAAAAATCCCTGCAATTCGTGTACAATCTTAGAACACAATTTCTAGAAACTTTAGGAGATTCATGGATAGCACTCCAGTGAACGCAATCGAAATATCTCATCTGCGCCGCACCTTCATTTCTCACATCGGTGTGATTAAGCGGACTGCCCGTGAGGTTGTCGCCGTGGATGATGTCTCGTTTGAGATTCGGGAAGGGGAGCTGTTTGGACTCCTCGGACCGAACGGCGCAGGCAAAACTACTACCACGAAGATGCTGACCACGCTTCTGATTCCAACCTCAGGGATTGCTACCGTTAAAGGATTCAATGTTGTCACCCAGGCGGACCAGGTCCGACATCGAATAGGGTTTATCTTCGGTGGCGAACGCGGCCTTTATTGGCGTCTCTCCGGAATCGATAATCTTCGTTATTTTGCGAGTCTTTATAACCTTGACCCCGACTACACCAAAAAGCGAATCGATTATCTCCTCAATATGGTTGGCTTGAATGGACGCGGCGACGAAAAGGTACAAGGCTATTCGCGCGGGATGAAGCAGCGCCTGCACGTCGCGCGGACATTACTCCACAATCCCGATATTCTATTTCTCGATGAACCCACGTTGGGACTTGACCCGGTTGGCGCACGTGAATTTCGTCAGGTGATTCTCAATTTGCAATCCGAAAAGAAGACGATCTTGCTGACTACACATTACATGTTCGAAGCGGATGCACTGTGTGACCGTATCGCTGTCATCAACCATGGGCGTATTGTCGCCCTCGATACGCCATCAGGATTGAAATCGAACGTTAGGGATCTGAATGTTGTGGAAATGGAAACATTTGGCATCCCTGAACCGGTGCTCGATAAATTACGCAATTTACCATTTGTCGATTCGCTTTCTGTAGAAGATCACGATCAAAAGCAGATGCTGCTGATCCAAACCGCACGCGGCGCCGAGGCAGTGCCAGACATCATGGGCGCGGTGGATGGTCAACGTGTGGGACGCGTCGTCGTGCGCGAACCGACTCTCGAAGACGCGTATGTGCGCCTGGTGGGAGGCAGCGTATGAACGCCAAAGTGCTGATCAAATATTGGCGCACCATCTTAATCGTTGCAGAAATGACCTTGCGCCAGCAGTTGACCGATGGCTTTATCATCTTCACCATATTGAAGACGATAAGCCATCATCTTGGGGAGTAAACCAACCTTCTAGAGTAATGTCTTTTTCTGGGGAAATTATGACTTTGAGATTTAAGAGTTTCAGTATCCGCCGCTTTTGGTCTTCGGGAATGTCTAGATTGTAACCGAGAGCTTCCACCATTTTGGTAGCCATTTCTTCAAGCTTAATTAGATCCGCTTCGGTAGGGATTTGTTGCAGAGACTTCGTGATCTTCTCAATCTCTTCCTGAGCTTGGGAGATAGAATCGTCCAGTACTTGTTTTTCGGCTAAGTATTCTTCTTTGCTCATTCCTATATCAGGATCTAAGTAAACCGTCTGGAGTCTTTTTCTTTTCGCCAAAAGTTTCTCAATGCCAGTTTTAAGTGTCTCTAGATGATCTAGCTCCCGTTGTTGTTTACCACCTTCCTGTTCCATCATATTTTCATATCCGCGCCGTAAAGATGCAGGGTCCAGTAAGATCTGTATCACTTTTTCCCAGACAATTGGTTCAAGCCATTTACGTGTCACCCAGTGATCGCTACAGTGCCCCTGTGTGACTCTATGTCGATAGCCGCTTTGACTAGCCCAACCGTTTGGCCTCATCAAAGTCTGAGTACTGTAGGGGCGATTACACTCGCTACAAATCACCATTCCACCTAAGAGGTAAAAGTGTTTGCCGCGTTTTCTGAGCCACTCTTTATTCTCGTTTAAAATATCCTGCGCTATCTGAAATATCTCAGCAGGAATAATAGGGGTACAACTGAACTTGATCCATTCACTCTTGTCCCTTTTAACTTGTTTACCCCGCTCATCAATCTTGTGCCTGTTGTAATACGTGTATCCTGCATAGACAGTGTTTTTGAGCATTTGCGAAATAGCTGCTACTGACCATGTAGTTAGCCCTGTATAAGTTCTGATATTGGCTTTCTCTAGCTCTTTGGTTATCTGTCTGATAGAGAGTCTACCCTGTACAAACCATTTAAAAACTAAACGTACAATATCCGCCTCCTCCTCAAAAACTTCAAGCCCTCCTTCCTGTTCGATATTCACTCGATATCCGTACGGCGGCTTTCCCATGACAAACTTCCCCATCTCCGCTTTTCGCAGTTTCCCGCGATTGCTTCTTTCAACCCGCTTTGCGTTCTCCCACTTAGCGAATGTGGAATCCAGGTCTTTTTTAACTTCACCTTCTGGGGTCGTCTCGTAATTACCTAAAACGTATTCAACTCTTGCACCAAACTCTTTAACTTTCTTTTCAATGGTCTGTCTGATGTATGGGTCACGCGCTATTCTGTCGATTGCATGAACAATGAGGACATCAAATCCATATTTCTTTAAATAGAGTAAACAAGCATCAAGTCCTGGTCGGGATAACTCTGTACTGGTGTAATCGTCAACAAAAGCCGGTACACCCGCCTCGGCATCTTGACCTGTCTCAGGATCTACAAACTGGTTACCAGTAAGTGTATATCCCTTCTCAAGAGCATAACTTACCATGTCTCTTATTTGGCTTGGTATTGAGTAATTCCCTCTTTGGATATCACTTGAAACTCTAGGGTAGAGAGCTGCGCGCATGGGATTTTCCTTAAGGGACTTAGCGGGGATAAGTCCCTTTTAGTCAGTTGGATTTCTTTCTTGATACGGTCTCTTCGCGGACGTTTGCCACTTCGTTACAAAGCCTGCCGCCTAAGAAAGCGTAGCGTTCCTGTTCGGTGAGCTGCAAACGATCAGCAATGTCACCTAAGATCAGTCCCACAGGAGCTTCGACTTTTAAAAGGCTTCCACGATAAGCCTCTTCCCACTCCATGCGAAGTTCAGCTAAGGACATAAGGATTTTGGTCCGATCCTTAAGGCTAAAGTCGGTTATTAAATTTTGCTGTAACATGAATACTCCTTGGCATTTCACTTTCCCCCGCAGAAAGCAAAACGCCCTAGTGTGAATCCCACCAGGGCGGCTATAATTACGTTTAGCCTATCCGCCGTGTACTTAACTGGTCCGGTGGGTTTGGTTAGGGTGTGTGATGTGCGTCAACACAGGCACACCCGTCTTTAGGTAAGGGATATTGTAACTTACAAGGTCATTTCTGGGTAGATTTCAAATATTGCAAAAGTGACTCTTTGCTTACCATCCAGACGATTGAGAACTTTTTGGCTGTTACTTTCCCATTCCTAATTAACTGTCTTATATACTCAGGGTGATAGCCACTAAGAGCTGCTGCTTCATTGACAGTTAACCAAGTCGTTTCCACGCCGTCATTATACTTGAGGTGGGTATTCAGTTATTAATGTTCTATCTAAGGACTCACTATTAACAAAGTGAGTTGCAGGACCATTCTGTTTCTCGTCCGCAAGCTTTAAAAGAATCGTATATATCTCGGCAAGAGCGCGGGCAAATTTTTCCTCACTAGTAAGAACTTCAAATATAATCATTCGCGTCCTTGTAAATGGTCAATCATTTTCGCCACATAAATAATTACAGAAGTAAATCTCTCTTCCTTCGTCATTTGAGATGATTCTTCTAAAGGGAACCTCGGCATATTCATAAGCTTCAAATTCGGTTTTGGATCAAAAGCCGAACAATCTCTTTTGATGGCGCAACTTTCCACACAGATCTGGTTCATGGCATTTCTGCACAGTGAACTACACCAAACTGGCGGCAATCTGAATTTCGGAATTTGACTTTCCTCTTTTTCTTTCATATTATTTCGTTAGTCCACGGCCATAGCCAAGAAAGACTCTTGGATAACCGTGTTCTACCTAGCGGTAGTACTGAGTCTTATCTAGTGTTGGTTGGTGTACGTGGATAAAATCCCTCGAACATCCAAACCAGCCAGAGAAACTCAGAGGAGCGTATCGGTTCATTCTTGCGAATTCCCTTTTTGCTCCTTCAGGTACGTCCCGTACGTCCACTGACATCATGTATTGATGACAGACTGGACACACAGGTCGCCTTTTGAAAAAGTTAAACACGGTTATCACCCCCTTTCTTGGCTATGAGCCTGCTTAAACGGATCAAGTCCGTAAAAGCCAAATTAGGTTTTAAAGGTGCGCTCTTTCCTGCTCGTTATCTGCTTTTCTGATATCAATGTCTCTTTTATTGATGATCTCTAGTGCCTCGCGCACTCTCACGCCGCGCTCTTCAATTAGTCTTTGCTTCACTTCCTTAAGATCAAGATATGGACGGGTATTTGGAAAGTCTGAAGTTTTTGGTATGAATAAAATTCGCGGTTCCCGTACTTGTTCATTGATGTATCGCCTCATAACAACTTCTCTGGCTTTCAAATTTTGAATCCAATCTGCATTGAGCCGGTCTTGCCCTTGCAAGCTTTCTGTTGTGGGGTTTTGATATTCCGTTTTAGGTGGATTTTTGACATACCTGGGCTCATACGAAAAAAGCTGCTTGGCGATTTTTGAAGCTTCGTCAATATTTGAAACAGCAAAGCTTACGATATTTCCAAGCGTCCATATTTGTTGCGCAAGACTTCTGTCAAGTTGCCAAAGTGCTTGGATGATGATAAGAAGCTGAAATTTTCTACTTCTGTATAAGGGAGATACCATACCAAGCCATTCAGCCATGCCGGGGATTTTGAGAATTGTGTAAGTCTCATCAAATGCAATCATGGCTGGTTCATAGGAGGGGTCATCGACTTCTCGTTTATTAATCCATGCCATGACAAGCGAAAAGTTTTGCATCAGAAGGTAATGCTGTGCTGTTGGCTGATTGATCATTCGGTGTGCATCAATAAGTATCAAAAGGCCTCGTTCTGTTGCTTCTTTAGGAGTCCAACCTGGGCGGTAGTAACCTAAAGTAGCTCTTGACTCTCGCCCTTCGATTTTTCCCAAAATGAATCTCAGAGCTTTGGTAGCAAGCTGCTTTTCCGATGACCGCATAAAATCTTTCGGCAAGTATTCATGGATGAAATACCATCTGGCAGCAGATTGCAGATGACCGAATTTTCTTACGGCATTTTTTAATAGGGCCAAATCTATCAGTAGCCGTTTGCCTTCCGTGACTTGCCATGTTTCGCCAAACTCATTAGTGATTGCAGTCAAAAGGCGCATCAGTTCTTTGCCGATTTCTTCAATGGATGTCTTGGTTAGGAATTCAGCGGTCTTCGAGAGATGTATCGCCAGTCGATCCATATTATCAACGACTCGGTTAACCTGTTCTTCGTTGGTAAGACCGTAATCGGGGTGAAACTCCGGCTTGGGACAAACCCATTCAGGATTTCCAAGCTCATCCAAAACAGCGCGCTTGAGCAAATTTTCGTAGTCAGGATCGCGAACAATAAGCTCAAGGATTGTGTTGGTGAGAGAGCCGGACCAGTCAAAAACAAAAATTGCTTGGTTTGGGAAGGCTTTGAATTTCTTGAAAATCTGCATGGCGGCATATCGGGTCTTTCCTACTCCTGGGTCGCCAATAATCAACGTTCCCCGCGTCGCTCCAGCTTCATAAAGATCATCTTTACTGGTCCAAGCAACGCGAGCCGGTGGTTGTTGGCCCGCAAGTATTCTCATTAGTAGTTTGAAATCAATTAGACTCATTGTGTTAGTGGGTACTCCTTTCCATTCATCCAGAAATAAATTGGCGCTGTTAACTGATCTCCAATCGGGACTTTTAGGAACGTTTCGTTGTCCACAAAATAGAAAGGGTCTAAGGGGAAACTGGTGTCCCCTCCAGAAGAGCCGACGAGATCGCCGTCGGCGACGGAGTCGACATCCCGTTTCAAAGTGCCGACATACCTTTCCACTGTGATCCTTGGAACATCCAGTACAAAGACTACAATCGCCTTTGCCTGAAATTTCTGCTCAATGTTTTCCAAGTTCCTTCGATACGCATTTAGCTTTCCATTCATGAGTCCCGAGAATTGAAAATTACTTTTCGTTGAAAACTCAAAAAGAAGCATCTTCTTATCGGGGTACCTAATGCCCCATTCAGGAACGATCCCACAGCCATAGAAAAGCCTTTCCGGTACCATCTCGCCTTCCGTTCTTGCTCTCCAAAACCGAACGATGCCTTCTGTGCAAGCAAGCCCATGAGCAATTTTTGGATAGATTTCTACTTCATCCAAATTCTTGCCTTTTGCTTTTTGTGGAGACACATACACCAGCTTTTTTCCGTACTTAATTGCTTTCAGCTTTTTTCTTCTTGAAAGCCTCAGAAGCACCACCTCGGTTCTTGTATTTCGACGGTTGCTCCCCGTAAGGAGCAAATTAAAATGCTCCTTTGTTGCATAATGAAATACCGAGGCGGCGTCTAAGTAATAATCTACTGGTATAGTCTTACTGGACATATTTGCACTTTTCTAGGCTGATAATTCGTATTTCCTTCGGATTTGCTTCTTACTTTAGACTCTTCAAATCAAAAGATCAACCGGAGGACGAAGATGGTTGTGTATGCCGAAAGTACCCAACCAATCAGAAAGAGTACCAACGCTAACCCGTAAAAGAAAAAGTAAAGCTGGCGGGCATAAAGGGAAGGCCATCTATTCAGGATTGCTCGGTCGAGCCATTCATTTGCCGTTTCATCGAGGGCTGCCGGTAAACCTCTCCAGAGGTGAATTACTGCATTGAGTTCTAACATAAGAGCCATCCAACAAGCTCTCAACACAAACGGAACTATGATCCTTATTAGGGAAACGGCTGACCTTATTGTTCTAGAAAGGTTATTCATAGTAAAAACAAATTTCTAGCCAAGTGTTGTCTTCCAGGACAACAATCACGGCTGGATCTATAAGGATCATCTGAACGAACAATTCCAGAAGTACGGGTACTACAACCAGAAGAGCAGAGCCAAAAACTGTAAGCGCAGAGCCAAGAATGTCAGCTACGGGTAGTTCATTTGGTATACTAGGATTATTCTGATGAACTTTAAAATCCTCTTTTTTGGTTTCTTGCTTTTCTGGTACCTCCACCAAAGTTACCTCGTGAGCCACTACAATGCCCTTGTAAGCCACGCCGGATCGTTTTAGTACATCTAGTATTTCTTTTCCTGCTGGCGGCTCTCTGACCGGCTCAAACCACCACGCGCCTTGATAAAAGGATTTTTCTGGGACTTCTCCTGATCCAATGACTCGAAAGCGGTAATGGTTGTGACGCCCTGCTTCAATTGCCTTCCGAGCGGCATCTGAGTAAACCAACTTAACTGACTGGGACATATAAGTTTGTACGTTCATTTGTTATCTCCTTATAGCGCAGGAAGATAAGCTTTTAAAATAAAAAAGTGAACCGGAAAAAATAAAGTCGGATCACCGAGTTTTGGAGGCAGAGGACTATGTTTCCCAATGAAGAAAAACTCCGAAGATTAAAAAATCTCACCAAAAAAGAGATGGAGGTCCTCTTTTGGCAGGTCCGAGGTCTGAAAGACCCCGACATTGCCCAGAAACTAGGCGGGATTGCAGTTAAAACAGTAGCCGATAGAAGAACGGGGATGTACTCGAAACTTGGTTTTGACGGCTTAAAAGATCACGAAAAACCTGATACTCTGGTGAGAGAATATTCAAGATTTGCCGCTGGTATAGTTCCGGATGAAGAAGCGCTAAAAAAGTACATTCCGACCCCTGAAGAAGTTCCTCCGATCCCCACTCCGACCCCGGTTCCAGGCAAAACAAAGGCAAGTAGTAGACCTGCTTGGGTTATTCCCCTGATTATCGGCGCATGTCTTTCAAGCATTGCTGTTGTAGCTGTTCTTCTCACCCTCGTTCGATTCGGGATACTGAATATAAACAATCCCTTATCCAACGCTCCAGCCTATAGCCCAACACCAGCGGCAGCTCCATCAGAAGGTCTTACTCAATCGCCCCAGGCTACGCTATTTATTCCTGCCGCAACGTCTACTCTAAATATCGTGCCTGTAAATACTGTTCCAACATCTACAGTAGCTACTTTGGTAATTAATACTATTGTTCCCCAATCAACCGTCACTCCCATTACTCCGTCTCCCACAAGAACACCAAAAGCCTTTTTTCTGGAGGGAGAAGGAGCGCCTTTGGCTGCTCAAGTTTTAGCTATTCTGGGTACAGATGTTCACGACCCTTATGATGGTTGTCATGCTAGCAATGCAGATTTTAATCTCCTTCTTTACATTCAAAACGATTCTGACAATCAGTTTCTTGTCAGATATAACACAAGCAGTTTCCATGCAGTAGATGATACAGGCTTTGAATATCAATTATTGAAAGCGACTATAGATAATGACGGTAACGTCTTGAATCAAGATGTAAGCCATGTCCTAAGCAGTAAAGGCAGAGATTATATTTGTCTCGCATTCAGCGGCAAGTTTCCAATAACAGTACACTACATAACGCTTACTGCCGACTGGATTTCGGATGTAGGTCCGATTGTGTTTCGTGAGACTCTCTAGCTCCTTATCAGAATTTTTACGGCCAATATCGAATCAAACTAATAAAAAATTATAATGTGCGACAAACTCTCTTCCCACTTGACACACTACCCTCCCAAAATCTAGCTAAATCGGGGTTACAAGAAAATTTATATAACCAATAGATTTCTAAACGGCGCCTTGGATTTTTCCGAGGCGTTTTTAGTTCCCCGGTCCTATCCGTCTTTTTTCCGGCGGCGACGGCCTGCATAGCCATTTCGGTTCGGATTTCTCCTAGGTCGTAGTAGCAAGTAGCTACACACCCTCGCGGGCGGATTTTTCAGACGACATCTCCTACTAACTAACAGGACTTGTGCCAAAGTACGGGACTTGGTAATAATCAAGATAACCGAACAAAATACGAAAATCAATTGTGATTATCTATATCTCAGTCGGTCAATTGATAGTTTCCAAAATCCTTTTAAAAGTACGTTGTACTTGACACCTTATAACGAAGAAAAGGCCGAAGTCAAGGGATAAAATGCATGTTTGATAGCATGTATGCTTGCTTACATGCTTGCATTATTGCTTGCATGCAATGCTACTCGTTGAGGGCGTCTAACACTCTTTGCAAGACACTATTCCGTCCGTTTTGTCGTTGATCTTCAAGAAGAAAATTAATAGCAATACGGACAAGCTCATTTTCGCTAGTTTTATAACCTTGCATCTTATATGAGAAGCTGAGTTCCAAAAGCGCTTTCTTTTCCTCAGGCGTGATTCTATATGTGACTGAGTCTTTGCCTACATCCTTAACAACCCTTCTAATTATTTCAACGATACTTTCTTGGTTGGATGATGGCTTACTTGTATGCAAGCTTGCATTATTGCTTGCTTGCATGTTTGCATGCTTGCTTGCATTAATGCGTGGTTGCATGATTGCTTCCATGGCATCATTGTTTTCGGACGATAGTTGAGCTATAGGCTTCGCGCTTTCAATATTCTTTATATTCGTCTTCTCCGACTCGTGTTCAGGTGATTGCTCAGGAGTAGGGGTGGGGAGAGTCGTTTTTGAATCCTCCAAGGTAGGCCTCTCAGTGTCGGGTGGAGGAACCTCCACAGCCTCATTTTTATGAGGCGGGGGAGCAAAAAAGGGGCTGTCGGCTAAACCCGATTTACTCATCGCGACAAAACCTCCTTTACTAGATCCCTATAGGCACGCGCTCCGGCTGAGGATGGCGCATGTTCAAAAATATGTGTGTGCCTGGAATGGGCCTCTTCAAGGCTAACATTTTTAGGTATTGATGTATTAAAAACCAATTCTCCAAAATGCTCTCTAAGCTTTGTATTTACATCTCTTGAAACGATGGTGTTATCCGTAAAGGTGCATAAAATTCCCATTATTTCAAGAGTGGGATTAAGTTGGTTTTGTTTTACCATCTCGATTGATTCTTGAAGCTGGACGAGCCCTGTCATGGCAAAGTATCCGGTTGATACTGGAATAAGAAGCCGGTCGCTGGCTGTAAAAGCATTTATGGTTATAAGTCCAAGAGATGGGGGATTGTCGATAATGATGTAATCGTACTTTTCTTTCAGGTTCCCAATTGCTCTTTTTAGCCGTTCGGCTCTGTTGTCTAGTGCCTGAGCAAGCTCAAGGTCGGCGGAAGACAGGCGAATATGGGAAGGCACTATGTCTAAATTAGGAAACTGAGTCTGCATGATTACGGTAGATAGGGGAGCGAGGTTGATCAGTGAGTTATAAAGCGACTTCTCCAAGGCAATCTCAATATCAGGATGGATAAAAACTCGTGTGGTATTTGCCTGGGGATCGGCGTCAATAAGCAGAACTTTGAATCCTTCTTGCGAGAGGCCCGCGGCTAAGTTAACAGCCGTTGTACTTTTGGCAACCCCTCCTTTTTGATTAGCAATTGAGATTATCATGCTTGTTTGTTGCGTTTGATGTACTCTGATGTTATAAGTCTTAGTAGGGAAGAGAGAGCGATGTTACGCTCCTTTGCAAGCTCTAACAGGCTATTTTTTAAATCAATGGGCGCAACAAACTTAATGAGAGCTTCGTTTTTGGCTTTCTTTCCGTTTTGGTACATATTAGGGACTTATATAGGACAGTATAAACAGTTTATACAAAATATTGTGTCAAAGTCAACTGCTAACTATTGAAAAGCTAGTCCGCGGTCCAATGTTTACAAGTAACTTTTCTTAATCTACTTTTGCATGATTCTGAGTACAATAATGGTAGGGATTATCGGGTTTTAGATCATTTTCTGTGTGACGTTTTGTAGCCAACTCTGTCTTGTTATCAAGTACGTTTTCTCTCTCTCGGTTCTATCAACTAGTGAATATCCAAGGAGGAAGGCATGAATGGCCGAGGATCTTTAAAGCAATCTGCTAGATTTGGCTTGGCGTTAATTTTGTTATTTTCTATGATGCTGAATTCAGGCTTGAGTTCAGCGGTTCAGGCGCAAACAGGATCAGTCGATACCCGAGTATCAATTTCATCAGATGGCACTGAAGCTAACGGCTATTCCGATAGTCCTGTTATATCTGCGGACGGCCGGTATGTTGTGTTTCAATCTGATGCCACCAACTTGGTATCGGACGATACCAATGGGGTAAGGGATATTTTTGTTCATGATACTGAGACTAAGACTACTGTTCGGGTTTCAGTTGATTCTAGTGGAGCAGAGGGGAATGGCAACTCTTCAAGCCCATCCATCTCTGCAAATGGTCGTTATATTGTATTTAATTCCGTTGCAAATAATTTAGTTCAAGGTGATTCTAATGGTTATATTTATGGAGGCAGTGATGTCTTCTTGCACGACATGCAGACAAGTGAAACCAAACTTGTCTCTGTTAATTCTGATGGCATTCAGGCAGACGATATCTCAGGGGGATTCCTGTCTATTTCTGCTGATGGCCGATATGTTACATTTTTATCTTATGCCACCAATTTGGTTTCGATTGGCGGTCGTCATACTATCCCGCAAGTTTATCGACACGATATGCTCACAGGATCCAATGTTCCGATCTCTATTGATACCAACGGATATTGGAGCAACGACAGTTCCTCCCCTCGTGCAATCTCTGCCGATGGAAGGTATGTACTGTTTTCGTCGTATTCAAACAATTTAGATCCTGATTACCCAACAAACTCAGGTCTGGAGGCTTTTGTACGTGATGTACAAGCTGGAGTAACGACCCTGGTTGCTGTAAGCTCCGAAGGTATTCAGGAAAATCATAGCTCAGGGCTGCCTGCCCAGATCTCTGCCGATGGGCGATATGTCGCGTTTTCCTCAGATTCCACAAATTTGGTTCCGGGTGATACCAACGGCACATTTGATGCATTTGTGCACGATATGCAAACCGGTGCTACAACCCGAGTTTCGGTTAATTCGATGGGTGAACAAGGATATGGTCATTCAGCATCTTTGTTCATTTCAGCCGACGATCGGTATGTGGCGTTTGCTTCGGATGCTAGCAATATAGTCCCGGGCGATACCAATGGACAATCAGATCTGTTTGTTCATGACATGCAAACCGGTGCTACTGTCCGAATTTCTCTGGGTGATGACTGTGTCGAGGAAAATGGTGGATCTTCCGAGGCAGTCATCTCAGCCGACGGCCAGCATGTAGCTTTTTCGTCATCGGCTAGTAATCTGATCTCCGGTGATACGAATGGAACATCGGATGTCTTCATGAGTGATAACTGGGTTGAAAATTGCACAACACCTACACCGGAAATCACACTTGATCTCCCGGCACCCACAAGCTTAGCAATAGTAAACAATCAATATTCTCCTAATCCATTTGATGTCACAGCAACAGTACTTAATGACGGGACAGCCAGTGCAACTAATGTCCAACTAAATCTTACTTTGCCGATAGGGCTAACTCTTGCATCGGGTACCGCAACTCAGTCCATCGGCGATCTCGCCGTTAGACAAGAACGCCAAGTATCTTGGAGTGTTTTAGCAAGTCCTCAGGCGACTTCTACCATCCTAACCTATACGGTTACTGCTACAGCGCAGAATGCCCAGCCTAAAACTCTAAGTGGACAAATAAGCTTACCAAGCATTGCTTCATCAGAAACGGTCATATTACTACACGGTGTTAATGAAAATGCAGCTGAGATTCCTAATACAACAGAGAAATTGTCCAACGATTCACTTAATTTGTTTAGACAGTTAGCTGACGGTTTGATCAGAGAAAATGTCGATCTAGAAGTTTTCCAGTATCAAGAAGATTACTCTCGTGGCGGAGATAGTCAAAGTGCCATGCGAGACAACGCGAAGCTGCTAAATGACCAAATTAAGGATCTACGAGCCAGAGACCCAAACAAGAAAATATCATTGATCGGGTTTAGTATGGGCGCGGCGATTATACGAGGCTACCTTGCATTGTATCCAGGTGCTAAGGATGACGTAGATGTTGTAATTTTTCTGGAAGGAGCTCAGCAAGGAAGTTGGGCTTTAAAAGTAAATCAGGGATTATCAATATATTCCGTTGCAAATTATTTTGGCTTCGGAAACCCTACGGGAGTAATCGCCCTTACTGGTATTCAGAATATTGTCCTAGACACCTTGCATCTTAATTTAAGTCGACCTGCAGCAACCGATTTGACGCCGCAAAGTGCTTGGTACCGGGACATAAATAGATCTGTTGTAAAAATAAATGATAACGAACTAAACGAAAATCCTGTACCGCCTCAATTAAGTTACTATAATTTTTATGGAGATATTGGGATTCAGTTTGATGCAAAAATTGGAAAGTTCCAATTATTACCATCTAAAAGGATTTCAATTGGCGATGTTGCTTTGCTACCTGGTGAAGATGATCCAACAGCGCGTACTTTATTAGGCGGAGCAAGATTTTTGCCAAACGTTATTCCCTCCCAGAGGCGAGAGCAATGGGCGATGCCGTATCCTTTTGATCTTGATTTGAGTCAACTAACTGCATGGATTAAAGGCGATATTTTGGGACGTGACGCTTTTAATAACCTAATTACAGCACCCTCATCTCATCTAAAATTCAAAGAAAATATGGATTCAATTCGTGACTATTTCTCTTCTGTTTGGAAATATTAGCGCAAACGCAAGTGGTACCCCAGAACCTCAACAATTTCTGGATACAGCAAGAGGTACATATCTCATTGTCCATGCTAATCCTAGTGACCAAAGTTACGGTGACTTCAGTTTTTCCGTAAAAGGATTGGGAAGTTATGTTGGTCATGCAAAGCAATTCATTCAACTGAAGGTTGGCGGGGGAGTTGTAATAAACTATAACGGGGAAGCGGCGTTCTTTTCTGAGGCTGGTCTTCAGGATAGCCGCAATGTTGTTATAAATATTCAAACAGGTCCCAATATCGGTTATGCCACTACTGTTCTTAACGACTTAACTAACAAAAAGAATTTGAGCTATCTCTTGATAAGCCAAAAACCGAGGCAGGACGCAAAACAGACTGTTATCGCTGTTGGAGAAGCTCTTAAAGGGAAAAGTTGGTCAGTACTATTTGGATTGGTATCCTCTACATTTACTGACGGAAAAACAGTTGATGAATTTGCTGCTAACCTGGCTTCCCAAGAACTGGAACTAGGACATGTAGTAAGCTATGACATCCTGTCAGAACCAAATGTACAGTTTAGTCCATTAGGTGTTTGGTTCTTTACTGTAAAAGCCAGATACATCTATAACAAGAATGGAACAAATGACATTGTAGAAAAATTCGACTATTATGTTTATGAGGGCAGTAATTGGAAATTTTGGTTTTCAGCAAATGAATAAAATCCCATTTCGGCGTGTTATTGGCGGTTTACTAATTATTTTTCTAGTTGTAGCAATGGCTTCATTCGTTGGAAAGTATAGAAAAAATAATCAAGCAGACAAATTGAATGAGCTTAAGCACGATCCTGCTATTGATGTAATTTATCCTAATTCGACAGAGCTTTTCCGCAATGAAAGCCCTGAACATTATGCGGAAGGCAGCACCTCACATGCTGTTATTCGAATATTGTACGGGTCAAATGATCAGGATCCAGCCATTGAGGAATTCTATAAGAACAAGTTCAGTGATCTTGGATTCTCTTATTTAGGTGGCAGTGCTGGACGTTTATATACTTATCGCAGGTTTTCCTTTCTTAAGGATACAATATCTGTTGATATGGGATTTTGGTTTCATGATGATTTTGAGAATCAATTCCGATCTGTTGATATAAGTAAATTCAAGGCTGTATATGAATTAGTTTTTCGAGCTAACCAAACAAATTAGATTAACTAACAAGAATCTGTAAAGCAAGCTATTGGTAAACCTCGTGAGTACTTCATAATAGGGTGGAGTTCTCTGAATCATTCTTACAATCAAGGCGAGGCCGAATGGCCGCTACCATAGAACTTCTAACCCGATAAGTTTTATACATAAGATTGTTAAGTCTCAGAATTCGGCATTATCGAAACCTTATAGAAATGATAGTGAGTAGCCGGAAGATCACCAAACAAATCAAAAAGTTTGGCTTAAGAACTGATTCTTGAAGTCGTGGTTTTTATTGCCCTGTAATCACAATTACAGGCTATAGGTAGGGGAGTCTTCCAGATGCAATCTGAAAATCTATGTATTTCCGTCGTACAACATCAATTTTGCGATGCAGCTGTAATTAAGCCCTCTATATATTAATTTATGAGCCCATAAGGTTTTCTTGAGCATCTGAGACAAACGGCTTTACTAGTTAAAGCAATAGCTGGTTGGGTATTCCCGACCAGCTAC
>WNFZ01004411.1_pt1 | contig 29343 bp, 32 predicted proteins | sample 5400081 | NCBI WGS metagenome assembly WNFZ01 (sample SAMN13153365, study PRJNA577476) | soil metagenome | isolation source: 80 cm soil or saprolite under grassland replicate 1 | place: USA:California | collected 2016-06-15 | reverse complement strand
ACTTAAAGAAGATATGGGCAAGAAAATAACCAGCTCTTTTATAAAAGGCCTCATTAAAACCATCGGTTATGAAGAATACCTTAAAAATTTGACTGGCCCGGCTTATGAGAATTTCGAAGAACGGGTTGAGAATCTAAAAGAATTGCTCACCGTCGCTCAAAAATACGATCGTTTCGGTCCAGGAAAAGGAGTATCAACCCTGCTTGAAGAAATTGCTTTGCTCCAGGAAACAGACAATCTAAAAGAAGGGGAGAAGAAAGTGACCCTTATGACGATACACTCATCCAAGGGATTGGAATTTCCGGTAGTTTTTATCCTCGGAATGGAAGAGGGTCTCTTTCCCCATAATCGCTCGCTCCTTGAGCCGCGGGAGCTAGAAGAAGAGCGAAGACTCTGCTACGTGGCTATTACCAGAGCTAAACACCAGCTCTACATGACTCACACCAAGTTCCGTCGCATCTTTGGCGCAGCCCAAGCCAACCTACCCTCTCGCTTTATTGGCGAAATTCCGGAATATCTCTTAGATTACTATCCTTTCGACCAATTCGGAGATGAACATGATACCATCGACTATTAGCATGGATATTATTCCCAAAAAATCACTGGGGCAAAATTTCCTAGTAAATCGGGGAATTCTAGGAAAAATCTTTACCGCTGCTCAACTCGATAAGGATGACATTGTTCTTGAAATCGGGCCGGGCACTGGCATTTTGACCCAAGAATTAATTTCCAAAGCCAAGAGAGTTGTTACCGTAGAAAAAGACAAGCGACTTATTGGAGGATTGAAGGCCAAATTTACCGAGGTCAGGGTTGTCGAAGGAGATATTTTAAAATTTAATCCGCTCCAATACGACTTGAATGCTGGCCAATACAAAATTATTGGAAATATTCCATATTACCTTACCTCTCATTTGCTTCGAACTATATTTGAACAATGGCCTAGCCCGGCATTGATGATTTTTATGGTCCAAAAAGAAGTCGCCCAGCGTATTTTGGCCCAGCCGCCCCATATGAATTTACTGGCTCTTTCAGTTCAGCTTTACAGTTCTCCAAAAATTATTGCTTATGTGTCTAGAGGAAGCTTTCGGCCTATTCCCAAAGTAGACTCTGCAATTCTTCAGCTAATACCCAAGGATACCACCCGGAACCAAAAACTTTTTGACTTAATCCGCGCTGGATTTTCCAGTAAACGCAAGATTTTAGTAAACAACTTAACCGAAAAAATGGGCTATTCTAGAACCAATTTGGAAAACACTCTTAAGGCTTTAAAATTACCTCGGGCTATCCGGGCTGAAGCCCTGGATATCGAAGATTGGCGAAAACTCCAAGAAACCCTCGAAAAACCTAAAGATTCTTAAGTAAAATATCAACAGCTTAGCCGCAATTTATACACATCATCCATGGTATACTTTAAATGGGAAATTTTGTGTTTAAAAACACAAGTTTTACCATACATGTCCAATAAAATTAAACTTCTGCTTGGAGTGCTGGGGCTAGCAGCGGCAGTTTCGATTTACCAATTTACCGATACGCTCCGCGCCAAGGCAATAAGCCTTTTGCCAACAAGCTTAACTCTGCAAAAAGGCAACGCATCAGAAGCCATCGATAATGACGTTGACAAAGACGGCCTTACCAATGCCGAAGAGTCATTCTGGAATACAGACTTTCAAAATCCTGATACCGATGGCGATGGATTCAAAGACGGGGAAGAGGTAGCTTCTGGTCATGACCCGACTGTGCCCGGACCCAATGACAAAATCGATACCAGTACAGCCGGCAATATTACCGAGAAAATAAGCGGATTGATTTTGGGCGGAATCTATGAGGGCTCTCTAAAACCCAACAGCCCCAATTATGATCAGGCTCTGGAAGAGCTCACCAACGAAGTTATCTTCAGAGCAGAACTCAATGCTCCGGCTTTAACGCCCAATAAGTTAAAGTTGGTTAAAGATACAAACGAAAATGAGTCTCAATATGTTCAGAACATTAAACCAGTATTAAACCAAATTGGCATTGAAGCTCCCAAAGGATTATCCCGCCTGGTGAATGCCGCCCAGCAGAACAACAAAGACCCGAATTCGCTTAAACAATTCACAGAACAAGAAATTATTTTCCTTGAAGAACAAATTAAAAACTGGGAATCAATTCCTGTGCCTCAAAAATGGAGTTCCCAACACGAGAATCTTTTAAATATTCTGAAAAATACAGAAAGAAATTATGTTCTTTTGCAAAATTCGGAAAATGATCCCTTGCAGATGCTAGCCGCTTTTTCCAACCTAGTCCGCCTCCTTTTGGGCGATATTGTTAACCCACTTCAAAGTTATGCCTCTGCTTTCTCAAAATAGATTAAGACGAGTAGGGAAAATACTGGTAATTTTCCTGGTTCTAATTGGAATTGTTTTTCCTTTTTCATTCAACACGCCTCCAGCCAAGGCTGATATTACAGTTGACACAATAAAATGCTTAGGGGGGGTTACTGTAGGCGTAGTAATCCAAAGTGCAGTCAGTTTTGTAGGAAGTTGGGTTAGTAGACTCTTAGGCGGCCCGACATTCGTCATAAATGTCCCGGAAATCAATATGACATATGTCCTAAATGTGGTAGAGCGCTGTTTTGCGCGAGCCGTACTTGATAACACCATCGCCGCCATGCTGAATACCGTTCGCACTAAAGGTCGGGATGGCGGCGTAAGCTGGGTAAGAAACTGGAGAAATTTTCAGCTTAATGCCGAATACCGAGGAGAGAATATATTTCGCACCATCTTGGCCAACACTAAGCTATGCAATTACTTTCAACAAGATGTGCGAGATGTGTTCGGCGTTACCGATAAATTCAAGCAATCCCTTCAAGGCCAAAATATTAGATCGGGTGATGCCGATCCGTTCACTTTGAAAGCCAGGTGCAGCTTGCCCGATAATTTTGACGTTGCAAAATATCAAAAAGACTTTGCCGGCAATGGCGGCTGGAATCGCTTGCTTCAATTAGCCCGGCCCGAAAATAATTTTTACGGCGCCCTGCTGCAATCATTAGAGGAGCGCGACAAACAAAAGGCCATTGAAGTAGCGGCTGACATAAACGAAGCAACCGGCACCGGCTATACCGGAATCAGGGGCGACAGTGCGGCCAGTAGTTGTTTAGTTAAGTCGCCAACTGGGAGATGTATTTTCTATGCCAACATAAAATCTCCTCCTGGATACGTAAGCGATGTAACTGGGGCAACGATTAATGCCGAGTTAAATTGGGTTACCGAGGTACATACATATAAAGAATTGGTTGTAACTGCTCTTGCCCAGCGCCTCACCAATCGACTCCTTAGTCTTGGCTCTTCTGAAACTGATCCCACCTATGATCTCGACCAAGTGCCTCATGATATTAAGCCTACGCCACCGCCGGGTTATATAACTCCGACTCCTTTTCCTGAACCGGGACCGGGACCAGGCTCTGGTAGCTGTACTCAAGAAGTTCCAAATGGCACTCCGGGACCATTTAACAGCGATATTGCTGCTGCTCAAAACCAGATCAAAGCAAATAACCCCGAAATAGTAAATTCTGACAATCAAATATTGAATATCGATCGCTATTTCTCCGAGATGATAAGAATTCTACAAGGTAAAGGTTATGTTGTTACCCGAGATGGCGACCAAGAAATAAATATCTATCACTCTGGCGCTACCAGCAGTGAACAATATGCCATTCGCACCAGCGGCGGCCAAACCCGTAATGCCTGGAAGGCCACCGGTTGTAGCTTACCATGACAAGACTAATAAAAAATAAGAAATTATATCAATTGGGGCTTATACTATTGATCTTATTTAGTATTCCCAGTTCCACCCATGCTGCCGGCGATGTTGCTCAAGGTATAGCCAACGCCAGTAATCCTTTAACTTGGATCTATTTTTATGTTTTTGCTTTCTCCTACTTTATTTTGCAGGTTTCCGTTCAAGCGCTGGCCTACTTGGCTCAAGCTTTAAATTGGGTTATCAGATTTAAAATCGACACTAATTTACCGGTAGTAGAGACCTCCTGGAAAATCATCCGCAATTTTTCCAATATGTTTTTCATCGTGGTTATGATTATCACGGCTTTTGCCACGATATTCAACATCGCCCGGGGCTATTACTGGCGCGATCTGGTTTTTCGTTTTATCGCTGCGGCCTTATTAATCAATTTCAGCTTGGTTATTGGCCAGCTTATTATCAGCGGAACCCAGACTATAAACAGCGTTTTTATATACGCCATTGGCGATATGTCTCTTCATATTGGACAAGTTCTTGATCCTTCAGCCTTACTGGCAAATAATGAAGGGTTTCTTTCCGACAAAACCGCAAAAAATATTTCTCATGTTGCCGGCTGGCTCAGTGGTACTCTAGGAGGCAACTCTGATACCAAGAGTGTTACCGAAGCAATTGCTTACACGGGAGCAAAGATGGACACCTTAACTTTTTTTGTGGTCCTCCGGGTTCTTTTCTCAACCGTTCTCGTAATCATGGTAATCTTCAGTCTTTTAGTTGCTTTCATATTCAGCTTAGTTCGAATTCCCATAATCTGGCTCCTGCTTATTCTTTCTCCTTTAGCCTGGCTGACTTACATATTACCCGCCACCAGAAACTTAAATAAAAAATGGTGGGATTACTTTCTGGGCTGGAATCTCTTTCTGCCAATTTTTCTTTTTGTCTTATATTTTGGCCTGTATTTTCTCTCTCAATACAATCAAGTTATAACCAGCCTCTCCAATACTGTAGGACGCCAAGCTCTAACTGATCCGCTTTCAACTGGCTTCTCTATCGAATATCTTCTGGCCTATATTTTAGTCGCCCTTATCTTTATTTTTGGCACATCTATGGCTATTAGCGGAGGGTTCTGGGGTTCGAGCGGCGTACTGAAAGCTGCTGGCTGGGCCCGCGAATCAGCTTGGAGAATTCCTGGATTTAGTCATCTTCGAGCCGTTGGTGGGGGAGTTGGTGAGGCGGCCAGGAGCGGATATGAGAAGACAATGCAAGAAGGTCTCTTTGGTTATGGCGGCCAGCAAGCTCTTGAACGACTGCGTGCTGGAACTGCCGGCACCCTTGGAGTCAGAGGTCGCGTGGAAGCCCAACTAAAGAACGAAGTTAAATATTATAAAGAACAATATGATAGGGAGAATCGCTCTCCTGAAGAACTTCGGAATATCATTAGAACTGAAAAATCAGCCAGTCGAAGATTAGCAGCTTATGAGGTATTAAGAGATAAAAAAGATATTGAACCAGATGAACTTTACGAAGCGTATAGACTCTATGGAGAAAATACCATTTCGGCAACCGATTTTGCCATGAAAATTGATTTCGAAAAAGATTTTGATCGCGGTGAACGGGCAGAATGGTACAATAAGGTGACGAGTGTTGACGTAAAGAAAAAAATTGCTAAAGCTATTGCTACTCAAGGTGAATTTCGTTCCATAGAAGATATGAAAACCGCCGCTGAATTATTTAGAATTGCTGGAGTGGACGATGAAAAGCAGGGTAAAATGAGAGATTTCCTTAGAAAAGCATCAGAAAAGAATATCATCGATGCTTATACCTTAGCTGCTCAATACAAACTGCTGACCAAGTATGATCCAGTGACAAAGACTGAGGAGAAAATTGACTTTGAAGAAGCTCTTAAGGGTGAGATAGGTCGCAAAAAAGGGAATGATTTTTTCACTTTTATCGCTCCAGATCTCTACAATTCGGCCTCTGGCAAATTGAAAACTAATGACGAAATCCGTGCCGATCCAAGACTTAAGTCTAAGGCTGAAGAACTCATCAAATTACGCAATTTGGTTCAAGAACGCTTAAAAAATGATCGATCCCTCTTAGATAAGCTGAAGCGTAACCCAAATTCAAATTTAATACGACTTATAAACAGAAACCCCTACAGTTCGGTACTATAAGGGTTTGAGAGGTGTTTGGTTGATTCAACTGAACTTAATAGAGCTAAGAGCATACTTAGAAGTTTCATGGAGCTGGACACATTTTTTGTAGAACAGCTAGACCTCCTAAAAACAAGATCCAAAATATTACTGCCTCTATTATTTCCCTTAAGCAACCTGCCCTCTTTCTTTCAAAAATCCAAGAAGTAGGATCTTTCTTTCCACAATTAGGACATCTTTTTGCTTCATGAGAAATTTTATTTCCACATTCCGAACAATCCAATAACATTTTTCTCCTTTATTATAACGATACCATAGATACACCGACTGTCAAGTATTACATTCTCAATAGTACAAAATTAGGATAATATAAAAATATGAGATTTCAACTGCCCCAATTTGTCGAAACGGAAATTAAATTGATTGGTCCGTTCACCTTGCGCCAATTTCTATGGATTGCGGCCGGAGTTTCGATCTTATTTGTAGTTTTTTATGTCGCCGGCCCAACTTGGTTTTTGATTGCCATTTTGCCAATTTCGGCTATTTCAATTTCTCTCGCTTTTATAAAAATAAATGAAATTTCCCTGATTAACTACATCGCTTATGCGTTATCCTACCTTATAAATCCGCGTAAATATATTTATAAAAGCGGGGAAAACAAGAACATCCAACTACCCCAATAATGGCCGCTACTACCACCAAACAACTTATTGAAATTGCAGAAATTCGGGATTCAGTCATCGTTCTTAAAAATGGTTCACTGCGGATGATTTTAGAAATATCAGCCATTAATTTTGAATTGCGCTCCGAGGAGGAACAAACGGCTATCCTCCAAAATTTCCAACGCTTCCTGAATTCAATTGATTTCCCGCTCCAAATGGCTATTAATTCGAGAAAATTCGACCTAGCCGAATATGTCAAAACAATTCAAGATGCTTCCGCCCAACTAACTAATGAGCTTCTTAAAATCCAAGCTCAGGAATACATTAAATTTATCCAAGAACTATCCGAACTAGCCAATATCATGTCGAAGCGATTTTATATCGTGCTTCCTTTTTATATCCTGGAGACACCCAGCGGAAAAGGAATTTTAGACAGCATAAAAAATGTTTTCAAAAGCAAAAAACCGACACCGATTGCTATGGATAAATTAGAAACCTACAAAAATCAATTATTGCAGCGGGCCGAACTGGTATTTGATGGCTTAGTAGGCATGGGATTAAAAACCAGAATTCTTGAAGGCCAGGAATTAATCAATCTTTTCTATGGGCTCTATAACCCGAGTGTAAAAACCCAAAACCAATAGATGAACGAAAACCTAATTCAAACTCAATCGGCACCATCAGCGCCCCCCATCCAGAATCTGGAAGAAATGGTTGCACCTTCGGCTTTAAGCATTACCGCCAACTATATCCAGATCGGAGAAAAGTTTGCTCGAACAATTTTCCTTTCTACCTACCCCCGTTATCTGCATACTAATTGGTTTTCGCCTCTGATAAATCTTGACCGAGTACTTGATATTTCCATTTATGTTATGCCTAAAAATACGGCTACTGTCCTCAAACAGCTCCGCGATCAGCTCGCCCGCCTGCAAGCCCAAACTATCGAAGAAGCATCGAAGGGGAAAGTCCGCAATCCAATATTAGATACTGCCATTAACGACATAGAATCCTTGCGAGATCAATTACAGCAAGGGACAGAAAAATTCTTTGATTTGGGAGTATATATCACTATTTATGAAGAAAGTGTCAAAGCACTTGATGAGGCCGAAAATAAAATCCGGGGGTTGCTTGAATACCAGCTCGTCTATCCCAAGCCAGCAATTTTTCGAATGCTTGAAGGATTCCAATCAACCTTACCCCTTGATGACGACCGCATTGCTGTGCATACCTCACTTAATACTGAGCCTATCTCCTCGATTTTTCCTTTCGTTTCCTACGATCTTACCTCCAATACAGGGGTCCTTTACGGCATAAACACTCATAATAACTCACTGGTCTTATTCGACCGATTTAGTCTTGAGAATGCCAATGCCGTTGTCTTTGGCAAGTCAGGGGGCGGAAAAAGTTACGCCGTAAAGCTAGAAATTTTACGAAGTATGATTTTCGGCACTCAAGTACTGGTTATAGATCCTGAAGATGAATATCGCTATTTAGCTGAAACGGTCGGCGGTACGGTCGTAAGAATCGCAATTAATTCCGACCAGCACATCAATCCGTTTGATCTACCAGTCCTTAAGGAGGGGGAATCATCGGCCGATGTTTTTAATTCTCATATTCTTGATTTGGCAGGATTATTGAAATTACTTCTAGGGGAACTAACTCCCCAAGAAGACGCCATGCTAGATGAAGCACTTATTCAAACCTATGCTATCAAAGACATTACTCCAGATTCTGATTTCTCTAAATCAGCCCCGCCAGTGATGTCAGATCTGCAAAATGTGGTTGAAGGGCTTACTGGAGCCGAATCAATGGCTACGCGTTTGAAAAAATTTACCCAAGGCACATTTGCGGGATTTCTAAACCAGCCGACAAATATTCCGCTTAATAGCCAGCTACTTGTCTTTAGTATTCGGGATATGGAAGAGGAACTCCGGCCAGTTGCCATGTATCTCGTGCTCAATTATATCTGGACTCAAGTGCGCCGAGAATTAAAAAAACGTCTGCTTATCGTTGACGAGGCTTGGTGGCTGATGAAACATCAGGTCGGCGCTGATTTCTTATTCAATATTGCTAAGCGCGGGCGCAAATATTATGTTGGCCTGACGACAATTTCCCAAGATATCCCCGATTTTATGGCCACGCCCCAAGGCAAATCAATTGTCACTAATTCTTCGGTGCAAATTCTGACCAAACAATCTCCAGCAGCGATCGAGATCGTAAAGGAAACCTTCAATCTTACTGAAGCAGAAAAATACTACCTTCTTGAAGCTAGAGTTGGCTTCGGTCTTTTCTTCTTGGGTCAAAATCATATCGGCATCCGGGTCGTGGCTTCGTACCCCGAGGACCAGGTAATAACTTCCGACCCAAAACAACTGCTTGAAATTGAAAAAGCAAAAGAAGAGTGGGCTAAACTAACCCAATAATATGGCCGAAACAGGAATCTATGACCAACAAATTCAGGAGCAGCTTAGTATCCAGCGGCTATTAACAATTCGCCAGAATGAGACTCAAGAAGCTCTGGATGTAGCCAAGCCACCCTCGCTCTTTATATATACCTTATTTGGCATCTTTGCTTTTGGCGTTGATATCCTTGACTTTTTTGAGCTGGGAGCCGACGCCACCGGTCTTGGCTTGCTATTGGTTATCCTCTTAGATATTTGTATTGCCTTAATATTTATTTTTTTAGGCTATCTGGCATCCGGTCGAATTCAAAAAATACAAAGAGCCAATAAAAAAATTGAAGATCGAGTCATGCAGACAGGCATATCTTCAAATCAGCTTGTTTCAAGCATTTCCGCCGTAGGAGAAACAATTCTAAACCCCGGAAGAAAAAACCTAAAGTATTCATTATTGCAAATTATTCCCGGAATAGATCTTTGGCCCTGGCAAACGATGGGGGTTTATCATCTTTATAAATCCCATAAGGCCGCGTATCAACAAGCCCAAGACCTTCAACAACAATATGAAGAACTAGCTGCCCAGGAGGTAGAATCTTTTGAGCAAACATCTTAACCAGCAATAACTAAACTGTGAATCAACGCAAATTACTGATCTCCCTTATTGTCATTACGCTTACGATCTCGGCCGGCATTGCTGGCTATCTTATTGGATCTCCTGCTCAGTCTCACATCACTCAAGCTACCATCCTGGAAAAATTTGACAACTCTATCACCCCCAGTCTAAGTGAGGAGTTGACCAAAAAGCGACGATTAATCCCCATCAGTCAACAGCTAGCTATATCACCGACTAATTCAAACTCAAAAAACAAAGTCCTTTATTACGAGAAGACAATTGGCCGGGTATTTGAAACAGCCATTGATGGGCGGGGGGAGGCAACTATATCCGAGACGAAGCTTCCAAATTTCATACAAACATTATGGTCATCCGATAAACAGCAGGTCATTAGCCAGTTCCGAACTCCTCAAGGCCTCCAATTCCGTTACTATAACTACGAAACTAAAAAATCAGCTGCTTTCGCTCAAAATATCCGTTCCATAGCATTTTCTCCTGATAGCCAGGAGGTTGTCTATTTTCAAACCGAAGGCGAACTGGGTAGTATCTATCTTGCCCTTCCTGATGGCTCGGATCCGAAAAAGATTTTGGACACTAGGATTCCTGAAATAAAATTAGAGTGGCCATCAGCTCAGGAAATTATAGCCCAAACCAACCAAAATTCTACTTCAGATATTTTAATTATTTCTCCAGAGGGCGGCATTACCAGAGTATTAACTGAACAAAAAGGATTGCGCCACAGTTGGTCTCCATCAGGAAATAACCTTGTTTTTTCAAGCACTGACCAGGGAACAACCACACTGCAATTCATGAATATCCAAACGAAAAACCAAGGAACGATTGCTCTCGATACTACGGCCGATAAATGCATTTGGAGCACTGATGAACGCTCTATTATATGTGCCGTGCCCAAATCAACTATAGCTTCCGAGGATTTTTTCCGATTTGATATTATAACCGGTAAACAAGAACTCCTTTTCGCCAGCGATTCGAGTAATCCTCCGATTTCCGTTCAGGAACCATTTTTAAGCCAGGGCGAAGGTTATCTAATTTTTCTTAATAATATTGATAACCGACTCTACAGCCTTAAAATCTAAATGCAAGATGTAAGGATTAAGGAAAGGGTTTAATCACTATCCGACGTTGTGGTTCTTCCCCGATGCTTTCCGTTGTAATATCCGGATAGGAGGCAAGTTCCATGTGAATGACCCGCCGTTCATAAGCTGGCATAGGCAATAGTGCTTCTGCTTTTTGATTGTTCCTCACTCGATTCACTGCTTGTTTAGCCAACTCAATTGCATATTGAGCCCGGGATTTGCGATAATCATTTATATCCAAAGTCACCAGCTGATTTTCTTTGACGTATTTGTTAGCTAAAAGCCGTATTACATACTCCAGCGCTTTTAAGTTCTGGCCATTTTTCCCAATTAAAAATTTTGCATTATCGGGAGTATGTAAAGATATGAGAAGGCTTGATTCTTTATCAGCTATCTCTTCACTTATCTCAATCTGATAATCAAAGTGCATGAAATCAACTACTTTTCGAATCAACTCAGTCAATTTGTCTTGAGTGGCTTGTTCCATGATTAAGCTAGACATACCGGCGTCTAATATATAACTGCTCCATAATGGAAAAGAGGGTAGTGGATACCCAATAGAGCGCTAGTCCTGCCGGTAAATTCCAGGTGATAATTATAATCATCACTGGGAAAAAATACAACATTTGCGTACTCATAATATTGCTAGCATCACCTTTATTTACTGTCTGGGGCATCTGAGCAATACTCAATCTAGACTGGCTAAATTGCAGGATACCAGCCGCAACAGCCAATATGGGGCTCTTGTGGGCAATATCGAGTATCCCTAAAGATATATTATGAATAATACCCGGACTCCGGATAAAACTATAGAGCATCCCTAAACTTTCCGGCTTTAATCCCGCCAAAAAAGCCCGATATAAAGCGATAATAATCGGAATCTGAATAACTAGAGGGAGGCAGCCCGCCAATGGATTAATTTTATGTTCTTGGTAAAGCTGCATCTGGGCCGCTGCCTGGGCCTGGCGATCATGTTTATATTTCTCCTGGATTTCTTTAAGTTTAGGATTTAATTTAGTCAGCTCTCTCTGGGAACGTGCTGCTTTTAAAGAGAGGGGGAGCATTATAGTCCGGACAAGCAGTGTTAAGGCGATAATAGCCAAACCAAAATCATTACCCGGCAGGACATTGTAAAGAAATATTAAAAGATTAAACAGCGGCCGATAGAGAATTTGAGTAAAGAGTGAGCCCATGATTATGCGTGATCAATCCCTCCCTGGATAAAGGGATTACATTTTAAAATACGCCAACCCGTTTTCAGGATACCTTTTAAAAGACCGTATTTTTCGATCGCTTGAATACTATACTCGGAGCAGGAAGGATAAAACCGACATTGGCTATAAAAAATAGGCAAGGGTCGGATATCTACAAAAGCTCGATTCCATTGTTGGTAGTAACGAATAAGCTGTATAATTTTGTCCTTCATTTAATGAATTTTAGTAATTAGCATTGATAACTCTGAGCTGAAATCTTCTATTTTTACCGGCAATCTTGAAACTAATATCACTATATCATAGGCGCTGATAAGTCGGGGAATATTGTCTTGAATTATACGAGCTAATATGCGCCGTACTGCGTTCCTTTGGACTGCCTTAGGCACTACTTTAGCCGGTACGATAAAACCGAATCGGGGATATATTAATTTACTTTCGAGTATCTTGAGTAATAAAAAACTGCCCCTGACAGTCTTCCCCTCTCTAAAAACACGCTCAAAATCTCTCTCACTTCTTAACCGATAATGAGCGGGAAGCGCCATGACAAATCCTCATACGCTAAGCCGTTTTCTATTTTTCCGCCGCCGCCTAGCCAAAACTTTACGGCCTGACTTCGACCGCATACGTCCTAGGAATCCATGCTTTTTCTTTCGTTTTGCGCTTTTAGGGCGGTAAAGAGTCGATTTCATAATGCTCCTTATTCCTTAATGAATGAAATGCTTTTCCAGTATATTACTCGTTTTGAGACCCGTCAATTTAACTTGGACAATAAAAATTTATTAGGTCAATATTTACTCCTATTTATCCACTTGTTATAAACATCATATCAACGAAATTGAGTGTTTTATCTTCTTTCAGATATTGAATACGTTTATGTATAATGACTGGAGGTTGTAAAGTTGCTCCGTGTATTAATCCTCGATCACCAAACCATTATTCCTATACCTATGACCAACGATGAGCTTTGGAAGGCAGTATTAGGAGAGATGGAATTATCTTTGTCACGGGCAAATTTTACCACTTGGTTTAAGAATACTTTGATTATTTCCCGCGATCAGAATGCTGTCATGGTAAGTGTTCCTAACGGTTTCGTTAAAGAATGGCTTGAGAATAAATTTAACAAGCAAATTCTCTACTCAATCCGAAAGTGGACCCCAGAAATTCGAGAAGTTAAATACATCATCGGCCAGACAAAAGCCGATCTAATGAAGCAGGATTTAACCAAGATTATCCTTGAAAAAGAATTAGAAGAAAAAACTCCCACCGATGCTGATCAGGATATAGATCGAGTCACCCATCTTAATAAAAAGTACTCCTTCGAGACTTTTGTCGTTGGTTCGAGTAACGAACTGGCTCATGCCGCCTCAATGGCAATAACAAAAACTATAGGCAAGCTTTATAACCCGCTTTTTATCTATGGCGGCGTGGGTTTAGGTAAGACTCATTTAATCCAAGCGGTGGGCAATAAGCTCGCCTCCGAATATAAAGACAAGCGTATTTTGTACATTCCCGCAGAAAAACTGACTGCCAATATTGTTGAAGCAATTCGCACAAAGACAATTGAAGACCTGAAAAATAGTTATTCTAAATTAGATTTACTCGTTATCGACGATATTCAATTCATTGCTGGCAAAGAAAAGACCCAGGATATTATATTCTCAATTTTTAATGAGCTCCACGTAAAAAACAAGCAAGTAGTGCTTACTTCAGACCGCCTTCCTAAAGCCATTCCGGCCCTTGAAGAACGCCTAAGTTCTCGCTTTGAAGGAGGGATGATTGCTGACATTGGTCTGCCTGAATTTGAGACTCGTTTGGCCATTCTGAAGTCTAAATGTAGTGAAAAAGGCTATGCAGTTAACGACGAAATCCTTGGTTATATTGCCACTAACATTCAAAAAAACGTACGGGAACTCGAAGGTGCTTTAAACCGAATCGTTGCTTTTGCTCAAATTTACAATAAATTACCCGAATTAAAGGAGGTTAAAAATATCCTTAACGCTTACCTTAGTGTGCCCTATCGAAAGACATCGCCCCAGACTATTCTTAAGGCAGTAGCTGACTTTTATAATATGTCCCTGAATGATCTCACTAAAAGGAGCAGAAAAAAAGAAGTTGTGCGGCCACGTCAGGTTGCCATGTATCTCTTGCGAGAAGAGATTAAGCTTTCATTTCCCGATATCGGTCTAAAACTTGGGGGGAGGGATCATTCGACTGTTATTCACGCTTGCGAAAAGATCAGAAAGGAAGAGAGCACTAGCGAACCATTAAAACAAGAATTAATTTTAATCAAGGAACGTGTCTATAACAGTTTCGAAAAGTAGTGGAAAATTTGTGAATATAGTCTAAATAATACTGTGACTATGAATTGGATAATAAAGGATTAATTCCCACTTATCAGAAGATACCCAGTTTTTATCCCTAAATACTATTGATAACTTTAGCTACTATTATTGGCGAAATATAATAAAGAGTACAGCTAAAAATAAACTAATACACACTAATGCACTCTATAATAAGTAATAATAGTATTTAATTATTATGAAACTAATTGTTAGCCAGAAAAATTTAAGACGCGCATTAGGGATTGTAGAGAGGGTTGTCTCAAAAAATGTAAGCCTTCCAATTTTAAGCAACATTCTATTAAAGACAGAACAAGGTCGATTAAAGATTGCGACTACGAATTTAGAAATTGGAACCAATGTCTTAATCGGCGCAAAAATTGAAGAAGTGGGTGAAATTGCCATTCCTGGCAGGATTATGGGAGATTTTATTAATAACTTGTACGTGGATAATATTACTCTGACTACAAAAAATAATAGCCTTTTTATCCAGGCAGAGCATATTAAAACAAAAATTCTTGGATTTGATACTAAAGAATATCCTATTATCCCTAGAATTAAAGAAGGTCCAATCGCTGTCCTAGAAGCAAAGATCCTAAAAAACGCATTCGCTACCATATTTGATTCAATTGCAGTTTCAGAAACTCGTCCCGAATTAGCCGGACTTTTTCTACAATTTAAGCCGGATAAGCTTATTTTAGCTGCCACTGATAGTTTTCGGCTTACCGAAAAGATAATTTATTTAAAGAGTAATCACAATCAGTCTATTATTATTCCTAAAAATACGGTAGCAGAACTTATAAGAATTAGCGGCGAGGCCCAGGGAGATATAGAAATTAGGATTAGTGATAACCAAGTTTCGTTTACGGGAGAAGATTTTGAACTATTGTCGCGGTTAATTGATGGCAGTTATCCCGACTATAGTAAGGTCATTCCCGAAAAATTTGTAGCTAAGGCGCTAGTGGAGACTCAATTGCTTGAACAAAATATCCGCTTAGCCGGTTTGTTTTCATCGAGTATTTCTGATGTAAAAATTGAGTGTAAAGAAGAGGAAATGACTATCAGTGCTAAAAATTCTGACAAGGGCGAAGTAGAGACAGCAGTACCAGCTGTCTTGAAGGGCGAGCCATTTGAGATCTCTTTAAACTTTCATTACCTCTTAGATGGTTTAAAGATTATGAACTCAGACAAAGCAGTTATCGAATTCAGTGGCTCTGGAAGTCCTCTAGTTATTCGCCCAGCCCAGGAAAAAAACGAGCTGGTATATCTTATCATGCCCTTGCGCAACTAATGGTTTTTAGATCAATAAAGGGACGCTTGGAAAAGCGGGCTCAAGAGTACCAGTCACTCCAAGCGAAGGGGACTTCTTTAAGCAAGAGTATTAGCAGATTTCTTGTTCAGGAATTTGGATCGATTGGGGAGGATTTTTATCAGGAAATTATATATGACCCTTCTAAAAAACAGGTCATTATTGAGATAAAAAATAGGGTATATGCTAATGAGCTTCAGTTAAGGCTAAATAAATTGACCGAATTTCTTAAAGATCTGAATCTAGAAGTAACTCAGATTAAGATTAGAATTTGACTGCCGGGGGTTGGATAGGAGAAGGAATTGGAGTTGGCGTATTAGTTGGTACTGGTATCGGGCTTCCGGTTGGATTAGGAATGGGCTCGGGCAGTGACACAAAGAGATTCTGAACTGCCCATTCCCAATTTTTAAATTGAGCATCCCGCTCAGGATTAGAAGGAAAGGGTCCTTGAGGATTATTCTTATCAACATAGTAGAGAATACTATGGATTCCTTGGTCAGAGATGTAACTTCCATTGAGCATAATTTTATCCGAAGTGACTGGATCGGGTTGAACGAAGTATTCAGGAGCGGTGTTTTCTAGAGCTTTGCGCATAAAGGCATTCCAGAGCGGACCGGAGGCACTAATACCAGCTCCCTGACGAGTCATGGGCGTGTTATTGTTATTTCCTGTCCAGACACCTACGGCGATGGAAGGAGTAAACCCTACTACCCAAGCATCTCGATTATTTTGGGTCGTGCCCGTCTTTGCGCGGGCATTGTTATCAGAAAGGACATTATTTATCAGTCTAGCAATCTGAGAACCAAGCACTCGGGTAGGATTTTGCTGGCGTTCATCTAAGAATGTGCCATCAGCTAGTTCAACTCTTTGAATAAATGTCCAGGGATTGCGAATGCCGTCGTTGGCAAACACACCGTAAGCCGAAGTAATATCTACCAGGCGTACTTCAGCGCCACCTAACACCAGAGAAAGACCAATATCTGGAGTTTTGTCGAGACTGGTAATGCCCATCTTTTTGGCCAGATCGATAGTATCGTTGAGCCCAGCTAGATAAAGGGTTTGCACCGAGGGTATATTGAGTGATTGCTGTAAACCCTGACGCATAGTGACAGGGCCGCGATAGTGACCATCATAATCCTGGGGATGGTAGCAATCTAGGCCATAATGATCCTTTGTTTGGGTGGCATTAGGAGTGCAGTTGGGATTAAATTCAGTTCGCAGGTCAAAGAGAACAGTCGTATCTGGGAAGCCTTTAGAAAATGCAGTTGCATAAGCGAAGGGTTTAAAGGCTGATCCAGGTTGGCGCAAGGCGGTAGCTACATTAAAATTGCCTTCAGCATCGATATCGAAATAGTCTTTCGAACCAACTAAAGCAAGAATGTCACCCGTTCGGGGATCGATAGCTACCAAGGCAGCATTTGTGGCCTTATAAGCCTTGGCATTTATATCGGCATATTTTTTTACGAGCTCTTCAGCGGATGACTGGAGATCGGCATCGAGAGTGGTAGTAATCTTAAAACCGCCGCTTTCAACCATTTCCTCGCCATACTTATTGGCTAAATATTCCTTAGCCATAATAACGAAATGAGGGGCGGTGATACCGGTTGTTTTAGGCGCAAAAATTAGTTTTTCATTGTGAGCATTCTGGTAAGTAGAATCGTCAATAAATTTTAATTCATGCATTCGCTGAAGTACAAAAGCCCTTCTCGTCAGAAGCTGGTCTACATGACTGCCATAGGGAGAAAGATAACTCGGAGCTTTGATGATTCCAGCGAGAATTGCCGATTCGGCAACTGTAAGCTCTAAGGCATGCTTTCCAAAATAAGTCTGGGCGGCTGACTCAATGCCATAGGCGTTAGAACCGTAGGGAATTTGATTAAGATACATCCAAAGTATCTCATCTTTGGTGAAGCGGCGCTCAATCTCAATAGCAAGCATAATCTCTTTAAGTTTGCGAGAAATGGTCTGCTGGTCGCCTAAAAGGGCTTTTTTTACGAGTTGTTGGGTGATAGTTGAACCCCCTTGACTAATGCTCGTGTTTTGGACGTTTTTTATGATAGCGCGGATGATGCCCCGGAAATCAAAACCTTTGTGTTTATAGAAATTAGAATCTTCTGTGGCGACGGTGGCATCTCTTACGCTTTGGGGAATCTGTTGCCAAGGAATAATCGTACGCTTCTCCTCATTATAGATGTCATAAAGAAGCACTTGGCCGGTGCGATCATAGATTTTTGTGGATTCTTTTACCCGGCGGACAGCGATTGACTCCGGATCGGGTAGTGTTGACTCAAGGTAAATGAGATATGAAAAAATTAAGATTGCGCCAATCACGCTACCCCATAATAAAAGTATTGCCCAAGGCTTCGTTTTTCTAAATAAAGAAGAATATTTTATTGCCATATGATATGCGCAATGAGCCCCATTATGTCATGAAAAAGTTCTATTTACAAGGAATTTTTTAATGAGTATGATACAGAAACGAGATTAAAGAACTATGAGTGATGTGAAAAAAATAGAGACTCTTCTAAGTCGATACGTGGAAAAAATTTATCCCTCTTTGGAGGCACTTAAGGAAACTTTAGTTTCGGGTCGCAAGCTAGTGTTTTATCTCGGCATTGATCCAACCGGACCGGATATTCATATTGGCCACAGTACTAATTTGCTTTGGCTGAAGAAATTTCAAGAGCTGGAGAATAAGGTAATACTTTTAATAGGCGATTTTACAGCTCGAGTGGGAGATCCGGATAAAGAATCGGTTCGAAAAGCACTTTCTACCCAAGAAGTTGAGCAAAATATGAAGACATACTTAGCTCAAGCGAAAAAAATCTTACCCGAAAAATCATTTGAAGTGAGGTATAACAGTCAATGGTTGGCGAAGCTTACCTTGGAAGAAATTATTAAACTCGCCAGCCATTTTACGGTTCAGCAAATGATTGTCCGGGATATGTTCCAGGAAAGATTAAATAAAGAAAAGCCAATCTATCTCCATGAATTTTTCTACCCTCTTATGCAGGGATATGATTCTGTGGCCATGGAAGTGGATGGGGAGATTGGGGGAGATGATCAGACTTTTAACATGCTTATAGGCAGAGATCTTATGAAAGATATTTTAAAAAAAGACAAATTTGTCGTAACCACTAAATTATTGGAAGATTCTAAAACCGGTAAGAAGATTATGAATAAAAGTGAAGGCAATGTCATAAGTCTTAATGATTCGCCCCAGGAGATTAGACGGAAAGTTCTTAGTCTTGATGATGGACTTGTAAAAACGGTATTTGAATTATGTACTGAAAAAGAACAGGACTGGATCGATGAAAATGAGAAAGGTGATCCTAGAGCTTTTAAAGAAGCTCTAGCGGGAGAACTAGTGCAAATGTATTATGGGCAGAGCGCTGTAGCCGAAGCTCAAAAGCCAATTGAAGTTTTAGTAGTTGACTTGCCATTGCCCCAGGCATTAAAGGTCTGGGGGATAGTATCTACAATATCAGCAGGTAGAGATTTAATAAATAATGGCGGGGTTCAGATAAACGGGGAATCAACAGACTGGAACTATAAACCTAAGGCTGGAGATGAGATTAAAATAGGAAAAGGAAAGTTTTTTAAAGTAATATAAAACAGTCCCGATATATTGGGACTGTTTTATATTACTACATCACGTCTTCATCGACTGTGCTCAGTTCTGGTCCTTCTTCTACCACTTTCTTTTTCTCTTCCTCATCCTCGACGTCTTCACTGGCATCATCCGCTGTTTTTTCTACCTCATCTTCATCTTCGCCGTCTACTTCGTAGTCGGCATAGAGTACTTCGCGGTCATCTCGGTCTTCTAACAAGTACATTGCTGTTTTTTCCACATTTGCGTAGTCGATCCCGAGGGGAGTGACCAAGAAGAAATGAGGAAAAATTATTCAATAAGCGTTGTAATGTCGGTATTGTAATCAGGTAGTTAGGAATGTCAATCCCAGTAATGCACAGTTTAAGATGGACGATGACTAGCCGCGCAGCATAAGGCGATAGCCAGAGCATCGGCGGCATCATCTGGGCGGATTTCTTCTTTAATTTTAAGAATGAGACGAACCATTTTTTGTATCTGCTTTTTCTCTGCCCCGCCATATCCGGAAACAAACTGTTTTACCTGAAGCGGTGTAAATTCATACACTGGTAAATCGAAGTTGGCACCGGTAAGCAGGATGATTCCGCGCATTTCGCTCACGGCCAAGGCTGTTTTTTGGTTATTTATAAAAAACAACTTTTCAACCGCTAGAATTTCAGGCTGGTATTTCTTAATAAGTTTTGTCAATTCTTGAGCAGTATTTTTAAGATCCGTTGGCTTATCCTTGCCGGGGTTCCTAATAGTGCCATAGGCAATTTTAGAGAAGGTATTGTTTTCATTTCTTATGACTCCATATCCAATAATAGTTGTGCCGGGATCAATGCCAAGGATAATCATCGCTGTTATTGAGTGTTAGTAAAAACATCCTGAATATCTTCATGGTCATCCAGGGTAGAAAGAAATGCTTCAAGTTGCTGTTCATTTTCCGGATCAGGAGGTATGGGTGCATTAGGGATATATTCAATTCCGGCCGGGGTGGCAATTTTTTTAAACATCCATATCAATGAACCGGGATTTACAATCCTAGCCTGAAATTTGCCAGCTAAAGTTTTGAGCTCACTTATGGTTCGGTTTTGATTGTCCGTAATAGCTATGACGATACAGGCGACGTTCCCTGGGGCTAAAATCTCTAAAGTCATCTCTTTTAAAGAGGCATCACTTTTTTCCGAGGTCTGTTTGATGGCCCGCTCCATATTATCATTAGGCATATTAAATTCCCGGGCCTTATCGACGGCAGCTTTTAGACGGGCGTTTGTTTTTGGATCGGGATTGCCCCGGGCAGCAATAGATATGGCCCGAGATAATTTTGCAAATTCAGCACTCCGTTTTTGGTCACTCAACTGTTTCTTATGTTTAATCTGAGACCATTTTGAATGCCCGCTCATACTTTAATTGTCAAAAATTAAATACTTCGCCCTTTGACTTTAAGCCCAAATGCTGAAGACCGTTAGGAGTAATAACTCGGCCCTTTGAGGTGCGAGCTAAAAAGCCAATGCGCATTAGATATGGTTCATAAACATCCTCGATGGTATTTTCCTCTTCGGCTAAAGCAGCGGCAATTGACTTCAAGCCCACAGGACCGCCGTTGAATTTTTCGGCAATGACACGTAAAATTTTACGGTCAGCTTCTTCCAGTCCTGTATGATCGATTTCCAGCATGTTTAGAGCAGCTTCAGCGGTAGCAGGCATTATTTGGAGTTGATTATGGACTTGAGCATAGTCACGGACCCGTTTCAATAAACGATTGGCTACTCGAGGAGTAAAGCGTGAAGATTGGGCTATCCTATTTATAGCTTCGGGGGTGATTTTGATTTTAAGCAAAGAGGCCGAACGTTGGATTATTTGTTCGATGTCTTTATGGTTATAGAAATCTAGGCGATAACTGGCGCCAAACCGTGATCGGAAGGGAGATGATAGGGCAGATATTTTTGTAGTCGCGGCGATTAGGGTAAATCGGGGGAGATCAATTTGCAAAGTTTTGGCGGAATTTCCCTTACCGATAATAATGTCTAATTTGAAGTTTTCCATGGCTGGATAGATTACTTCCTCTACCATTTTATTGAGACGGTGAACTTCATCAATAAAAAGAACATCGCCATCGCTAAGGCTGGTAAGAATCGAGCCGACATCACCTGCTTTTTCCAGAGCTGTACCAGAAGTAACTTTTAAATTTGCGCCTAATTCTTTGGCGACGAGATAGGCTAGGGTCGTTTTTCCTAAACCTGAAGGTCCGTGTAAAAGCAAATGCTCAATTGGCTCTTTTCGTTTTTGAGCCGCGCCAATTAAGATTCGAAGATTTTCCTTTATTTGATGCTGGCCTACGTATTCTTCAAAAGTAGCCGGACGCAACGTTTGATCGAGATTTTGATCGTCTAAAATGGCTTGGGAGGTGGTGGTTGGGGCCTTGACATTCATGATAATTTAAATTAGAATGGAAGTGACAATATTCCCGTATAAGCGGGTTTTTGTATTAAAAGGGCTCCTCGAATCTGTAGGCAATTGAACCTGTCTTGTCTAACAACCCAGGGTCAATCGGGATTCTTTCTTAGTCGGCTAGTTCGGTTCCGACTGGATTATGCCACGGAATTATCCTGTCCTATTTTTCTATAAGAATGGGAGTTTGCCTACAGGTTCTAGTCGCCCTTTTAATGTACTTTTACGTTAGCATTCGATGGATCTCTTCAATGCTGGTAATGCCATCCAGTAATTTCAAATAACCATCTTGAGTCATAGTAATCATTCCTTGCTGGATGGCTAAATCGTGAATATCAGAGATAGCTGGCGATGACAAAATAAGTTTTTCCATCTCCTTAGTTATTATAAATACTTCGAATACCCCTATCCGGCCCCTATAGCCGGTTTCATTACATTCATGGCACTTACCTGGGAAATAAACTTCTAGTTTATCATTTAGATTAGGCAATTTAAAGCGGTTTTTCAGGGGTTCGAGTTCGGTTTTAATCCTTTTTAATTCGGTCGGTTCAATAGCGCCTTTTTTTCGGCAAGTTTCGCATAATTTTCTAACAAGACGCTGAGCCATGGCCATGGATATTGCTGGGGCGATAAGCGGCGGCTTTATACCCAAGTCGATGAGCCGGGGAATAGTACCAGCGGCATCGTTAGTATGAATTGTAGAAAGAACAATATGACCAGTGAGCGCAGCATTAAGAGCGATATCAGCCGTTTCAAAGTCACGAATTTCGCCCACAAGGATGATATCCGGATCTTGACGAACAATAGAGCGTAATCCGCTGGCAAAAGAATAGCCTTTTCCAGGATCAACTTGGGTTTGGGATATACCTTGGATATGATATTCAATCGGATCTTCAATAGTGATGATCTTCATGTCTGGTGTATTCAGGAAATTAATGAATGCATACAGAGTGGTAGTTTTTCCGGAACCAGTAGGTCCAGTAGTAAGCAAGGTGCCATTTGGCTTTTGAATCTGCTCTTTTACCAGAGCTAAAACATCGTCACGCATTCCCAATTCTTCTAATTTGGTCCTGATTGTTCTAGGATCCAATAGTCGCATGACAATCGTCTCTCCGAATTCACTGGGGAGAACTGAGACGCGAACTTCAATATCGACACTCTGTTGGCGGATAGTAAATCGGCCGTCTTGAGGGGAACGATGAACGTTAAGTTTAAGTTTCGATATAACTTTGATTCGGTTCAGGACTTTGGTGTAGTACTCTTGGTCAAGGTTAGTGACGTCATTTAAAAGGCCATCAAGCCGATAACGAAGGCGCACATGATCTGCCTCAGGTTCAAAATGAATATCCGAGGCTTGGGTTTTTAATGCTCCAGCCAGAAGAATTTCAAGTAATTTTGTAATCGGTACTACCTGAACTTGTTGGCGTAGGTCAGCAATAGTGTCAATTTCTTTTTGCAGTTTGTCGATTTCTTTTTCGTTGATTTCAATGGCACCCAATTCGAATAATTCTACATTTTTTAGAGTTGTATACCGAGATAGTACTTGTTCCAAAGCTTCGGGAGTAGTTAATACAGATTTTATTATAAAACCCCTGTGTTGCAGGTCTTCTATAATTGCTTTTGTCTCTGGGCGTTCTGGATCAAGTAGGGCTGCTACCAGAGCTGAACCGTTGCGATAGATGATGGCAATCCCGGCTTGACGAGCTTTGGTTTCTTCGATGGTTCTTAGGGCCTCGGCATCAATCGGAATAGACTGAAGATTAGAGAAGGGAAGACCGTATTCTGGGCTTTATCTGAAGTGGCTGATTCCTGACCGCGAGTAATTATGCTTTGCAATTTTTTCTCAAGCTCAAGTTCTAATTTATTAGGATTTTTATCAGTTGATACTACAGCCATGAAAATAAGTGGACACATATAATGTCCTGTGGTCACCATAGCGAACCCAGGTCTTTTGTAAAGGAAAAAATGTGGATAAGTAAACATCAAAAATTTATTCCCTTGACTTTTATATAAGTCCTTGTATACTGATGATAAGATTGATGAAGATGGTCCGCATGAGCGGGCCTTCTTTACTAAAAAACCTGATATAACTTAAAACTAATAACCATGATTGACATTAAGCAGTTCGTATCGGCCATCAAACAGATTGCCGAAGAAAAAGGGATTCCTGAAACTAGTGTTCTGGAGACCATAGAAGCGGCGTTAGCTGCTGCCTATAAGCGAGATTACGGTAAAAAGGGGCAGATTATTAAAGTTAAGCTCAATGCCAACTCTGGGGCTATTGAAGTACTGCAGATTCACCATGTGGTTGAAGGGGTTGATGAGGAAGGATATATCACCGGTGCATTGCCCACGAAGGTTGCCGAGGAAAAACCAGATTTTCAAGATTTTGAAAGCCGCCGAAAAATATCCGAAGAAATAGAAACTGAAAGCGGAGAATTGAAGGTAAAATTTAATCCTGAAAAGCATGTCCTTTTCAAAGAGGCAAAAGAAAAGGATCCAAGTGTCAAAACAGGAGATGAGTTAGTTACTCATCTAGAGACTCATACTGAATTTGGCCGGATCGCGGCTCAAACTGCCAAGCAAGTAATCATTCAGCGTTTACGAGAGTCTGAACGAGAAGCGGTTTTTTCGGAATTCAAGGATAAGGAAGGCCATATTATAAGTGGCATGGTTCAGCGGCGGGAGGGAGCATTAGTATTTATTGATCTCGGGAAGACGAATGGCTTATTGACACCGGCCGAGCAAATGCCCGGCGATAATTATCGCATCGGCCAGCGTTTCCGATGCATCATCTTAAGGGTTGAAGAAACTCCCCGAGGGCCGGTAATATTGTTATCCAGAGCTCACCCTAAACTAGTTGAAGAATTATTCCGGATTGAAGTGCCGGAGATTGATAGCGGCGTTGTGGAGATAAAGGGCATTGCCCGTGAAGCCGGTTCGCGAACAAAAATTGCCGTAGCTTCCAAAGAGGAAGGGGTTGATCCTATTGGATCCTTGGTAGGTCAGAAAGGAGTCCGAGTTCAAACTGTGATTAATGACCTGTCAGGAGAAAAAATTGATATTATTCTTTGGGATGAGAATATAAAAACCTATATTGCTAATGCGCTCTCACCGGCTAAGATTCTTAATGTGGATGTTGTCGATGAGGCCCAGAGAATTGCTCTGGCAGAAGTAGCTGACGATCAGTTTTCACTGGCTATAGGTCGCCGAGGACAAAATGTTCGTTTGGCAGCGAAATTAACCGGCTGGAAAATTGATGTGCGATCACCGAAGGAGAATCTCAGTTATAATGAAGCTGATACGGAAGTACCAAGTAAAACTTCGGAAGCAATTGAGACTCCGAGTATGTAGTTATGGAAACGAAAATTAAACCAATTGATAACTGGACTGACGAATTAGAAGTCTCACTTAACAAAAGTGATCTGGGGACCTATATCCAGAAAGTTGAAAAGGATCTTTCTGCTGAAATTGCAGTGGACGGGTTTCGTAAGGGCAAAGCACCGAAGGAATTAATGCAGCAGAAACTCGACCAGACTAAAGTACGAGAACTTGCTCTAGCGCGGGCTCTGGAATCCAGCTTAGCTACAGCAATTGCTGAACAAAAACTAGATGTTCGAAAAGTTACAGATTTAAAAATGGAAGAAAACAGTGCTCAGGCGCTTCGCTATAGCGTTAGACTTCATATATTCCCACAGGTTACACTGCCTAAGCTCACTTCGGTAACTGTAGAGCAGAAAGATATTTCTGTTAATGAAAAGGAAATAGAAGATACTCTAGAATCAGTCCGAAATTCGCGAGCTGTATTTCATGACAAAACAGGAGCCGCTGCTCAGGGGGATCGGGTAGAGGTTGATTTTCAGGTTTCTATAAATGGAAAGCCGCTGGAGGGTGGAGATTCAAAAAATCACCCGCTCATTATTGGCGGGCGGAATTTTATTCCCGGATTTGAAGACAAGTTAGTAGGTATGCATAGTAATGAAGAAAAAGAGTTTACTATTACTGCTCCGGATGACTATTTTCAAAAGGAATTAGTGGGGAAAAAACTTGATTTCAAGGTAAAAGTGCATAAGATTCAGAGCGTTGAATTACCTACGCTGAATAATGCTTTTATTCAAACTTTGGGCGCATTCAAAGATTTAAATCAATTAAGGGGCAACATTCGTGAAGGTCTTTATGAAGAGAAAAAAGATAAGGAACAACAGAGAATGCGTCTGGAAATTCTTGATGGCCTTATCAAGCAGATTAATATTAAGCTTCCGCCAGCCATGGTTCAGGAACAATTGGATATCATGGTCACTAACTTTGATGCTGATCTTCATAGGCGCGGACTTGAACTTAATATGTATTTAGCTCACCTAGGGAAGACACTAGATGATTTAAAAAAGGATTGGATTGCCGAAGCTGAAAGACAGGTGAAAATTAGCTTGATTATTCGGAAAGTGGCTAAAGATCAAAAAATTGCTATTTCAGCTGATGAAGTGGAACAAACTGTTTCTACCATGGTGCAATCACTTATAGCTCGAGGTGAAATGAATCCATCTGAAATGGATATAGAAGCACTTAAGACATCTGTTCGAGACCGGCTGGTAAATGAAAAGACTCTCGAATATATAGAAAAAATATGTGTTAAGTAATCTATTAAAGAAGTTTTCAACTTTTTTAATAGATTACTCCCGAGTATACTGAGAGCAAGGATTTTTTAATATGCTTCAATCTTTTAAATATTCTCATTTAGCTCTGCGAATAGGATTAGCTATCGTATTTTTCTGGTTCGGGATTGATAAATTTTTTCACCCTCAATATTGGGTAGATGCTTGGATGCCGCAGCAGTTGCTTTTATTAGTTAATAAAATCGCTTCTGGAAGTGACTTTATGTATATGATCGGCATCTTTGAGGTACTTGTTGGTGTAAGTTTGGTTAGTACTCTATTCATTCGATTCTTTACTATTGCCGGCGCTATTTTTCTTCTTAGTATTACTATTGTTCACGGTTTCAATGAAGTACTTATTCGTGACTTCGGCCTCATAGGGGGACTCTTGGCTCTTTTCTTCTGGCCCAGTCGCCACATCTCTTAACTTTCCGATTTTTGATTATGTGATATAGTATGACCGCCTTAGGGTGGATTTTTATTTATGAAAAAAGAAATTTATCTCGATAATGCGGCGGCTACACCGATTGATTCTCGAGTCCAAAAAGAAATTATCCGAGGAATGAATATTTATGGAAATTCTTCCTCTTATAATGATACTGGGCGTAAAGCAGCTGCCGAACTGGAGAAAGCTCGCAAACAGACAGCCAGATTTTTAGGCGCTCGGCCACAGGAAATTATTTTTACCAGTTCAGGTTCTGAAGCCAATTCATTGGCAATTTTTGGCTTAGCTAAAGGAACAAAGGGATATCGGCATATTCTCATCAGTCCCATCGAGCACATGTCAGTTATAGAGCCAGTGGTAACGTTGGTTAAGGATGGATTTCATCTTGAATTCTTGCCGGTTGATTATCAAGGCACAGTTTTACTTGATCGAATTGAGAAGCTAATAAGGCCGGATACGCTTTTAGTCTCGGTTATGTATGCCAATAATGAGATTGGCACGATTGATCCGATTCAGAAAATTGCCAAAATTATTCAAACCTTTCGCCATAAACATAATCTTGATTATCCATTGCTGCACGTAGATGCTTGCCAGGCCGTAGAATTTCTAAATATGAATGTGCGCCAGCTTGGCGTTGACCTATTTACTATAAACGGCTCTAAGATCTATGGTCCGCGGGGGGTAGGTGTATTGTATGTTCGACGAGAAATCAAGCTGTTACCAATTATCTTAGGCGGTGGGCAAGAGAACAGTCTTCGGGCTGGAACAGAAAATCTGCCGGCTATTTTGGGAATGAGCAAGGCCCTGACCCTAATTTCTAAAAAGGAGAATAAACGGCTGGCAAAATTGCGTGATTATTTTTTTCAGCAGTTGAGAAAGGTTTTGCCTCAAGCCAGAATAAATGGAGCGGAAGGCTTGCATCGTTTGCCCAACAATATCAATATATCTATTCCTCATTTGGATAGTGAGAATCTGCTCTTGGAATTGGATAAATATGGCTTTCGAGCAGGAAGCGGCTCGGCCTGCACCACGCGCTCGTTAGAATCATCGCATGTCTTGCGGGCAATCGGCGTGCGCAAACCTTATCTTGACGGAGCGCTTAGATTTTCATTGGGACGAAAAACAAGCAAACAGGATATAGATTTTCTTCTTTCGGTACTACCCTCAATTGTAAGTTCTCTCGGGCAGCGGTTTAAAGGGCTAATTTAGTTTATTAATTATCGTACTCGTCAAGAAATTCTTTTAAATCTTTTTTGTCCCACCAGGCAAAATCACTAAGTATAGAATCTTTATCAAACAGAACAACTTCAGTTACGTTAGCGTTTGTCTTAGGCAGGTCTATGACTTCTGCGATAACATGTGGCACGATAGCCCAGGAGTTATCCTTATCTTGGACGGATGAATCTATGTAGACTATTTTAAAACTTTTGACATCTGCACCAGATTGAGATTTTACTATTCTTTTCACGCAATCCCCAATTGATTCCCCGTATCTTATTAAATTGTGACAGAAGTAAAATAAACCATTTGGATAATCTTTTGCCTGTGGCGGTAACTCATGTTCAGGGATTCCATTCGGTCTTCGGAGAGCGATATATTGTTTGCCTTTCTTTAAGATAATTTCAAAAGTTAAATGCATGCCACCAGGTATTTGTTCTTCAATCGGCGGTCCAAAATTTGCCTCTTTGTTTTTCCACTTGTAATTAAAAGTCATGGTTATTTTAAATTAAGTTGGGTTATTGTCTACTAGTCCGCCCACCAGGAGTCGAACCTGGAACCGTTTGCTTAAGAGGCAACTGCTCTGCCAATTGAGCTATGGGCGGTATTGCTCATGCGTCCCCGGGGGGAATCGAACCCTCATCAACAGCTTCGAAGGCTGCTACTTTATCCGTTAAGCTACGGGGACAATCCCAAAAATGTCCTACAGAGTATATAAGAAAAATATACTTTTTTCAATATAACACAAAACCCCCTTGCGGGGGTTTTGTGGATTACAACACCTCGATCATTACTGTGCGACGACCTAATTTTAGAGCCGTATCACGGTCAGGAAACCAGACGTCAACGTTGAACCAATATCGCTTATTCATTCGGTCTTCTACAACGAAGATTTTATCGCCGTATAAAGAAGGAATTTTAATAGCGGTACCAAACGGCAAGAAGTTAGTAGCAATAACACCGTCACGCACATAAGTACCTTTAGCTGTGATAAACGGAGAAGCGTCGGTTTGGTCTGGAGTAGATGAGTACCCAGACACTGACACGACGAAAGTCTGCTTGGCTTTAGGAACTGTGCGGACGTTCGTCACAGCAGTTACTGCCTTCACAGAATTATCCTGGATGGTAGGAACTGAAACTTCTTGGTTTGAGTTGGTAAAGTTCAAGGTTTCGTAAATCTGATCGAAGGTCAGATTTGAGGCCGGAAGGGTTGAAGTTTCACCCTTCTTGATCCAATCCTTCAAACCCGCATGGGCATGAGAAGGAAGAATCAAAGCCACTGCTACCAAGGCAATCACGCCAAAATATTTTTTATTCATAGTGCGTAACGGGGCTAAGCGAGAATTCTCGCTTCTGGAATTTGACAACAAAAAAATGGCCTAAGCCATTCCTATGTCTGCCAAACCCTATTCCACGTTACCCATATATTATAGCATATTTAATAGCTTTGAGTCAATAGCCTAAAAT
>WNFZ01000863.1_pt1 | contig 29356 bp, 33 predicted proteins | sample 5400081 | NCBI WGS metagenome assembly WNFZ01 (sample SAMN13153365, study PRJNA577476) | soil metagenome | isolation source: 80 cm soil or saprolite under grassland replicate 1 | place: USA:California | collected 2016-06-15 | reverse complement strand
TGTCACACGACGCGCGAGTGATCATCATGGACGAGCCCACGTCAGCACTGACGGAGCGCGAGACGGTGGCGCTGTTCGACATCATCGCCCGGCTGAAGCGACAAGGGGTGGCCATCGCGTACATCAGTCACCGTCTGGATGAGATCGCTCGTGTCGCCGACCGAGTGACCGTGCTCCGCGACGGCAGGCTGGTCGGTACATTGCCGATTGGCGAGGCCAGCCCACAACTGCTGATCGGCATGATGGTCGGCCGCGAGCTCACGACGCTGTTCCCCAAGGAATTAATGGAGATCGGCGGTCCAGTCCTGGAAGTTCGTCACGTGCGGCGCAACGGTGCGCTCGACGACATCAGCTTCGTGCTCCGACATCGCGAGATCCTGGGTCTGGCTGGACTCGTCGGCGCTGGGCGCACCGAGCTCGTGCGCGTCCTGTTCGGCGCCGATGCACTCGACGGCGGTGAAATCCTCATTGACGGTCGGCCTGTGCACATCCGCAGCCCGCGCGACGCTATCCGGCTCGGACTCGGCTTTGTCACGGAGGATCGCAAACTCCAGGGCCTGGTGCTGGGCATGAGCGTGCGCGAGAACCAGACGCTAGCCAGCCTGGCGCGCATCAGCCGGCTGGGCTTCGTCGATACACGCCGTGAACAGGCCATGGCTGCTCGCCTGGTCGACCAGTTAGGCATCCGCACCCCAACACTCGAGCAGGAGGTGAACAATCTGTCGGGGGGCAACCAGCAGAAGGTGGTCATTGCGAAGTGGCTCGCGACGCAGCCGCGAATTCTCATCCTCGATGAGCCAACGCGCGGCATCGACGTCGGTGCTAAGGCCGAGGTCCATGGGTTGATGACTCGCTTGGCCCGCGACGGCGTTTCGATCCTGTTGATCTCGAGCGAGCTGCCGGAGATCCTGGGCATGTCGGATCGCATCCTCGTCATGCGCCAGGGCCGCTTGACTGGCGAGTTCACCCGTGCGGAGGCATCGCAAGAGGCAATCATGGCCTGCGCCGCATGACCGTGGTCGCCCCGCCGGCCGCGGAAGCACAGCCCCAGGCGGTTGTTCGGGGCGGCCTTGGCAATCGTTTTCTGCAACGCTACGGGACGCTGTTGATCCTGCTCGCGCTGTGCCTTGTGTTCACGATCATCGGGCCATGGCGCACCGCCCGCGAGCCGTGCAACCTGTTTGAGCAAGTCACCAGCTTCACGCTGATCAAGAACGGGCAGGTGTGCGGGCCTGTCTTCGCCTCACAAGTGAACATCTTGAACCTGGTCCGCCAGGTGTCGGTGATCGGCATTGTCGGTCTAGGCGAGATGCTGGTGATTCTGACTGGCGGCATCGATCTCGGGGTAGGCTCGATCGTAGGGTTCACCGGCGTCGTCGCGGCCACCCTGCAGCGCGACAACGCAGGTTTGCTGCCCACGCTCGCCGTGTCGCTGCTGGTTGGCGGTTTGACAGGGCTGCTCGTCGGCATTCTGGTCACGAAGGGCAACATCCCGTCGTTCGTCGCCACGCTGGGCGTACTAGCCGGCTTGCAGGGCGCGACGCTGGTGTTCACAAATGCCCAGCCGATCACCGGGCTCAAGGACGACTTTCGCACTATCGGGACGGGTTACGTGGGCGCTATCCCGCTCCCCATCGTGATTTACGGGGCCGCAATAGTGGCGGCGGCGCTGCTGCTCGGCCGCACCACGTTTGGCCGCGCCATCTACGCGATCGGCGGTAATGAGAGTGCCGCCCGGCTATCTGGTATTCGGGTCGACCTGATCAAAACGCTGGTATTCGTTCTGTCTGGCCTCGGCGCCGCGCTCGGTGGGATCATCCTGACTGCCCGCCTCAACTCTGGCCAACCGAACTCCGGGCAAGGCTACGAGCTGGACGCCATTGCTTCGGTCGTGATCGGCGGCACCAGCCTATCGGGCGGACGCGGCACCGTAATGGGTACCCTGGCAGGGGCGCTGCTCATCGGCGTGCTGTCCAACGGTCTGGTGTTGATGAATGTGTCGCCGTACTACCAGCCCATCATCAAGGGCGCGATCATTGTGGGCGCTGTCCTGCTCGATCAGCTTGGCCGACGCCGCCGAACGTGACCATCCGTACATTGAGGGAGGGAAGTATGACACTGTCGCTCGTGCCTCGCGTGTTGGCCACTGCCTTACTCGCCATCGCGCTGCTGGCGCCAGCGCCGGCGGCAGGCGCGCAGCAGCAGCTGACCATCGCGTACTCGGTGCCAGGCCTGGGCTTTCCGTTTTTCGCGGTGATGCTCGATGGCGCAGCCGCCGCGGCCGCGGAGCGCGGCAACCTGACCATCCTGCCGCTGGATGGCCAGGACCGTGACGCAACGCAATTGGCAGGGTGCGAGAATGCGCTGGCGCTCGGCATTAACGGACTGGTGATCAGCCCGCGCACCGTGGACGGCCAGGCGGGCTGTTTTGCCGCTGCGCAGGCGGCTGGCGTGCCGGTGGTCACGGTCGACCGGCGTGCCGGTCCAGGTACGCCAGTGCTGGCGCACGTGGGCGCCGACAACGTCTCGGGTGGGCGGGCCGCGGGACGGTTCATCTCCGACAAGCTGGCTGGCAAGGGCCGGCTAATCGAGCTGACCGGGACGCCAGGTGCGTCGCCGGCGATCGACCGCAGCGCTGGGTTCAACGAGGTAGTTGGTCAGACCCCCGGCCTGGTGGTGATCGCGCAACAGACGGCGAACTTCAATGCCGATGACGGATTGCGCGTGACGGAGAACATCTTGACGAGCATCGGCTCGACCCCGGACAACCCTGGCTTCGAGGGACTGTTCGCCGCCAACGATGACATGGTCACCGGCGCGGTTCAGGCGATTCAGGCGCGTGGTCTCGATCCGGGCCAGTTCGTGATCGTCGGCTTCGACGCCCTGAAGAGCGCGCTCGACCTGATCCAGGAGGGAAAGCTGAGCGGCACTGTCGACCAGTTCCCTAACGAGCAAGCCCATCTCGCGGTCGGGGTGCTCGCCGACTATATCCAGAACGGCACGCTACCGCAGGCTGACGTGCTCCTGCTGGATCCAAAGGTGATCAGTATCGACAACATCAATGAGGCGTCGACGCCTCATTGATTCATCCGCGGGTCAAGTGGAGGAGGTCTCGGCGTGAGGATGTCGGGCCTCCTGCACGCGCGGCTCTCGGCCGTATTGACGGAGCTGGGTCACACTGACGTACTGGTGGTTGCGGACGCCGGTCTGCCTATTCCACCTGGCGTCGAGCGGATCGATCTGGCGCTGGTGCCAGGCGTGCCAGGCTTTCTCCAGACGCTAGAGGCCATTCTTGCCGAGCTGGCCGTGGAGTCGGCTATTGTCGCCGAAGAAATGGCCGACCGATCGCCGGGTATCCATGCTGAAACACTGAAACTGCTCGGCCGACGACCGGTGCGTGTCGTGTCACACGAGGAGCTGAAGCAACAGTCCGGTTCAGCCAGGGCAGTGGTCCGTACGGGCGAGTGCACGCCATACGCCAACGTGCTTCTCGTCGCGGGCGTCACGTTCTAAAAGCGCGTCGCGTGAGCGATCGGGTGACTGGGTGCGCCATTAGCCAGTGATCGCGGCTGCTGGCCGAGTATCAGGTTGCCCAAACCAACGGCGGGGGTGAAATCCTCCTGGTGAATCTGACGAGGCGTTTAACCTCGGCCTCGCCGCTCGCCTGATGCTGGCGTTGTTGTCTATACGACGTAGGCTGCTGCGCCGACCGCCTAGCCAAATGAGCGTCGACGGTGCCTGCCACAACGACACCTCGCGTTTGAACGTGCTTCGGTTCCCTGGCTGCCATCAAAGCGTCTCAGACAAGGCCGTTGGCCAGGATGATCAAATAGATGCCGGGCTAGTACGCGCGATCCAGGCCTCTGGATCGTGCAGGCTTACGTGGGTGAACAACAAGGACCGTGCGATTGGTAGAGCTCGAAGTCCGACTGAGCCTACATCGTCGAGAACACGCCGCCCCGTAGTGGCGTGGCGGCTTCAAGCGCATGTGCGCGAGCGGGGCAGACCTACCTGGACTTTCCGCGATGGCCGTACTCGAGAGTTCACACGGCAGCAAAGTATCGTCGCGCTACGAGGCTGTTCAAGGATCCTCGTGGACGATGTCACGCGCGATCAGCTCCTCGAAGGTGTGACGGCAAAGTCCTCTCCTGTGCGCTCCCGCCTGGCTTGTGTCGTTCAGCCTGCACCTGCTGCAGCCAACGCGAGACGCCGTGCTACTTTCACTGTCCATTCGGCCATATTTGCGATCGCTTCTTTTCGCTCATATACAAACCGCAGGGCCTGGACAACACTGTTCGCTTGGCCGCGCGTCGGGAGCAGGTCATTTACGAGGCGTTCGCGGGCTCTCAGGTCTTGGCGGGTACCGGACTCGATCTCGCGTTGAATCCACCACTCGTAGGCCGGCGAGAAGATTTTGATGCTCTCAGCGGACGTGCCGGTACGACTGATCTGGCCACGCCGAGCCAGCTCGTTGACTTCGCGTCCATAACGAAGCAAAACCTTGTCGACGTCACCGAGGTCGTAGCTCTTTCCGGACAGCTTGCCCTGCAGTCGGTCGAGCGCAAGCAACATCAAGAGCATCTGCTCCTCTGAGCTAGTGCTCGCCCACATCCTGCCGAAGAGCGTCGCGGCATCCTCTATGAACGCCTGGGCCTGCGCGTCCAGATCGTCTTGCGACGTTGAGCTGGTGAGACGCGCGTTGTAGAGCACGGAACCCGCAAGCTGAACCAGGTATGGATGACCGCCCGATAGCTCCGTGATGAATCGCGTGTCAGTGTCGTTGAAGGTAACTTGTGCAGACGACAGAGCAAGTGCGACGAGCCTTTTGATGTCGTCCTGGCGCAGTGTACGCAGCCCGAGCATGACGAAGTAATTTTCGAAGGGCGAACGGCTGAACCCCACGTAGAATGAAGCTGCTACCACCTGAAGAGGCCGGTACGTACTCAGGACGACGTGCGCTTTGTGCTCCTGTCTTGTAATGAGCGAGCGCAAGCCATCAGCAAAGTTGGCAATCGCCACAATGTCTTTGACGTCCTGCACGGCGTGGAAATCGTCGAGGACGAGAACCAGTTGCATGTCATCCTGGCCGATCCTCTCGACGATGTTGTGGATCGCATTGTGGTCCAGTTCGTCCGAGGCAAGTCGCTGGTCGATCTCCTCAATGACGTCAGGCCGTTCGATTCTTCGCCGCAGCTGTTCGAGAACACGACGCCAGAACACAGCTGGGCTGAACGGTGTACCAACCCGCGGTTTACGCCGCAAAGGACTATGCAGGTGAGGCTGAGCGAGTCGACTCGGTGATTCGAGCGCACGTGCGAAACCGCGCCAATACGCTGCTGGACGTCGGTTGTGGCACTGGAGGCCACTTGGCGTACCCTCAAACACCGCTACCAGGCCGAAGGCCTCGACCTCGACCCCAACTTGCTTGCTGTCGCCCGCCAACGATACCCAGAGGTGCGCTTCCACCAGGCGGACATGGTCGACTTCAACCTCGGACGCAGCTTCGATGCGGTGGTGTGCCTGTTCAGCGCAATCGGTTACGTCGTCACGCTTAAACGGCTGCGGGCGGCTATCGCTGCGATGGCCCGCCACCTCTCGCACGGTGGCGTGTTGCTGGTCGAGCCGTGGCTCACCCGCGAGGGTTACACGCGCGGCACGGTCCACGCCTTATACGTCGACCAGCCTGAACTCAAGCTTGCGCGGATCAACGTGTCCACCGTCCAGGGGCGCGTTTCAGTGCTCGATTTCGAGTACCTGGTTGGCACGCCGACAGGCGTCGAACACGTTACTGAGCACCACGAACTGGGTTTGTTTACCCACGAGGAGCATTGTCAGGCCGCCGTCGCCGCCGGGCTCGAATCAACCTTTGACCGCCAAGGTCTCATCGGCCTGGGCTGCTGATCGCGGTTCGTGCGCTGGCCGACGCCTGAGTTTTGCTGCACGGCTCTTGCGAGTTCGAGCGCTGGCGGAGTCGCGTAGGGCGGCGACGTCCAGGTCCGCCGGCGCAAGCAACCTGACGATCGCGATATCGAACCCACTTTCCCGCAACTCGCGCGTGCTGCGCCGGACGGTCTGGCGGTCGTGGAGCGCGCGCGGCTGGTAGTACGCTGGCTGCGAGAGAGAGGGAATTCCTCATGGCAAGTAGGCGGACGCTGTCACGGCGCGCGTTCCTGGCAACCGTGGGCGGTGGAATTGGGATCGCGCTGCTCGCCGCGTGCGGCGCGCCTGCGCCGGCCGGTCCATCGACCTCGGGTGCGGCGCCGACGACCGCGCCGGCCGCTGGCGGAGCGCGTAAGCAAGTCATCTTTTGGGGCCGACAACAGTTCTTGCCTGAGTCGAATGACTACCTGACCGAGTCCGTGAAACTGGCCGGGCAGCGTGGCGGCTTCGACGTCAGCGTGCAATTGTTTACTAACGACGAGCACGCGCAAAAAGAAGTCGTCGCTATGGAGTCCGGCGTCGTGCCGGACATTACCTATACCTACGCGCCTGCGCTGTGGAACCAGAACGGCTACGCGCTCGAGGTTCAGGGGCTGTACGACGAGATCGGCAAATCCGGCGGGGGCTGGCTCGATCTTGCCGACGGTAGCTCGAAGACGGCGGCGGGCAAGCGGATTGCCGTCCCGATGAACAATGAACCATGGTTCCTGCACCTGCGCAAAGACAAATTTGCTGAGGTCGGCGTCACCCTGCCGTTCAAGACATGGGACGAGCTGATGGCCGGCTTCCAGAAGGTCAACAAGCCCGATCAGGGCTTCTTCGCCTACGACGGTCAGATGACCGAGGCCGACTGGGTCGGCAATGGTCTGCCGTTCATGTGGGTGTTTGGCGGTCGGTTATTCGACAAGGAAGGCAATCCAACCATCAACACGCCGCAGAACATCGCGGGTCTTAAAGCCTATACCGACCTGCTCAAGAACAAGATGATGCCGCCAGGCGTGGTGAGCCAGAAAGCATCAGGTAACAACGAGGCCTGGCTCTCGGGTCAGGTCGCCGCGGTATCAAATACCGGCAGCATCGTGCTCGCGATGCGCAAGGACAACAAAGAGCTACTCGCGAATACCTATTTACAAGCATTTCCGTCGCAGACCAAGCCGGGTACGTTCGTCGAGGCGGCCGGCAGCGCCACCCTGGTGATTAACCAGAAGAGCGCCAACATTCCTGAAGCCATGCAGATCGCGCGGCTGATTCTGTCGCCCGATCGATATCCGACGCAGCTCGAAAAAGCCGGCTCGTACTGGTTCCCGATTATGAAGAACTACTTGAGCCTGCCGTTCTTTACCCAGGACGAGTGGAACAAGGAAGTGACGGAAAACATCGCGCCGTGGACGCTCGCCTCGACGGCCGATACCGGCCTATCACCGATCTACGACGACATCGTGATCAGCGCGACCAACGATATGCTGCAAGCAGTCGCCGTGCAGGGAAAGTCACCTGAGGAGGCCATAAAGATCCTGGCCGACGCTGCCGCGGCCGCGAAAGCGAAGTTCAAGATCTAGTCGAGCGCTCTGGTGGCCCTCAGACTCACGGCTCGACCGCTACCGCGACCCACTTGGTGGGTCCCGGGCTCGCTTGCGCGGGACGAGGCCACCTTTGGCTACCTGCTGCTGTTGCCCGCGGCCATCTTGATCCTTGTGCTCGTGGGTGTGCCTTTCCTGAATGCCCTGTGGCTCAGCTTTCACAAGAAGCTGCTCGGCGCAGTCGATGCGCCGTGGATCGGGCTCGCAAACTACGCCAGCCTTATCGGCGATGCCGCCTTCTGGCAGGCCGTCCGCAACACCTTCGTCTTCACCACTGGCTCGATCGGCGCCAAGCTAATGATGGGACTGTTCATCGCCCTTGTGCTCAACGAGGCGCTGCCGCTGCGCGGTCTGTGGCGATCGATCGTCATGCTGCCCTATGCCATGCCGACGCTCGTCTCCGTCCTGGTATGGAAATGGATGTACAACGACGTTGCCGGCGTGCTGAACTATCTGGTTGGCGAGGCGCACCTGACCGACCATCAGATTCTGTGGCTGGGCGACCCCAACATCGCGATGCCGGCCGTCATCGCGGTTAACGTCTGGCGCGGGTTCCCTTTCTTCGTCATCACCATTCTGGCCGGGCTGCAGACGGTGCCTCAGGAGCTGTACGACGCAGCCAAAGTAGACGGCGCCGGCGTGTGGGCGCGTTTTCGGCAGGTCACTATGCCCGGGATCATGCCCGTTGTGGCCGTGACAACGCTCTTTTCCGCCATTCTGACGTTCAACGACTTCTCAATCATCTGGATCCTGACTCAGGGCGGACCTGGCAACGCGACCAATGTCTTGGCCACCTTGACGTACAAGATCGCCATCCCTGGGCTCGAGCTAGGCAAGGGCGTGGCTGTTTCGGTGCTTATGCTCCCCATCCTGGTGCTGCTGATCGTGCTGCTCAATCGCTTCATCAGTCGCCGCGAGGAATTGGCGTGAGCGCCGCGTCAGCCCTGGCCAGCCGTGGCCGCCAGGCCGCAGTCGACCGCCGCCATGTCTGGTTCGACCGCGCCCGCCACCTCGCACTCCGTGTATTCGGAGTCTTGCTGCTCGCCTTCGTGCTCCTCGTCGCGTTGTTCCCGCCGTACTTCATGACCATTACGGCCTTCCATCCGCCGAGCCTCAGCTTCAGCCGCACCCCGACCCTTTTCTCTATCGACCTGACAATGCGAGCTTTCAGCGAACTGTTCGAGAAGTACCCGTTCGCCACCTGGATGGCCAACACTGCGCTGATTTCGGTGTGCAGCACGATCTTATCAGTGACCGTCGCCACGCTGGCGGCGTACAGCCTCTCGCGCCTCCGCTATCCCGGTCGGGGCACGCTCTCGAGCGCAGTCTTCTTTGTCTACCTGTTTCCCTCGACCTTGCTGTTCATTCCCATCTTCATTGTGTTGAACAACCTGCACTTGCTGAATCAACTACCTGCCCTGATCGCCGTGTACCTGACGTTCGCTGTCCCGTTCAGCGTGTGGTTGCTCAAGGCCTACTTCCTGAGCATTCCGCGCGAGCTCGAGGACGCCGCTCAGGTGGACGGGGCGACGCGCTGGCAAAGTCTGGTGCTGATTGTGCTGCCTCTGGCAACTCCCGGCGTGGCGGTCGCCTGCATCTACTCGTTTACGCTGGCCTGGAATGAGTACTTATATGCCTTTACGCTGCTCAGCGATCAGGAAAAGTTCACGCTTGCCACGGGTCTTACGAAGCTGATCTTCGGCGACGTCTTCCTATGGGGCATGATCATGGCTGGCGGCGTGCTCATGAGCGCACCTCTGCTGATCCTGTATTTCTTCGCGCAGCGCTACATCGTGGCCGGGCTGTCGGCCGGCGCGATTAAGGGCTGATCAGGCTCGAATACACTTGCACCTGACCGGCCGCCCGCGCGCCCGCAGGTTGTCTGGATCCCCTGGGGCGCCTGACGTGGGTGGTCAGCCGCCAATCTGGTAGCGTTGCACCTCACGCGACTCCATCGGAGGAACTGTCCGACGACGTCGAGGTCAGACAACTGACAGTCGAAGCCAACCGACTCAGTTCAAGTCTGAATCGACTCACTGGGACCTTCAGTGTTAGGGGACCGTGGAACTGGCGCTGGGAGGGTGCATGAAAGCGACGCGGTGTCGTAAGTCTCGAGATTGGTGAGGACGACACGGAGCGTGCGGATTCGCTTAGTCGACCAGCCAGCGGATCGTTTGGCGGAACTCGACGACCGTGCGGCGCTGCGTCACCTCAACATGCGCTGAGGGCTTGACATGTCGCACTTCGAGGCAGATGCTGCGGCGGCGGGGGACTCGCCATGCGATTGCAGCATCGCGTTCTAGCATCCTTCCTCTTGAGCGGGCTCATGAGCACGCTAGTAATGGTCCCGGCGCAGGCAGCGGGCGGCTGTCACAACATCAACGCCAAGGCCAATGGACAAGACGCCGGCGGTGGTGTGACGCATGCGCAGGTCATTGGGGGCGGACTCTTACACGGAACCACCGATGGCAATTTCACGATTACTGGATTTACCGGCGCCGTAGCATCCATCGCCGGCGCAGTAACGTTCACAGCCAACAACGCGACATTGACCGTTTCGGTCTCAGGCACGTTCGACACCAGCAGCGGCGCGTTCGATGCAAGCGGCCCGGTGTCGGCGTCGACGGGCAAACTTGCCGGCGCTTCCGGCAATCTGTCATTCGCTGGCGTCGAGGACTTGAGTACCGGTAGCTTCGTCGAAGACATCGACGGACGAATTTGCTTGACCTGACCGCTTCACGGCCACGAGTCGCCCCCGCCGGCCATGCCCCGGCGCAACTCGCACTCGCGGTCCACGGGGCGATAGGAGCGGCGCTGCGCCGTGTGCCCGACCTAGTGCTGACGGAAGTGGACGTGCCAGTAAGCGGCGGCATCGAGGCGACGCGGCGCATCAAGGCTGAGTTGCCAGCGACTCACGTGGTCATGCTCACCCCAGGGCCGCCTGAACGGCGGCCCGGCCCTTTTTCACCGCCACCGCCGGACAGGGAAGCGTCCCTGACTGAGATTGCGGTGCTGGGCGAACTGGCGGCCGAGCGGGACGCGGCTGCCATCGATGCGATTAACTATTGGAACACCGGCGCGCCGGCCTTCCGTTGGAACAACCGGACGGTGCAACTGCTCCTCGCCAAGGGGATCACGGTGCCGCGCGCCTCGCGCGCGATGGCCCTCCTCAACGTCGCCATCCACGACGCGACGGTGGCCGCCTGGGACACCAAGTACACCTATAACCGCGCCCGGCCCGCCGACTTCGAGCGCGGCTTCGTGTCTGCCATCCCGACCCCGGCGAGCCCGGCCTACCCCTCCGAACACGCCGTCACCGCCGGCGCCGCCGAGGCCGTCCTGAGCTATCTCTTCCCGGATGACGCCGTCATGGTTAATGGCTGGGCCGAGGAGGCGGGCCGGTCACGCACGCTGGCCGGGACCGACTATCCCAGCGATGTCGCCGCCGGCCTGGAGCTTAGGCCGGCAGGTTGGCGCCGTCGTCGTCGATTGGGCAAAAAACGACGGGACGACCGCGACCTGGACGGGCACCGTGCCGACTGGGCCGGGTATGTGGGTAGGCACCAACTCGGCGGAGCCGCTGGCCGGCACCTGGAAGACCTGGGCGCTCAGCGCTGGTAACCAGTTTCGCCCCGGCCCGCGCGCGGCGTACGACTCAGCGGAGTTGCGTCAGGAGTTGGACGACGTCAAGAACTTTCCGCGCACCAACTTTACCAACCTGAACGCCAGCTATTGGGAGTACTACGGCGGACGCGCCAGCTGCCGAGGTGCGAATTGCAGAGCAGGCCTATCGAGCCTGGTTTATTCGTGACGCGGGGCCGCTGCCAATCCTAATTACAACGACCGATCGGATCACCGGGCATCGTCAAGGCATCCTCGGACCGATTTGGTGCACGCCAGCTGCAACAATTCTACCGAATGGACCAAAGCGCCGATACTGGCTGCCGGGTGGGCCGCCGCTGTGTCTGGTCCGTGCCGTAAGAGACACGGCGCCGCGCCGCCCTTCGTGTGGCATCGGGATCTCGGAATCTTCCCAAGGCCACGGTCAGACATGCGAAGGAGGCTGAAAGCTGACGTGACTACCACTTGCGCTTACTTGTAGCTTTACACCAGGTTGTCCGCTCAACTGGAGTTGAAGTGGATCAGCATGTTTTCGATAGCAGCGCTTTAAGATTCCGACCTCACGAAAGGATCATTTGCCCATGACTAATTCCTCGGCCATCGTAAATACGGAAGACCAGGTGATGCGGGTAACAGGTCGTCGACTTCATCCGCCTGCAGGCAGCAGTGCACTCATGATGAGTGCAGGGGTGAATCGTGGGTTGTTGCGTGTCGAGGAGGCTGCGGAGTGGCTCGGCCTTGGACGCACGAAGACATACGAGCTCGTCGCGCGAGGTGAGCTGCCGAGTGTGTGTATCGGGAGGAGCCGCCGCGTCCCGTTGTCTGCCCTACTGAGCTTTGTTGAGCGTTTGGCGGTTGATGGAGCCGTCTGAGTCATCTAACGGCGCGCTGCACCGGGTGGGGCGTGGGCTGAGTTGAGTTCAAGTGGTGTCAGGCGGTGGATCAAGTTGACGGCGTGGAGCTAGCGGAGGTTGGTGTCGGGGTGGAGCAGCATGCCTCGCAAGCGCACCGGGAAGCGTACCGTCGCTAGCACGCCGACTCCCGCTCGCTATCCCCGATTCCCATAACATCTCGACCGGAAACCTAACGAAACGAAGGCGATCGTACGTTCAGGGGTGCGAAGGTGGATCCTTACAAGGTGCGGTGGTGGAAACCGCGTGAATCGTCAACAGCCGGACGACTATGCACGTGTGGAAGGTTAGATTAAAGGCAAATACTCGCATGTGCCCGATGATGTAGTGCACCGGTGGGTGCGTTCGCTTCCAGGCGGCAAAGACATCGGTATCGTGTCGCTCCTCGGACGGAAAAACAACGCAGGAGGACGGAGCGAATTCTCCTTCTATTCCGCGTTCAACGGCAGCTGGGACCGGCCGTCGGAGCGCACCGGTCGCCTTTCGTTCCAGGAATGGCTAGATCGTTGGCATGGAGAACTTGCAATCCGGTTGATCGAGCATCCAACCTACGATGGCTGCAAAGTGCCGGAGGAAACACTAGGCGCGGCAAAGTCTTCTATTCTTCGCCTGTTGTCAGAAGATCGAACAGTGATTTTGATCGACTCAGGCGGCATGGAACGCACCGAGCAGGTGTGCACGCACATGGGTTTCATAGAGGACTTCGGCTCGCACTGACGCAGTCGATCCGTACCCACATGCGCACGCTGCACAAGGCACTCCGGGGTGACGTTAGTCAGGCTTCTGGAAGGCCCCGTGCGGGTTCGGCGAGCCAATGAGCGCGTAAATTCATTGGGCGGCCCGCGAAGGCAGTGTTGGAGCGGCCCTCCAGGAAATGCCTGCCAACAAACGAGCGACCTGCTTGAATGAAGGAGGCTCGGGCGCGGCTGGCACCGCCCCGAGCCTGGCACCCCAAGACGTGAGCGAGGTGGAGTGCGTGGACAATTTACCCGAGAAGCGGCCGATGTCCGGGGTAGAGTCTCAGCCCAATCAGCCGGGCAGGACACGTCGAGCCGGGCGGGGCCGTCGCCGCAACGGTGAGGGGACCGTCCGCGCACGTCTAAATGGCACCTACGAAGTGCGGGTGCCGCTGGGCGGCGGCCGATACAAATCGCTGTACGGGAAGACCGAGCGTGAGGTTTTGGCCAAACTGCGGACGGCCCAGCGCCAACAGGAGCAAGGGCTGGACCTCGGCAAGGCCAGCAAGTGGACAGTGGGCGCTTGGCTCGACCACTGGCTGGCACAAATTATCAGCCAGCGTGAGCCGACAACCCGTGCAAGCTACGCGACTATTGTCCGACTGCACATCGAGCCCAAGCTGGGCAAAGTGCTGCTGGCGAAGCTGAGCGTGGAACACATCGAACGCTGGTTAAGCGACCTGGCCACCCAGGGCGTCGGTGCGAGCACTCGACGCGATGCACTGACCCGATTGCGCACCGCGCTGAAGCTGGCGGAACGGCGCGGCCACATTATCCGGAACGTGGCCAGCCTGGTGGAGCTCCCGCCGGTGCACCGTCGCCAGCGGCCCGCGCCCGAGCCAGACCGGGTGCGGCGGCTGTTGGAGGCTGCGCACGACGACCCTCGACTGCACGCATTCGTACTCGTCGGAGTGGGCGCTGGCCTGCGGCGGGCCGAGGCGATGGGACTGCAGTGGGGCGATGTCGACCTGGAGGCTGGACGCATCAGCGTTCGCCGGCGGGTCAACCGCATCACTGGTAGGGGCTTGCTCGTGCGACCCGGCGCCAAGAGTCGGGCTGGTGAGCGCACCGTCTACGTCGCACCTATGGTTATGGACGCTTTCCGGCGGCTCTCGAGCACGTTACAGGCCGAACGGCACGCTGCCGGGGGTGCCTGGTGCGGAGCTGACGACCCCGCCGCTCCGGACGCGTTCGTGTTGTAACCGGCAAGGGCACACTGCTGGAGCCCAGGAATCTGGGTCGATCGTTCGATGCGGCATGTCGGCGGGCGGGGATCAAGCCGCCCAAGGACCCCGCTGCGCCGCGGGGGACAAAGAGCGGAACGGATTTCCACGGGTTGCGCCACGATTTCGCAAGCATGCTCGGCGACCTGGGGTTTCCCCAGCACGTGGCCATGCGAATGGTCGGTCACAGTCAACCCAGCATGACGGGGTATTACCAGCACGCGGGAGATGCCGCACAGCGGGAGGCAGCGGTGTTGGTGGATGGTTGGCTACGCCAGGCAGTGGGCGGATGAAATGCGTAAGAACGAACGGCCTCGTGGAAGGGGCGGTCGTCGGAGCGGGACTCAACGCACGGGCCGTTCTGCTTGATCGTTCTCAGTTCAAAGATCGGAGGACCGAACTGAGTATTACGCGAAGCCCGATCAGATCCGGCACCGGCGTGGCCGCAACCGACCTGGCGTGGGCGATGGCCGGACCCGACTTGTACCGCAAGCTCGTCCTCGAGCAGGGCTGGACTGGCAACACGTACGAGTGCCTGCTCGCCGACGTGCTGGTAGCCGCGCTCCCGCTCCTCGCGGAACACACGGTAAGCCGACCGCGAGACGCGTTAGGGAACGTCAGCCGCCGAGGTGCCGCGGTGATCTGCGACGTAAGCAGTTCGTTCCCTGCACCCGAGCTCCACTCGTCGCCACTGTTGAGTCGCATGTCGCTGCCGCGATCCTGAGACTGGCAGCCGTATGTGGGCCCCCGCAGGACTCCGGGTAACGGTTGGCTAGACTGCCGAAGTGGGCGTTCTCGATCGCGCCAGACTTCAGGCCAAGCGACTCAAGCGCGACGCGTATGCCCTGTATTTCGTTGCCCGCGACCCCCGCACCCCGTGGTACGCGCGGGCGCTAGCGGCGGCGGTGGTCGCTTACGCGTTGAGCCCGTTCGATTTGATACCCGACTTTGTGCCCGTCCTCGGCTACTTGGATGACCTGGTGATCGTTCCGCTCGGGATCGCGCTGGTGCTTCGGCTTGTACCGCACGAGGTCCTCGCTGAATGCCGTGAGACAGCCCGTGTCGCGTCAGAACGCCCGATCAGTCGCGCTGGCGCCGCGTTCATGATCGCCGTATGGATCGGTCTAGGGGCCTTGGCCATCCTTCTTATCAGAGACTTGCTGGACTAATTAACTGGCTTGGACAACTGGGCCGTATTGGTTGCACTTGGTCTCACTGCCATACTGGCAAGTGCCCTCGCTGCCGTCGCCGGCTTTGGCAGCGCAGTGGTCATGTTGCCAATCCTTGTGTGGGCCTTCGGCACACGCGACGCTGTCCCGATCCTGACCATCGTGCAGATCGTCGGCAATGGCACGTCGTCCTGAATCGCCAACAACTCGTCTGGCCGGTCGCGGGCTGGTTCGCGCTCGGCGCCGTGCCGCTGGCGATCGCAGGTGGGCTCGCGTTCGCCGTCGCCCCCGCGCCCGTCCTGCAGCGCGTACTGGGGGTCTTCCTCCTGGCGTCCGTGGCATACCGCCACACGGACATCGGCCGGCGCTGGCGCATCGAGCTACGCGGCTTCGCCGTGCTCGGAGCAGTGGCCGGTCTGGGATCAGCGATCGTCGGCACGGTCGGCCCACTGGTCGCACCGTTCTTTCTGAGTTACGGTCTGGTCTCCGGCGCGTACATCGGAACCGAAGCTCTGACCGCGCTCACGATGCATGGCGTCAAGCTGGTCGTCTATGGCGGTGCGTCGCTCGTAAACGCGCGCGCAGTGGAGATCGGGCTTGGTGTTGGTGTTGCCGTTGTTGGCGGGTCTTATGTAGGCAAACGATTCCTGGACCGGATGCCAGCCCGCATATTTCCACTGCTGGTCGAGATTGTGCTGGTTGTCAGCGGGCTTCAGTTGCTGTTGGCGTAGGAGCACGCCCGCGGTCGTCGCGACTGGTATTCGGGCGGCGCTCAGCGTCGACGACGCGAGCATCCCAGCCCAAGCGAGGCAAACCAGGGCGAGCGTCCACAACATCGCGCGCCAGCGCGCCGCTGCAGCCGCCGTGTCACCGGCTGGTCGACGACCGTCAGTTCGCGAGATGTTGCATCGCCCGTCTGAACCTGCATTCGCCAGTGCCGTTCTGGTGGGTCATGCCGCAATTAACTGGTGATCTGCAAGGGTGGCGGCGGACCCACCGAGGCGGCGCTGTCTTGCTCGGATGCGTCGTTCACTCCGGTTGCCATCTCACACGAATGGAAGTTGGAGCTGCGTTCCAGCCGGCCACCGTCTCCTCCAGCCAGGTGATGACCTCCACCGCGGTGGTTGGATGCTGTCCGGAGAGCGCCCGCCAGATGAGGATGCGCTGGACTGACTCAGCCATGTTCAGCCAGGACCCACTCAGCGGTGTGCAGAGCGGCATCACTCCGTGGGCGAACAACCACTTCACGATTGACCAACTCAGGTGACCGGCCAGATTGTCCCAGATCAGAATCAAGCGGAGTGGCGGCCGATGCTGGCCTGGTAGCCATTCTTAGCACCTTCCCAGGGAATGGTGACCAACGCCGGCGCATGGTCGGTGAGAACCTCCAGGATTTCTCCTGCAGGCAGCTTCTTCAACGGCTCTGATGCCTTCATCATCGGATACGGGCGGTGCGGCAGTCGGCGTGGGGCGTGCGAGTAGGCGTAGGCGTTGGTCGCCCGTGGGATGCCTGCGCCGGCAGCGGTTCGGCGGCGCCCGCCACCAGAAACAGGGCAATGGCCAGCCCCGGCGAACGCAGCAAGCGTGGGGCGGGAAGGGAAATGACTGGCAGAGCCTCTCGACATTAGGGCCTCCCTGGATCCGTAATACTGGCGCGCCAGTGCCACAGTACACGCTGCACGATCGCACGTCCGTATGCGCAATAACAGACCGACACAACTGGCGACCTCGGCTGTTCAGCGGCGGTGGTGGCGGTGGTGGGTGATGGGCGCTCCCCGAACGGTGGATGCGCGGCGCTCGAGCAGACGTGCGCACGGGTCCTTGCGCTCAACATTTCGCAGCGACGGGGCACTGGCGGGCTCGTAGCTCAGACCGAGGTTGAGGATCGTCAGCGTTGCTCGCTCTCCGCTAGGCCGGCTGCGCGGACCTGCAGATGATCTCGCTTCCGATCGTGCGAGTTTCCGACCCGGATCCCGCGCTTTCCCTCCTCGGGAATCGCCGCCGCGCACGCGGCGGAGTAGTGTAGCCCCCATGGAGCTCAGAGCAGAAACCATCATCGACGCGCCCGCGAACACAGTGTGGGCGGTGCTCGGAACCCGCTTTGGCGAAATTGGTGAATGGGCTGCGCCTATCAGCGCTTCGAGTATGGATGGTGAGGCGTCCGTCGGCGCTGTGCGTACGTGCCAGTTCGCGGGCTTCGGCCCGTTCAAGCCGGGCATCGTGAAGGAGCAGTTGAGGGCGTTCGATCCGCAGTCCAAGACCCTCGAATACGTGGCCATCGACGGCCTTCCAACGTTCGCCGAGCACGCCGTGAACCACTTTTCCGTACACGCGTTGAGTGATGGGCGCTGCTTGGTGCGGTCGTATGCAACCCTGCAGCTACGCGGACCCATGCGAATCTTCGGTTGGCTCGTGAGGCGTCGGCTACACAGCGTCGGATCGCAGGTGTTGGACGAGCTACGCCACTATGTCGAACACGGGCGCCCGCACGTCCGCAAACTGCAATCGACTGTCAGCGGCTCGCAAAGCGCATACGGTGGCCCGAGCCCCGACATTGCGACGCGATCCTCGACGCGTTAGTCCGTTCGGTGAGCGGCTGCACCAGTGGCGCAGCCGCTCTGGCGTCTCGCAACTCGATCTGGCCGCCAGGGCAGGTACGACGCCCCGCCACGTATCGTTCCTTGAAACCGGGCGCTCGCGGCCCGGCCGGGACCTCGTGTTGCGACTTGCGGCGCTGGACGTCCCACTTCGGGAGCGCAATGCCTGGCTGGTCAGCGCCGGCCTCGCGGCAAGCTTCCCTGATCGCGCCTTGGCCGACGAGTCGATGCGACCAGTGCGGCTCGTCATCGACAAGGTCCTCCAGATGCACGAACCCTATCCCGCCTGGGTGATCGCACAACCCTTGCGGTTCCTCGCCTCCAATCGGGCCGCCGAGGCGCTGTTCCCGGGTATGTGCGCACTGCAGCCCGAAGAGATTGTCGATCTCTGGTACGGCCCCGGTCCCTTCCGCGACATGGTCGAGAACTGGCCAGAAGTAGTGTGGGCAGGGCTGGCCACCCTGCGGCGTGAGGCAACGAGGAGCGCCGACCCGCGGCTCGATGCACTCGTGAAGCGCGCCGAGGCGCACCTGAAGACGATCCCGCCACCCGCCCCTGACGGCGACGTTGAACTGCCACTCATCTGCACGCGGTTCAAGATCGGCGGTCGGCTCGTGCGAACGAGCTCGGCAGTTATGCGTTTCGACACCGCCCTTGACGTCACGGCCTCAGATCTGCGCATCGAGCTGCTCTTTCCTGCCGACGAGAGCAGCGATGAGTTCTTTCATGCGGTGAGAGATCGGCGTCTGTAAAGCCTTCTTCCAGAGCCCGCGCAGCGCTAAGGGCCTTCTTCGGTGCACATCGCCACGACCACTGCGCAGCGTGTTCGTGGGCCGACCGGGCTTGCGCTCACCCGGAGCCGCGCGATCGATAGTCTCGCTCACCGATTCAGTCGCACGGCACCTGCCACGCTAATCGGACAGATCCTCGGCGTGGCGGCAGATTGCGGCGGCCCACTCGACGGCCCACAGTCGAGAAGGCTGCATTGGTTTCAGGCGGAAGTGCATTGTCTTCAGTGCGGCCGCTTGGTCGGGCGCGTCCTCGGGCCGGTCGCGGTAGGCTGCCCTCCGCGATGGCCTCGGCACGCGGGGCCCGCCGTGTTTCGGCCCGCCGGGCCGAACGGGCCCGCTCGAGCGCTGGTTGCGACCAGCGCTTCAGCTGCACCGTGTGTGGTGGCAGCGGCGTCCTGGAGGAGTTCGAAGAGTCCACGACAGGTGACTTCGAGTTCGATGATGATCGCCTCGTCGCGGACGTCGGCCGAAGATGCGGGTCGGTCGACGTCGACCCTCGGCTGGCGGAATTTGGCATCGGCGTCCGACGTCACGTCGCCGCGCTGCGTCGAGTCCGTGCGAGTGATCGGCATGGGCCATCACGCCGCTACCGCTACGCCCCTCGGTGCGATCGCAGGTCTCGCTCCACCGGCGCGATTCTCGTCCCCTTTGGTAATGCCGACTACCGAATTCCGGCCGGCATCGCGCTAGGCTCGCACGCGTCGGCCATCCGGGCGGTCACGTCCACGCGTTGCTTGTCGGCGAACTTGGCAACTGAAGAAGAAGGGGGTTGGCAACGATTCCTGCATTTTGGGGCCATTTTGCTGTGGACGTGCTGACGATGGCCCTACCGCAAAGATGGTTTTAGGCAGGCTGGGGCTGACTGACTACAGGGCTTAAATTGAGTGCTGTCACGGTAGCCCCGGCGGTGGTACGCGATACAACGGTACGTTCGGCTCAGGCCAGGCTCGCCTAGCAGTGGCAGAAATGCGTCGGCAATAGACAGTCCGTGGATGAAGACTACCGGATCACCCGAGCCAGAGTCTTCGTACTCGAGTGAGAAGCCGTCGAGCATCATCCGTTTGATGCGCGCTGCCAACCCCATGTGATGAACGTCATCACGATCGACGCCGCGCCGGGCGGCGGACGGCTCGTAAATTGCGCGAGTCGCTGTGGGGCGCTCGAGGGCGACCGTGAGCTGGAGCGCAAGCCGCCACGAGTACGATTCGACGCCTCACACGAGCGATTCCAGCAACGAGGCTGCGCGGCCCGGTGGGTCGGTCCTGTGGAGTCGCTCGGAGTGCCTCCTGGCTGCTGCCTCCATGTCCGAATTGCCCAGCGTCCGGTCGATCGCGGATGCTAGCTCGACTTCGGCGCTTTCTCCGACTCCACGCCGAACGACCTCGGCAACGCCCAGGGCCTTCGCCCGGGCCGCCACTCCGGGTTGGTCACGGCCCCAGGGCATGAGCACCATCGGTCGGCCCTCCCAGAGCGCTTTCATAACGGATCCGTGTCCGGCGTGGCTAACCAGGACGCGAGCCTCCTTGAGAACGGCGGAATGCGGGACCGTCTGCTCAATGTACGCATTAGCGGGAGGATCCAAGATCTCATGCGCCTCGTGGCCGGATCCAAGTGTCACCAGCACTCGGACCGGCTTATAAGCAAGGGCGTGTAAAGCAGCAGACGCCAACGGCACGTCGTCCTGGAGTTGGGAGCTGATCGACACGAGCACCCATGGGTCACCGGGTTCCTGCAGATAGGCTGGAATTTCGGCGGGCGGCTCCCAGATGCCGAGAGGACCGACATAGTGATGGCCGGGCGGCAATCGATCGAAGGAGAAATCGAAAACCTGGTCCGTCGCGTGGAGCACCATGTCAGCTTCCGTAACGAGGCGTGCATACCTTCTTAGTAACGGAATAGCGCGCGGGCCGATGTCGTCCTCCAGCTGTCGGGGTGGGTTTGGTCCCACGTAGAAGGTGCTGTTGATAACCGCCCACGGACCTGCTGGCTCTGCGCGTTGCACGGCCTCCACTCCGAACAGCGACGTAACGACGGCATCGGCTTGCAACTCCGTGGCCGCGCCGCTGATTGATTGGGCCACCTCTTGGGCCCACGTTGCGAGCCGTTCCTCAACTAGCGGACCGGCTGCCGCCATGTCGCCGCCGGTACTCGCCATCGCTTCACGGATTGCGCTAATCAGCCGAGGACCAAGATCGAGCTCCGATGGAAGGACACGCACCTCCACTCCCAATCCGGCCAACGCATGTTCAACGGATCGATCGCCAACGAAGACGGTCTCATGGCCCCGACCCCGAAGCGCGAGCGCCGCGGCGAGCAGCGGCTGCAGGTCACCTCCGGCGCCAGCAGTAGCGACGATTAAGAAACGCTTCATGCGCCCACGGTAGCAGGCCGTTTCCCAGTGAACATCGCGCGTTCGCGCGATCTTTCAGACCTGTCGTGCTGAACCAGCCCAAGGACTGTGGCCGGTCGATCTCGTGCAGCGCAAGCGGCTGATGATCAGCCAAATAGTTTTCAGACCCGCGGTTCTGATACGGGGATATTCGCCGTGTCGCTCATCTGCACCGGATTATTTTTGAACGTGGCTGCCGAACGCGACGGCACGGCTTTTTGGCAGGCTGCCTCGGGGAGGAGACGTTGCGGCACGTCATGCGCCCGCGTGATGTCCGCCGGCCTGAAAGGAACGCAGTCGTCTACTGGAATTGGAGGCCAGCTTGGGAGCGTTCAGCTGACGCGTGGCTCGGGTTTGCCGACGAAGTTGCTGATGCACTCGAGCGTCTGGGTGATCTCGACTGCCGGCAGCTTGCGCGGCGTGGCGTACTCGAGCTGAAAGGGCCGCTCGACCTCACCGTCGATCAGGCAGGCGCCAGTCCTCTGGCTTGACCGACGGATCGCCGCCGGCGTTGTTGGTCACGACATAGAAATCGCTATTGCTGGTGATCGCCGTTGCCAGTTGCCCGGCTGGCCGCCCCGAAGGCACCACCGCGCCATCTTTGTCGCGCGCGAGCGTTCGGGCGCCCGACGGCCGCGGCAGACCCCGGCGCTGTCCGACGTGGCAGCCGCGGTCGGTTGCGGCGCCGACGGAGTCCCAACCACATTGGGGTGGGGGGTTGGGCGGCTTGAGCCCACCGCACGGCACCGGCTCCTGCGGGTCTTCGAGCACCACCGTCGAGACGTTGAACTGCTTGGGCAGGAAGGTTGCGGCCACGTATGTCGCGGTATAGGCAACTGCACTGCCACCAACAAGCGCGATCGCTCCTCGGCGTCTCAGGTGGGCGGACGCGTGATATGTCTCAATGTCCTGGAGGGGCATGCGTTAGCGAATCAGCGCCAGCACGGCTCCGAAACTCAAGCCGATGGCCAGGTAGCCGCCAATCGCCGCGCGTTTGCCGTCAAGCAACTCGAACGCAAAGAAGCCCGCGCTGGTGAGCGGCATGACCACGAGCATCACGAACAGCCACAAACCCACACCCGGCGCGGCGACCGCCGGGAGCGGCCACAGCCGACGCAACGCGGTGTAACCCAGCGAGTCCGGGATCACGAGTAGCAATGCCGCGCTTAGCGTCAGGGCATAACGCTTGGCATCGAAGCCGAACCGTTGGAACCACGGCTTCGAACAGACCCGGCGGGACGAACAGCAACAGCCATTCCATCAGGTGCTCTGGTATCGAACGCACTTGAAGGGTCGCGCGCAGTACGAGCATTCCGATGGCGGCGACGCTGGCAGCGTGGGACCGGCTGTATTTGCAAGAGCTGCAGATCGCGAGCCATATCAACAGATCGTGCCGTTGGCGGTGCGCCAAAGGCACGCGCTCCACGACGCTGGTTTTTTCATGACGGGCTCGTACAGGACACGCACGACCTGCCGTTGACCGCGCACGCACCAACCGAAATTCGCGTTCTTCCAGCGATGGGGTCCGATCCGGCGCGAGGGCGAGCTAACACTCGGCATGAACGTTTTGAGAACGATGCCGGGCCTGCGTCGCAAATCGAGTCGGCGACCGCCCGGCGTCTGTGGGGCTGAAGACGTACGTCGCGCGATGCGCGGCGCTCGCGGGATGCTCGAGCCAGCGCGGCGCCTATGCGTCAGCGACTCCGCACTTCTACGGAGATCTGGGCCGACGTGATCGATCGGACCAGCGTGCCTCTTATGATGCAGCCGCGCCCGCAACTTGCGTAATGGGCGGTCACACCGGGCCGGTGTAGGCAGATAAGGCGCACAACTTTGCGGAGCTTGCGGCGCTGACGCCTGAAAAGCACAGGGCCTGCCCTGCTGAGCGGCGTACTACGTCGGCGATTGACCAGCGAGCTAATGATGCTGTGAAGATCGCCGTCGCGGCCTTCCCGAATCCTCGGTAGGCACCCGTGGGAAGGCTGTAGTCGCGACCGGAGAAACGAACATGGGTGCGCTTCAACCCGGACACCTGATCGTTGTCCTGGTCATCGTGTTGATAATTTTCGGGCCCGGCAAGCTGCCACAGCTTGGCAAGGCAGTTGGCGACGGCATACGTGAGTTGAGGCATGCGACCGGTGACGAGTCCACTGCGAAGCCCACTCCCAATGAAGTGCTAGTGGGCGGGCCCGTCGCTGCAATCCAGACGACCTGGACCTGCACGCAGTGCCAGGCGGTGGTGCCAATTACAGATCGCTTCTGCGGCGCTTGCGGGGCGGCGCACGATCGGTCGAACAAGCCGGCCACTCCGAGCGCCGCACTCTAACCCCCGGCGTAGCGATCGCGGCCGTTGGGTTGCCAGGTCCCCTATTGACCAGCGAGCGACGTGACGTAGCGCCGAGCGATATCGGATCGGCCGGCAAAGTTGAGGTGGACATACGAGCCGAGTACGGAGCCGACGCAGAAGCCCTCGAGCCGGTCTTGACCAATGACGCGGTAGGCAGCAACCTGCGGCGCGGGCTCGTCGCCCACGGACCAATGAAACTCGTGGCCACGCACGCGCTCGCCAGCCGATAGCAACGCCGACGAGCGCAGCGCCTCGACCTCGCGATAGCCGATCGTCACCGTTTGGCTTTGCATGCGCGATGCAAACGGCAGGACTCCGAACATCGGCAGGGTGTGCCCATCGAACGTAGTCAGCGACCTCCCCAGCGCCATCAGCCCGCCACACTCAGCGTAGAAAGGCGTTCCTTGACGCGCGCGTCGCTGGAGATCCGTCCGCATAGGCACGTTCGTGGACAACTCTTCGGCGTACAGCTCTGGGAATCCGCCGCCAAGGTAGATGCCCTGAACGCCGGCTGGCACTGACGCGTCCGTGAGAGGGGAGAACGGGACGGTCTCGGCACCGCTGTCAGACAGCACGTCGAACGCGTCCTGATAGTAGAAGCCGAATGCTCGATCCTGCGCCACGGCAATTCGCACGACCGCGGCAGGCGACTCATGGTCGGAAGGAGACTCCAGTGGAGGGAGCGGACTGGCAGCGCGGGCGATGCGCTCCAACGTGGCGAGATCAAAGCGCTGCTCGACCAGTTCGGCGAGTCGGTCGAGCACAGCCACTGTGACTCCGCCTTCAGCCGCGGGGACAAGCCCCAGATGCCGTTCGGGAAGAGCAATGCTCGGATCGTCGGGCAAGCTGCCAACCGTTGGCAGGCCAGTGGCCAGTCGGATCGCATCGGCGGTTGCCTGCAGGTGCCCGTCACTGCCAACCCGGTTGAGGACAACCCCGGCCAACCGCACGTGCGGCTGGATTTGCTGGCAGCCGAGAACGAGCGCCGCCGCTGTGCCACTCATACCGGCGACGTCGAGGACAAGAACGACAGGCGTATCGAGGGCGCGCGCCAGAGCCGCGGTGCTGCCTTCGTGGCTGGCGCCGATGCCGTCGAACAGGCCCATGACGCCTTCAATGACGGCGATGCCGGCGCCGCGCAGGCCACGCTCGAGGACGCCGCGCAGCGCAGCCTGCTCCAGGAGCCATACGTCGAGGTTGCGTGACGGCCGTCCGGCCGCCCGCGCGTGTAGAGTCGGGTCGATGTAGTCGGGCCCTGCCTTGAACGGAGCGGGCCGAAGACCGCGGCGTCGCCAGGCCGCCAGGAGTCCAAGAGCGACCGTCGTCTTGCCGGTCGAGCTGTGCGTCCCAGCCAGCAGCAGGCGAGCGCTCATCGTTCCTCGTTCGCCTGCTTAGGCGCAGGCGTTAATCGACGAGCTTGTCCGTTCGGCACGACGGCTACCAGCGGCACGCCATGCGTGGGATGGGCTGCCAGAGCGACGTCCTGATCGAACACCGGCCGCAGATGGGCCTGGGTAAAGACGACTTCAGGCGAACCGCGCATCGCGACCCGTCCGTTGTGCAACAGGATCACGGTGTCGCAATACAACGAAGCGAGCTGCAGGTCGTGTAGGGCGACCAAGACCGCGAGGCCGTTTTCGCGTGCGAGCTTTCGCACCAGATCGAGGGCAGCGACCTGATGTCGCAAGTCGAGATTCGCGGTCGGCTCGTCCAGCAGCAGCACACGTGGCTCCTGGGCCAGAGCGCGGGCCAGCACCAGACGCTGGCGTTCGCCGCCCGACAGCTCGTCGACAGGACGACTGGCCAGGTGTGCAGCGGCGGTGATTTCGAGTGCCCAGTCGACCACGGCTCGGTCGCGCTGGTGTGGACCGAACAGGACGCGCAAGTGTGGCGTGCGGCCGAGATCGACGAGCTCGCGGGCGGTCACCGCGGGCGGCACGGTTGGAGCCTGGGCAACCACCGCGAGTTGGCGAGCAATCGCCACCGATGATTGCGTGGCGATATCGCAACCCTCGAGCTTGAGCATGCCCCGAACCGGACGCAGGACACCGCTGGCTACCCGCAAGAGTGTGCTCTTGCCAGATCCGTTTGGACCAACCAGTGCCACGACGTCGCCGTCGCCGACGCTCAACGCAACGTCGTCGAGCACGGGCCGGCGGGCGCCAGGGTAAGGCGCTGATACGCCGATCAGTTCCAGCCGCGGCGTGGTCACACTCGGTACTCGCGTCGCTCACGGCGCAGTAGCCAGAGGAAGAACGGGCCACCGACAAAGGCAGTCAAGATGCCAACGGGTATCTCCGTGGGAGCCATCACCGCTCGCGCCAGCAGGTCGGCTAAGACGAGGAACGTCGCGCCGACGAGCGCCGCGGCTGGCAATAGGCGTCTATGCGACGGCCCCACGATCATCCGCGTCACGTGAGGAGCGAACAGACCGACGAAGCCGATCAGGCCTCCGACGGCGACCGCGGCAGCGGTCAGCAGTGAGCCAAGGACGATGATTGCGCGTTTGTCGCGCTCGACGCGAATCCCGAGCTGCTGCGCGGCTTCCTCGCCCAGGCCAAACGCATCCAGTGTGTAGCCGAGCATCCACCCGCCAGTAAGCGCCACCAGCACCATTGGCGCAACCAGGGCAAGTTGGCTCCACTGTGTCACTGCGATGCCGCCGAGCAACCAGCTATAGACACGTGGAAGGTTGAGCTGCAAACGATCGTTGAGGATCAGCAGAAACGACACCGAGTAGCCCATGATGGCGCTGATCGCAAAGCCGGCAAGCAGCAGATTGATGATTGGCGCGCGACCGCCAACACGCGCCAAGCCGTACACGATGAACATGGCTGCCATCGCGCCGACGAACGCCAGTAGCGGGACGGGGCTGAAGCCGAGGACTCCGAAGCTGAGCGACAGCAGGAACCCGGCCGCCCCGCCGAGGGCGGCGCCGCCCGAGACGCCCAGGGCGTACGGATCGGCCAGGGGGTTGCGCAACAAGCCCTGGAACAGGACACCCGCGCCCGCCAGCGCCGCGCCGACGGCCGCTGCGCCAGCCACTCGTGGCAGAGTGATGGCGAAGAAGATGGCTTCGTCCTGCGGCGACCAGGTGACCGGCAGACGTGGGCCAAAGAGATGATTGATGGTCATTGGCACGAGTGAGACGAGCGCAAGCGCCACGGCCCCGAATGCGGCCGCCAGCAGCATGGCGATGACCAGCAAGACACGAGGACAGTGATGACGAGAGTTAGCGGCAGTCGCACCCTGCGCGCGGCGCGGGGCACATTCGCGTGCACAGAACCGACGTTGCAATCACGGGGACGTTGGCTGCTCCACCAGCCCGTCGGCGGTGAGCGCCCAATGGCCTGTCCCGCTCACGAACAGCGGCGTATTGTCTAAGCGCTTGTAGATCGCCAGGCCCTTGGTGGTCTGTTGATACGTATCGCCGCTGGTGACGTCGCCGTGCGCACACTCGGTCGGTTCGCCCATCGTTGTACCGAGTGCGTCTGAGAGAGCCGCGAAACCCAGGCTAAAGTCCGGCGACTGATCGGACGCACAATACGGCAAGTGCGCTGTCGGCCGACTGCGCGGCCCGCCCGAATTGGCGAAGCGGTCCGGATGGAGCAAGTAGGCGAGCGCCTCGAGGCCGTCTACAAGACGCGGTGCTGCCGACGCGAAGATCTCCTCCTGCACTGCGTAGATGGCGCCGGTGCGAACTGCCGTCACCTGGTCCCAACCTGGGCGAGCAGCGACCATGCCCGGTGTCTGCGGGTTGTACGGCAAATACGAATCGGCCAAGACGATCAGCTCTGGATCGCGTGCGACGACGCTTTCCGCGCTGACTTGGCCGAAGTCGCCCGGTAGGTCGGCAAAGATGTTGCTGCCGCCTGCGAGATCGACGAGCTGACCGTAGAAGCCGTTCGGTCCTGCGGCGAACGGCTTCGTTGGATCCGAAGCATCCATTTCGTAGAAGACTCGCGGGCGTGGCGCGCCGGCAACGGCCTCGACGACCGCATCGCGCCGGGCCCGCATGTCGGCGGCGAGCTCGTCGCCACGCTGCGCGCTGCCCAGGACCCGTCCGAGGGCCGCGATTTCCCGCGTTGTCGTCTCGAAATCCTTTGGCAGCAGCTTGAGCACGGGCACACCCTGGCCGCGGATTTGCCCCAGGACGTCATCGTTTTCGACCAATGCCAGAACGAGGTCTGGCTTGAGCGCGATCACTGTCTCTACCGACACCGTCGGGTAGGTGGTCAGGCGCGGCTGGATCTGTTGCGCCTCAACTGGATAGTTGGAGAAGGCGTCGACGGCGACCAGTCGATCGCCAGCACCCAGCGCAAAGACGGTCTCGGTGTGTCCAGGATTCAAGCTGACAATGCGCCGCGGCGGCGCATTGAACGTCGTATGCACTCCTGCATCGTCGGTGACGGTCACCGGATAGTTGGCCTGCGCCGCGGCGATGTTGACCGTGACGAGAAGTAACGCACTCGCAACGGCGAGTCGACGAGCGATCTGCGTGAGCATCGCGGACCTCCTCGGGTCGGGTGATGCCGCGCGCTCGTCGGATCGGAAGTGCCTGATGCCCGGCTTCCTCTCGCTCGGAGGCGCGCGGTGCCTGGCGCCGGCGGGCATTCTGGCTTGTCACGGCTGAAACTGGAATTGCCGCGACTTACAGTTGCGGGACAGCGCCGGCCTTGCACCGGACTTCCCCCGTCTCGACGCCTATGCAGTTGCGCTTCGAGTATAGGGCCCCGCCTACACTGGCCTGGTGCGTATCGTCTCGCTGTTGCCCTCGGCGACCGAGATCGTGTGCCAGTTGGGCTTGAGCGACTGTCTGGTGGGCGTGTCAGCAGACTCGGACTGGCCGGCCCAGATCGTGGCACGGCTGCCAGTCCTCAACACCGTCGCGATTGACACCAGCCGGTTGACGAGCCGCCAGATCGACGAGGCCGCAAGCGAAGGGCATCGCGGCGCAAGCTTGTATCACATCGATCCGCAGCTACTGCGCTCGATGCAGCCAGATGTCGTCCTGACGCAGGAGATGTGCGACGTGTGCGCGGTCACTCGACGTGACGTGGAGCTGGCCACCGCAACGCTCGGCTACACGCCGCGCGTGCTCTCGCTGAGCCCGGTCAGCGTCGATGCCATGCTCGACGATATCGAATTGATCGGGCGCCTTGGCGAAGTACCTGAGCGCGGAGCCGCAGTCGTCGCGCAGCTAAGAGCGCGACTGGCGAGCGTTGCAGAGCGGGCTATCAGTCTCGCGCGGCCGCGGGTTTTCTGTATGGAATGGCTTGATCCACCCTACACCGCCGGTCACTGGGTGCCCGAGATGGTCGAGTTGGCCGGCGGCCGCGACCAGCTTGGCACGCCCGGCGGCGCGTCGCGGCGCATCGACTGGGCGGCCATCGTGCAGTGTGCGCCAGACGTCCTCATCTTGATACCGTGCAGCCTCGACCTCGAGCGGGTGGCCGTCGAATTCGATTTGCTCAGGACGCTGCCAGATTGGGATTCATTGCCAGCCGTGCAGTCGCGGCGCGTTTACGCCGGCGACACGAACCTGTTCAGCCGGTCGGGTCCGCGGTTAATCGACGGTGTGGAGGTGCTGGCCCGTCTCCTTCATCCCGCGACATTTGAGCAACCACTTGCGCCCGGACAGGCACTCGCAATGTCCGCCGATGGTCAGCGACTCGAGCCGTTCCGCTAGTCCGGCCGAGCACGGGGCTGCCGAGCGCCGCAAGCGTCACGGGCTGACGATCGTCTATACCGGCGATGGCAAGGGCAAAACGACGGCCGCCGTCGGACTTGTGATTCGCGCCGCCGGCAACCACATGCGTGTGTTCGTACTGCAGTTCATCAAAGGTCAGTGGAAGAGCGGCGAACGGACGATCCTGAGCGGCTTGCCAGGCGTTGACCTGGAAGTCACGGGGCGGGGCTTCACCATCGACGGTCTGCGCGATCCGCGCATCCCGATGGACGACCATGCGGCCGCGGCGTCGCTCGGCTGGAAGCGCGCCGTCGAGGTCGTCAGAACCGGCGCGTACGACCTCGTCGTCCTGGACGAGATCT
>WNFZ01000861.1_pt1 | contig 29371 bp, 38 predicted proteins | sample 5400081 | NCBI WGS metagenome assembly WNFZ01 (sample SAMN13153365, study PRJNA577476) | soil metagenome | isolation source: 80 cm soil or saprolite under grassland replicate 1 | place: USA:California | collected 2016-06-15 | reverse complement strand
TTTGTCCTTTCTCAATCGAGGACATCTGCTTGACAAACTATCCGCGTCTGGTTGATGGCGGGCCAGGCCAGCAGCAAGGCCGTCGAACGCTCCTTTGGTAAAAGCTACGTTCCAGCCTCTAGCGGCAGCAGCGACGCGCGAGTCTTGTTGTCGCGGTATAGGTCCGGGCGGAACAGCTCATCGAGCATCAGGCTGGCCGCGCCGCGTGCCCAAGCATCGTCGCCCCAGGGGTCGACCACCACGCGCAGATCGGCGTAGAAGTTGTCGAAGCAGTGCATCTGGAGTGTCTCCTGGAGCGGCTCCAGCAGCAGATCGAGCGCGCGTGCGCCCTCGCCGCCCACGACGATCAGAGACTGCTGAAAAAGTCCCCTGAGTACACAACCTGTAGTCGAACAGGGTCGCCTCGGCCCTAGATATTGTGGTGTCATGGTATTTTTTCAGCAGTCTCGATCAGCGGTGGGTTGAAGGTGTTGACCAGATCGGCGATCGCCAGGCCAAGTGTTCGGCCGGCCGCGGCGAAGATCCCCTGAGCCGTCGGGTCACCCTGACGCGCCAGGGCGACCGCTTCGTCCATCATCAGTTGGCGGCCGAACGCAGTCCGCATCCGCTGCAAAATGGCCGGGTCGGCGACCAGCGCTTCAAGGCAGCCGCGCTTGCCGCAGTCGCAGCGCGGGCCGTCGGGCACCATTGTGATATGGCCGAATTCGCCGCCGCCGCCGCAGCCGCCACGGTAAAGGTGACCGTTGAGGACCATGCCCATGCCGATACCACGGCCGAGAGTGATCACCAGGAAGTCGCTCACGCCGACCCCGGCGCCGAACCATTGCTCGGCCATGGTCAGCGTGTTGACGTCGTTCTCGATCACCACCGGCAGGCCCAGCCGCTGCTCGATCAGATGGCGCAGCGGGACGCTATGCCAGTGTAAAAACGGCGAGAAGCGGCAGATCCCCTGGCGCCGGTCGACGACGCCGGCCATGCCCAACCCCAGTCCAAAGATCCGTCGCCCGGCAGATTGCCTGGGTCTGAGAAAGGAAGCTGCTGGTGATTCCTCCGCTCCACATGTATCTCTTGGGTGACTTCCTGCTGGTGTCGGGTGAGACACCGGTGACTACGGTCACAGTTCCCCGTGCCCAATCGTTGCTGGCCTACCTTGTACTTCATCGGAGTGCTCCTCAGGATCGCTCTCACCTGGCCTTTCTCTTCTGGCCCGATTCGACGGAAGCGCAAGCCCATACCAATCTGCGCCAGCTGCTGTATCACTTGCGACAATCTCTCCCCTACGCCAGCCATTTTGTGTACGCCGATAGACAGAGCCTCCAATGGCAACCGGCCCCAGATGTGACCTTCACGCTCGATGTCGAGGATTTTGAGCGGGCACTTGCCACCGCCGAGCAAGCCGAACAGCTCCAGAACCTGGCAGGAGTCCGTCAGGCATTGGAGCAAGCCGCACGTCTGTATCGTGGCGACCTGTTGCCCAGTTGCTACGATGACTGGATTTTACTCGAACGTGATCGCTTCCATCAGTTGTTTCTCCAGGCCTCGGAACGCTTGATGGCGCTTCTCGAACAGGAGCGCGCGTATTCCGCAGCGATCACAGTGGCTCAGCACCTCCTGCGCCACGATTCACTCCACGAGGCGACCTACCGCCAGCTCATGCGCCTGCATGCCTTGCGTGGTGATCGGGCAGCCGCCTTACGCACCTACCATAGCTGTGCCAGCCGCCTGGAGCGCGAACTGAGTACAGTACCGAGCGAGGCCACGCGCCACCTCTACGAGGTGCTCTTGCAGAAAGACGCCGCTCCTCAACCATATAGCAGTTCCCTCGCACCGCAGAGAACCGCCCCACTGATCAGCCGCCGAGTCCAGTGGCAGCATCTTCGAGCCGCCTGGCGCAAGGCCGCCGATGGGCATCCTCACCTCGTGCTGCTCTCGGGGGAGGCAGGCATCGGCAAGACGCGGCTGGCTGAAGAAATGGAGGCATGGGTCAGCCGCCAAGGGATGACGACTGCCAGCGCGCGCTGTTATGCCGCAGAGGGACGATTGCCTTATGCTCCTCTCACCACCTGGCTGCGCACCGAGGCCATACACGCAGGCTTGCCCAGCCTCGATCCCGTCTGGCTCATAGAGATCGCACGGCTCACCCCAGAACTCCAGGCTTCGCGACCAGACGTACCCGGCCCCATGGAACTGCGGGAGGGATGGCAACGACAACGCTTCTTCGAGGCCCTGGCGCGTGCGCTGCTCTGCGCCCGTCAACCGCTGCTGCTCTTGCTGGATGACCTGCAATGGTGCGACACTGAGACGCTGGAATGGCTGCACTACCTGCTCCGCTTTGCGCCACATGCGCGCTTGCTGATCATTGGAACCGTGCGCGCGGAGGAGGTTCTCCCAGGGCATTCTCTCGTGGCGAGCCTGAGTTCCTGGCAGCCGGACGGTCTGGTGACAGAGCTGACCCTTGAGCCACTCGGCGCATCCGAGACCATCTCCCTGGCGGAGCATGTCGCGGGACACCCACTTGATGAAGCTGTTATCAACACGCTGCATTACGAGACAGAAGGGAACCCCCTGTTCGTGATCGAAATGGTGCGCGCTGGCACACTGGAACAGCAGAGACAGAAGCAACCTCGCTTTCCCAGCACGGATCAGCCACTTCCTCTGCTTGCTCAGCCCACCTCCACGCTACCAGCAACCATTCACACTATCCTTGCCGCCCGACTCGCGCAACTCTCTCTGCAGGCGCGCGAACTGGCAAGCCTTGCGGCGGTTATCGGTCGCGAGTTTTCCTTCACGGTGCTCTCACGTGTCAGCGGAGAGCAAGAAGAGGCTCTGGTGCGCGGACTGGATGAATTGTGGCAGCGGCGGATTGTGCGTGAACAGGGTGCAGATGCCTACGACTTCAGTCATGAAAAGCTCCGCCAAGAAGTCTTGAACTCACTGAGTACTGTTCATCGGCGTCTCCTCCATCGGCGCGTCGCAGAGGCACTCGAAAGCACTTCTGTCGATGAGCAGGATGCGGCCAGTTCTCAGATCGCAGCCCACTATGAGCAAGCCGGACTACCAGGCCAAGCCATTCCCTACTATCTGCGCGCCGGTGAGGTTGCCTGGCGGGTCTTTGCTCATGAAGAAGCTCTCAGCGCAGTGCAACGAGCTGCCACACTGCTGGCGTCACCTGTGCACACACCGCAGGAACTGTCCTGGCAGGTGACACCTGCTGTCTACGAACAGCAGGGCGACATCCTCGAAATGATCGGAAAACACCGCGAGGCCGAGCAAGCCTATCAGCAGGCAAGAAACGCTGTACCAGCGCAGGAAGCACTCCTACGAGCACGCCTTTGCCGAAAGATCGCGGCAACACGTGATTATCCTCCCCACCTTGCTGATGCTGACCGCGCCTACCGAGAAGCAGAGGAGCTCCTGGAACAAGCTCAGCATCAGGAGGTGCAGGAATGGCGTGACGAATGGATACACACCCACCTTGGACACCTCCAGGTCTTCTTTCTGCTCGCTCAGTGGCAGGAGATGACAGGGATGATTGAGCAAATGCAGCCGCTCCTGGAGCAGTATGGAACGGCTGCACAACGAGCGACCTTCTTGGTGCATGTCGCCATGAGAGATGCCGTGCGCGATCACTACGTGGTCGCACGAGAAACACTCTCCACCTGCCAAATGGGGCTGGAGGCCAGCCTGGAGACCGGCGATCCGCACCTGATCGGCGCGACACGCTTTGTCCTGGGGTACTGCCTATTCTTGTCTGGCCAGTTCGATCAGGCCGATGAGGAGCTACGGGCAGCTCTGACGGCGGGTGAGCAGGTTGGCGATGCGGAACTGGTCGCGCGTTGTCGTCTCCATTTTCTCCCGTTGGTGTTCAGGAGACGCGGACAGGTCGAAGCTGTGCGCAGCGTTGTCGCAGATGCGCTGGCGCAAGGAGAAAGGAGATATGCCGGCGTGCTCACCGCCCAGCGCGCATGGGTCGCCTGGCGCGACGGCAAACGAGAGGAAGCCGAGACAGCCGGTCGGGCGGCAGTAGAGGAGTGGCAACGCCAACGTCCTATCTATCCCTTCCAGTGGACGGGCTTGTGGCCGCTGATTGGCCTCGCGGCAACCTCGGGGCAGCTCGTTCTGGCGGTGGACTACGTGCGTCTGCTGCTCGCCCCCACCCAACAACGCCCGCCAGAGACACTTCTGACAGTCCTTGAGGAGGCAGTGCAAGCCTGGGACGGTGGGCATCGTGAGCGCGTCGCTTCCCTCATCCAACACGCGATGCTGCTTGCACAGGACATGGGCTATCTCTAGCGACCCCAGAACGACCTGGAACGAGACGTGATTCGTGCGATGAAACGCATTCGCTCACCTTCCCTCCAGTGGATCTGCTCAGCGGGCGCTGGTTGCTCATGTGCGCGGCCCGAGCGGAAGCCCGCGCCGCACGGTTTTCTTCGTCCGCACGACCGCCAGTTACTTGACGACGCGGAATCGAAGATGTGTGACCCCAGGAGCCTCGACCACCCTGGTGCTTTGCAGTTCAATTGGCTCAGTTCCTCGGTGCTCGAACAATCGCATACCGTCGCCAAGCAGGACAGAAAAGAGGACCAAACCGAGAAACAGATCGTCGAACTTGGGAAGAACAACAGCTTGCAGGACGATCCGTATGGATGCATCCGGCCTCTTTGTGAGTAGTGGTGCTCTTACGCGGGCGGTGGCGCTGGTTGTGCCAGGTCTTTGTTTGTGAGCATGGCCAGGGCGGCGGGGATGGCGCCGATGATCCAGAGGGCGCAGATCAGGTATCTGAGCACGTCTCTGAGGGCGAGGATGGGCGAGGGAAAAAAGTAGAGGATTTGCAGAGGGCTGGTGAGGGCAAACGCCCACGCCGCCCAGGCGGGGATGAGGCGCAGCCGACCAAGCAGAATGCCGATCAGCACGGCGCTCGCCAGGTGGCCGATGATGTAGATCAGCAGATAGGTGAGCATGACAGGGTCGCTGTTGAACTGCGTCCAGAGCGCAACGAGCTGCGGGGGACTGCCGGCCCGGGCGATGTCGTAGGCCAGGTCGTCGATGCCGATCAGCGCAGACCAGGGGATCCAGCCTATGAGGGAGAGTGCTGCCGAGATAGTAGCAAGCCAGGGTGCGCGCCGCATGCCCAGCAGCGACATACCCAGATAGCCCAGAGGTAGGAAGAAGGAGGCGGCGATACCGCCGATGAAGTGCAGCGTGTTGCCAACAGCACCGGTCATCGCGCTAGCAACGATCGGCTCGCGGAGATTTGCCGGCCACGAGAGGACAAACAGCGCAACGCTCAAGGGGCCCAGGATGATGCTGGCTGCAAGGGCCGTGCGTTGTACTTTGAGAACCGTGGACGCGGTCGCCTGTTCTGAATGAGCGGTAGCGAATTCCATTTTGGTGTCCTCCTGATGTTCAGTGAGTATGGCGTCTTCCAAGGTGAGCGGTGATTGATTCTACTGAACAATAATGGTGAGGTTCATCCCCTGGTGAATGGTACAATAGATGTGATAGGTGCCGGCTAGCATCGGCAAGCCGAAGCCGTCAATGGAGAAGTCAACAATGTGGACAGCCGCGCCCACGAGCACACTTGCCACTCCCAGGCGACCGATCGCCCATGCGACACGGTGCGTCAGCGAGCCTGAGAGCGCGACAAGCCCGCCTGCGAAGACGAGGAAACCGAGCACATCGACTAGGTGAACGAGAGGGTAAATTGGATACGATGCAACGTAGCTCAAGGCGGCCTCGCCCGTGTCAGTCGGAAGATCGCCATGGAGGGTGCGGAAGACCACGACAAGCACGCTGCCGACAACCAAACACACCGCGCCGATTCGCAGTAATACTTGTTCGCGCGTGAGTTGACGTTCTTCTCTCATCAGGATCACCTCTTAGACTTATTCTTTGCAGCAAAGTAGGCCGCCGAACATGCTCGGTGGTACTTCTGCATGCATTGTCGGTTGCTTTTCCTTGATATTCATAGTTCATTCCTTCTTTCTTTGCTGTACACTCCGGCCTGCCAACAACAGAGCGGAGGGCGTTTTCAGGTGTTCGGCTCAGGGAGAGTCTCCAACTCCGACAGCATGGTGACTAGCAGGGGAACAAGTCCTTCCCATCCTCGGAAGTAGCGTACGTTCCCATCGGTGATCAGATGCACCTTGCCACGCCACTCGGTCTGATCATAACTCACCTCCTCCTGCCACACATGCACCGTAAATAGATGGGAGCGAGGATGCTGGTATGGTTTGTCCATGCTCATGCACTCCCTCCTGGTATCTTTCCCGCAGAGCAACTCTGTGTTCTGCAGGGTATAGTGATGGTGTTGTTACGCATCTCGTGGAGAGTATAGAATAGGCACCGTTCTTGAACCGTTCTGTTGAAGCGTTCTTTGATGAATGCCTGTAAGTGGGAAAGTTACCTTCACCGCTGAGTCATTGGACGAGGAACAGGCGAAGCGCCTGCTGGATGCAATCAGTGGCCATCGATGGGAACTGCTCTACCGCATCGCGCCTTGCTGGGACCGCGGAAGAGCGCAGCCGCCTCGAGCGCACGGCGACGAAGACCGAGGCCATCACCGGGCTCGCGGAAGAGGCCGAGCGGAGCGGCGAGCACGACATCTCGCTGGTGTTGTGCGCACTTGTGCTGGCGATCGGCGAGATGGCCGACGCCGAGCTGGCGCGCTACGTGGCGCTGTTCACACCGCCGCGGCCGCGGGTGCAGCGAGTGAGCGCGGCGTAGGTTCTCCATCAGGATACCAAGAACCTCCACCTTATGCGGGCAAGACCGCGAGCAGCGTCTGCTGGAATTCTTGGAGCATACACGGCTGCTTCACCATAAAGCGATCGGCGCCAGCCTGGATGGCAATCGGCGCCATGGTGCCATCGGAGGAGAGCAGCACGATCGGAATGGTGACATGCTGCGCGCGGAGCGTCCGGACCAGGTCAAGACCATTAAGTAGGGGCATAGAGGCGTTGGCAATCACGAGATCGGCACCGCGCTGGCGATAGATCTGGAGGGCTTGCGCGCCATCGGCGACAGCTGAGATCGTGACAGCGGGGTAGATCTTCGCAACGATGCGTGCGAGCAGGCCGCGCATCGCATCGGTGTTCTCGGCAATCAGAATGTGGTACGGGCGCGGCATGGCGCATCTCTCCTCGAACGTGGATGTGCGACGCAGAACGGAGCGTCACAGGCGGGAACGACGAGCAAGCGGCTCGGTCGCATACCTGCGCTTACTATAGCGCGCGTGTGGCACCACTTCGGCACCAACGTCGCTCAAGAACACCACGACACCAGCGGCATCTCCCCCGCTGGTGTCGTCGTTTTACCACATGTCGGAACAAGTATGCTAAAATAAGCCCAACGAAAAACCGGCCCTGCTTTGTGAGTGCGGGGCCGGCTTCTGTGTATTGGTTTTGGCGCATCGGCGCGTCGCTATTGTCCCATTACTGATAATCGGTGTCAAGCGGGACGTGGCTGCACGCCCTCTACTCTGAGGTGAGCCATGGACTCCTTGCATGCGACGCTGAGCCTTGCGGAGGACGGCATGTACATCATCTGCACAGTCACGGGAATGTCCACATCGGCGGACGTGCGCCAACTCATGGGCGACCTGCGTGCCCCGTTCGGCGGCGCGAGCCAGGATGAGATTAGAGATGATGATTGCGAGGCGCGTGTCATCAGATTGCATGTAGATACCAGACATTGTATCTACCCCCAGCAGTTCAGCCTGCGGTGCCTGCTCCTCCCAGTGTGAGTAGGGGGCTGGAGCGGCGCTGTATGGGCAGCATCGCTCCAGTAAGGGAGGTACTCTGGGGTGCATCACCCTCTCAGCGTGAGTTATAGATAGGTTGTGTTGGCTTGACTATCCGTGCGGCTACGGAATTCGGGCCAAGAAAATCCTTGTTTTGCGCCGGGCCGGCCGAATGGGTACATGATAAACGCGCCTTCCTGCGTTTTTGGGAAATGCGTTTGATACATCTGGTCAGCGTTGGCCGAAATCCTGTGTCCAATAGATGCCGTAATCACTGTTCGGGTTAGTTGCAGCACCCACGCCAATCTCGGTCAAGCTACAGTTGAGGATGTTGCGGCGATGCCCATCATTGGGCGGTGTCTCGTTGTACCAGCCCGCCACGACCGCATCTGCAGTCGGATACCCAGCAGCGATATTCTCCCACCCAGCGCTCCCGGTATAGCCCGCCTGCTGCGCGCGCCAGGCCGAGCGCTGTCCACTTAGATCGACGTGGTTCATGTAATTGTGGTCCGCCATCTCTTGGCTATGGGCGCGCGCCGCAACGGTCAGTTCTAGCGAGATCTGTAACTCTGGGCAGCCGTGCTGTTGTCGCAGCTCGTTGGTTAACTCCACCACGCGCTCATCAAGGCTCGCGGCAGCAGCAATGGAGGGCTGCCCAGAGACGATGAGTGGCAGATACAACTGGACTGTCCCGCCTGCCGGTGCAGCGGCGGTGGACGTAGGATGCCAGCAGCGCGCCACTCCGATGAGAGCAGCCAGAAATGTCAGCGACCAGCAGGAGCGAACAACGAATCGGAAAAGCGGTGTGAGCATGAACTCCCTCAATGTTCGGTAGCCTGGCAATCTTAGCTCAAATGAGCCGTAGACCCATAGCTTTGCGTGCGCACCTTTCGGTGCGTTTGCCTTTATCGCGATTGTGGGCAGAGATGTAAAAAAATCGTTAACGAAAATATAGCTGTAGACCGCAGAGGATGCAATGCCGCAGCGGTCCTATTGATGACTAGTACACCAGGTCGCGAGGCCGATGCCCCTGTTACCATTGTATCTGAAAAACCTGTGACTAGAAGAGCACTGAGGATGCCTAGCGCTGCACAGCGCGCCCGCGACACCGTTGAACGGCTTGGGGGGCGGTATCCTTCTAGGTCGGCGCGGCAGAAGGGCGCACAGAGGCTCGGCGCACCTCGAAGCGGATAGACTTGCAGAAGAAAAGCCCATGGCTCATCACCATAGGCTTTTTAGCGGGTGGCGCCCGGCTGGTGGGAACAGTCAGGGCGCGGGCTGAAGATCCGCTTATGACTATAACAAATGAGGTGCGTGATAGTTACGGGTGCGCCGTCACGCCATTGCCAGGAAGCCCTACACCGCATATCGCAGAGATACGTTAATCAGCGAGAAAGTTGCCCACGCAGCGCCCCAGCGGGATACTCGGAAGTATGCACATTCACGTAGTATATCTCGGGATTTTGGATAATTGAGACAATCAATTCGCGACCGACACTGGCACACGCACTCGAAGTTCCACTAGTCGGTGCCACAAGTGGGACGACGACCGGGCCAGCGACGCCGATGGGCGCGACGTGAATATGGGCTGCCGTCGCTGGTGCGATACCACTTACCTCAAGGGTGTAGCAAATTTGCTCTTGACCAGCATTAAGCCTGAGCACTGCCGTACCCGTGCCGTCAGGATCACCGGGTCCAGGAACCTCGTTTGCTCCCAGCAGCGTTGTGCTGAGACGAACGCCGCCATCATCGGCTAACACCGCATTTGCAGAAAGTAGCAATGCAAGGCCAACGAGCAGAACAGCCGTAAGGGCGAGCAGCTTCCTCATGGCAGCCTCCTCTCATAAGTTTGTTGGTAAATATATAACATGAGCCGCTGAAACACTGAAAAATACATCTAGACACCCAAAAAGAGCGCAAAGCGAAGCCCCGCCAGCATCAGGCCAGCGGGGCGCGGTAGGCTTATGGGCCAGCAGGGTTATTCGGCGGCTCGTCTGCCGGCTCCAGGTGGCGCTGATGCACAATCCGGCGCTGGCCAGTGACATCAAAGCGTACATCGTAGAAGTTATCAATCAGGAAGATGTGCACGACCGTGCCTCGGGCCTGCGCCGGCAGCCCGAGATACCACGTTTTCAGTTGCACGCGATCACCGACCCCAAACCGCTGCGCTCCAGGCATCGCGGTTGCCTTCCGACGTGCCCAACCGTGCGTGCGAGAAAACAGCACACATGGTAAACGCGTCTCCGGTTCTTTTTCGGAGACGCACTCAATGCAATTCTGTAACGAAATGTACCAGAAGACCTACGCCGCATTTCGCGACAGCTTTGCAGAAGCGCCTGATCAGTCCTTTATCCCCCCGCTGTCATCGATTTGTCACGAACGAGCGTTCTACGTAGATGGGGCGCTATGCTATCCTCAGCCTCCCAAGTGACACGGAGGCACAGATGCGCGAAGTACACAGCGAAGAGATCGGCTATCGGCGGGTGAGGCTGCTCGTTGACCAGGCGGGGCGCTATGCGGTGACGATCGAGGTACGCGGCCCACAAGGCGCATGGGAGGATATCAGCTTGCAGAGCGATCGGGATCTCTCGCTCCACGAAGCCAGCCTATGCTATCGGCTGCGCTGTACCGAGCAAGAAGGCCGCGCGATTGCGTGGGGGCAAGATTGAGCGAACACGACACTGACGAACGTGCGCTGCGCGATGCCGCGCACGATGCCTTCAGGGCCTTCTGGCGTAGTGCAGAGCGCGATCAGGCGGTACTCTGGGCAGCCTATTGCGAAGCCCAGGAATGCTACGACGCCTATTTGCTGCGGCGGTCGTAAGGGCGTCCCGAGCCGAGCCGGGGCGTGTCAAGCGGGCTATTGTGGGGTGTGGCGTGGCTGGGCATACGCGGTACCGACCGTCCGTAGCTCCGTGAGCAATGCCAGGTCACTCCCAAACACGATCTGCGGGTCGTGGGGTCTGTCAAAGCGGATATCATATAGATTAGCGGCAGAGAATACCTGCTCCACCGTCCCACACGTGCCTTCAGGCAGCACGGCGATCCGTCGCATGGTGCAGACCCGATCACCCACATGAAAGGGCTGAGCGTTCATGGCTCCCTCCTTGCTTCGGCCACGATTATAACGTGCCACAAACCTGGCAATAAACGTGCCCCTGGAGCAATCCAGGGGCGAGGTTGTGGGCATGTTTGCTGGTAGCGCCCCCGGCTCATCATCAGGGGCGCAGGCTTCACCAGATTGATTGTGCGCTATCTCGTAGCGTGATTGAGTATCAGATCAGGCTTTGCGCTTGCGGCCTTGTGCCGCCGCTACCAAGCTGAGATTCTCGTGCCCAACAAGGTGCGGCTCGGTCTGTCCATCAAACACCACATCAGAAACATCAAGCGCTGAATAGACCCGCAGAATGATTCCCGATCGGTTCGCGTCAAAGACACTCATGGGCCGCAGCGCCTGCACGCGATCGCCCGCATGAAAGTGTGATCCCGTTGCCATAGCTACTCCTAGATAATCGCTGAACGCCAGGGGCAACGCGGCATACACATGGGTCATGATACGGCACGTCCTACTGGCCAACAGGGAAGATACCACAACGCATTGTGGCGATGGGACTACTCAAAGAATATGGACAAAACGAAGCCCCGCTAGCACAGCGAACCCAGCGCAGCCGCTGAACGCCTCGGGGCGGTATCCTTGCTAGGTCGGCACCGCAGAAGCCCGCACAGAGGCTCGGCTGACTCGAAAGCGGATAGAACTTGCACTATCTCGGTTGCCAGTTACAGCCTTTTTGACAGCGCCAGTAATTCTTGGGGCGGCGACCACCAGGCCAGCGCTGAACGCGCCATTCTGCGCTACAGTGTTGGCACTGCAATGTGAGCGGCTCACGACGCACGATCATCACGCCGACGCGGGCGAGCTGGACAGAACTAGGTGTACTATAGGGTGCCATTGGAGCCTCATACTCTTGCTAAGATGGCTGAGACAACGATGGTTGGGCCATCAGTTTACACCCAGCGGTGCTGTACGTCGCGTCGGGGAAATAGGAGTCGCGGCGTCAGTGGATTCCCTGATACAGTAGCGCCCCTGGCTCATCACCAGGGGCGCTCTTATTGCTGCGTTAGAAATCGCTGCCAACGACCTTGCCACCTGCGATGGTGGGTGCCCCCGCATTGCCGCCATGGCCGCCGATGGCATCTGCGATTGCTGGCGCTGTGGCCCCGATCGATGCCAGGCTGAGCGCCAGTGCCGCCAGCGCGACGAGGAGGATGTGCTTGATCTTCATTGGTGTTCCTTCCTTTGGTGTACGTTACTATCTGTCGCTATTACACCATAGGCCAGGTGTGAGCGGAAGGCGCTTTTCGCCACAATTACCGCATGCAAAAGCGTATGCAGGCAAAGCAACGCCCCGCCCTGCACCTGTCCGGGGTGTCGGTTTCCAGTCTGCAAAACTTTACCGAGTCTTTACGTTGTTCTTACCGCCCCTTAAGGCTTCTGCACTGGTGTGGTGCTATACTGGGTAACCTGGCAAGCAATCCAAATGCGCGCAGCTTCGGCAACCTTTGCGGTCAGCACGCGGGAGCGTCCTACCCGACATCCTCCTGCATGCCACCCTTAGCTACGCAGAGCTGGCGCGGCGGTACATTGTTATGGCATGAACAGAGCGCTGGCAATGAAAGAGGCGGCAGCTATGGGCAACGATCAAATTCTACCCCCTGTACAGGACATCGCACGAAATGTAGGTTTGTACATCGCCATAACCCTAAGAGCCCTAGGCATCGTAGCGGTCGGCTACGTAGCTCTTTGGCTTCTCGTTTTGGTCGTTGGCGGCCCATAATTCTGCGGATAGATACTTTCGCGCAAAGCGAAGCCCCCAGCTTCTCACCAGGGGCTCGACTGTTCGATTCGCGCGCTGATCGTGCTTAGATGGTAGCGTGGCTTGTCGTACTCTTCGAGCGACTCGCCTTCTTCTGCTTCTTGGGCTGTGCCCGATCATCGCTTGCGGTTGTTGCACTGATCGCTTTGTGCTGCTTGGTCGGCTTGGCCGCATCGCCCGCAGTTTTTGCGGCGACAGCCGCAGCCGCTGTGGTAACGAGTCCAGTAACCGCCTCTTCGCCGTGCTTTTTGACGAGTTTACGCATCTGCTTTGTCAAGCGTTTGCGCGCCTTTTTCTTGAGCAACGCCATACGTACCTCCTCTAAGTTTCATGCCACCAAACGAGCTTACTGGGAGTTCCGCGCAAGAGAAAGAGCAGCAAGACAGCGGCTATAGTGCAGTGCCTACAATTGCGACAATTATACACTATCGTAGGTACTACAGAGACATAAATAGCCCCGCCAGCACCAGGCCAGCGGGGCGCCCAAATCAATAATCTGGCGTGCAGTTTTAGGCGGCCAGGCGACCAGCATAGGCGGCGAGCGGATTATCGGCGCCGCCAGACACCTCGCCCACGCCCTCGATGTGCGGCGAGAGATTCATGCCACATAGCGGGCAGACGGGCACTGCCCCGGCGATCTGCCAGGCAGCATCGGCAGCGGAGGCTGCCACCAGCCAGAGATCGTGGTGGCGAACATCGCGGCGCACCACCCAGCGCTCGGCCTTACACCAGTCGGTCGTGCAGAAGCCGTCGCTCCAGGTCTGTGCAGTAGTATCGTGACTCTGCTGAGATGTCCATCGCTCGGGTTGAATTATCATAGGATTCCTCCTTTTGTTTGTATTTCGTTTCAGTGATGCCAGTGTACTCCAATTCGTTCTGGAGTCATCATACACGGCGAGCGTGTGCGGATCGTTACGAAAAGCGTTACGAGCGAACAGTTTTTGACACACAAAAAGAGCGCCGCCCAGCGCCAGCGCCCTTACAAAGAACATGGGCAAAGGAGCGCCCCTGGCGATGAGCCGGGGGCGCCGCCACGTCTCTTAGAATGGTGCAGTTCACACAGTATTTGCGCCGCCGTACGCTCACCGCCCGATTTCCCGCATCAGCCGTGCGGTACGTTGGCCGGTTCCGGTCGCAGCCCGCGCGCTGACCTCCCAAAGAGCGGCAGGAGCAGTGTCGCGAGTGCGAGCGAGCCATAGGTGATGACCCCCGGCAGCCCAGGGTGGTTCCACCACAGCGCGATGGCGCTGATTGCGAGCAGGCCCAGGAGTGGGGATCGGCTGCCCGAGCGCCACCAGTGGACGATGGTCAGCCCCAACGCCGCGGTCCAACCGAGCGTGCCGGCGGCCTGCACCAGATCGGTCGCCGGATCGCCGAGGTTTGTCCGAATGAACGTGGCGATGACTGTGTTGCCCGTCTGCTGGGTATGGTCGTAGACGATGCCGACCGCCAACCCAGCCAGTGCGTCGTAGGCGGCATAAAATGCGGTGTAGAGAATCAGCGCCACCCCTGTGGCCCAAGCCAGCGCGCCACGGGAGTCGCGGTTGAGCAGGGCAGTCGGCAGGAGTAGCGCCGGAAAGAGGACCAGCAGCACAAGGTGGAGGTAAATGAACGCGATGGGGTTCTGCCAGGCATCGAGACCGTCGTGGTAGATCATCAGCGGAACCATGACCGCCGGAATGAACGCGCCAACCGCCCAAAGTCCGGCCCGCCGGCCGAATGCTGCGTGAATCATGATCACGATCCTCCAGTGCGCGCGGTTTACAAACCAGCGCACGGTATCCGTTAGGCCGATACGCCCACCGCCGGAGAGCGGTGCGGGGAGCGAAATGGTCAGGAGAGGAGGCGCGAACGATTGGCAATGTGATGTGAGGACAGTTGTTTGATCTCGATTATACACCTGCGGTCAACGGTCGCTTCGATGGGGGGTGGCCGTCAAAGTCTTGCTTTGCGCTGCTGCTCAATCGAGCGCGTCTTGGTCGCCTGATACGTGCGACGCCACGGGTGATTCGCCGCTGGCTTTCGCTGTGTGATCAGATCGTCGGCTTGTGGATCAGCGGCTGGAGCAGGTGCGCACACCGGCATTGGTGGTGTCACTAGTGTCTTCTGCTTCGGCTCTATTGGCCGCCGCTTAATGCCAGAGCGTCGAATATGAGCAGCACTTTGCTGCCAGGCCTCGGCCCAACGGTCGTTACACACCGCATTCCGCAGCGCTAGGAGTGGATTGACACTCATTCGGCTCCAATGCATCCCTGCGCCTTTCAGGCGTGCCTCCACTACCACTTTATTTGCGCTTTCGACCATCCCACTGCCAATCGGCCAGCCCTCAGAGACAAAGCTCGGATAGTGCAACTGCGCCACGCGCTTGTGTAGATAGGCGAGATTCTCGGCTACCACCGGCAGCGTGAGATGCGCGACGGCAAAGCTGCGCAAGCCCTCCAGTACACCAGTAGGGCCGTGGTGTTTGAGTTGATGCAATTGCCGCGTCTGCCAGGCACGCAAGTTGGCGTGCTCGGCGCCCAATACTGCCTCGCCAATCTGGCAGATCCGCTGCGCGGCGTGCGGAAAATCCAGAATGCGCGTGGCGGTGGGCGCATGAAAATCGATGAAGCCTTGTATCCATTCCGCTCCATCATTCACACTCGCGATCTGCTTGGCCATCTCAACTCGTCGGCGATACAGTTCGCCGAAGGTCAGGCGCTGAAACTGCTCAGCCTCCGCCACTCGTGAGAAGTACGTTTGGCTGTGCGTGGGGACGACCCGCTGCCCATCCACGAACCTCGGTTCGCCAACCTCAGCCACCACCAGGGTCTTGACTTCAGCCCACTCGCCATGCAGAACTGGCACGAAGGCGCCATCAACACTCAGCACCACTTTATCTGCTCCTGCCTCGACCTCCGGCCAGTCCTGCTCAATCCGTTCCACTTCGGCCAGTTGCACGGCTTCATAGGACATCCCCATCGCTTCGGTGTGCCGCCTTGCGGTCGATTCACTCACAGACGTGTGGGTAAAGCACTCCACCAGCGCAGCGGCTTTGGCAAATGGCATCCAAGCGCCAAGATGTGCCAAGTGGTCTTGCAGCAGCGGCGTCAGGCGTCCAGGCAACAAGGCTAATTGGTTATCGAGGGGGGAAAAGCCCTTTCTGACAATTGGGGCAGTAACCATAGCTTCGGGTGAGGCTGAGCTGTTGGCCGCCGTGGGTTTTGAGCTGTCGCGGCTGGCGCCCGCGACGAATGAGTGTGCGGCCACAGTCGGGACAGGTCGGGCGCTCTGCGACGGCGCTCGCCTGCCAGCGGGCAGCTTCCTGTTGGAGCGCGAGCTCTGCGAGCATACGCGCACGCACGAGATACCAGCGCTCATCCAACGCTTGCTCAATTTCGGTTAACGTAGCATCAGGGTGTTGCAAGCGCCACTCGCGCATGCTGGTCAAAATATCGTAGCTGAGCGCGTCCGATCTCGGATCTGATGACTCGCTGCCCATGGGTTTCTCCTCGCACTATGGTGTATTGCGAGATGCTACCTCGGTTCGAGCAGATGCGCAAGAACCAACGCAAGACTCTGACGGACACCCCCTCCACCCAGCATTGTTGACACCGGGCGTATACTGAGAATGTGGGGCAACCGCTTACACGCCGCTCCATAATTCTTCACCACACCCCGCTACACCCTCCCTGTTGCCCGCCCCGTCTGGTCTCGTTTTTTACAAGGGAGGTGCTCTCATGTCCACAGAAGAGAACAAGACGATCGTGCGGCGCTTTGAGGAGCTCTTCAACGAGAAGCAGGTGGATCGGGCCGACGAGTTCGTCGCGCCGGACTACATCGACCACGGGGCGCTGCCCGGGCAAGCGCCCGGGTTGGACGGAGCGAAGCAGAAGTGGGCGATGTACATCGCCGCCATCCCCGATCTGCGCGTCCCGATCGAGGATATGGTCGCGGAGGGGGACAAGGTCGTGGTGCGCTGGACGGCCGAGGGCACGCAGCGAGGGGAGCTGCTGGGCATCCCGCCCACCGGGAAGCGCCTCCGGTTCAGCGGCATCAGCATCTACCGCCTGGCCGAGGGCAAGGTCGCGGAGGTCTGGGAGCAGTTCGATAGGCTGGGCCTGATGCAGCAGCTCGGCGTCATCCCCACGCCAGGACAGACCGGATAGTTCTCTATCTCAAGACGTTCAGGAGCTCGGGGGCGCGCCCGCAACCAGACCGCGCGCCTCAACGTGGTCAATGTCGGCGACCCGACCATTAGCCCGTGCGATGCAGTCCGAAGCTCTCTGAGTCAGCATCGGGCATAGAACATTGATGCAAGGAGAGACTATCATGAACACAAGCATCCACTTGCCAAGAATCAATATGCGGTTTGTGTTGATAGTGTCGCGGATCGCGGTTCTTCTCGTCGCCTCGATGGCCCCCGTCTGGCCGTCGCTCGCCGCCACGGGAAGCGTTCATGCCCGTTTCGAGTTGGGCGCCCCGCAAGGCGAGCCGTTCCCGAGCAACCGGTTCACCGTCCCCGACTCAAGCCAGAACACCGGGATCAGGGTCGAGCTGCCCAAATCGGACTGCGCGGCCCACCCGTCCGACTGCGCCGACCTCGACGTGATCAACGAGCTCGACGGCTTCAACCTCCAGCCGCGGCTCTCGATCCCCTTCGACGGCCCGATCGACGTCGCGAGCGTCACCAGCGAGAGCGTGTTCCTGGTGCGCCTGGGGAGCACGCTGCCCGGCGGGAACCCCGGCGGACGGGTCGTCGGCATCAATCAGGTCGTGTGGGACACGTTCACGAACGCGCTGCACGTCGAGTCGGATGAGCTGCTCGACCAGCACACGCGATACGTCCTCGTGGTGACCAAGAAGGTGATGGATGCAGGTGGAAAGGAGGTCAAGGCGGCGAAGGTGTTCCTCGATTTCGTCGACGAGTCGAACTCTGCATCGACCGGGGATCCCGCCCTCGACGCCTACCGAACGCTGCTCCGGAACGCGCTGACGCAGATCGACGCGACCGGGGTGATTCCGCGCGGGCAGGTGGTGGCGGCCAGCGTCTTCACGACCCAGAGCGTGACGGCGATCCTCGAGAAGATTCGAGACCAGATCAAAGCGGCGACGCCCGCACCGGCCGACTTTTTGCTTGGGCCCGGCACGAGCCGTACAGTCTTTGCCCGGAGCACGATGATGAGTGTTAGGTTGAACGCCCAGGTGAGCGCGGACCCCACCGCTCCTCTGAGCACCCTGCCGCTCCCCCTCTCCGTGCTCAACGTCGTCCCCGGCGCGGTGGGCACGATCGCGTTTGGCAAGTACAGCTCGCCCGACTACCGAGTGCATCCCGGCGAGTTCATCCCGGCGGTTGGAACCAAGTTCGGCACCCCGGTCGTCCAGGGAAGCAGCGACGTCGGCTTCATTCTTTTCTTGCCGTCGAGTCCCGAACCCGCGACGGGCTATCCCGTCGCGATCTTCGGCCACGGCGCTGGCGGTAACAAGGCCGAGAGTGGCTTCGTCGCAGCCAAGCTGGCCCAGCAGGGGATCGCCGTGATCGCGATCGATCAGCCGGGAAACGGTTTCGGTCCTTTGAGCACGTATACGATCGGCTTCACCGACTTGAGCTCTGTGACTTTCCCGTCGGTCGGCCGGGGCATCGATCAGAACGGCGATGGCCAGATCGGCCAGTCGGAGGGCTTCAGCGCCGCACGCCCGCGGACAATTCTCGGCGGCCGCGACGGGCAGCGGCAGACGGTCATAGACCACATGCAGCTCGTCCGGGAGATCGAGGTCGGGATGGATGTAGACGGGGGCGGCCTGCCCGACCTGGACCCGTCCCGTATCTACTACCTCGGCCCGTCTAGGGGCGGAATCCAGGGGCTCCCGTTCTTGGCGATTGAGCCCGACGTTCGCGCAGGGATATTCACGGTGCCTGGGGGTTCGGGCGAGTTTCGGCTCGCTGCCTCCAGCAGGGGTGACCCCGGTGCGTCACTCCAGGCTCGCGTCCCGTCGCTCATCAACTCGCCAGGGATCACACGCCTGGACGGGCTCCCCGTTCTCCCGCCCTACTTCAACGAGAACATGCCGCTCCGGAGTGGCGCCGCATTCACCGCGCTCCTGCAGGATGGGACTACCCAGGTCATCCGGTCACCACTCATCAACACCATCCCTGGTGCCATGGACATCCAGCAAGTGATCGAGAACGGCGAGTGGGCATCTCAAGCCGGCGACGCGGTTGCGTACGCAGCATACATCCGGCGGAAACCACTTGGCGGAGTCCCCGCCAAGGCAGTCATCGTTCAGTTCGCCAACGGGGACCGGGTCGTCCCCAACCCGACCACGACGGCGATCCTGCGCGCAGGCGACCTAGCAGACCGTGCCACGTTCGTTCGGACGAACCTCGTCTTTCCTGTGAACCCGAGGCCCTTCCCGAACAACATATACCTGTACCCACATGCGTTCCTGCAGATCTTCGCCGATCCGGCCCTGACGGCGATCGCTCTCCAGGCGCAGCAACAGATCGCCTCGTTCTTCGCCCTAGATGGCACGAACCAGAACCTCAACCCGTTCGATGGCACCCAGATCCTGGACCCGGACGGCGCAAGCCCGGTCTTCGAGGTGCCGATCGTTCCGCCGCTGCCCGAAGCGCTCAACTACTTCCCGTAACGTGGTGCCTCTTGTTACGAATCGCCCCAATTCACAGAAAGGAGAAATCAGCCATGTCCACTGAACAAAACAAACAGCTCGTTCTGCGCTGGAGAGAGGAGTTGTAAAAAAAAACGTGAACCTCATCGATGAACTGCACGCCCCGGACTACGTCGGCCATTACAGTGGGATCCCTGGACCAATCCGCGGCCGCGAGGCGCTCAAACAACTGTTCGCCGCCTACCTCGCCGCCTTCGATATCCATGTGACGCCCGAGTTCCTGATCGCGGAGGGCGACATGGTGGCCGTTTACGATACCTTTCGGTTCAAGCACACCGGTACGTTTCAGGGGATCCCACCGACGGGGAAGGAAGCGATCTTAACCAGCACGGACATCTACCGCCGAGCAAGATTACCGAGACATCGCCGCAGTGGTTGATAGCATCGGCAGCCCTGTGTGTCTGCTCGGTCATTCGTCTGGCGCGCGCTACGCACTTCACGCAGCGCTACTGACACCGCATGTTCGCAAGTTGGTTCTGTATGACCCGCCGCCTCTCAGTGCGCCGCCGCCCGCAATTATGAATCAACTGCAAGCCTACGCTCTGACCGATGACCGCGAAGGTCTGCTCACGACATTCTTGCATGATATTGTGGGTGAGTCTGCTGACGCTATCGCTCAAATCCGCCAAGCGCCTTTCTGGAAGATGTGGCTACAGAACGCACAAACGATTCCCTTTGAGGTTCGCTCGTTTGGGGAATATGTATTCAACGCAGCTCAATTCAAGGCATTCAATATACCAACATTGCTTCTGCTTGGTAGCGAGAGTCCAGAAGTCATCAAACGACAAGTCGCCACAATCCATCAAGGTCTGCCTGATAGCCAAGTCGTCGTTTTGAATGGACAGGGGCATGGGGCGATGTACACTGCGTCTGACCTTTTCGTGAAAGAAGTTGTTGGTTTCTTGGCGAGTACGCAAAAAGCGAACTCAGCTTCACGCCATTAGCGGATTGGCAGTGGATGCTCCAAAGCGGGCTAGCGCTCCCGCATATTCGCTGTCTGTTCTCAGAATCCGCTGCCAGCTTGTCAGACTGCACACTTTTCCTCAAAAAGCCCAAAGTCTCAAGCATTGACGCATAGCGCGCTCATGCGCTTCAGCAGAAGGCTCGAAAGGAAACCCATCATGTCTTATCTACTCCGGAGGTTGGCTCTAACGGTGATCCTTGCGGTGATTCCCGCCGGGCTGATCTTCGGCCTGGCCGGGCGCTGGGATTTGTGGAATGTCTGGACGTATGCTGGGATATTCGTCGTTTTGTTCTCGTTCCTGATCCTGGCGCTCTATCGCAAAAAACCCGATTCGTTGAAGGAACTAGTGAACCCACCCTCTCGTGGGCGCTTCGGGTTCTCGTTTACGTTTATTGCCCCTCTGGTGTTACTCATCTTGCATTGGAGCATCGCCGGGCTGGATCAGCGCTTTCACTGGTCGGATATTGTCCCGCTGGCGGGGCTGGTGGCCGGATTGGTGATCGTGGCTATCGGCTTCGGGCTGTTAACCTGGGCAGTGTTGGTCAATCCCTTCTATTCTGCCTCTGTTCGCATTCAAGAAGAGCGCGGGCAGCGGGTGATCAGCGCAGGGCCCTATGCCATCGTGCGGCATCCGGGTTATGCTGGCATCATACTGGGTTCTGTCGCGAGCGGAGTGGCACTCAATTCTCTGCTCTCGATCATTCCGATAGTGATAGAGGTGTCACGTCTTATCTATCGAATGATGATCGAGGATCGGATGCTGCACGATGAACTGGCCGGCTATGCTGATTACGCGGCGAAAGTCCGCTATCGCCTGATCCCTGGCATTTGGTAGACGCTCGCCGAGGTTGTGTTGGGTACTGAGCGGGCTAACACGGCGTTCTAGCCGAGGAGCTGGATCGAGGTGATTTTGGCAGTAGGAAGCAGTAAAAGTGTTATTCCAATCGATCAAATGAGTCCCTTCCAGCCGCCGGCTAAACGCCAGGCCGTTCGGCGATCAGCTCATCATTGCTGTACTCGATTGCATTGTGGGTTCTCTGGGAATTGCCAGGGTAATCCCGAGATGGAGTGGCCTTGCCATGTTTGTGCGCTCATTGCCACTAAGTAAAAAGTTTTATTTATACAGCCTCTATAAAGGATTTGCGTAGGCGTTTCTCTGGTGAAGATGTCACTAAGCCGGATTGGGTAATCCCTGAAAAGTATCAGATTGAATGGATTGCAGAGAAAGTTCGAGAGTTTCTTTTTGATGAATGTTATACTCCTGCATTTCGAGAAGCGCAGCAGAAACCATATCTTGGCTTTATCGTCGCAGGCTACTCTTCGGATGAAGCAATGGCCGAAGAATATCAGATAACAATCGTGAATGGCACTTGTGAAAAACCGCAATTTCTTAGCCTAAAAACGACGCTGGACTAACTTGGAACGGTGAACCTGAAGCAATAACACGCCTAGTGTTAGGGTTTTCGCCACATATAGCCGATGTATTAGTACAAAATCTTGGAGTTCCTGATGCCCAAGTAGGTCAAGCTATAGAGGTGTTTAAGCAGGCATTAACTGCCCCTTTAGTGATATCAGCTATGCCATTTCAAGATGCTATCGATCTCGCAGAATTCCTCGTGGAACTAACTATAAAGTTTTCTCGATTCGCACCCGGCGCACAGACTGTCGGTGGCCCTATTGAGATAGCAGCCGTCAGTAAGCATGAAGGGTTCAAGTGGATTAAACGAAAGCACTACTACCGCTCTGAGCTGAATCCATAGTTAAGGAGTCGAGCACATGAACACACTCCTGAGCACGAATACAGCGACTGAGGATATTACCGTGGAGAAGATAGAGCAGATCAAAGAGGCTGCGGCACCTACGCCACGGCTTAGACCTACAAAGACATACTCGACATCTGGGGTTACGGTTGCTCCTAAAGGTGAAGTACTTCGGCTGAAAATTACGCTACCTCCGAAGAGGAAGCCAAAATAGCGTAATTCTGATACCATAAGTTAGCGCCCCTGGTGATGAGCCAGGGGCATTTTGTTGCGAAACCTTCACCGTTTGACCGAATCCCTCCGATGCTGCACAGCGGTTGTCATGCAACACAAGGAAGGATTATGCAACGTCTTATTAAAGCCGCTGAGAATGTCATTGCCGCGATTGTGGGGCTCTTCCGCTGGTGGTTCGCTCAGATTGCACGTCAGAACACGTTGCGCGCTAAGGCCGTGGTTGCGTGCGTGGGGCTGCTGGCGCTGTGTGTCGTCTGCTCGGTTCCGGTCGCGCTCGTGAATGGCCCAAAGAAGCCGGCGGCCGTTGTTGCCAGTGTGCCGAGCGTGCGCCCGACGACGGTCGAGCAAGCTCCGCCGATGGCGTCCGCAACCACGAAGCCTACAAGCGTATCGCCGACAGACACGCCGTTGCCAACATCAACGCCTGAGCCGTCCACGGCCACGCCCGAGCCGATTACCAAACCCACGGCGGTACCGACAGAAAAACCGCAGCCGACCGCTGAGCCAGCGCCGCCACAGGCCATTGTTGCCACTGATCCGAATGCACATACGTTCAATGGAAAGACGGTTGATCCGCCGTGGTGGCCATGCACCAAAGGGCAAATAAAAGGCAGTCAAACCGGTAAATATCATGTTCCAGGTGGCCAGTTCTACGCCAGAACGTATGACAATGTGACCTGCTTTAACACGGCGGCTGAAGCTGAGGCTGCCGGGTTTGTAGCATCTCAGCGCTAGCATAACAGGCGGCGCCAGGAGAAGATCGCCACGACAATGCGCCCCTGGTGATGAGCCAGGGGCGGCGTGTGTTGTCTATCCCTTAACTGCCGCCCACCTCTCGCGCACGCCGCACCGTCGATACAGGTTCCAGAGCGCTGCAATGAACCAGCCGGGGCAAGAGTTCGCCGACGAAACGGACACCGTAGAATTCGTCAACAGGAAACACCTTGCCAATTGTCCCAATGCTACCGAGCGGCAGGCCAGCCAGCGGCTGGGTTGTCCGCACCCGATCGCCCACGTGAAACTGTGATGCCGTTGTCATAGCCTGCTCCTCCATAATCGCTGAATACCAGGGCGACGCGGCCGAGCGGCAGCAACGGGGCATACACATGGACTATGATACAGCGCTTCCTGCCGGACAACAGGAAAGACACCTCAACGCATTGTGACGATGGGACTACTCAAAGAACATGGGCACAGCAACGCCCCACCAGCACCAGGCCAGCGGGGCGGGCTGGGTTGTGATGAGGTCGCTGGTCATTATTGGTTCCCTTTACGATGTGTTACTTCTCTGCTGACCTTTTCATGGAGTTGTATGAGTGATGCGGCCAGTTCGTCAACCTCGTGATCGGCGAGGGTGCTAAGCGCTGTGCTAAGTTCTTCGGGATCCGGGTTGAGCATTGCATTCTCTGCAAGAGCCGCAAGTAAGCGCAGTACATCAGCAGGACTACGTACCCATGTGATTTCTTGGCCTGATTGCTTCCTTGCCGCTAGCATCGCAAGATCTTCCAAATCTCCAGACACGAGTTGATGCCCGAGTTCTGCAAGGATTGCCCTAGCATCCTTCACTTCTTGCTGCGTGTTATCATTCCTCATAGTTGCTCCAATTATTATGACAAGTCATTTACCTGTACTCAGGTTCGATAAGACTTCATTATCGTACCTTAGAAATGGTGAAAAGCAAAGCGCCCCGGTTGCCCAAGGCGCCCACAAAGAACATATGTGCTTTGGGTTAAGCGCTAGGTGTAACGTCATTTGGTGTGTTTGCCTGGAGAAGCTCTTGTATTCTTAGCGCGTTATCTATGAGCCGTTGAAATCGTAGGATCTCTTCATCACTGGCTTGTGTGAACCATGCGATCCAATCAGATCGTGTCTCGGCCGCACGTTCCTGGTCGGTCAATTCCTTTTCAGTTTCGATCGTTCCGTTGCCCCCGCAGGTTGAGCAATCCCCGGTAGCATCACATTGCGCAGCGAACATCAAACGCTTTGCTGTCTTTACCCGAACCGCCGCAGACGTAGCAGTTACCAGAGCCGTTACAATCCGGGCATTCCTCTTCTATCATCGTTGTACCTACCTCCTGATGCGATTGGGCGGCTCGCTGGTCAACCGCCCAGCTAGTATACTACGTTGTTTTATACCGTCCTGCGCATTTTGCGCGGGTTTCTGAGGCGCGGGACAGGTTGCGCAGGTGATACGCGGCCTGCCAGTCGTCGCTTGCACAATCGGGCCACCGCAGATCGCGCACTGTGACGACTTTGGCGTGGCTGGCCGCTCGGCCTTGCGTGCGACGTCGGCAGCTCGCCGGCACGCCTCGGAGCAATAGCACCGGCGTCGTCCTTTGGCCAGCTGGGCGATCGGCGCACCGCAGGCCAGGCAGGTTGACAGATTGCTCATAGAAGTCTCGTAGATAAAGAACGTCCTGCTGATCTGCCCGATCAGCAGGACGTTCCAGTTTTCTCATTTACCTACAGCTGCCAGGGCTTGGTCGACCGCTCCATTTGCCACTACTGCCTTCAGGCGCTGCCATCTCCGATCGAGGTCGTCAAGCCGATGGTTGAATGGATGATATGGATTGACGAACAGCCGCATCAGTGGCGGGCCGTGCGCAAGTGTGGAAGGGCTGGGACTTCGACCAGGGGCGCGCGATGTCAAGAGATTCGGCCCGAAAACCTGATGACGAACCGTTATCACCGCAGCCCCTTTTTGATAACGATTGCAACGACGCCGTTATGAGTCCTAGTGCGGGTGTAGCACCTCCGTCATCAGTTGCATTTACCGCTGCGCCGCGACTGTGTGATGGGTTCCACGATTGGCGCGACTTCGATGGGCACTCCGCAGCAAGCCCCGCGTGTCATGAGAGTAAATAGTAAAAAGCCGCCGACAATGGCGTCGGCGGCACGAAAAGGGCAGCACCGCCGGCTCACTGACCGGACGATGCCGCCAAGACAAATAGTGCTTTGGAGTTAGGATACCAGCCGATTATTACCAGCGCATAACCAACGCCAGCCACACCGGCGGGCGCGGTCGGCATGCGGGCGGGACGGCTGGCGAGACTACGGGATGTCTACGGGAGAGTGTAGCATTGTCTTATTACCAACGTGCTACAATCGACCGAGGCAGCCGGTGCTGATCGACAGAAGCCAGCAAAAAGGGCAAGGCATCGAGTGAAATCAGAAGTGTGGGTCGAAACGCTGATTCGCAACGCCTTCGCACTGCTACGCCTGGCATTGAATATGGCGATTGCTGACGGACTGCTGGTGACCAACCCATGTAAGGGCGTCGAGCTGCCGCGTCCAGACGATGAAGAAATTCATCCGCCCTGGGGCGATGAACGACAAATGCGGCATCGCATGTCTGTGCGAGATACCGCATTCTAATGAGTGCCGGAGACGGGACTCGAACCCGTACGGATGTTTAGTCCAACGGTTTTTAAGTCTGCCGAAAGGCTATCCAAAGCCATCCGTGCGTGTCCAACATCGTATTCTCATCACCAATTCCATTCCACAGCAGTATATCACATTCGTGCCAGTCTATGACGTTGGCTGTAATTAGGCTGTACAGCCAACCACTTGTAATTCAGTCTATGATAGGGCTAGGATGGCAACAAGTGGCATCGTCACAATGCATTAATACCGGACGGTATCAGCTTCGATCATCGGCTGTGAAATGGAAGCTCCCATTGCGTTGGTTCCATTCATTGTACCGTTCCCCGTACCGTAGACGATTACTTCAGAATCGTCGTATACGCCTTCTAGAGTCCCATCGAAGTTTACCGCAACAGCTTCTCGATCAAATTCGCTGCCGCCCGGCACTTGAACCCAAATTTGCATGAAAGTATATGTACCACCGAACAGATGGGTGTCTTCTGTGATATTAAAGACAATTCCACGGAGTCTAATCTTCTTACCCTTGTAACGGTTTGGGCCTTTGGCCAAATCGCGTATGTCAACCTCCTCGTATTGTTCCTCAAGTGCGACAATTGTAGCCGTGGCGGCAGCTTTTTGCTCTTTCTCGGTCAATGTCGCAGTAGGTGTCGGCGGTGTAGTGGGGGTGTCAGTAGGTGCCGGTGTGTTGGTTGGAGCCGATGTGTTCGTTGGAGCTGGCGTATCTGTCGGCGCTGGCATGTTAGTAGGTACTCGCGTGTTAGTAGCCGTCGGGAGTGGAGACGGAGTATTCGTTGCCACGATCCCAACCGCTTGTCCGGTGGATCGCACTGCACCCATAACACAACTCAGCACCATACATATGACGAGAAGACCGATGAAAAGCGAAGCCATTTTGCCCACAAAAGACTTACGGTTTTTAAGACGAAGCAAAGGGATGGGCGGCGAAGGCCTGGATTTGACCGAGGGCATTCTCATGCTTAGTGTGAATGCGACTCTACAGTCAGTCGCGGACAGTGAATGACTCGCCATCACTCAGTCCGTAACTCAGTCGCTAAGGATGATCGGCTGAGTTAGAACCTCGCCGAGGATCATGGCTCGGAGCAGATTGGGCAGTAGAAAGATTTCGTCTGACTGCTCAATCTGCTCAATCGTCCTCAACCGATGATCGTGGTAGATCACTTCCTCATCCTCTAAAAGATTAGTGACGTCTATGTCGCTCGCTGGCACGCTTACGACGAAATAGTGGATGTGGAAGAAGATGAGCGACCTCAGACCAGTCTCCTCTCACAACTCACGGACTCAACCCTCCTCAAAGGGAGGGTCTTCAGGACTTGCCGTGGGACTCTTCTCGGCTATTCCGCATTAGAAAGCGCAAAAAAGCTCCCCCGGATTTTGGCTCGAATCGAGCACAACACATCGAGCAGATTCGGCTTTCTGATGCGGTAGAAGAACGTCTGTCTTCCACGGGAAGTCCCAAAGAGCCATAATCAGACCAATCGTATGTCATATTGTTCTTTTGAACTCAAGGTATCCGTGTATGCCAAAGAATCCTGAGCCGACGCACAGATTTCCGTTCTTGTGCAGCTGCCTCATTCGGTGCACCAGTCTGCCGTGAAGCTGTGCCTCTGTTTCTCCGACTTTCCTCCAAAAGCTATGTCGCCGCAGCTTTCCGTGAACCTTGCTCAAAACTATATCTGTGTTTTTCATGATTTCTTTCTAACCGTGTACAGCTTGCACCAGGGCAGCTCTTGGGCTGTTTCACCCTTGGCTTCCAAACATATTTGTAAAGCAAACATTCATACTCCATAAATGGAGCATATCATCCTCGTCTTCTTCAGAGCAAGATGTCAAAGAGGATCAAAGAGGGTCAGATTTGGCGGGGAGAAGGAAGCTTCTTGACAAGCTAATATCCCGTTATATAATGCGAGCGCACATCTGTTCTACACAGACAAAAGAAGTGCGCTCCATCTACTCCTAGTTAGCGCCCGTAAGGCCCGCGTGTCGAGCCTCGATCGACTGGAGGAATGACCATGCTTCAGCACCGAATATACCGAATGAAATTTTCGGGCGTTTACCCGATGTATATTCAGAAGGCCGAACGCAAGAACCGCACGAAAGAAGAAGTTGATCAAGTCATCTGCTGGTTGACGGGCTACGGCCAAGCGGAACTGCAACGCCAGATCGAACTTGAAAGCAACCTTGAGACCTTCTTTGCCAATGCGCCATTGTTTAATCCAAATGCTTCGCTTATCAAAGGCGTTGTGTGCGGCGTACGCGTGGAGGAGATTGAAGACCCACTCATGCGGAAGGTTCGCTACCTCGACAAGCTCATTGATGAGCTCGCGAAGGGAAAGGCGATGGATAAGATTCTGCGGCAATAAGTCGTTTCGCTATAAGAAACTACAGACGCGCGCCACCGCCGATATCGGCGCCCGTGTTACCTATGGGCCATAGACCATCACTCGACCCTAGGAGGAACACCATGCTCGTTGAAGCACAGGTAACCATCAATGGTTCCAAGGCGGCGACCTGGGCCGCGATCACCAACATCGAGAACGCCGCGGAAATCATCAGCGGAATCGAAAACATTGAGGTTGTCGAAAAACCGGCAAACGGGCTCGTAGGGCTACGGTGGCGCGAGACCCGCATGCTCTTCGGCAAGCCAGCTACCGTGGAAAAGTGGATCACCGATGCTGCTGAGAACACGTTCTACAAAACCAGAGCAGAAGATAATGGATTTGTATTCTTATCCACCATGAGTATTTCAGAGAGCAGTGGCGGCATGACGTTGACGAGTGCTCATGAAACCAAGCCTCAAGGTATCGTTGCAAGATTACAGTCGCTTCCAATGTTTCTGTTCAAGGGTGTGGTGAAAAAGGCGCTCGTGCAAGACCTAAACGATTATAAGACCACAGTTGAACAGGAACGATCGATTGCGGTCGAACGACGGCAAGGAGAGGAATCATGAAATTGCTGCTCACCTCGGCTGGCATCAAAAACACCAGTATCCATAACACGTTGGTCGACCTACTGGGCAAACCGATTGCCGATTGCAGCGCCCTCTGCATCCCCACTGCGGGGTACGGGCACCCCCAGGTCCAACCGTTCAGGGCATGGCGTTTCATTAGTGGACGAGAACCTGAGTGCCCCATGACCGAATTGGGTTGGAAGTCCGTGGGAGTGCTGGAACTGACCGCGCTACCCAGCATCGATGCAGAACGCTGGGTCTCCTGGGTTCGAGAGACAGACGTCCTGCTGGTGAACGGCGGCGACGCTCTGTACCTGTGCTACTGGATGCGGCAGTCCGGGCTGGCGGATCTCTTGCCATCGCTGCGCGAGACGGTTTGGGTGGGGCTGAGCGCCGGGAGCATGGTGATGACCCCGCGTATCGGGCAGGACTTCGTCCAGTGGAAGCCGCCCACCGGTGGCGATGAAACGCTGGGCATCGTGAACTTCTCGATCTGTCCGCACCTGGCTCCGGACGGCATGCCGGGCAACTCCATGGCGGAGGCGGAGCGATGGGCGGCTGATATCCAAGGTCCGGCATACGCAATTGACGACCAGACCGCCATCAAAGTGGTCGACGGAACCGTCGAGGTCGTCTCCGAGGGGCACTGGAAACTGTTTACACCCTAACGCTGTGCGCCTCGTACAGCCCCGCTCGTCTTGCACCCGATCTGTGACATGGTGGTCTTTGAGAAGCCCGCACAGCCACAAAGGAGAAATCTGTGAGCACACAAGT
>WNFZ01000857.1_pt1 | contig 29434 bp, 17 predicted proteins | sample 5400081 | NCBI WGS metagenome assembly WNFZ01 (sample SAMN13153365, study PRJNA577476) | soil metagenome | isolation source: 80 cm soil or saprolite under grassland replicate 1 | place: USA:California | collected 2016-06-15 | reverse complement strand
TTCTAAATTCTAAATTCTAATTCTGCTTCCCCATCCGCCGGGACAACAACGCTTCGCGCATGTGATTTGGATGGGCCAAATTCAAAACCGTGTTGCTTAAGAGCACCAGCAGCTCTTCGTGTTCACGCTTAAATGATCCGGTCAATGGTTGATCGCCGGTCTTTGTAATGATGCCTTCCCTCGCCCACTGCCAGAACTGTGCTTGTGTGGTCCAGAACTGTTTGCGATCGCGGCAAATCACCAATGCTGTCTTTTTCTTGCGCCGTTTCTTTTTGTCTTTCTCTTTCTTTACAACCATGCCTTGCCTCCGGAAAAGACACCTCTGCCCTTGCATGTCCTTCCGATTTCAAACGCGGAAATGGCCACACACAGTACCCCGTGGGGAAGCCTCTCTTGCGAGGCAGCATCGGATTGTCAAGCAGCACAGACTTCAGTCTGTGGCATTTCGAAATCACACAGGCTAGAGCCCTGCGTTACATCAGTAATCTCGAGATCAATTCCGCACGACGTTTCACACCAAACTTCAGGAAGACGTGGCGCAAGTGAAATTTTACGGTCTGCTCACTTACTTCCAGGCGGCTGCCAATCTCGGCATTAGTCAATCCCTCGACGCAGCAAAGCGCGACCTGAGCTTCGCGCCTGCTCAAGTATTTGTTTTCCGCAACGCGAGCGATGGCGCGGTTGAAGGAATGATGACCTTCGCGACCCGGCCCCTTCTCATGAGTGCCAATCCCGCGCTCGTTGCGGCGGGCGATAATTTGCTCGGGTGCGAACGCTATGTAGCTGGCGCCGTGCTCACGCGCTCCACCGCCATTCGGTTTCTGATCGCGCTCAATGCTCAATTTTGAGAGCAGTCCTTCCAGGCCGCGGCGAATGGTGCTCAGACTGCGAATGCCGGTAAGGACCATCAGGCGCCTAGCGGTGAAGGAAGCGGATCCATTCTCGTTAGTGTCTAAGAGCATGGCGGAGTAAAGTCGATGCTCGACGGAAGAATGGCTCAGGGCGACGAGTGCCTGCGCGTGTCCGTTGCGCGAGTGTTCAGTCTTCTCGCCTAAAGGGTAGGTTTTTGATTCTACCGGGGCGCCAATGGGTTTTTCTAGACGAAACATCAATTAGCGTAGTAGCAATGCTTGCGGCGGGATGTATGTTGAAGGTTGTCTTGCCCGCACCCTCACAAGTCTTATTGGCAGGGCCGCAATTCAAAACTGAGTGCCGAGAGCCTAGTTGTATCAGTAAGTTATGTCAAGGGCTTTAATGTCCGAACTGAGGTCGGGCCCAATTCGGTTGGTCATAGTTACGCAGAAAACAGCTCACTGATAATTCTCTTAATAAACGAAGCAAGCCGACAGTTTCTTGTTTTCTGTGCAAGAAGCTTTTGCCTCTTAGAGGCACCCCTCAATTTCCTTCACGGCTTTGCCGCCCGATGTGAGGCGGCGGCTGCGCCCCGCCGTTCAGCGCGTAGACACGACTTGGGCTGTGCCCCTGTTTGGGCTTTGCCCCTTTGCGCGGTAGATTGGCTTAGACGCATCGAGGTTTGATTGGTCGCGCTGCGGTGTTTGGATTGTGCTCGTGAATGAAGGGCAGAGCCCGCACCAGGGGCACAGCCCAAACGGTTACTTGCAGCTAGCCGGAGGGGCAGAGACACCGCCTCACATCGGGCGGCAAAGCCGTAATCAACGATGATGATTATTCGGTTGCAACTGAAGGCCGCACTGCGAACTCTGCGAAATCTGTGGGTTTACGGTTGGATTCTTGTTTTCTGTGCAAGAAGCTTTAGTGCCTCTTAGAGGCGACTCTCAATTTCCTTCACGGCTTTGCCGCCCGATGTGAGGCGGCGGCTGCGCCCCGCCGTTCAGCGCGTAGACACGACTTGGGCTGTGCCCCTGGTTCGGGCTTTGCCCCTTCGCGCGGTAGATTGGCTTAGACGCATCGAGGTTTGATTGGTCGCGCTGCGGTGTTTGGATTGTGCTCGTCAATGAGGGGGCAGAGCCCGCACCAGGGGCATAGCCCAAGCGGCACTTCCAGCTAGTCGGCGGGGCAGAGCCACCGCGCCTCACATCGGGCGGCGAAGCCGTAGGCCAAGATGCGAATCCCATTTCGCACTCTCAACTCTTTACTCTTCTAACAAAAGCAAGTAGCTTTGGCACCAAGTTCTACTACCTCACTGCAAGGACGCAACCTCATGACTCACCGTTTTCAGATATCCAGAGACTCACAGGCCCTGTACATCACAATTGTCACCAACAATAGGCTACCGGTATTCAAGACCGACCAAATGAAAGCTGTCCTTTGTCGGGCAATCGACGAGGCGCGCACGAAGGCTGGCTTTCTGCTGTTTGCGTATGTGATCATGATTGATCACTTACACTTGCTCACAAGTTGCCCAACGGCTACGTCCGATGTCCTACGTATTCTGAAAGGGCTAACTGCGCGTCGGGTAATCGATTGCTTGAAAGAGAACAATTACCTCGCTTCACTTTCAAAGCTTGAGCATCAGGAACGCGATCGGAACTACCGGTATTCTCTGTGGCAAACAGAAAAGAATGTCCTGCCAATTTTTAGTGAAGGAATGTTTATGGAGAAGGTCAATTACATTCATCAGAATCCGGTGCATGCCGGATTGGTGGAGCGGGCAACAGACTATCGCTGGTCCAGCGCCCGCATTTGGCGAGGTTGTCCCTTAGAGGACGAGCCACTGTTGGATGATAAGGACCTAATCAACTGGAGAAGAACCAGGCAACCGCGATAAGTGGGGGCAGAGCCCGCACCAGGGGCCCAGCCCAAGCGGTACTTGCAGCTAGGCAGCGGGGCAGAGCCACCGCCTCACATCGGGCGGCAAAGCCGTAATCAACGATGATGATTATTCGGTTGCAACTGAAGGCCGCGCTGCGTAATCTGCGAAATCTGTGGATTTACGGTTGGAAGCCGCGATGTGATGAGATGGTGATTAGTAAATGGTAAATGGTTAACGATCTACGACCCCGACGTCGCTGGCCGAAACTTGATGGTTTCCATTTACCATTAACTAATTACCATTTACTATCCAACAGCCATTTACCAATTAGAACTTACGATTTAAGATTTCAATCAACTCGCTTTTAAGGTCTCAGATCATCTCAATGACAACTCCGGCTCCCACCCCCATGTTGCGTCAGTATCAGGAACTGAAGGCGCAGCACCCTGGTACGCTCTTGTTTTTTCGCCTTGGGGACTTTTATGAACTCTTCTTCGACGACGCAGTCGTCGGGTCGCGTGAACTGCAAATCACCCTGACGGCTCGCCACAAGGAGCGTGGCGATCCAATTCCGATGTGCGGTGTGCCGCATCATTCAGCGGCCAATTACATAGCCCGTCTCGTGCGCAAGGGATACCGAGTCGCTATTTGCGAACAGACCGAGGATGCGACAAAAACCAAGAAACTAGTCCGGCGAGAGGTGGTGCGTGTCGTCACGCCCGGGACTCCGATTGATCCACAACTGCTTGAACCTCGGGAACCCGTCTTTCTGGCAGCCATCTGCACTGCCGGCGAAAGTATCGGTGCGGCGTTTCTCGACATCTCCACAGGCGAGTTTCGCGCTACTCAATCACAGGGCCCAGATGCCTGGACCTGGATTGTTGCCGAGCTCGAGTCATACGCCCCACGAGAGTTGCTCTTCCCTGCTTCCCTGGCTCCTCTTGTCAAAAGCGGGCTGACTGGCAAAGCACAGACAGCACCGCTGCCGCTCGAGACCTCTCGTGAAAATAACCCTCAGGTAATAGATAAGTCTCATTCGCATTCGATTTTCCCAAACGAGCAGGCCCTTAATACCAGCTTGACCCCGCTGGATGACTGGCTTTGGCAACGCGATGACTGTGCCGACCTCCTACAAAAGCAGTTTGCAGTCCATTCGTTAGGGGGATACGGGATTGAGCGCAAAGACGAGGCGGTGCGCGCGGCGGGGGCATGTTTGCGCTATGCCCGGGAGACACAGCGCGCGGCCGCGGCTCACATTACGGATCTCGTCTACTTCGAAGCGCAGGACCATCTGGTCCTGGACAGCGTCACAGTTCGCAATCTCGAATTGGTTGAGTCGCTCGCCGGTGGCGCCGGCCGTTCACTCCTGGATGTGATCGATCAAACGGTGACCGGCATGGGCGCGCGCTTACTCCGCTCGTGGCTGTTGCGACCTCCCGTGAAGCGCGGCGAAGTTGAAGCGCGATTGGCTGCCGTAAGCGACCTGGTCGCGTCGCAGATTGATCGCGACAAATTGCGTTCGCTGCTAAAAGAGGTTTCAGATCTCGAGCGGCTTACCGGTCGCATCAATCTCGGTTCCGCAACGCCGCGAGACTTGAATGCAATCCTGCGGTCGCTCAATCAGGTGCCGGCCATTCGCTCCCTTCTCAGAGATCAGAAGTCGTCCCTGCTGCACGTTCTTTGTGACAGCTGTGACGAGCTGCCTGAGGTACGTGACCTAATCGGCAAGGCTATTAATGACGATCCGCCGGTGAAATTAAGCGAAGGCGATTCGATTCGAGCCGGATACTCCGTAGAACTGGACGACCTTCGTTCCATCAGTCGCAACGCAAAGCAGATCATCGCCGCGCTCGAAGCTACAGAACGTACGCGCAGCGGCATCGGCAATCTTCGAATCAGATACAACGGCGTGTTCGGATACTACATCGAGGTCTCGAAGGCGAATGCGGTGCGCGTTCCAGCGGATTACGAACGCCGCCAGACGTTAGCGAATGCAGAACGATTTACCACTGCGGAACTGCGCGATTGGGAAAAGAAGGTTCTCGGAGCTGAAGAGCGGATCATTCTACTTGAAACGGAGCTTTTCAATGACGTTTGCAGGCAGATTGCGACGGCTACAAAACGCATTCAGGCAACAGCACGCGCGCTCGCCGTACTCGATGCGCTTTCCTCGCTGGCTGAAACTGCGGCACGGCGCCGTTACGCGCGTCCGCAAATGCACGACAGCGATGAAATTGAAATCGTGCAGGGCCGCCATCCCGTGATCGAAGTATTCAGCGAAACGGCTTTTGTACCCAATAGCGTCTATCTCAACAACTCGACGGATCGACTTCTGATCATCACTGGACCAAACATGGGCGGCAAGAGCACGGTGCTGCGGCAGACCGCTATCATCTGTTTGCTGGCGCAAATGGGCGGCTTTATACCGGCGGAGAGCGCGCGCTTGCCTTTGCTCGATCGCATTTGGACGCGCGTGGGGGCATCGGACGACCTCACGCGTGGTCGATCGACTTTCATGGTCGAGATGACTGAGACTGCAGCGATTTTGCATAGCGCTACGCCGCGGTCACTGGTGCTGCTGGACGAAATAGGTCGGGGCACTGCGACCTTTGATGGTCTATCGATCGCGTGGGCCGTAGCAGAGTTTCTTCACGACTCTGCCGAGCATGCTGCGAAGACGCTGTTTGCGACGCACTATCACGAGTTGACGGAGTTGGCGGAACGGCTGCCCGGTGCTCAGAACTATCAGATTACTGCCACTGAGCGCGAAGGCGAAGTTGTGTTTCTGCATCGGTTGGAAAGAGGTCGCGCTTCCAAGTCGTACGGTATCGAGGTCGCGCGGCTGGCTGGTTTGCCGCCGGTAGTGCTGGCGAATGCGCGCGACGTTTTGGCGCGTTTGGAACGCTACGAACTGGAGGTCTTTGCCGATGACGAGATTGTTGGGCACACGATTGAGCGCGAGACTACACCTCGGGCCGTGGCGCTCGGTGCTGGCGCCGCCGACGCCGCACCGACTGTTAAGTCGTTGACGGCTAATAAAGCCCTTGAGTCAGCAGCACGGCAGGCGGGAAGACGAAAACGCGCGGCGCAGGCGTCGCTTTTCGATTTTGCCAATCAGAAAGTTATCGACGAGATTCGCGAGACGGATCCGGAGACCTTATCGCCTGAAGACGCCAGGGAAATGTTGCGTAGCCTCCGCGAACATCTGGTGTGATGGAGGTTGAGGAGATTCCAGGGTTAGAGAGTAAAAGCATTTCCCATTTTCCATTCATCATTTCTCATTTTCCATTCTCATTCATTCTTTGTTTTATTCTTCTCGCTCAATTCGACTTCTCATAGTTTCGTATCTCTATCAATCCCAAACTAGGCCATTACCAAATCACGTAATTGAAATAATTGAAATGAAAAATGAGAAATGATGAATGGAAAATGGAAAATGGTTCTCAGGTTGACAGCCCCACTGCCTCCTGCTACTGCTCCTGCCTACTGCCCCGTCGGTTTCGTCAGCGGGGCGTCGCTTACCCTCAACCAGTCCCCTCGCCCGTCGTTGGTCCGCAACAGGCGCATGATTTCGGCAAGCGTAAACGGGCGAGCACCTCGCCGGCCAAATACCGAAACCTGGTTGCCACTTTCATCGACAGCTCGATCTCGGTCGAGTGCTTTCGAAACTCCCAGCGCGTCACCTTTTGTCTTGTAAGTGGCAATCAACACAGGCTGGGGACGAGGACTAAAGCCTGCATACTCAGGCAGCGTCTCAGGCGACGTGAGTTGTAAAATGCGCAAACCATTCCGACCATCTGCGACATAGGCGAAGAGGCTCGCATTGGTCATGGCAATTTTGACCTGATGCACATCGTTGAGTTTTCCTTCCGCATTGTACGTTTGGTCCAGGCGCGGTTTCTCCGGCTGCTCGACGTTAATAATCGCGATGCCTTCCTTTCCATTTGCGACATAGGCATAAGTCCTCGCCACGTAGACGTCATGTGCATCAGCCAGGGCCACAAAAGCGTCCGGTACCAGATGCGCTTCTTCCGGAACCGTCACGTCCAATACCTTGAGACCATCGCCATCGACAACAAATCCATAGCGAAACTGAATCGTGAGGGACCGAGGATTTTTCAGCGCTATTTCTCGAACGATGCGTGGGTTCAAAGGATCATTAATGTTAACGACGACAAGGCCACGCGCTGTGGTGATGTAGGCATGAGTGCCGGCAACGGTGATGTTGTTCGCGTCGGTTAACGCGCCGCCGGGATTGAATGCACCGTTTGGATATTTGGATCTGTCGAGCGTGCGTTTCAAATAGTTGTTGAGCGGATCGCCGTCCAGCAACGTTGCCGCATTCACAAGAATCAGCCCTTCGTATTTATCGACAACGTAAAGATAGGCGTACAGCGAATGAATCGGCTGCTCTTCGTTCACTAACTGCTTACGCTCGTCACCCGTCAGGCGGCTGGCGATCACAGGATCGATCGTCGTGCCGTCTGGCTTCAACCGCCATCGAGCCGGATCAACTGCCAATGTGCTTGGCGCAGCAACGGCAGTCGCGTATTTGGTTTTCACCCAAAACTTCTGCCCAAAGCGTGACACAGGCGCAGTGGTGATTCTTTCTGAAAAACCCTTCTGATCAATTTGTGCCACATCGTAAACACGCAAACCGCCCTCGCCTGCCGCGACATAGGCATATTCGCCACGCAGTTGCACTTGCAGTACACGCGGATTCCCAACGTGTTCGTAAGCCGTCTTTAACTGGCGATCGCCCCGCATAAAACCTTCGAAGTTAGCGGGATAAGCGATCTTCTGTAAAGTGCTGCCGTAAACGGCCTGGGGCTCACTGTGCTCAGTCGCAACGACGACTTCCAGGGCGTCATCCGCCGCCACATACACGTAGCGTCCCATGAAGTTGACGAAATTCGTCCCCTGCAATAACAACTGGGCCAACCACGCATTGTTGTCATTGTTGACGGACACGTGGCAGTCGGTGCAACTCTTCGTTTCTGTTGCGCGCACGGTGTGGGGCACATGCGTGTTGAATGCTTGTCCCGCAAAACCCTCTCCCGAGACTGTTTGCTGTTGCGAATATATCCATTCGCGGCTTTGATTCTGCGAGCTGACCAGGACTGCCGAAGAAGATCTCACCGGAGCTATGCGGTTACCTGTCACGGTACCATCGCGTCCAAGCATAAAAATGTCATCGCGGAGCACCTGATAGTTGTATTGCGTGAAGTTGCGCGAGTTTCCGCCTTCGTTGTGACGATTCGGCATTTTTCGATTGGCCTGCATTGAGAGATGACAACCAAAGCAGCTCGTCACCCAGGAAGAATGACAGGCATAGCAAGTCATGTTGCTGTCGCGATGGGCCAATTCGCCATCATCTTTCGGGACGTCCCCCCAGGTCGCGTTGTCCTTGCGAATCGTCTTTGAGTAGCGCGACTTCTCACTATAGTCGCGAGACCCCGGCGTGATCGTGTCGGCAGTTTGCACAATTCGCCACCAGCGACCCGGCACCACCATCGAATTCTGCACGATGTCGCCCGTCTTCAGTTCAACGTCCTTGCCTTTTTCATCTTTGCGCTTGCGATCGCGCGCGACGCGCTGAAACAACGGCACACGCGCACCGGTTTCATCACGCGTACGGAAGCGGCTCAAATCCTGACCAATCAGCGGCTGCTTCTGCGTCTTCCGACGCTCGGCGGCTTGTCCTGTTACGAGTGCGGCCGCCGGCCCGGATGTGAAGAGGCTGGCCTTCTCGCGGATCGAGCCATGACAATCTTCGCAAGAGATTTCGATCGCCGCGCGCGGCTCGTTGTAGAGATTCCCATCCCCGTGAGAGTCCTGGCGAAAATGGCAGTCAACACAATGCATCCCTTTTTCCAGATGGATGTCCGCCAGGTGAACCGCTTTACGCCATTTATCTTTATCGCCGGGGCTCACGATATTTCCCAGAGCATCGAGCAGATTTCCCTGCCGATCGCGCTTAAAGACCTTGCGAAACAGCCAGCCGTGGCCGTGGAAATCCGCGAACTGGGTGTTGAATAGCTGACTATTGAATTCTGCTGTGCCTGTTTGCGTCAGGAAATTGAAGTCTGACCAAAGTCCGCGCAGACTTGAGCCCTCAGGATTGATATTGAGCTTCTCGCGCTCCTCATCCTGAGAAGGATTGTGCTGTTTCTTTGGATACATCCAAGCGCCATCGCTCTCGTTGTCCCACCAGGTCATGCCGAGATACGTGGCCACCATGTTTGTTCCGGGGTGCATGTGACACACCATGCATTGCGACGTCGGAATTTGAGTGGTGAACTGATGTTTGATGGGGTGACCGGACTCAGTTTTCTGAATATTGTTATCCGCCGTTTCCGAGCGACCGAGGTTTCCCGAGGCGTTGTAGGACGCCGAGTGCGACGGTTCGCGGTCATTAGCATAGATAACGTGACAGGCGGTGCAGCCGGACGAACGGAAGTCTCCAGGATGGTCGTTGGTACCGAGAAAATTTAGTGTTGGATCATGCAGACGAGTTTTCTGTAGTCCCAAAAACACCGGATCCGTGCGCTGATTGCTGCCAAATCCCCGCGGGCTCAGTCCCTTGTCTGGCTTACCGGGATCCTCCTCCTTGTCAGGCAGACCTACTTCGAGTCTTCGTTTGCCGCCACGTTCGAAAACGCGAAGCACATTGCCCGGTTGAGCAATTTCCCAATGGGCAATGGGATCAAGAAAATCGAGCAGGCCTTTTGTCCGACGTTCTTCAAGGCTCGGTTTCGGATCCTGAATCAAAGTCTGTGGCGCACCGTTGTTGCCATAGCTTTCACCAAAGCGAGCGTCCTTCTGCGGAAAGCTCCCGTTGTTATAGAGAGCAGCGCCCCAAAGCATAGCGCCATGCGTCATCATGCTGCTGCCCACATTCTTTGTTTCGACATCGTGGCACCCGGATCCGGTGCAGGTTTTCGGAGTAACTCTGAGATCGCCCGGGTTGACGAAACGGACAAACTCCCAACTCTCTCGAGCGAGCAGGGTGGCGGTCCGTTCAGGGTTTGCGCCGCTGTTTTTACCGTCGCGCTTCCACTCGTCAGGGAAGAGTGGGCGTACGTGCGCAAGCTTCTTGAGTCGTTCGATGTCCTGGGCGTCGTTGCTGGTCTTTCGAGGTGATGGATTGCCACCGTGGCAGCCCGTGCAGGTCAGACCCACTGCATCCTTGCCGTCTTTGAGTTGTTCGAGCGTGTCAGTTGTGCCGTACTTGTGCATCGGCTCGATTTGCCCGTGGCAGGAGATACAGCCTTCGAGCGGTGGGGGAGTCGCGGTTTGCTGGGCAACAGCAGAGGGCGTGGGAGTGGGAGTAGTCGTCGCCGGCTTCGTTTGGGTTGGGTTCGATTTGCCTGAAAGTTCCGTGAAGCCTTCGCTGACGGCGAATGAGCGGGTAGTGATCAGCAGCGCGCAGATAAAAAGAATCACGACCACTAACGACAGAGAAGATATGTTTGTGCGTTGACTCATCGTTTGTTCGCTCAGCCTATGAACATATCGCCCCTTCTTATAAGGCCGATCCACCAAATCACACCAATCGAGAGGAACAAATATTTCTCATTCGTGTGATTTCGCGGATGGATTCGTCCTCGATTCAAAACCGGTTAAATCACGGAAATCTCAAAACACCAACTTCAATTGTGCGAACAGCGAATACAACGGCTTGCGCGGGTTGATCACGTCAGGTTCACAAAAGTCGCCCACGTTCGCTGGGCAGTTGCGAGAGCGGTCCGTGAAAATATCGCGAAAGCCACGACCCGTCCGCAGCGTCGAGGCGCCAAAGGTCAACTGCACGTTATTAATCAGAAATGGCCGATACGCGACCCCCACGCTGTAATCGTATCCGATTTCATGACGGATTCGATTCTGGAGGAGCACGTACTCGAGCGGTTCAGTACGATGAAATCGCAAGTAGTTAACGTTGAATATTGCCTTGATTCGCTGCGTTAACTCAACATCAACGCCGGCGTTGTAGATGAAGATACCCGGGTTTACAAAATTTGCCTGTCCCTCGATTTTGCTGCTGCGCAAACTCGGCAGCAAACTATTACCTTGCACCAGGCCAACACCCGTTTGGGTTAACCTGATTCCGTTTCGATTAAAGAACGAAAATTGTCCGCCGGCAAAGTTGGGATCGTCGAAGATGGCATCAAAACCTGTGGCCTTGCCATCAGTCGGATTCTTATCTCCCTGCGCCCAGAAAAACGAGCCTTTAAAACGCAGGTAGTCTTTGTCGATCGACGCCTCGACCGCAGCCATCTGAGATCTAACCCGAACATCACGTCCGGCGATGGGATTACGGTCGTCTTTGCCAAAAACGTAGTAGTAAGAGTTCGTCAGATTCAACCTGCCAAGGTGGCCGTCTCCATTTATGCCGAGATACCCCACTTTGATCGCGTGAGGACGAACGTCTCCAATTAGAGCGGGTCGAACAAGAAAGCCGTTGCGATCAAACTTGATACTACGGCGATCATCGTTGTAGTGCAGGTTGCCCTGGATTGTGTAGCCCTTGCGGATGAAGTCCTGACGAAACAGGTTCGCAATGTAGACGTTCTGATGACGAGTATCGAAACGGTTCAAGCCGCTATTCGTGTCCTTCTCGAGCATCGAAAAGTAAGCAACATTAAACTGAAAGCGATTGTTGTCGAATGCGCCGAATAGACGGGCGCCGAGATTGTTGTCAGAAAAGATGAAGCCGCGAAAGTCAGAAACGAAAGGTTGAATGCCGGCACGCACAGAGACAAAATCGAAGTTGGAATTCACGTCAAACAGTTTGACCTCGCCAAATGCCTCCTCTAGAGACACCTGCGAATCAGTGCGATTTGTGCCTCGGCGAACATCAATATTCACGACGCCGTTCTCGCGCGCGTTGAGGTAATTGGGGACGCTGAAGGTTGGCGAAATCTTGATGGCCCAGTCGCGCGGCTTGAAAGTAGTGTCGCCGTGGAATAGTTCAAAGGTGAGTTGCACCGTTTGGTTGACAGCGAACTGTTCCGGCTGACCAAAAAACTCTGCGCTGCGAGGTTCGTCGCTGCTCACATCCGAAGGCGTAGGCGCACGCCTTTGTTCAACTGCGCTGGTGCTGACCGCCGACAACACCATGAAGGTCTTGTTACCCTTGATCGGATAGTCACCCTTCAGCACGCTCTGATTGTAAGGATCCCACCAGCGTCCGCGCTTGAACGGAATATCACGGCCTCGCGCACCCCGATCGCCGTAACGGTCATATTCCGGAAATCCAATCCGCCAGCGGTCTCGTGCCTCGCGATGATCCGGACTGGTTTGCTTAGCCGAAGCAACGCTCTTCTTACCGGCGAAACCAGTCGGCTGATCCGGTACCCGTTCGTTTATCGATGCCGGTTTCGTTTCTTCAAGGGGAATGTCGATGGTGACTTCTTTACCGGGATCAACGATCACATTTTCTAAGGTATCTCCGCGTGCGCGTGTGAAGGGGCCATAGTCTTTATCTTTATCAAACTTGGCGGCGTACGGTGGTTCCACACTCAGTCGGTAAGCTCCAGGCGAAACCTGAATTGAATAGGCTCCGTTTTGCTTACTTTGGGACCGCTTTATCTGGCTGGTGGTTTGGTTAGTGAGGACGACAGTTGCGCCAGCTACAGGTGCCCCAGAAGCGTTACGAACAACGCCACTGACGCGGCCTCGACCCTGACCATAAGTCTGGACTGCGACGGCAAGCAGCAGGGTTAAAAGTATAATTCGCGACGCTAAACGCGCCGTTCGTTGTTGAAGCGAAGGTCTACAGCGATGCGTCATTAAGGTTCTGGTGGATCCCTGACTGCTCTAAACCCTGTCGAAAGAATCAAAAATAAAATTCCAACAACCCCAATTCCCCTTTTGTCTTTCTTTCTCCTGCCTTTGCGGATCGCCGTTGGCGAAGGATACGTAATAGCATACTGGACCATGATCGGTCACTGTGTTTTAGTGTCGTCCTCAGAGTCTCGTCAGCGACTTCATCAAACCACTGGCAAATCCTGTTTCGTACGCGTACCAAACACCAAAAACAATGCTTACCGCGCCGGCAAGCATTTGCAGGCCGTAGTGAACGCCGTTCAGTTTTTTCGAGCTAATCACAAATGGAACTCCGACCAAACCTGACATCAGAAGCATGCCAACCATAGAACCCATTCCGAACACTCCGAGGTAGATAAAACCGAGCAGCGGCGATTGGATCTGCGTCAGTACCAACAGAGTCAGCGCTGCTGATCCAGCCAAACCATGCATTGCGCCAACGATAGCGGGTTTCAGGCCTACCTTCGCAATCGCATGCGAGTGAAAATCAGCTGACGCCCCCTCTGTTGCTCCTGTGTCATGAAAATGGATGTGCGCATGAAGCAAATCGCCGTGGGCGTGGGTGTGTAGGTGAAGATCGGCACGATTGTAAAATGCGCGTCTGATGGCTGCCATACCCAGTCCAATGATCATCAGGGCCACGCCAAATTCGAGCCAGTTTGCGATCGCATTCGGGATGGCGATTCTCAATGCCAGCACTGCGGTTCCAACGATGATCAGCGAGGCCGTATGTCCTGCTCCCCATAATCCACCTACTAGTGCCGCGCGTGCTAGTTTCCGGTGCTCACTGACAATCGCGGAAACCGCCACGATGTGGTCCACTTCCGTAGCATGCTTGAGACCATAAAGCAATCCTAGACCGAGTAGTCCGAGCGCTCCTGCGGACGCTAGAGACGAACGCGCCTCCGACGCCGCATTCGCGAGAAACACTGAGAGACTTAGTCCAGCTTGCTCCAGGGCACCGTAGCAGATCACGAGGCCCGCGCAGCTGATGACGAGCGCGCTCACCACCGGTAACACTCGCTGGACACGACCTAAGCTGCCAAATCTGCGCTGTAATTTAACCAGGCGTTGAGCATAGACAAACACCAATCCAACCGCCGTCAACATACCGGCAAGACCGATACTGAAGGCGACAACCAGCAGAAGACCGTAACCGACTCGATGAAGCGAGATGGCAGCTAACAGGACTACGAGGGCAGAAGGACAAGGGAGGAGCCCGCCTGATATGCCCAGCAGAAGCAAGCTCTTCCAGGTGACCGGCGAGCCATCGCCGCCTGGAGGCACGTGAGAGTGGCTGCGGCCACCGTGCGAGTGCGGCAACATCGATTCCGCGTGAGCATGCATGTGGCCGCCATCGGTATGGAGTTCCTCGGTAGAATGCTGGACCAGCAAGCTACGAAATCTTCGAACCAGTAGACTAACTCCGATGAATACTACGATTGCTCCAGAAAGAAGACTCAGTATCGGGTACAGGCGTTCTGGTACAACATAGTTAGAAGCCAACAACGTAACCATTCCCAACGCGAAAACGCCGGCAGTGTGTGTGATAGTAACCGTCAGACCAAGAAACGCCGCATGCCGAGCAGTTCCTCTCGACCCTATGAGGTAGGCACCCACAACGGCTTTGCCGTGCCCCGGTGACATCGCGTGCAATCCGCCAAGAAGAATAGCGATAAGCAAGCCAACCAACGCCACCCTTGCCGTAAGTTTCGGGACTGCGATTAATTCCGCCAATCGATCCCGCTGAGCAACAGTGACCGGCTGACCATCACGCGCCATCAAAGGTCGACTGCCGTTGGGGATTATTCCAGCTGTAATGGAAAACTGAGCCTGGCGTTCGTCGGGTGGCGCCGTCAGGTTGACGGGATAAGCTTTCAACTCATCCGTGATCGCACTCCCATATGCCGAACTATCAAAGACCGAAATGCCCGAAGAGGAAGAGACAACGATTTCTCGCCACCCGATCCGGTCAGGATAGTTTTTGTCTTCAAATCGCAGATGCCGAGTAGCATTGAGGCTGAGTGTTGCCGGCGCCGTGAACTCACACTCGACACGCATCGTTGGCATTCCGCCTGCACCGGGCAGGAGTTGTATCCTTTTCGAGCTCAATTCGAGTTGTTCGCGAACGCCATCCACACTCAGCAACAGTCGTTCGGCATAGCTAGCCACGAGTCCGGAGGCGTAGCGATCCAGTTCGTCGCTTTTCGGCGAGCCTTCGTTTGTTCCAGTCAGGGATTGCAACTCCTGAAAGGTGGAGATCTCGGCCATATCGATCACGTAACGCAACCTAATCTGATCCCGGCCGACCTGGATACGCGAAAAATGATTGATGGTGAAGTTTCCCAGGGGATGGGCAAATGAAACAGTGGCGGAGCACAAGAAGATAGCTAATGAAACCAGTTTCACGCCAAGCCGCAAAGAAGGAAAGCCGGACACGTTTTCTTTAGTGCTGAGTACTGAGTGCTGAGTACTGAGTCGTGAGTGCCGTGGAGATCGCATCAATAGTTCGAAGCCTCACCTTCGAATTCAATTCCGCGTGTTGTCATCAACTGTTCCCGGGACGCGTGGCTGCTGTGCCGGCGCCAGAAACGGAAAGGCAGTGCGCAGCGGCACGTCGTTCCCATTTGCATTGTCCGGCAGCGGCACGCGGTTATTGATTAGGAAGTTCAGAATGTCGACCACGTCGTCCGTTAGTCGACGTCCGTTAGGGAATTGAGCTTCAGAGTTAGTCCCGGTGTTCGGCACTGTGAGATCGATCCGCAAATAATCGCCCCGCTTCACAATCAGATCTTCAAAGATGGCAATGCTGGTCGCATCTGTGTGATAGAAATTTGCAAGCGTATCAAGAATGCCCGGCCAAAAACGGCGATTCGCGTCGTCAATAGGTGTACCGGCATTGTGCATGTTCTTCGAGTTAAAGGGGACCAGCACCACATTGACGGCCGGAATGCCCATGCGGTCAATATTGGTCCATCTTCCCGCCCCAGCCACTTCACCCGCGCGCGAATTATAGAATTGAGGAGTCCGGCGCTGTGTTTCGATGATGACGCCAATCTCATTGCCCGGACCTCTGATGAATGAAATAGGCAAGCTCAAGGCGATGGCCATGGTGTTGTAGCCGGCGAAGGTGTCACGGCCGCGGCTGAATACGCCTGGATTGGGCGCGCCGGCTCGAATTGAAGCGTTGAAACGCCCAAAAGCAGGGATGTCAAAAAAGAATGGGTCGTCCGTCAAACCGGCGAAGAACATTACGCCAGTTGGCGCGTCGGTAGTGATGACCGGTGTAGGGGCGGTATCCGCGGTATTGCTGGAGTTTGTAGACGGCGCCGTAAACGTTCGTCCGTTAGGGAGGGTAATCGTGGCTGTTTGTGCCTGCGGCACACCTCCAACGGCTACGCGCGGCGAAAAACGAATGTCGATATCGCCCTCAGGTCTGGCGTCACCGGTTGTTTCAAGCTCGAACCGATAACGAAGCGCCGGGTCAAAGATTCCGAAGTTGGCGTTCTCACCGGATACGATGAAGCCATGCACGGTCATTATCAGGATCAGTCTTGAGTTATCCGTGGGGTCGCGAAACATGTAAACGTCGTTCAGATCTGCGCCAATATCATGAGCAGTCAAAGGCGCATCGCCGTGATCGGCAGCCTCCAACTGCGGCGAGGGCGTTAAAAGCAAGGCGCCCGCAACCAGGCAAGTGAGCGGCGCAAACATCCACTTTGCTATTTTGCTACTGCGCATCATCAACCTCTTCCTAGGGATTCGCGCACTGTGAGTTGCTCTGTGTTACCACTGAACTGAATCGCTGCTGAAATTCGGTTGAGGTTATAAAGGCACACACCATGGCGCGAAAATTGTTTGGTGTCCGATTGTTGAGCACATCAAGCCAGAATGCGAATCCGGCTGGCTCAGGATCTCGACCCAGATATCCAAAGTATTGCATCAGGACAAAAGCCGAGTTGAACTCGTTGGTCTTGAACTGCTGAATCTCAACTACCTCAGTCAGCACTTGAGCCCGCGTCTTGCCGTTTCGCATATCCTGGGCGAGGCGCTGCCGTTCGGCGGTAAACGGAAATAGATTTGCCGTATCAAAGAGTTTGTTGACGAACTCTTCCGGGGTCATACCGCTCGGGTAACGGATGAGGAAGGCATCGCGCATCACAAAGTCGCCGGCCAGCGCCGCCTTATCTGCTTCCAGTGTGGGCCCGGCTACGACTCGGCTACGATCCACGATGAACTGTTGTCGCGTGGGCAATGTGCCAAACGCAGCCTTATACAGCCGGTAAACAAAGAACCCGGTCACTTGAAACTCACTCTCAATGAAGAAGGCAGCGGAAACACCGTTTCGCCGAACCAGCAGGCAAGGAACATTGTTTCCGCAACCCGTGATTTGATTGGTCCAGTAGTCGAGCCCGCCCTGATCAGGGACCCGGTTCAGGAAATCCAGGTATTGTTGGTTTACAAAGAACCGCGCATCGTCGATCGGATTAACGCGAGGTGGTGCAGTATCGTTGTCTAAAATCGTAAGCGTAGCGGTATTCAAACTTCCCAGGCTAGCACCACTTGGATTGCTCAAAGTGACGGTGAGAGTTTCATCGCTCTCTATAAAAACATCGTCTGTGATCAGGACCGTTATGTTCTTGCTCCTTTCGCCGGCAGCGAATTTTAGCGTTCCAAAGTTATAGGTGTAGTCGGTTCGGTTCGTCGCCGTACCGTTGACGGTTGCAAAGTCGACAGTCGCCGGACCTATTGGGCTGTCGCGTACAACCGTGAGCGTGGCAAATGGCTGCCCTTCGCTCACCGTGAAATCTGAACTGGAGAACTGGATAGAGCCGGCGCTGAGAGGCGGCGGGGAAGGAAACAGGCCCTTCGGTTGAATGGCGGGTTGTATGTCGCTGGCATTATTGCTTGTGAGCCTCTGCAAGCCGCTACCGTCCGGGTTCATCAAATGGATTTCAAGGTTGCCGTCGCGAGATGTGGCGAAAGCGATCCTGGCTCCATCTGAGGCCTGCCCGGGATCGACATCTATTTCGGAATTGTTTGTCAATCGAGTCTGATTGCTGCCATTGAAAGCCATTACATAGACTTCGTCGTTGTCGTCGCGATTAGATTGAAAAGAAATGCGCTGTGTGGACCAAAACGGAGTGACATCGTCTCCTTCCGCAGTGGTAAGCCGGGTGACACCGGTCCCGTCGGCATTCATAACGTATATGTCAAACTGCAGATCGTTACGATTACTGGAAAAAGCGATCATGGTGCCGTCAGGCGAAAATGAGAGCGACGAATCATCTGCGGGGTTTCGCGTTAAATTCGTTTGATTACTCCCATCCGCGTTCATCACATAAATTTCGTCGTTACCATCTCGATCACTAATAAACGCGATCTGAGATCCATTAGGAGTGAAGACCGGACTGACTTCGCCAGCGGTGCTATTGGTCAGGCGCGTCTGTCCCGTTCCATCAACATTCATGACGTAAACTTCGGCGTTGCCATCTCGCGTACTGATGAACGTTAGTTTGGATCCATCGGGCGACCAGGCCGGACTAAAATCTTCTCCGGGGTCCTCAGTCAGTCGTGTCTGTCCGCCGCCATCGGAATCCATCACATAGATCTCCATGTTGCCATCGCGATCGCTGGCAAAAGCAATCTTGCCAATCACGCGAGCAGCCTCTGAAGCGGTAGATCTCGTAACGCGAGCCGTAACGTTTTCACTTCGTGAGGTAGTTAGTTTTCGATCTTTATTTGCCGCAAAGTTTGGCAACCGGAGGCCGACTCCGCCGGAGGCCAGTGAAAACAAGGCGATGCAGATGATCAAACGTGCAAAAGTCGCCTTAATCAAACTGCTCATAAACCTTCCCTGGTGCACTTTCTCTCTAATGGTAAGATAACTCTTCCAGAGCCAAAGAGGTCGGACGATGCGGCGAAAATAGTTTAGCTACCTTGAGTAGTCAAGTGATTTCTCGCTGAATTTCTCGCTAAAAACTTTAAAGACCAGCACAGGACTTTAGGAACACGCGGAAAACATGTCCGTAAACTAGTCTGGGAGTCTTGGGTCTGGGAGTCTAGAAGTCTGGGAGTATTGGAGTCTTGGAGTCTAGAAGTCTTGGAGTCCAGGGAGTTGCTGAGAAGTCAATTTTGAGTGTATGGACCAACTTGAGTATCTTTACTCTTCTAGACTCCCAGACTCCTCTAGACTATTGGACTTCTAGACTGTCTTTACTCTTCTAGACTCCCAGACTCCTCCAGGCTATTAGACTTCTAGACTTCTAGACTCCTAGACTCCCAGACTCCTCCAGGCTATTAGACTTCTAGACTTCTAGACTCCTAGACTTCCGATCGCAGAATCATCTTGACTGATCAGCGTTTAGTGATAAATTGGCGTCGCCTCAGAGCCTGAGGTTCTCTACTATTTGGTTTCAGCGACGTTGAGCCAGCCCCAATGACCAATAGAATCTTTTCCCGTTATGTGCTGCTGGTTGTGCCTTTATGCCTTATGCTGGTCACAGTCCAGCATTTTCCTAAGTCGTCGGCTCAGTCAACCCGCCCAGTCTTATTTAGTGATGCTGATTCAACCCGCGCCATCGCCATTGATTCGGTGACCAATAAGCGCGAACCCTTTTCAGCACTGGCGCCAGTTTCGTTCGGCAATGATAACAGCACGCGAGTAATGCTTTTCGCAGGCAATCTTCGGCTGGTAGCCGGCGAAACGTTCACTGCCGTTACGGCCGACGCGGAAGACGAATCGCATAACATTCATTTATTGAAAGTCGAATACGTCGGGGCCGTGCCCGATCAGAATTGGGCGACCGCTGTCACAGTTAAACTCCCCCCGGATATGGGAGATGTGGGTGATGTTCTAGTGCGCATTTATTACAGAGGCGTCGCCAGCAACCGCGTAAGATTGGCAGTTGGTCACGTCGGTGGCGGACCACCGGATGATCCGGGCGCGGTGCCCACCCCCGGACCGCTGGGCACGGAAATCTCAATAAATCCGATCACCGCCGGGACGCTAACTCCCGATGAAGTGCGAACCATCATCGCCCAGGCAGTATCCGCAGCGGTGGCCCTGAACAAACTTGTCACTGTTGCTGTCACAGATCGTGAAGGAAATGTTCTGGGCTTGTTTAGGATGACCGGGGCACCGTCGACGGTCCAGATTCGAGGTGGGGGGCCACTTCAGACTCCTGATCCAATTACAGGTTTGGTGCCTGTAGGTCTGGAGGGAACTCGACTACCTGTACAATTCGCGGTTATTTCAAAAGCCGGAACAGCCGCGTTCTTTAGTACTTCAGGAAATGCTTTCACTACCAGAACAGCTGGTTTCATTATCCAGGAGCATATCCCGCCAAATGTAAATTTCCGTCCGGGGGGTCCACTTTACGGTGTTCAGTATTCCTCGCTTCCCTGCTCGGACATCAAGAATCCCGGGCTGCCTTTGGGCCTGAGCGCCGATCCCGGAAGTATGCCCATTTACAAAGGCGGGATTGCGCAGGGTGGAGTCGGAATTGAGGGTGACGGCATCTACGGCATCGACCGCGACCCTGCCGACTTCGATCTTCCGTTCGAAGAAGTGATAGCGGTGTCCGCGGTGAGAGGTTTCGAAACTCCACCTTTGATTCGCGGCGACAACATTCTAGTGGATGGCGTCCGCCTTCCGTTCATTAACGCGGTAACGCCGCTGCAGCCGGCCACCATTCCATTTGCCAGCTTGCCCGGTGCGATTGATCCGTCGTTTCCCATTCAAGGAGCTCAGCCCTCCGCCTTCACTACAGTCACAGTTGGCGGTATTCGCGGCGAAGCCGATCCGCGGTTCTTTCCATTCATATCCAGTCCAACCGGTGGAGCAAATTCGCTAACTGCCACTGATGTCGATGTGATCATTTCTCATGCGGCGCAACAAGCAAACATCACCCGGGCTGCGATTCGCCAACCGCTGGGCAGTAACGCGCGCGTCAGCATCGCGGTGGTCGACACGGAAGGACGAGTGCTTGGGCTGTTCCGCCAACAAGACGCGCCGGTCTTTGGTTTTGACGTCTCGGTGCAGAAGGCCCGCACGGCGGTTTTCTTTACTCGTACGGCCACCGCGACGATTCTACGCACCGCTGGTTTTGGTTCTTACGTCGACCGAGCGGCAGCGGACGGTTTGCGGCTAGATGGTTCAATTGCATTTTCCGATCGGGCCATTGGGTTCCTGCATCGCCCCTTCTTTCCCGATGGAATCAATGAAACGGCCCCTGGTCCATTCAGTACCCCTATCGATCAGTGGAGTGTCTTCAACGTTGGTCTCCAGCTCGATCTAATCAAGACAAATTTTCAAGCCGCAATTCTCGGCGCCAACGTGCCGTGCACTTCGATTCCAAGTTTGCCGAACGGGATTCAGATATTTCCGGGTAGTGTGCCGCTATACAAGAACGGTGTTCTTGTCGGTGCAGTCGGAATTAGCGGCGATGGGGTCGACCAGGATGACATTATCAGCGCTGGTGGTGGTAACGGCTACTCTCCGGCGCCGAACATTCGCTCTGATCAGGTGTTTGTACGTGATGTCCGACTGCCGTTTGTGAAGTTCCCACGCAGTCCGAATCTTTAGGAACATTGTCAACGTCCTTTTTAGTACGGTTAATACCTGGCTATCATCTTTCCGCCCCTCCGAACAGCGCAGGGTCGCAGGTGATGCGCGAGGCTATAAACATTTCACTCCAACGGAGTGAAGATTTCTCTCATTGCTCAACTTGACTTCCATTGCTTGCGGCAGAGGCTCGCTGTGATTTAACAGGCGAACCTTCGTTCCATTATGTTACGTCCCACATTATTCATCGTTATCGGCCTTTTGCTGGCAGTCGTTTGTCTGGCTCAAACTCCGACGATTCCTTCAGGCGCTCGGGGAGTCATCCGGTTGAGGGCACGTGTGAAGACTGGTGAGACGACCAAGGGGTTGTCCCGAAAACGGTTTTTTCTAATCAAAGGTTCCCTAGAGCAAAACAAGCAGGTGCTGGAAGCAATCGAGCGGCAGGCCGTAGTCTCTCGTGATTGCTACTACCGCCGCCTTGGCGCAAGCGCTGCCCTCATCAATTGGCTGAAGGAAAGTGACTGTGAATCGGTTTACTGTCGTGAGGTTGTACCCCAGGATGTCGATGGACCAAATGCCGTACCCGAGTTTCAAACGGCGATTACCACCGGTGAAAAAGAGTTTGGCAATCGCGAGCTGGCCCGAAAATGGTTACCGGTAAATCTACCGGAAAATATTCGGGACGGCTTTTACAAGACTCGTCAGCAGGAGTTGAAAGCACTTATTAAGCAAGCGGAAATAACTTCCGGCGCAACCGTGCTCTCGGTGATGGGAGATCGCAACGGCACGGCGTATTTCACAGATCTCGAGCCGGGAGCATATGTGATTTCAAACATTGTTCCTACTGAAGTAGGCAATGCGGGCGTCATCTGGAACTGTGCGGTACAAGTCAAACCAGGAGACCTGGCGACTGAGAAGCCCTACCTCGTGTCGAATCGGGCGGACAAAAACGTCAAGTGTGTGGGTGTGGAAAAACCGCTGCCCGTGTGTGAAGCAAAGCCGAGCGGCGAGCGATAGATAACAGGTTGATAAAACCTTTGGTAGAGATCATTTGAAAACTCAGAAATCCCACCCACGGCAGCGGGTGGATTGTTCAGATCCAACCTACAGGGTGGGCTTCAAACTTACGAATCCCACCAACGGAAGTTGGTGGATGGTTCAGATCCAACCTTTTCGTCCACGTAGAATGGCTCATGATACTGAAATCGTCTTCGAGGGAGCTCGGCTGCTTTGTGTTGGAGGCCGGATCTGAACAATCCCCCAACTCCCGTTGGGGGAATTCTGATTCCGATCGCGTCGCTCTTTGTAGACTGGATCTGAACCATCCACCCACTTCCGTGGGTGGGATTTCCAACTTTTACACAGCCTAGATAGCAGGAGAGTGTTGAAAAACGATCGGACCTTATACGTTTGGTAGGTGATACTGAACTGCTGACGCCTTAGATGACTAATAGCCGACTCACAAGCGAAAATCATGCGCTTGCTACGCTTCACCGTTTGCTTTCTGCGCTCGGTACTGTGATCACTCTCTGCTGGTTGCTGGCCTCTCACGGCGACACGGTGGCACAAAAGCGCAATCCCGGCGGACGAACCACTACGCCTGCTCAACCAAGCCGCAGCATCGACTACTCGAAGTTTTCCCATGCTACTGCTAAACACAAGGGAGAATGCAATACCTGCCATAAGATTCCGACCGGGAATTGGAAGAAAGTCAGACAGTTTCCCGACGTAGCTGACTATCCGGATCACGATGCATGTGTCAGCTGTCATCGTGCTCAGTTTTTCAAAGGTCCACGTCCCGTCATCTGCTCTGACTGTCACACAAAAATCTCTCCTCGCGACGAAGCTCGTTTCAGCTTTCGTAAGCCTGACAGCACGCCGCAATTTGGGATCGAGTTTCCACATGACAAGCATCAGGATGTGATTGCGCGCTCCAGGCAGCAGAATCAGTTCGATTCGTCCGCGGTCTTTGTACAAGTCTCGCTCCCCTCTTTTGCACACGCAGCCGACGACAAGACCAAGACTTACAATAACTGCGAAATTTGCCACGCTACCCGGATGAATGCCCCGGTGGCGCCGGCAACCGGCTGGATGGACAATTTTGCCCCGAACGCAGCCACGTTCAAGGCTTCGCCAGGCAATCATGCTTCGTGTTTCAACTGTCACTGGCAGTCGCAACAACCCACGGGCACGAACTGCGGCGGCTGTCATAAGCTTACAGAAAAGCCCCTGGCGCTTGACGATTCGCCAAAGCGCATCTCGATCAAATTTCGTCACAATCGCGAGCAACACATACAGGAATGCACCACTTGCCATATCAACATCACTAAAGCGGCATCACTGAGAGGATTGAAACCCGATGTTCCCATAACGGCCTGCACCGAATGCCATAACAAGGACGGCCTGAGACTAGATGTGAGCAAGGAACTGGAAGCCTTAGACAAGAATCGTGAGTTCGTATGTGTGTACTGTCATACGTCTAACGTAGGGCGGCTCGATCCTCCGCGTAGTCACTATTTAATCGCCGGGCGAGAGCCACTAAAGCGCAAGGATCTCAAGTGAATAAAGCGGGCTCAAAAGATGAATGGCTGCAACGGGTTTTGTTTCAAACGCGCAGACCGGGCGCCTTCAGGTATCCTGCGATTACCTTTATCTCTCTGTGCGCACTGTGGATCATCCCTGTCTCTGGCGTGCGCATGGCGAGTGAAAGATCTGCCACGATCGCTACGGGAAAAAAAACGATTCACGAAGGCACACGAAATAAGAGCGTTGGATTGTTTGTTCAAACCTCCGATCAGGACTATTCAAAGTTCATTCACACGAGCCAACAACATTCTTCGCTCAGCTGTAATTCGTGCCATGAACGTACCGATAATGCAGCGGTGCCGCGATTTCCCGGACACAAGGCGTGCACTAATTGTCATCTTTCTCAGTTCACAACGCCCGCCGTGCCCATGTGCTTGATTTGCCATACCGACACGAACAGCGGAAATCCGCCACTCCGCAGCTTTCCCGCAAACTTTAAAGAGAGCTTCAATGTGAAGTTTGATCACACCCAGCACATGACCGGGTCGGCCAAGCCGCAGAACGGATGTTCGGGTTGTCACAACCGGCCTCTAAATCGAGGTGTGGCGCTTTCTATTCCAGCCGACCTCGCGGCGCACGCGCAGTGTTACACTTGCCATACACCTTCCAGCAAATCGGGCGCGGGTCGCGAGATCGCATCATGCGGGGTCTGCCACGATAAAAAAGCCTATTCGCCAGCGTCCACTAATTCCCGTTCATTTCGGTATGCTTTCGGTCACTCTAAACACGGACCGGGACAACGGTTGCAATGCTCCACCTGTCACAACCTGACGGCAGGCGTCGCGCCTAATCGTCAAGTAAGTTCTCCATTACCGACTGAACATTTTCCTTTAGCGCGGGGAATGAACTGCTCTACCTGTCATAACGGCACACGGGACTTTGGCGGCGATTTAGACTTTAAAAACTGCCGCCGCTGTCACAGCAGCGCCACGTTTCGTATGCCCATGTGAGATTGCCAATACGGAACCGCGAGCGGCATAGAGGCTGTGAAAAAAAGCATTTTGACAGAAATCCCACCGACCGCAGTCGGTGGATTGTTCATACCCGAGCTAAAAGCAGATGAACGTGATCAGGTAAAACCGTTGCCTGATCAAGCGCAAACTCGCGCCTCGCAGCTACTTTGGTCCGATAATTAACCAACGCTTCGCCCAGCTTGGAGTCAGATACCCCGCGTCTAAAGGCGGTAGCCAGGACCAGGTGGTGCTTCAGATCAAAGCTCGCGTGAGCAGCCGATAGCATTGTCGGTGCAAGGGTGTGGAAGCGAAACACAGGTGGCAACGCTCGCCGACGGTAGCCGTGGTGCTCTGCTTGTCGATTCAGATAATCTTTGACGGCCTTTAGCCTGACTCGACCTGCGGTGCGGGCGAGATAACCACGCGCCCACAACGGCGGCACTATTCCTAGCTGCTGACAGAGAGCGGTCGAAATCTCTCCCTTGAGTTTCTTCAGGACGTCGGAAATCCGATGATCGGGTCTTAGGCTTAGTAGCAACTGTACATCCGATGCCCTCAGTTTCATCTCCAAGGAGTGATAATCGTATAAACCGAAGAGCCAATTCAGAGTTTCTGCCAGAATAACAATCCACCGACTGGTCGGTGGGATTTGTGCAGAGTGGTGCGGCTGTATTTAGGTTGGGTATGAAACAATGCACCGTCTGCGGTCGGTGGGATTTGTGCAGAGTGGGTGCATTTGTATTTAGGGTTGGGTATGTCAGAACCAATCCGTTCGTCCGCATAGAAGGACCTATGAACTGCTTCTGGGAGAAGTGAGACGACCTAGTTGGTAACTCTATGGCTCTATGGAAAATCGTTGACAGACTGAAACCTGCTCCTTAAGATGAGCGTGCTTTTTCGCTGAGAAAGTTTCCCCGAATTGAAAGTTCCCTCTCCATCCCAAGCTCGCGTTGGCCTAATCACCAGGTGAGGCGTTATAAGGACAATCTGATGAAACTCTTACTCGTATTCATTCTCGCGCTCGGTTGTATAGCCGCAGTAGTAACAAACAAGTCCGCGGCGTTTTCTTCACAAGATATTCCGAAGGAAAGCAAGGTCCAACCTAAAGAAGTAGTACTTGGGAAAGACAGCCAGTCTGACAAGTATGGCGAGGCTGCGTTTAATCACGATAACCATGCAACAAAGAAATATTCTCCGGACGGCGCGGCCGTACTCACCTGCACAGAATGTCATCACACTGATCAACCAGCCTCCGCCCTCACAGCGCCGTTGAAAACGTCAGAACGCGACGTGGTTTTAACGACCGCCGCGTTGGCCGCAGCCGATGCAAAGCCCGTGAAGAGCTGCCGTGTCTGTCACCTGCAATCCGGCGATGATAGCGGCACGATTCCCACCGTTACCTATACGGGCAAGACAACTCCAACCAAGCTTACAAACGAGGTTGCATATCATACGAACTGCAACATTTGTCATGACAAAGTCATTGCGGCCCGGCCCGCATTAAAAGGAAAGTTACCAGGCTCGAACGATTGCGTCCCGTGCCATAAGCCCCTCACTTAGGTTTAGCCACGCTTCAGCTGATATAGAAATTAGAATTTAGAATTTCGTGTTTGGGACGTTATGAGAATCACGCGAAGTTACGACAATTTTCCAGTTCCAAATTCTAAATTCCTCTAAATTCTAATTTCTAAATGCCTTCCCTAGTTCTGATGCTCTTCTTCACCGCTCTTGATCCGTGATTTCGCGGGGCATGTGGCGTTTATACTACGTAACCCAGCAAAGTTAAATAATGACCTCTTGTTCTTTCGTGTTTAGATTTCAACGTTTCACTTGCGCGCGGGAAAGCAACCTAACGCTTGAAATCTAAACTCGGTACTAACGCTTGCTTGACCGGCCTCTGGAACTAAGTTAAAAACAATTCATGAACTGTGCGCGACATTATCGGCCGAAGTATTTCGGCAGCTTACCGTCCGCGAATCGATTCATGGGTACGTACACGACAGAAAAGGAGTCTGCCTAACACGCTCATCAAATGCCAGCGGAATCACTTTATTCGCTTCCCATCGAACAACAAATCGGACAGTTCTTCTTCATTGGCCTACCAGGCACCGAACTTGACGGCGAAACAAAATTACTCCTAAACGAAATACAACCTGGCGGTCTTATTATCTTTGGCCGCAATGTTGCCGCGCCTGATCAGTTGCGCTCTTTGATCGATGGCGCCAGCGAACTGCTGCCCAACCCGCCGCTGGTGGGTATCGATCAGGAAGGCGGCCTGGTTGATCGCCTGCGTCGGGTTTTCACACCCATGCCGGCAGCGCGCAAGATTCGGGAGCATGGCGACTTGGCAGCTGCTCGATCGCTGGGAACAATCACCGGCGAGGTGCTGCGAATTCTTGGCCTTAACATAAACTTCGCGCCGGTCATGTCGATCATGACCGAAGATCGCGACCTACTGTCCAACGGTCTTTACTCACGCTCATTTGGCCGTTCACCGGGCGAAGTGTTGGGCTACACAACCGTTTACATGCGTGGGTTACAGGCAGCGGGCTGCATTGGGTGTTTGAAGCATTTTCCCGGAATTGGAGCTGGCGAGGTCGACTCGCACGAACAAATGCCGGTGGTTCGTCTCACACACGACGATCTCATAGCGCAGGACCTTGCGCCGTACATCGAACTGTTTCAGCGCCATGACGATCGCGTCCGATGTGTGATGGTGAGCCATGGTGGCTTTCCAAACATCGATATTCATCTGGGACTTACTGGGGGTTTGGTAGTTCCCGCCTCTCTTAATTATCAGATTGTTACCAAGCTTTTGCGTGAAGAGCTCGGATATCAGCATCTCGTGGTTACGGACGATTTGGAGATGGGTGCGATCGCCCGCCACTGCGAAATTGAAGAGGCTGTCGTGCGCGCATTCCTGGCCGGTGAAGACATGCTGTTAATCTGCGCCCATCCCGAGATCATTCGGCGTGGTTACCACGCTTTGCTGGCGGCAGCCCGGGAGGATCGCATACCGCAGGAACGCATCCGGGCTTCACTGGAACGCATCGCGAACACGAAATCTATTGTCGAGCCGCCATTGCCCCTGGATCTCTCCAGACTCAAGGTGCTGTCAGATGAGGTCGAACAACTGAACGCTAAGCTGAAGTACACCTACGGGGGAACCATTAAATGAGGACGAGAAAGATCGGCCGCCTAATCTTCTTTTTCGTTCTTTTGCTGGCCCTCGTTCCGGTTGGATGTCGCCGTCATAGCGATACGTTTGTGATCGCCCTGGGCGATAATATTCGCACCATCGATCCGATCGGTTCGCCTTCCGTGGACGCAGCGAGCGAACGCGTGCGCACGTTGATGTTTAACTCTCTCGTTAAGAAGAATGAGAAGTTTGATTACGTAGGCGAGTTGGCTGCCGAACCCGTCAAGCGGTCCGACGATGGGCTGACGTACACATTTGCTATCCGTGATGGCATCAAGTTCCACGATGGCCATCCGCTTACTTCGGCCGACGTCAAATACACGCTGGATCTGGTCTTTTCGAGCAACTTCGCCAAGTCAGCAAGTTTCTACGAGGGTTCTGGTGCTGAAAAGCATAGCTACATCAAAAGCGTTGAAGCGCCCGATAGCAAAACTGTGGTGGTCACGCTTATTAAACCCTGGGTAGGCCTGCTTTCAAATCTTGTTCCTGTAGCGATAATTCCGAAGGACAGCTACGAATCACTGATGCAACATCCAGTGGGATCCGGACCTTTTAAGTTCAACAGCTACGACAGCTCGCAGCAAGTGCTCGACCTTCAGGCTTTTCCGGAGTATTGGGAGGGACCCTCAAAGATCCAGTCACTGAGAGTCCGAGTGATTGCCGATACGAATGCATTGCAAGCCGAACTGCAGTCAGGACGTGTGGATATCGCACCGTTGCCCACCAGTCTCTCTCCTGATGCAATCAAGTTGTTAGGCCAGAACCCGAATCTTCAGGTGCTCCAATTCACCGGTTCAAATGTCAACCTACTGACCTTTAATACGAGCCAGCCTCCGCTAAATGATGTCCGCGTCAGACAGGCAATCGCGTACGCGATCAATCGCGAAAGCATGATTCGCGACTTATTACTGGGACAGGCGAAGCTGGCGCATTCCATATTGCCGGAAGATTCATGGGCCTACACACCCGGCCAAACGTATTCGTACGATCCGGCAATGGCGAAAAAGCTGCTGGATCAAGCGGGATTTAAGGATCCTGATGGCGATGGTCCACAGATGAGGTTCGCGAAACCGGTAGTATTCAAAGTCTCGGGTAGCAGTGTCTCCGCGAAAAATTATGCGGGCGTGATTCAAAATTATTTGAAAGAAGTCGGGGTACCGGTTTCGATTGACACTGCCGAGCTCAATACTCTTTTCGACCAGCTTCGCTACGGCCAGTTCCAAATTTTCTACGGTCAATGGGTGGGCGGAAACCAGGATCCGATCTTCTATAAGGACCTCTTCGCTACTTCTGAGATACCGACGCAGGAGCGCGCTTCGCGAAACCGCAGCCGCTACAGCAACAAAGAGCTCGATGCCTTGCTCGACGAAGCGGTGAACACGTACGACCGTCCGAAAGCTCTCGAACTCTACAAAAGAATTCAGGAGATCGTCAGCCGCGAACTTCCAGTGTTCCCGCTTTGGTATCAGGCCAACATGGTGATTGCGAAGAAAACGGTAGGTAATATTCAGGTGAACGCAAGTGGTGATTGGGGCTTTGTGCGGAATTTGACTGTGACGAGGTAGTCA
>WNFZ01001032.1_pt1 | contig 29444 bp, 25 predicted proteins | sample 5400081 | NCBI WGS metagenome assembly WNFZ01 (sample SAMN13153365, study PRJNA577476) | soil metagenome | isolation source: 80 cm soil or saprolite under grassland replicate 1 | place: USA:California | collected 2016-06-15 | reverse complement strand
CGACGGCTGCCAGGGCGCGGGCGTGATTCAACTGTCCGGCGATGAATGAATAAGCGGTCTTCGAAAGATGCGCCGCATCATCCTTATCGAAGAAGACGTTCTCACCCGTCTTCTTGTCGAAGAGACTTTGATGACAGTGCATCCCAGATCCATTAATGCCGAACACAGGCTTGGGCATGAATGAAGCCACAAGTCCATGCTGGGCAGCAATTGCCTTGACCGTATATTTCAAAGTCAGAACATTATCGGCAGTCTTGAGCGCGTCAGCAAAGCGGAAGTCAATCTCATGCTGACCCAACGCCACTTCATGGTGACCCACTTCTACTTCGAGCCCCATCGCGTCGAGCGCTTCCATCAACGCGGTGCGTACGACAACAGCTTCATCGAACGATGAAAAATCAAAGTAGCCACCCGTGTCATGCGGAACCGGATGAATGCCATGTCCATTCTCTCCTTTGAAGAGGAAGAACTCAGGTTCAGGTCCGATATTGTATGTCCAGCCTTTTTCCTCGAGTTTTTGCAATTGACGTTTCAACGTCCCGCGTGGATCACCTTCGAACGGCTCGCCCTTTGGCGTATAAATATCGCAGAAGATGCGTGCGCGGCGCGAATCCGCAGGCGACCACGGTAAGACGGCAAAAGTATCGGGATCAAGAATGAGCAGCATGTCGCTTTCCTGAATGCGTGCAAACCCCTCCACCGATGAGCCATCGAACCATACGCCATCTCTCAGCGCATCTTCGAGGTGACGAACAGGCATATCCACGCTCTTCACAGCTCCCGTCACATCTGAGAACTGTAAGGAAACGAACTTTACATTCTCCTCTTTCACACGTTTGATTAAATCTTTTGTGTCCATCTCATCTTCTCCTTTTTATGTGTTGATTCTCCAACTGCTACAATGCAGAACTTGGATTTATTATGTCGTTGCGACCTTTGGGAAGCAATCCCCTCATTAATTGAATCATATTCTAATCATCGCCGTCTGGGACGGTCTGCAACGGTTCCGTCTTGACCTTTGCCTGTCGCGCGCTATTGATCAGGATCACCGACCCGATAATGATCGCAGACGCAATGCCGATGCGCGCGTTCAACTCTTCGTTCGCAAACAACCACCCGAGGAAAACTGCTACGATAGGATTGACATATGCATACGTGGACATCAATGACACGGGGGCATTATGCAACAAAAATCCATAAGATACAAAACCAACCAACGAACCGAATGTGATCAGATACGCTAATCCGAGCCATGAGCGCATCGAAACGAGCCCGAAACTAAATCCATTCAACTCACCTTTCACAATGCTGATGATAAATAGCGCCACCGCGCCCGTCAGCATTTCCATGCCTGTGCCAAGCAAGTTTGATTTCGGCATGTCTGCTCCTCGAGCGTAGATCGATCCCATCGACCAGAATATCGGTGCAAGCAGCAACAGGATGATTCCAAACGAGTCAAACCTGCCGCTTGTTCCCAAAATCTCAGCGGGACCAATCAAGAGGAACACTCCTCCAAAGCCAATCAACAATCCAAGGATGGATTGCCATGTCGGTTTTCCTCCACCGGCACGAAAGGCTTCAAACAGCACCAGCCAAAATGGAGAAGTGGAGATCATCAAGGCTGCAATTCCAGAAGGGACCGTTTGTTCCGCCCATGCGACAAGTCCATTGCCACCGAGCAATAACGCGGCTCCGACAATCGCCGTGGATTTCCAGTTGTTCAAGGTTGGTGCTTCGTCACCTGCCATGCGCCGCCAAATATAGAGGATTGCGCCCGAAATCAAAAAGCGCAGCGCTGCATGCAGAAACGGAGGAATGGTTTCTACCGAAAACCGAATCGCCAGATATGTGGAACCCCAAACGATATACAATGCCAATAAGGCAATCCAAATCTTTGTTTTCATTTATATCCTTTTTTGTTCCTAATCCGTTGGTTGAGTAGCCTCGTGTTATTCGGGGCGTACACTTGCACCGCACGCAAGTGCAGGTGTCGAAACCAACAATTTCATGCATAGTTGCCATTGCTGGTTTCGATACGTTCCTCGCTGTCGCTCGCAACTACTCAACCAGCGGATTTGTATTCGCAAACTCTCTCGCCAGCAACGCTTTCTTTCTCGGCGCGCCATAGCGGTAATTACCAAACTCGCCAACCTTGCGTATCACACGGTGACAGGGAATCAATACTGCAATGGGATTATGTCCAACCGCTGTGCCAACGGCTCGCGAGGCATTCGGCTGCCCGATGCGTTGTGCGAGTCCTTCGTACGTGGTCACATTGCCAGCAGGAATTTGTAACAGAGCCTCCCATACTTTGATCTGGAAGTTCGTGCCGCGCAGATGCAGTGCCAGAGGCTTAATGCGGGTGCTATAGCGTAGGTGAAAGATTGGTTCTACCAATTGCGCTGTTGATCTGTAATCTTCGATCATCGTCGCTTCTTTCCACTCTGCCACAAGATTGTCGATCGCGTCGCCTTCGCTGGTTTGCACAAATCCGAGGTGACAAATCCCATGTTCTGTCAATCCGATCAAGCACTTGCCGAAAGGTGTCAGATGAATCCCATATCGAATGGTCACACCTTCACCGCGGGATTTGTACTCGCCTGGGGTCACCGCTTCGGTTGTCACAAATAGATCATGCAGACGTCCAAGGCTGGAGAGTCCCACTTGATGAGTAGTCTCCAAAAGGTTCTCGGACCGGCTCAGCAAATCCTTGGCACCTTCCTTGGTGAGGAATTGCAGAAAACGTTTTGGGCTGACTCCTGCCCAGCGGGTGAAAACTCGCTGAAAATGGTATTCGCTCAACCCGATGTTCGCTGCAACTTCTTCCAGGCTTGGCTGCTCTTTATAGTGATTTTCAAGGAACAGGATCGCCTGCTCGATGCGCAAGTAATCTTCAGAGCTTTGTTTGAAATTAATTTGAGTGTCCATAGGTCTCTCCTTATTGACTATATTCTATGAACATCTCTTTCGTCTGCCGACCCGATTCTTGCTCTATTTTAGAGCATTTCGGTGGTTGAGTAAGGCGAGTGATTTCCAAGCCTACTTCTTATTGCTGGTTTCGACTACTTGCGTTCCAACCAGCTTGATTATAAAAACAAAAAAGCATGCCCAGGACATGCCTTAAACAATAGCCAAGCTATTAAATAATTCGGTTGTTAATGGCGGCGATTCTACACGTCGCACAACTCTTCGTCAAGTAAAAAAATGGTGATTGTATTTTGGGGCGATGATGACACTTCGTCATTTCGATTTCCGATATCGTGCCAGTAATATCGATATCGCTTGTTCCGTCCAGAACTGTGGAGATACGTAACCGCTGGACATGCCTCCATGACTATATCGTTCAACAAATATTGGATCAAGACTCGCGAGTGATATCCTCATCAGTTGTTGGTAGATCTGTCCAAGCGAAGCAGTGAACTCTTTCCGATTCGCATCTAGACGGAACAGGTGATTGAAAATCCGCTCGATATTGGATAAGATAGGTCAACTTTCTTCTTGGAGGCATCATGCAGACCAGACATTCCATCAAAGACTATATTGAAGTTGTACATGGTGGCATTGCGAAACATTTTGAATCAGGCGGACAAAAGAAAAAAGTGATCGTTGTCGGCGCGGGCTTAGCGGGACTCGCCGCAGCCTACGAATTGCACAGGGCGGGACATGATCCGTTGCTCCTTGAAGCGCAGCACCGTGTTGGCGGCAGAATCTATACGATGCGTGAGCCCTTCTCACGCGGTCTGTATGCGGAAGCGGGAGCGATGCGCATCCCGCGTGCGCACGAATTGACCATGGCATACATCAAAAAGTTTGGACTGCAAACGTCCGATTTTCCAATGGGAAATCCGCAGGCATATGTTTGTGTTGGAGGAATCAAGCGTCGCCTGGCAGACGTTTTGAACGACCCCGATTGCATGGGTTTTGAAGTTTCCGATATTGAAAAAGGAAAAATCTCGGGTAGATATTGGGAAGAGACAATTCGCCCGTTAGTTGAAAAGATCGAGAAGGAAGGCGAAGCAGGTTGGGAACAGATCAATGCCGAATACGACCAATACTCCGTGCGTGAGTTTCTCGAGTTCAAAGGTTGGTCGGAAGGTATGATCGAGATGTTTGGCTTGCTCAACAACCAGGAAGCGATGATGAATTCATCCTTCCTCGAATTGTTCCGCGAAGATGGCGGTAATTACTATACCAATATGTGTCAGGTTGTCGGCGGGTTGGATCATCTTCCCTACGCGTTTCTGCCTGAACTGGGATCGCGCATTCGTTTCGGTGCAAGGATGATTGCCATCGATCAGACTCTGGATGAAGTGATCGTCCATTACCAGACGCGTTCCGGTCGCTTTGAGGCGCGCAGTGACTACGCAATTATCACGGTTCCATTTCCTGTTTTGCGACACGTGGAAGTGTTGAAACCATTTTCACGTGCCAAGCAGCGCGCCATTCGTCAATTACATTATGACGCTTCAGCAAAAATTTTCTTCCAGACGCGGCGCCGCTTTTGGGAGGAAGATGAAGGAATCTTTGGTGGCGGGACTGTAACAGATCTCGCCATCCGCAATTTGTATTACACCGATTATGGCAAAGAAACAGGACGCGGCATTTTGCTTGTTAGTTATACCTGGTCAGAGGATGCACAACGCTGGGGATCATTGCTTCCCCATGAGCGCATCGAACAGGCGCTGGAAAATGTGGCAATGATTCATCCCCAGATCCGGGATGAATTTGAAACGGGCGCCTCACACATGTGGCATGATGATCCATTCGCGGGTGGCGCGTTCGCCTTATTTGATCCGGAGCAGCAAACACTTTTGCATGAAGATATCATCAAGCCAGAAGGGCGAATCCATTTTGCAGGGGAACACGCCTCGCTGTATCATGCCTGGATTCAAGGCGCGTTCGAATCAGGTTTGCGCGCAGCGATCGCAATTCATCAATCCCCTTAAACACAAAAATCCTAAGGGTTTCAAAAACCCTTAGGATTTACATAATCGATGCCCCCGCCCGTGCCGTGTGTTGCTGAGTTTTGAACCTGCTTTCGCAGGTGGGTCCCTACCCAGAAACGCCGCCTTGGCTCAGGCCTATCGCGTTATTTCTTATTGGAGTTAGAGACCCTGAAAATAGGTGTTGGCTCAAAACGGAAAGTGCAACATCACGAACATAGCAGGGACAGTGAGTCTTATACCATAAAGGACGGTGCAATGGTAGTGAAAAATTAATCCTTTATGTTAAGTGTAGGTGAAACGTTGGGTATCAGTTCTTGTTTGCTTTTACCGGAATTTTATGCTACGCTTATCGTATCAAACTCGAAGGAGAAGATTATGGCAACGGTTCCAGGGATTGATGTCTCGTATTGGAATGCAGGGATTGATTGGCCCAAAGTGCGCGCCACGGGACAACATTATATCTTTGCAAAAGCAACGGAGGGGGATTCATATGCGGATCCCACCTTCGACGATAACTGGCGCGGCGCGAAAACAGTAGGGCTTCTGCGAGGCGCGTATCACTTCTTCCATTGTAATATTGATCCAAAAAAGCAGGCGAACAAATTCATGGATTACGTGAAATCCATGAACGACAACGGAGAACTTCCGCCTGTTTTGGATCTTGAAACCAATGATGGGCAGCCCAGGGAAAAGATCATTCCACGCGTGAAAACCTGGCTCGACCTGGTGGAGGCTGCATTCAACCGAAAACCGATGATCTACTCGAGAGCAATCTTCCTACAGGATTTCCTTTCGGAAGTAGGCGGTGGACCTCCCTCCTGGGCGAAGGATTATCCGTTGTGGCTGGCTCAATACCCCAATGTTTATGTGGAAGGATCACAACCTACATTACCACGTGGTTGGTACAACTGGACGTTCTGGCAATACAGCCAAACCGGACGAGTTAATGGAATCAATGCCAAAGTCGATTTAGATGTGTTCAATGGTTCCCTGGAAGAGTTGTATAAATTTGCCGGTGTTGATCTTGGCACAGGGAAACCACAAAAACATACCGTGGTTGCAGGCGATTCGTTTGAATCCATTGCCAATAAGTATGGACTAACCCTCCGTGAGCTTATCAATGCCAACCCACAACTTTTAAAGACGGGCGATCAGCTAACGATCCCTTTGGGAAACGGAAATGGCTCCGGGTCAGATGGAGGCGGTTCTTCATCCGCAAGGACATATACCGTCAAAGCTGGCGATACGCTTTATGCAATCGCCGTGAAATTTGGGACAACCGTTGCCGCAATTGCTTCGGCAAACAATATCGCGAATCCCAATCAGATCAATGTCGGACAGGTATTGATCATCCCGTAAGCTTAAAACATGGGATTGCCCAGCGCCATTTTGGCGTTGGGCTTTTTTGTTGAGATTGCCTATTGTAATATGACCAAAATTGTGCTAATTTATAGTCCTAAGCCAAATTTCCAAAGGAGATAAAATGGCAAAATATATTAGAGGGATTGACGTCGCTTCTTGGGAACCAAATATTAATTGGGAAAAAGTATGCGCCCAGGGTATTGGTTTCGCGTTTATCAAGGCTTCGCAAGCAGACTTTACCGATCCGAAATTTGATTCTCATTGGGCAGGTTCAAAACAGGCGGGCGTTTTGCGCGGTGCCTATCATTTCCTTGATCCGAGGGTCGATTCCCGTGTTCAGGCGGAGACCTTTTTGAGCAAGGTGAAATTGGAAGCCGGAGATTTGCCGCCCGTGCTCGATTTGGAGGAACTGAAAGCAACGGTGCCGGCAGCAGATCCAGGAAAAGGCGCGAAAGGCAACAAGAATCAAAAGGATAATAAGGGATCAAAGGGTGTCAAGGCAAACCCAGCGGGCGGCACAACCGGTGTACCGAATTCTCAATTCATTGCGTGCGCGCAGGATTGGCTGGCGCGGGTGGAGACAGCAACCGGTCGCAAACCGATCCTCTATTCTGGTCCGGCGTTCCTACAGTCGCGCATGAGCGGCGCAAACGGCAAACCCCCGACCTGGTCGATGAAGTATACGCTTTGGCTTGCGAATTATCTTAATCATCAAATCAATGAGGATGTGGATCTACCGTGGCAGCCCAACGGCTGGTCGCCATGGAGCTTTTGGCAATACTCTGACCGCGGCAATGTAGATGGTGTTATGGCGAATGATGGTTCTTTGACCGGTGTGGACCTGAACTTCTTCCGCGGAACGCTCGCCGAACTCTATGCTTTGGCAGGAGCAAAAGTACCCGATGGCGTTGTACAGGGACTTCCAAAGGTGGATATGCCCCAAAAAGTGGATGAGCACAAGGTTGTCGATGTTGTTGAACCGATGCCGCAGCAACCGCCCATTATTCCACAGCCAACCACGCTGAAATACCTGATCAAATCTGGCGACACACTGTTCGCGATTGCTCTCCGATTTCACACGACGGTTGATGCAATCATGACGGCTAACCCGCAAATCACCAATGCCAACTTGATCAGGGAGGGAGAGACGCTAAACATCCCATAGGCATCAATCGTCAATAAAAAAATGTCCCCGCCACGGCTCTCGCGACGGGGACATTTGATTCTGTTATCATTACGGATACACTCGCTTGATCGTTCGCGGGAAGGGGATCGCCTCGCGAATATGCTCGATGCCGCATATCCATGCCGTGACCCGTTCCACGCCCATGCCAAATCCAGAGTGCGGGACGGAACCATACTTACGCAGTTCCAAATACCATTTGAACGCTTCTTCGGGCAATCCCTCTTTTTGAATACGCGCCAGCAGCATATCATGATCTGACATGCGCTCCGAGCCGCCGCAGATTTCGCCATAGCCTTCCGGCGCGAGCAAATCTACTGATTTGCAGACTTCAGGACGACCGGGCCATGGTTCCATATAAAAGGCTTTGACCGCGCTCGGATAACCGTAAACAAAGACAGGCTTATCGTATAGCTTGGTAATTTCCGTTTCGTGTGGCGCGCCGAAATCCATGCCCCATTCGAATTTGAGCAGTTCCTTCTTTTCAGGATCTGTTTCTTTTTCATATAGATCAAGTAAATATGTTGCCGCGTCGTCATAGGACATGCGCGGGAACGGTTCCTTGATATTTTCAAGTTTGGAAACATCGCGCCCCAGGAACTTCAATTCCGCGGCGCAATCTCGAAGAACAGTTTGAACAATGTGCGTAATCAAACCCTCTTCCACTTCCATCAAACCATCCAAATCGCAGAAAGCGATCTCAGGTTCGAGCATCCAGAATTCGGTCAGGTGACGGCGCGTTTTCGATTTCTCGGCGCGGAAGGTGGGACCGAAGCAGTAGACTTTTCCGAACGAGAAAATATTGGCTTCGTTATAGAGCTGTCCCGTTTGGGCGAGATAAGCCTTGCCTTCATCGAAGTATTCTGTCTCGAAGAGAGTTGTCGTCCCTTCAGCAGCGGCGGGGGTCAGGATGGGCGTATCTAGGTTGAAGAAGCCGTGAGTGTCCAGATATTCGCGCACCGCAGATATGACCTTCACGCGCACTTTTAGGATCGCCCACTGACTCTGCATACGGATCCACAGATGACGGTGATCGAGCGCAAAATCGGGACCATGATCCTTGAGCGACATCGGATAGTCCAATTCTGCTTCCTGCACCACTTCGATCTGCTTCACGCCGAGTTCGTATCCGCCGGGGATGCCAGGAGCGCGCTTATCTTCGCGCACAGGCCCTGTAATGATGACCGCTGACTCTTGCGGCAGGCGTATCACTTTGTCGAAGACTTCTGGTTCCAAATCGCCTTTGAAAGCGACGCATTGTACAAAGCCTGAACCATCACGGACAAGTAAAAAACACAATTTACCTTTATCTGTGCGGTTGTAGACCCAGCCCTTTACGGTTACTTCCTGTCCAACATATTTTGAGATTTGTGAAACGCTGATGTTTTCAGCCATGAGAAAATCCTTTTGTTTACCGCTTGTCTCACGCATGTTCTTCATGCGTAACTAAACTTTTCGACTGCTTTTGCAGGTTGAAATTCAAATCTTAAGTTTAGATAATTATGCGGCACTCTGTAATGATTGAATCAATTATAGCAGAAGGTATTTTTGTTTTAAGAAACGGCAGGTGGCAATGCGTTATACTCGTAGAATAATTTACCGCTCAAAATAAAGAGGAACCCGCATGTCAACCCGTTACAAAATACGACAAATGATGTTCTCCATTGGAGACGATTTCTGGATTGAGAACCAGGATGGTCAGAGAGTTTTCAAAGTGGATGGCAAGGCGCTGCGCCTACGCAAGACTCTTTTCTTTGAGGATATAGATGGCAACAAGCTTGCTAAAATCCAGGAGCGTTTGCTGTCGATCAAGGACACGATGGTGGTCGAAGACCCAGATGGAAATCAGTTGGCTGTCATCAAAAAGGGACTCATCGCCCCATTAGGCGACCACTGGACTGTCAACGTTCGAGGCGGACCGGACCTGGATGTGCAGGGCAACATCCTGGACCATGAATATTCGATCAACGAAAGACGCAAGAAGATTGCGGAAGTTTCCAAGAAGTGGCTCAGTCTTACGGATACTTATGGTGTGGAGATTGATGAGGGGCAAAACGACATTCTCATTCTGGCGTTGGCAATAGCCATTGACATGATGTCGCATGGCGATCATGAAAAGAAACGGAAATAAATAGCAAAAGAGCCTCGCAAAGAGACTCTTTTATTTTAGAGGGTTGCTTGCAATGCGAGCTTTGGTATTCCACTAAAGAATGGCAACCAATTCACCGCTTATTCATGGATTTTGTATTCATCAGGTAAAGGGTGAACAGTTTCATTTTGACGTCTTAAGGTAATCTCGAACAAAACAAAGGGCGATTTCATCGCGACATTGCTCAAAGCACCGGAGTTTGTGTTCGCCCTATTCCTGACCAATACATTATTCATGGATTTATTCTAGATATCTCTGGAGGGAATGTCAAAAGCTCAAATGCGTAATTAAAAATGTCAATATAGTTGTTTTTATATGAATTGACGTAGAATGTGTCGAAGAGCCATAATCGATTTTTCGGGTACTCTACAGTACCCTCGATAGGTGGACCTGCTTTATAAGCGATAATTCCACTACAGTCACAGACTTTAGAAGACCAGGATAACCTTTCGCTACCATCGGGCATTGGCTGAACGCTAATAACCCTAACATCCTCGGTGCCTTTGGTATGCAATTTATTTAGAATAAGCAGGGCTTTTTCCTGTGCAAGAGCTTGATGCCACTCTGTGATCGCATCATTATGATAGGCCATAAAGCACATGAATGCCTTGTTATCTGGTGAAACCAGAGTGGAAACTCCAAATCCCCCACCGACTTCTTCCCAGTCTTCATTGAAAAACTCAGTATTGCCGGTAGGAAACCAGTCAACTGGAGAAACAGTTACTAATTGTCCCTCTCCGTCGGATACTGCCCAAAACCCCTCTGCTGGTTCGATACCTGGATCTTCGGTAGCTGTGGTGTTTTCTTCTGTTGGTTCTCCAGTTACTGCTGGTTCTTCTAGAGTTGAAACAACAGGAGGAGTTTCTAGAGGGATAAGCTCTTCCGTGGAAGTTAATTCGGGCGTGAGCGTAGCCAGGTCCTCTGTGGAGGTTGGTTCCTTAGTAAAAGCAGGCTCATCCGTTGATAAAGTTTCTATAAGCGTTTCCTCAATAGAAGTAGGCGCTTCGGTAGCCGCAGGTGCCTCTGTCGCAAGGGACAGCGCTGTCCGGCCAGGTGAGCTGCCACCGCAGGAAGCTAGAATTACGTTAAGCAACCAAAAAAGAGCAGAAATGCGGATCAATTTTCTATGCATTCGATGTTCCCCTTCCTCAAAGCTTCAAAGGAGTTCATGGTTGTGGAATTTGTTGCATGTATTTTACATCTCTCCCTTCAAAACCCACTTAACAATCGCACAACAACTTTACCTTTTTCGTTCCGCCAGTCCTTTGAACAGTAATTCCCTCGCCACGGTCGGGTTTGCTTTGCCTTTTGTAGCGCGCGCAACTTGTCCCATGAGCCATTGCAAAATGGACTCTTTCCCAGCGAGATATTGTTCCACTTCTTTCGGGTTGTCGTTGAGAATCTTTGTAATGGCTTCCTGAATGAAACCTTCATCGGAAACCTAGGCAAGATTCTTAACTTTGACAATCTCTTCCGGCTTGCTTATTAATTGTCTTGCTGAATTCGCTCTTCCAACTCGGCTGATACGGCAGCGAAAACTGATTCTGCAAGATGAAGTGTTTCCCGCGCTTCACCGTCTGTCACATCAGGAGTATGACCAGGATAGCGCGACTCCACTGCCCAGACAGATAAATCGTAAAGTTGAGGAAATCCTTCTTTTACTTTCCAACCTGTTGGAATCAATTCTCGTATTAGATCCAGGTCATGTGTTTTTGGAAAGTTCATTCCAAGATAAACCAAAATAGCTTTTAATGCTTTTTCGCCCGCTTGTTGTGACATAAAACAGATTTGGCGTGGAAAGAAATCACCTTTTTCGAGCAGGGCATAGGCTGCATCCAAATCTGATTTGGCATAAGACATCCACCGCCTGGCTTCATCTGTTTTCATAGATTACTTTGCCCTCTGTCAGTGCAGGAAGAAGAATGTCCCCGACGGTTTTGCCGTAATTTTCAATATCTTCAGGTGTGGTTACGATAATGTCCTTGCCAATCGGCAGATTGCTCAATGAGTTGCCGATTTGAATTGCCGCTTTTCGTTTATGATCGGTTTTTGCCAAAACAACCAACAAATCAAGGTCGCTATCTTCGCGTGCTGAGCCGCGTGCCCATGAACCGAAGAGAATGATCTTTACCGGATGGAATTTTTGAACAATCCGATCCACAACCTCGGAGAGATAGGGGGGCTGTTTGGTGAGCAAAGCGGTCATAGTGCTTTGATTTTACATCAAAAGTGGATCAGTTTCTCCGCTTTTCCAATGCCTTGACCAACAGTTCTCTAGCTACCCCTGGGTCCGCCTTGCCTTTGGTTGCGCGGGCGACCTGTCCCATTAGCCATTGTAAGAGCGTCTCTTTGCCAGCGAGATATTGTTGAACTTCCTTTGGATTTTCATTCAAGATTTTAGTAATAGCTTCCCGAATGAAACCTTCATCCGAGACTTGAGCAAGATTTTTCGCTTTGACAATTTCTTCCGGCTTGCCGCCATTTTTGAACATTTCGCCAAGCACAACTTTTCCAGAGTTTCCATTGATGGATTTGTCTGTTACTAGATCAATTAACTTCGCAAAATCTTCAGCGGGGATTGGAATATTTGCCACGTCAATGTCGAGATCATTCAGATAACGCATGAACTCACCTGCGATCCACGAACTGACGGTCTTGGCAGGACTCTTTGACTTTGAAACCACGGCTTCGAAATAATCAGCCAGCGCTTTTTCAGACGTCAGCAAACGCGCTTCCTTTGGAGTCAATTCATATTGTTCAATGAAGCGATTCGTCTTTGCTTCGGGTAATTCTGGCAGCAACGTACGAATCGAATCGATCCAGCTTTGATCTAAAACAAGTGGCGGCAAATCGGGTTCGGGGAAATAGCGATAATCATGGGCACTTTCCTTGCCACGTTGCGAATATGTCTTGCCCGTCGCTTCATTGAATCCAAGTGTTTCCTGATCAACTGTTCCGCCATTTGCATAAATCTCGGACTGGCGCTTGATCTCGTATTCCGTCCCCAAAGTGAGGGCGCGGAACGAGTTGAGATTTTTGATCTCGGTACGCGTGTTAAGGTGGTCGCTGCCCGCCTCACGCACTGACACATTTGCCTCAAAACGGATGACGCCTTTTTCCATGTCGCCCGAATTGACTTCGAGATAGCGCAGAATGGCGTGCAGCTTTGTGGCATATGCTTTAACCTCTTCCGCAGAGTGCATGTCGGGCTCGCTGACAATTTCTAGTAACGGGACACCGCTGCGATTGTAATCAATGAACGAGCGGCTGTCGGCGTGGGATAGCTTGCCCGTGTCCTCTTCCAAATGGACGCGGCGAATCCGCACATCCTTGATGCCTGCTTCCGTTTCGATTTGAATGATTCCATCGGTGGCAAGCGGCTGGTCATATTGCGAGATTTGATAGCCCTTGGGCAGGTCGGGATAGAAGTAATTTTTGCGGGCGAAAATACTTTCCGTATGAATCTCACAACCAAGTGCGAGTCCAACGCGGATCGCTAACTCAACTGCTTTCTTGTTCAGTACCGGCAGTGCACCGGGCTGACCCGTGCAAACAGGACAAATATAACGATTCGGCTTTGCGGTGATCGAATCGACGACTTCACATCCACAAAACATTTTGGACTTTGTGAGCAGTTCAGCGTGGACTTCGAGTCCGATGACGGGTTCGTATTTCATTCAACAATTCTCCTCGCTGAGCGGAATGCTGAGTGCAAGTCGATGCATGTAGTCGAAGCGCGCGTTTTCAAGTTACTCGCCCTTCGACTTCGCCTACGGCTCCGCTCTGGGCGGAATTAACTATTCCAGCACGGCGGATGTTTGGTGTGCCAATCGGTCTGGCTTTGATACATGTGACCGATGCGCAACAAAGTTTCTTCTGATAAATGTGGACCCATGATCTGCATTCCGATAGGAAGTCCGTTTGAGATGCCGCACGGGACCGAAAGCGCCGGAATTCCGGCCAGGTTCACTGCCACCACGTGCACATCCGATAAATACATATCAAGTGGATTAGTGATTTTCTCGCCAATCCGGAACGCGGTAGTCGGCGCGACAGGAGTAATCAACGCGTCGCAGATTTCGAAGGCTTTTTGAAAATCCTGTCGGATCAGTGTGCGCACCTTCTGCGCTTTTAAATAGTAGGCATCATAATAGCCAGCGGATAGGGCAAACGTGCCGAGCATAATGCGGCGCTTGGTTTCCGCGCCAAATCCACTTTCGCGCGTCTTCAAATAGACACCCATCAAGCTATCGACATTGCGTTCTGATAACCCGAATCGAACGCCATCATATTTTGCAAGATTGGAACTGGCTTCTGCAAACAATATCAAATAATAGACAGGGATGGCATATTGCGTATGCGGTAAGGAGACTTCAACAACATCCGCGCCGAGAGATTCAATTTGCTTGATTGCTGTGCGCAGTGCGGCATCTACTTCTGCATCCAGTCCCTCGACAAAGTATTCTTTTGGAATGCCAATACGAAGACCGCGCAGGTTTTCCGATTTCTTCAAGGATTCAGAATATTTTTGAACAGGTTCTAGGCGTGAGGTGCTATCTTTGGAGTCATGTCCGGCGATCGCTTCGAGGACCAATGCGATATCATACACACTTCTTGCCATGGGACCAATTGTGTCAAACGATGATACAAGTGGGATCAAGCCGTAGCGCGAGACACGTCCATAGGTTGTTTTGAGGCCAGTAATTCCGCAGAAAGAAGCGGGCATACGCACTGATCCACCTGTATCTTCGCCGAGGGAGAAGGGAGCCAGTCCCGCCGCGACCGCCGCGGCGGATCCACCGCTCGAGCCGCCAGGGACGTAATTAAGATTCCATGGGTTGCGCGTGGTGAAGAAGCCTGAGTTCTCGGTGGAGGAACCCATGCCAAATTCATCCATGTTGTTTTTCCCAAGAAGAACCGAATTTGTTGACTTCAACTTTTGGATGGCGGTTGAGTCATAAAATGGTTTGTAGTTCTCAAGGATTTTGGACGAGCAGGTTGTGTTGACGCCGCGCGTCGAAATGGAATCCTTTGCAGAATAAGGAATGCCAGTCAGCGGAGTCAAACCCTCTCCCGTTCTGATGCGTTGGTCTGCATCCCGGGCTTGCTCGAGAGCAACTCCTTCGGAAACGGTCACATACGATTTGATTTGAGGGTCAAGCCTTTGAATACGTTCGAGATGGGCGCGTGTGAGTTCCTCTGAAGAAATCTTGCGACTCAACAGAAGTTCATGCGCTTCCTGGATGCTTAGCTCGTGTAAGTCCATCGTTATTGTTCGATGTGGACACGCGGGATGACCACGTATTCATCCTTCGATTGCGGCGCGTTGGAAATAAATTCATCTGTCGGAGTCGATGGTTCGATCTCATCTTCCCTCGGAATGTTCTTGTTTGCAGAAGATAAATATGCGGGCGGGACATTTTCCGTATCCACTTCATTTAAGACGCTAACGTAATCAAGTATGTCCTTGAACTGGGAAACGAAGATTTCTGTCTCTTCGTTGGATAAACCCAACCGCGCAAGAGAGGCAATCTCTTTGACTAGTTTTTCATCGACTTGGATTTCTGTGCCCATAAAAGTTTCCTTACGGTATCAAGCGATTTGGACCACGGTGGAGGAAAACAACCTCACGGATACTCTTTTGATTTAACATCGCAGCCAACAATCTTGCAAGACCAAAACCGAAACCGCCATGCGGCGGGCATCCATACTTGAAGAAGTCCAGATAGAATTGAATGGATTCAAGGCTGACGCCCTTTTCCGTTGCCTGCTCGACCAAAATATCATAACGATGTTCGCGTTGTGCTCCTGTTGTGATTTCCATCCACTTCCACAACAAGTCAAAACTTTTCGTTAGCTGTGGTTTGTCATCCTTCCTCATATGATAGAAAGGACGGACTTCTACAGGATAATCGGTAATAAAAATGAATTCGTGCCCAAACTTTTCCTTGGCATATTCACACAAAAGCCGTTCCCCTTGCGGATCGATATCTCCCTTTTTGGTATCGGCAGAGGCTAGGTATCCTTTGTCTCGCAGAATCTTTTGCGCCTCCTCCATGGTCACTTTTGGGAAAGGCAGGCTGGGTACAACCACTTCAACGCCAAACTTCTCAGCGATTTCCTTGCCGTGTTTTTCATTCACAACCTTGAGCACATAACAGAGCCATGCCTCTTCAAATTCCATAATGTCATGATGAGATTCGATCCATGACATTTCCATATCCACGCTCGTAAACTCTGTGGAATGTCTGGGAGTAAAGGATGGATCTGCTCGAAAGGCCGGGCCGATTTCAAAGACTCGATCAAGTCCAGCTGCCATCGCCATCTGCTTATAAAACTGTGGAGACTGTGCCAGAGAAGCTGTTTGCCCAAAATACTCCAACGTGAAAAGTTCGGCGCCACCTTCACTCGGGCTGCCCATGATCTTGGGTGTATGAATCTCCACAAAACTATTTAATATCCAGAACTCACGCATCGCCATTTCAACCGTGGTCTGGATGCGAAATATCAACTGGTTTTCGGGCTGACGCAAATCCAGAAAACGCCAGTCCAACCGTTTATCAACGTCAGTTTCCGTTTTGCCAAAAAGATCAATCGGCAATGTTGCATCTGCCATGGAGTCAATAGAAAGCGTCTGTAATTGCACTTCCAACTGACCCAGTTTTACATTTGGATTTCTCACTACAATCCCTGTCACCTGGATTGCTGATTCGCGTGTCAACCCCGCGATCAATTCATTGATGTCGCTGTTTGCTTCAGAACGTTCTGCAACGACTTGAATAATCCCTGTGTGATCGCGCAGAATGATAAATTGCACTGCTTTCTGGTTTCTGACGGTCTGAACAAACCCTCGCAGGGTAATAAGCTCACCAACTTTCCCTTTTGCGTCGCGAATGAGTGTTCGTTCCATGATTGTTATTTCATAATTATTTCGTTGGTCGAGTAGCCCCGTGATTGTTGGGGCTACTCGACCAACGCGGCATTTTTGCTATTCTTTGATTTGAATATGTAGTTCTTTCAATTGTTTCGGCTCCACTTCAGATGGCGCGTCTGCCATCACGTCGCGTCCCGTTTGATTCTTGGGGAACGCGATCACCTCACGAATGTTGGGTTCGTCCGCGAGCAGCATCACCAAACGGTCAATGCCGGGAGCCATGCCGCCGTGCGGTGGCGCGCCATACTCGAACGCTTCGAGCATATGACCGAACTTTGCTTGAATATCCTCATCGCTCAAGCCGAGCATCTGGAACATCTTCATCTGAATGTCGCGGCGATGGATACGGATCGAACCCGACGCCATCTCGTAGCCGTTGCACACCATATCATATGCATCCGACATCACCTCCCCAGGATTCGTATCAAACTTTGGAAGGTCTTCCATCTTTGGCATCGTGAACGGATGATGTTCCGACTCCCATGCCTGATTTTCTTCATTCCACGCAAAGAACGGGAAGTCCACGACCCACGCGAACGCCAGCAAGTCTTTGTCAGCGAGATTTAACTTATCACGGAAGATCATCCGTAATCCACCGAGAACTTTGTTGACGACCGCGCGTTGGTCCGCGGCGAATAGGATCAGATCGCCTTCCTTCGCACCGACTTTGGATTTGACCACTTCCGCTTCTTCCGGCTTGATAAATTTAGCGGCGGTCCCTTTCAAGCCTTCGCTTGTTACCGCTAAAGTGGCAAGTCCCTTCGCCCCAAACGCCTTCGCCGACTCGGTCAACGCCTCAACTTCCTTGCGAGAGTAATCTGCACATCCCGAGGCGAGGATACATTTAATTACACCGCCCGCTTCGATCGCAGATTGGAAGACTTTAAATTCACTCTTTACAAAAACGTCGCTGACGTCGATCAATTCCATCCCAAAGCGCAGATCGGGTTTATCTGATCCATATTTTTCCACGACTTCACGGTACGAGAACGTGGGCCACGGCGAAGAGAGTAACTTCTTATGCGGCGTCACAGCAGGAAGCATTTCCGTATAAAGCTGTTCGACCAGTGTCAGCACATCATCGCGTTGCACGAAGGACATTTCGAGATCAAGCTGCGTGAATTCAGGCTGACGGTCGCCGCGCAGATCTTCGTCACGAAAACAACGAGCGATCTGGAAGTAACGGTCCATGCCCGCGACCATCAATAATTGTTTGAGCTGTTGTGGTGATTGTGGCAGCGCATAGAATTGTCCAGGATAAATACGTGAGGGGACGAGATAGTCGCGTGCGCCTTCGGGCGTGGCTTTGAAGAGAATTGGCGTTTCAATCTCGATGAAGTTTTGTTTATCGAGAAAGTCGCGCATAAATTTGACAACTTTGTGGCGCAAGACCAGGTTGCGAGCCATACGTTCGCGGCGCAGATCAAGATAACGATATTTGAGGCGCGTATTCTCATCGGGAAGATCGTTCTCGCCGCTGACCATGAAGGGCAAAGTCTTGGCCGGGTTCAACACCTCAATGGATTCGGCGATAAGTTCCACCTCGCCGGTTGCCATCTTCGGATTTGCCATACCCTCCGGTCGCTTTTGAACAGTGCCTGTAATCTGAAGCACCCATTCCATGCGGACGTTTGCCACGGCATCAAGAGTCGCTTTCGAGAGATTGGGATTAACAGTTACCTGAACAATGCCATATCGATCGCGCAGATCGAGGAAGATCACACCGCCGTGGTCGCGTCGGCGATGAACCCAGCCCGCGATGGTCACATTTTGATTGGCGTGGCTGGCTCGAAGTTCACCACAGCTATGAGTTTTGTACATTGTGCGCCTCCAAATTCTTTTTCACCACGAAGGACACAAAGAGACACAAAGAAAATCTGAATGAAGTGCTCAGGTTGAGGCGCTCGCCCGCCTTAGTGATCTTCGTGTCCTTCGTTGTTAAATTTAGACAAAATAAATCGCCCTTCGCTATTGCGTTGGGCGATTGGTTTCCTTTTAGAAGTTACTTTTTAACCAGCAAAGCTTCGCCCAACGATAGGGAGATTATCGTCATTGTCATTATTATTATTGGCGAAGTAGAACTGGTATCGCATAGTGACGGCATTATAGCACAAATCCATGTAGTAACTATCAATTTTGAAAACCAAATTGAAGACCTAAGCTTGAAATGCCCTATGAAAAGCTATATCCTTTAGCTATCGTTCAAATTTGTAATAAGACAGGAGTTTTCTTATGAAATTGCGCAACTTGTTCATGGTCAGTGCCGTCGTCGCGCTCATTTTTGCAGCCGGGTTGCTACTGGCTCCCAAGACAATGCTCAATCTTTTTGGTTTGAGCGTTGGCACTACAGTGAGAAATAACGCCATAGTAAACCTTGTGGCACAGCTACTCGGTGCAGCTCTGGTAGCTCCCGGCTTGCTCAGTTGGTTTGCTGGCGGTATGCAGGATACAGGTGCACGTAGGTCAGTAGCCGTATCGCTGTTAGTATTCGATATTATTGGTTTTGGCGTTTCCTTCTTTGTTGGGATGCTTCCCAAGGTCATGTCAGTGCCGGGCTGGGCAATCGTGGTGCTGTTCTTATTCTTTACGCTTGGTTTTGCCTACTTCCTTTTTATGAGACCATCCGAAATATAGAAATAGCCTCTACACCCAAAACGCTCGCTCTGGCGGGCGTTTTGTTTTTAATAAGCCTTGCAAGTGTCCCGCGCAACTCACGTAGAATGTCAGTGTTGAAGATTCATTGCATAAACATGCTGAATTTTCCAAAAGGTAACCTTTACTCATCTTTGGCGTCTTGGATTTGGCAGTCGGAGGGTGTCCGTCTGTACAAATTCAATGAAGATTAGCCATACGATGTTACATAACGTATTACCGACAAGCATAGTACAGATAAAGTACTGCAACGGCACAACATTAATTTTTGATCGCATGGACTAGGAGTGAAGGCTGGATTATGGCTTTGGGCAAGGCAGATAACGCTGGAAACCATGGAATTCCCCATCTACGGATCCTGGTGGTGGATGATGACGAGCTGAACAGGCGCATGATGCACATCCTGCTCACCCGTGAGGGTCATCACGTGGATTTAGCCGCCAATGGAATGGAAGCTTTAGATGCAGTGAAATATCATAAATTCGACATTGTCTTCATGGACTTGCAAATGCCGACCATGGACGGTGTCGAAGCGAGTCGCCGTATCCGTCAATGGGAAAATGGCGGGCTGCATACATTTATTGTTGCTCTGACAGCCAGTTATTTGCCCGAAGAAGGACACCAGCTGTTTGAGGCAGGCATTGATAACTATATTTCCAAGCCCTTTGAAGTCGATCATATTCAGCGGATGTTGAACCTTATATCTAAGACTGCACATGCTTTTCCGGCACTGCCTACTCCTGTCACTGTCAACGAAGAAGGTGTGAGCAGTGTTCTCGATATCCCCAAGGGAACCCAGCGTGTTGGCGGTGATTCGAATACCTATAAGGAATTGTTGAACGATTTTATCAAGGGCCTCCCCAAAAGAATGGCAACCCTGGATCAATATTTGAGGGAGCGCAATATGGAAGAGCTTTCACGTCAGGCGCACAACCTTAAAGGAGTTTCCTCGAATTTGGGGGCTATGGAGTTGGCTGAATCTGCTAGTAATCTTGATAAGCAGAGTAATGAGGGTTATACTCACCTGCATGAGGGCCTGTTTTTAGAATTAAAGAAGGCAGAGACAAATCTAGTAAGAACTGCAAACGATTTTCTGGAAAGGCATGGAAGAATTGTTGCGTAGGCATAGAATTATTAGCCCGGAGGATCTTGAATGAGGGTTTTACTTATAGATGATGAGCAGTTCTACTATAAACTAATCCGTAAAACGCTCACAGAAGCGGAATACAACCTTGAGTATGCAAAATCTGGTAGCGAAGGGCTTGCGAAAATCCCTTCGTTTGAACCGGATATGTTGATCGTTGACTTAAAGCTACCTGAGATGGATGGGTTCGAGATTCTGGAGCGGTTACGCCGTGATCCCAAATACAGTCACATGCCTGTGATTGTGATTACGGCAAAGGATGAACTGAGCGAAAAGCTGAAAGCTTTTGAACTTGGTGCAGATGACTACCTGGTTAAACCCTTTCAGCCCGAGGAACTCGTCGCTCGCATGGGGATCCTGGCACGGCGCGGCAAAGCGATGAAGATCGTCCGCGACATGGAAACGGTCAACAAATCCAATGCCACCGTTATTACGGTGCATAGTCTGCGTGGCGGGGTGGGCTGTTCCAGTATTGTCGTCAACTTAGGTCTCGCTTTTCACAAGCTTTGGGGGCAACAAACGCTTTTGATCGATGGCGTTCTGACTGCCGGGCAGGTAGCGCTTATGCTCGATGGAAAGCCCGGCGCAACATGGGAAAACCTGGTTGGCATTGACCCTGATAATTTCGATGATGCAGTTGTCGGCGAAATGATGGTCCCGCATAAAAGCGGTATCCGTTATATAGCCTCGCCGCGTTATCCAATTGCTGCTGACACTTTTACAAACGATACTCTCCACCAATTAATGGAGAAAATCAAAGCACATAATGAATTTGTGATCGTGGATATTTCTCATGATTTCTCCGATATGGCGATCCAAATGCTGAGCATGTCCAGTTTGATTTTGCTGGTTATGGCACCGGAGATGGCATCTCTGCGTACGACGTTGAGCGCATTGGAGATCTATGACCGGCTGGGTATCCCTCTGGAGAAGGTAAAGATCGTTCTGAATAATAATTCGTCCAGCCCTGCCATCAAGCAGGCGCAGTTGGAAAAAGTTCTAAAGCGCAGCATCGATTTCGTTCTACCTTTTGAAGCCGGTGAAGTAAACCGGGCGCTTAATTTCGGCCAGCCCTTCATCTTAAACAATCCTGATTTACAAATCTGTCTAAACCTCGAAAAGATGGCGTACCACATGAGCGATGATGCTCATAAAGCCATCCCGCCTGCTGTGCCGTCACAAACATGGAAAAGGGTGACAAGCCAGCTCGCGAATAAGTAGGAGATATGCGGGCAAAAAGACGCCAGTCATTTTTGGCAATCATCTTGATACTCGGTATCGGCATTCCGGGTTCTATTGGGATTTTTGTTGCTCAGGCGAAAGCCTTTACAGATCAGTCCGGATTTAGGAATTTGCTACAGGTAGCTGGTACATCCACATCGACCTCCACTCAACAGCCAGTTGCGTCTCTTTCCCTCACATCCACAGGGCTGCCGTTAAGCGGACTCTCAACTCCCTCAGGTCCCAGCAAACTGTACGCATACATTCAAGCCCCCAGTGGAACACTTTCGTCGCCTTATGTGATTTTGAAGGCATTTTCAACACTGCCGCGATCAGAATCGATTTCAATGAGGGGGTTCTTTAATTCCCAGGAATTTGTTTGTCCCAATGCTTCATGCGTGATGTATTTGGAATCCAGCTCAAGGTTCGACTTCCGCGCTTATTCTGATCAGGGTGGAGTTAGCGATGAGGTGATCGCGTCTGTGAGCGTAACGAAGGTTCAGGATGGTTATCTGGTACACGTCGACTCGATAAATCAATTCACGACATTCCGAAATGCCTGTGCAAATGTGTGGGGCGTCTATGATCAGGATAATGTCACATGGGATGATTTTGTACAATCTCCCGCTGAACTGAATACAAAGAAGACATTACATACACTGGCAACCCAATTATTGCTCAATGGCATTGTAGATGCGAAGGATTGTCCCGCGGGCGGGTTGAGTGTGGGTTTGAATTGGCCCACCGGTTGTGGTTTGGAACGGGCATCAGGCAAGATGCTTGAATGGCAGAACCAGTATGATGACTATATTTGGTTGGCAAGCCGGGAAGAAGGGATTCCACCCAAAATCCTGAAAACGTTGATCGAAATCGAATCCCAGTTCTGGCCGGGGAATCAGCGCTTTTATGTAGATGAGTTCGGGCTGGGTCAGATCAATCAGTTGGGCGTTGATGTGTTATTGCGAAGAGATCCTGCGTTATATCAGCAGTTTTGCCCGGGTGTACTCTCTGATTGTTCACATCCCTATAGCAGCCTGGAGCCGGCGCAACAAGCGATGATACGCGGCGCGGTTGTCAGTCTGACGGATGCAACCTGTCCCACTTGTGAGCATGGTTTGGATCTCAATAAAGCCAAGGCGAGCGTTTCCTTACTTGGCAAGCTTCTTGTAGCAAACTGTGAGCAGGTGGACACGATTCTGAGTCAGACAGTTCCCCGTGATGAGGATGTTGATGCGGCAACTGCCACTGCTATTGCTGCCACCGTTGCAGCGGGTGGGATAAGCGAGGATACCCAATATGAAGATCTTTGGCGATTCACGCTTGTTTCCTATCATAGCGGCTCAAGCTGCTTCCAACAAGCCGTGCTTGCCACAAAAAAAGCGCATCTGCCCGTGAATTGGGAAAACTTAAGTAAGAGAATCAAATGCAGGGGCGGCGCGGATTATGCTGACGGCTTTATGGAAACGTTGAAGGCATTTGATTTTTACCGCTACCAGACTACCGCTGCCGATATTCCCGTGCCGGCGCCGACGATTATCCCAACCCAGACGGCAGTGCCAACACCAACTGTGTATATTTCGAGTGCGACAGTCAAAGTGCAAGTTTTTATGGATCGCAATGGTAATAAATCTCCAGATGAGGGAGAGTGGATTAATGCGATGAGCGTGCTGTTGACCACCTCGAGCAATGATCAGATCATACAGCGTACTGAGAATGGTATTACCGTCTTTGATATGGCAGGTTATACGCCTGGTATTGGCATCAATGTGAGTTTGCCAGGTTTGTATCGCAGTGAAAGTTTTGTCCTGCCAGAGCAGGGTGAGATCGTTGTTACCTTTATGTTTGAGCAGCCCGTATTACCCACCAATCTTCCTTAGCAAGTGAGAGTAGATTATGTCCAGGAAAAAGAACGGATCAAAAAAGTTATTTGATAGTATGCCAGTTGAACCAGAACACGCGCATGAGGAAATTCCAGAATCAGCCGAGGTTCACGAGGAGCATGAGGCAGAAACTCTTGACAAGAGTGGAGCGGAGGAGGCAGTTGTTCCCAATACGGACGACTCTGCCGCGGAGCCATCCCAAGAAGAGTCTGCTGATGTGTCGCCTGATGATCTGCTTGAAGGTATGCGGCGGTCTTTGATCGAAGAAGAGGCGCGTGATAAGGAACAACAACCGAAGTGGTGGAAGCGAATCGGAAAAGGTTCCCGCAAGAATGCTGCCGAACAGGAAACGCCGAAGGCAGTTGAAGAAATAAACCTGCCCAATTTAGACCTGGTAGATAGCACGGAAGAAACCAAACCAGAGACACAGCCTGAGGAATATCTCGATCCAATTGACGAATTGATCGATCTGCTCGATAAAGAAGAGACCCCAGCTACGAAGCCTGCTGTCGTGGAAGAGACTCCCGTAGAGCCTGAAAAGGTAGTTAATATCGAGGAGTTGAAGAAACAGGCATTTCAATCAAGACCTTCCTCGGCTCAGGAAGAGAATTTGACCGAGGTGCGCTCCATCGCATTGGAGGGGGATGAGGAAGTCTTCGTTGAAGTTCAATCCACACCTCAAGATCCGCTTGAAGAGCGTATCAGTGCAGTGGAAAATGCTCTGAAGCCGTACCGGCGCTATATCAACTTTGCACTTGCTTTCGCAGGTCTTGTGATGGCGATCATTGCAGGAATGGTGTTGTTCAATATTTACAAGCAATCTGTGGCTGCCTCAGCTCCCACACAAGTGCCGAGCAATATTCCATTCCCAGCATCCGTGAGCCTGCCCGGTGGATGGGTGTTCAAACTTGGCAAGGGAACTCTGGTGGATGGAAATTGGAACCCAAAGGGGGCAGAATGGCTACAAGGAACGGAAGTCTGTCGTTGGGTTGCGCTTCCATGGAGCCGCCAATTGGAAGCAGTAATCCGTACATTGAACCCTGACGATCCGATTGAACTTGGCATGAGCAATAATGATACGTTGACTTATAAAGTGTATTCCATCCAGCAAATGAGCCCCGAGGAAATGCAGAAATTGGATTCCAATACTCCCTGCCTTTTGCTTGTATTGGCTGAACCGGATGCAGAAAGACGCTGGGTGTTAACCGCCTTACCCTGATTCGTTGAAAAGGTGAAACGCCATGGATTCCGTCACTGTCCTTGTCATTGATGCCGATGAAGCAACCGTAATTTCATGGCTCAACTGCTTCAAAAGAAGAACTATAAGGTGATCCATCGAACCGATTTGAGCACAGTGAACCATACCAAAAAGATTTGGCATTACTTGCGTGAGGAGGGGATTGACCCCAACTACATCTTTCCGATCCTCAACCGCGCTGTGGGCCTCGAGGGGCTGACGAAGAAAATTCTTGGTATTAATATCAAATTGACGATGCTATACATGATGGGGAACTTTACGATGGCGAACAATCAAAATATTCCAATCAGTGTTGGATTCCCAACCGACACTGCAACGATGATTCTGAAACAGGCTGCCATCGAGATGTCGCAAAAGATTGTAAAAATGCAGGCTTGAGAAATCCTTCAGGATACAAACTGTTTTGAGTGAATATGTTAACCTCAACAAAGGGGGCATGCCAAGTACTAGTAGCGCACGCCCTCCTGACCAATAGGAGGCAGCAAATCCTAGTCCCCCAAAGGTCATGCCTTTTAAAGCGTGTGTAACCGATTCAAAATCATCTCGTCTTGTGAACAACCAGCGGAAAGCGTTTCCGCGTCATATCAGTTATAGCTTCAACAATGAGGCTGATTATTGGGATGCGTAGACCCTGAGGCGAAATCTGGTCGCAAAACCCCTTTTTGGGGTGTAGTCTCTGGTGAGCAATAGCGAAACCGACCCGCCATCGTGAGTCGGTTTTTTTATTCGAACAAGGTAGTAGGAACATATTATGATAGGATTTTTCACTTTTTTCTCTTCGCAAAAACATTCCAAGGAACGGGCGCAGGCAATCGTCGAGTTTGCAATTGTCCTTCCTATCCTGCTGGCATTGCTCGTGGGAATTTTGGAAGCGGGGCGCATGATTTTCTTCTACGCCGCTGTTAATAATGCCAGCCGTGAAGCGGTCCGTTATGCTTCTGCATGGGGGCTAAGAGATGACAAAACAACTGAGAAATTTAACGATTGTGACGGAATCAAGAAGATGGCAACTCGCTCCGCATTTTTTACAGACCTAACGATCACGATTTCCTATGATGGTGGTCCGGGTTCAGCAATCAAAGACACTTGTGATGGCTCTGTAGATGATATTACGATCCAGTCCGGCGACCGTGCAACAGTTATGGTTACGGCCCACTATAAACCCTTGGTCAACCTTGTTCCTCTTCAGGAGCGAGACTTTGTGTCAACCAGTTCGCGTACAATTATGGGGATTGTGAATCTCGATACTGGTGCTGGCTCCAGTTCCACTGGATGTACGAGTGGATGTATCGGAGCTACCTTGACTCCAACCGCGACCAACGCGCCCACGTCGACACCGACGACTACAGCCACGGCGACGCAGACTCCCACCAAGATTCCGGGCGCAATCGATACGGATACGCCCACACCGACTGAAACCGGTACAGCAACTCCCACTCCAGGCGATTTCTTTACTTTTACCCCTACGCCTACTCTTACAGGTTCAGAAACACCCACGCCCATAGAGACATCCACGCCTACGAGTACGCCAACCGATATACCGACAAGCACACCAACGTTTACTCCGACCCCGACCTCAACACCTGTACTGGGATGTGATCAAATCATTGCCAGCTCAATGGCTTTCAATGGCTCTACAATGAGCATGGCAATCACTAATCCTCATGATTCGGTTACAGTCTCCAGCGTGATCGTGACCTGGAATCATGCTACTGGGTCGGCTAATGGCACTGCGGTGAATTTGATGAGTGCTAACCTAAATAGCACTAATTTTTGGACCAGTGTTTCTGGTGACACTTCAGGAAACCTCACGATTTATCCTACTGCTTTATCTATTCCAGGCAATAACAGAATTTCTACAATCGTTTTTACATTTGATAAATCCTATAAGAACACTACTGGCTCATCCGTCACAATTAGCCTTTCAACAACTGGCTGTGAGGGAATCCAGATTAAGAAGCCTTAGTGGAATTAACCAAGAGGAAGGACAAGAACATGAAACCGAAATTATTCGCAGAACGCGGACAAGCACTTATTTTGATTGCTCTGGCAGCAATTGGTTTGGTTGCTATTACAGCGCTGGCAATCGATGGTAGCGCAAAATATTCCCGACGCTGCAACCACAACGTTTTGCCTCGATATTATCGACGTAGCCTGGGACCGAGCAGACGACAATGGTTATGATGGTTTGATGTCTAATAATGTAGACGTGTACTCCCCTCCAATCAGCGGACCCTATGCTGGTGATCATAACTATGTCCAGGTGATCATCACGTCCTATGTGAATACTTTTTTTGCACGGGTGATTGGGATCAATCAAACTCACAATACCGTTGAGGCAGTTGCTTTGGCGAAAAAAGGCGGAATTTTAGGTGATGGCGCGATGCTCATTGCCTATGACCCGAATCCGACTTGCGGCGGTGGTCTTGGAAGTGGCGGCGGCAGTGTGGATGTCAGCGGAAGTAGCACAGTTAACTTGAATGGCGGCGGTATCTTTCTCAATTCGCAGGTACATTGCGGCTATGCAGGAAATTGCCCTGATCTCACTATAACAGGTGGAAGTATCAACTCTGCTGCGCCTGTAGGTGTAGATAATATAGATCAAGATAGTTGTGGTCTAGCAGCCCCAGAAAACCTAGGTCAAGATCCGGTTGTCATCCCCGATGATATTGAATTTCCGGCAGAGCCACCTGAATGTGGCATGACCCCGGCGACGCCCACTTATCTCGGAGTCAATACCTCAGATAACAAAGGCGAATGGCTCATTTATCCTGGCTATTATACGCAGTTTCCTAACGGACTTCTGGTTAGCAATAAACAACACATTTTCATGTCGTCCGGCGTATATTGCATTGACCCGGGAGGTCCTAGCCATGACTTTGACCTGAGTTGGAGTCCCGTCGACTTTGTGGAACTGAACGGATCCACAGATCCCATCAAAAACAAGTATCAAGTCCATAACCCTGACGGTGTCACGCTCTACATTAAGTCTGGTGGTGGTTTTACGTTCAATGCAAATAACCCTACTAAACTGGACGCTTCCACTACGGGCGATTATCAGGGTTATCTGATCATCCTGCAGGGGAATCAGTCCTCCATTGAGACTTGTTCCATTACTGGCGGTGCTGACATTGATATCAATGGAATGATCTTTGCCCCCTATTGTAAAATAACAGTCAATGGAGGCAGTGATTCAACTGCCACAATTAATGCTCAGCTTATTGGCTGGCATCTGGTAATCAATGGAAATAATACAATCCAGTTTAATTATAACCCAGCTAACAAAGTCAAGATCCATCGCAAAGTCGGTTTGATGCGCTAAAATTTAGGCAGAGAGGGCGGGCGAATTTTGTCCGCCCTCTCATACTTTCTATTTTCAAAACAGTAATTCAGGAGAAGTATATGACGAAGAGACAGGTCGCGTTTAGAGGTCCGGGAATTTCAGACTCGGAATTATTACGTCCAAGGGTATTGAAATATCTTGTTGAATTGGTGGATGAAACTCCGCCTTTGGGTGAGCGCCATGAAGAATTGTTACGGGAGTTAATTCTTGAGGCATATCAAAATGCCAATGGGGATCTTGGCGAAAATGAAAAGCCGTTCCTGGATGATATTTTCGATTATGCGGCAAGCTATGGTGCCATGGAAGAATTTTTTGAGGACCCTCACATCAGTGAGATTCTGGTCAACGGACCTCACCAGATATTTATCGAAAAGGAAGGTAAATTAATCCTGACCGACGCGAAATATGACAGCGAGATCCAATTGCGTCTGGCGATCAATTACATCATCAACCCGTTTGGGCGGTACGTGAACGGGAAGCATCCCATGGTGGACGCACACCTGCGGGACGGCTCGCGCGTCAATGCTATTATCCCGCCAGTCGCGCAGCAGGGATCCTGCCTCTCCATCCGCCGATTCTTGAAGGATAAGCTGACGGTTCAGGATTTGGTCGACAAGAAATCCATCACGCAGGGCATGGCAGATTTTCTTTCTGTTTGTGTGGCTGCCCGCTTGAATGTTATCGTTGCTGGCAACACCAGTTCTGGCAAAACGACGTTCCTCAATATTCTGGCGCATTCCATTCCCGATAATGAACGGATCGTAACCATCGAAGATTCAGTGGAATTGCAGATGAAGCAGACGCATAAAGTCTCGCTCGAAGCCAGACCGCCGGATTATAAAGGGGAAGGTCAAGTGACCATTCGCGACCTGGTCAAGAACTCCTTGCGTATGCGCCCTGACCGCATTATCGTAGGCGAAATCCGCGGTGGTGAAACACTGGATATGTTGCAGGCAATGAACACTGGTCACGACGGTTCGATGACCACGGTCCACTCAAACTCTCCGCGTGACACCCTTTCCCGCCTTGAAACCATGACACTCATGGCTGGGTTTGAACTCCCCGTTCTTGCTATTCGCAAACAGATCGCATCGGCGCTGGACCTCATTATCTATCTCAACCGCTTCCCGGATGGCACTCGTAAGGTCACAAAGATTTCCGAAGTGGCAGGTATGGAATCAGAAGTGATCACCCTGACCGATATCTTCGAATTTCAGCAAACCGGTACGGACCCGGAAGGCAGACCGCTCGGTCAATTCAGACCTACCGGCTTGCGCCCAATGTTTGCGCCCAAGCTGGAAGCGATGGGCTACCGTCTCGACCGTCAAATGTTCATGATGCGCTAACAAAAGCAAATCCCGGCAATCCGCCG
>WNFZ01000855.1_pt1 | contig 29466 bp, 29 predicted proteins | sample 5400081 | NCBI WGS metagenome assembly WNFZ01 (sample SAMN13153365, study PRJNA577476) | soil metagenome | isolation source: 80 cm soil or saprolite under grassland replicate 1 | place: USA:California | collected 2016-06-15 | reverse complement strand
CCGCCGGCGGGACGATGAACCGCGAGGCCGCGGCCCTCGGAGTTCCCGTCTACACGACGTACGGCGGGCGTCTCGGCGGAGTCGACGAGGCGCTGATCCGCGAGGGACGCCTGCGGCCGCTGACCGATCCGCGCGCGCTCGAGCTCGTCAAGCGCGAAGGCGAAGGGAGCCGCGTTCGCCGCGATCCCGCTGATCTGCTCCAGCTGCTCCTTCCGGTCTAGCTCTCCCTAAACAGTCTCCGGCTCCCGCTCGCCTTCGCGGATGCGACGAGGGGCGCGCACCATCGCGCCGAGGCGATTGACGACCTCGACCGGCTCACCGGCTTCGACGAGGCGCTCGAGCTCAGTGAGCTCCTCTTCCAGCCAGTGAGGATCGACGGGCTGGGTGGCGCACCGCAGGATCTTCGGATGGGAGGTCGGCACGGCGTTCTCGCCGTCCCCCCAAAGCTCCTCGTGCAGCTTCTCGCCCGGCCGGACGCCGATGAACTCGATCGCGATGTCGCGCTCCGGCTCCTTCCCGGACAGGCGGATCATGTTGCGGGCAAGCTCGATGATCTTCACGGGCGTCCCCATGTCCAGGACGTAGACATCGCCGCTCTCGCCGATCGCGCCCGCCTGGATGATGAGCTGCACGGCCTCGGGAATGGTCATGAAGTAGCGCGTCATGTCCGGGTGGGTGACGGTCACCGGCCCGCCACGCGCGATCTGGCGCCGAAAGAGCGGGATCACGCTTCCCGACGAGCCGAGCACGTTGCCGAAGCGCACCGAGATGAAATGCGTGCCGTTCTGCTCGCGGGCCGCGGCCGCCTCCACGATCCATTCGCAGACGGCCTTCGTCTGCCCGAGCACGTTCTTCGGATTGACTGCTTTGTCAGTCGAGACGAGGACGAAGCGTTTCGTTCCCAGCTCGGAGGCGACGTCCGCGACGACGGAGGTGGAGAAGATGTTGTTCCGCGCGGACTCGAGCGGATTCCCTTCCATGAGCGGCACGTGTTTGTATGCCGCGGCGTGGAAGACGACCCCGGGGCGGAAGCGCTCGAACAGCCGGCGCATCTTCACGCGGTCCTTCACGTCGGCGAGAACGGAGACCGTGGACGGGTAGCGGCGCTCGAAGGCGAGCTCGCGCTCGATCTCCACGAGCGCGTTCTCGCCGTTGTCGACGAGCACGATTCGCTCGGCGCCAACCGCCGCGATCTGGCGGCAGAGCTCCGAGCCGATCGAGCCCCCTGCCCCCGTCACCAGTACCGTCTCGCCGGTGAGGTACGAGGCGATCGAGGCGAGGTCGAGCTCGATGGCTTCCCTTCCGAGAACGTCCTCGACCTGCACCTCGCGGAGCTGCCGTGAAAGGTTGAGGTCACCGCTGATGAGCTCGTACACGGCGGGAAGGGTCTTCACAGGGACCCGCGCGTCACGGCAGGCGTTGACGATCTTCTGGCGCGTCTCGCCGGCGGCGGACGGGACGGCGATGATGACCTCGTCCGGCCGGCTGTCGCCGATTAGAGCGGCGAGATCGTCCGTCGTCCCCAGTACGCGCACGCCGTGAACGCGAAGGTTCTTCTTCCGAGTGTCGTCATCGATGAGCCCGATCGGCGTGTAGCCGAGCGCCGGGTTCTTCTGCATCTCGCGCAGGATGAGCTGGCCCGCGTCGCCCGCTCCGACGACGATGACTTCCTTTCCGCGCGCGACGAGGCCCTTGCGGCCGGGCCGCTCCATGAGCGAGCGCGCGAGCAGCCGCACTCCGGTGACAAGGGCCAGAAGCAGCAGCGTGTCGGTGATGAAGACCGAGCGCGGCAGCCGCAAGTTCTCGACCGGCTCGATGAGATAGATGACGATGAAGACGAGGAATGAAGCGAGGACGACACCGCGGACGATGCTCCACATGTCCCGAATAGAGAGGTAGCGCCACCAGTGGTTGTAGAAGCCCGAGAGGACGAAGACGCCAATCTTGAGGCCAACCACGATGAAAATCGTCTGACCGACGAGATCCGTGTAGCGGTCGGGGATGCTGAAGTCGAAGCGGAGGGCGAAGGCCAGATACCACGCCACCGCGACGAGACAAGCGTCCACCAGCAGGTGGAAGACGCGGCGGCGGTTGAACCACCTCACGAAGCGGCCCTCAAGGCGAGCGCCGAGCGCACACTCTCCACGACCCGCTCCTGCTGCTCGGCCGTGATCGCCGGCCACAAGGGCAGCGCCAGCGTCTCCCGTGCCGCGCGCTCGGTCTCCGGTAAGCCTTTTCCGGAGCTGAACGAGCTGAGCGCGGGCTGGAGGTGCAGAGGGAGGGAGTAGTAGGTCGCGCAGCCAATGTCCTGCGAGCGCAGGGCCGCCGCGACACGGTCCCGCTCGGGGGTTCGGACGCAGAAGACGTGGTAGACGTGCCCGGGCTCGTCACGCGGGAGGTCGCACAGCTCCCCCAACCCGAGCTCCGCGTAGCGGGCTGCGGCGGCTCTTCGGCCCTCGTTCCACTCGCCCACGTGGCCAAGAAAGATCCGCAGCACGGCGGCCTGGAGCTCGTCGAGGCGCGAGTTGTAGCCGATCGCGTCGAAGCGCTCCTTGTCGCGTGAGCCGTGGAAGCGGAGCAGGCGAACTCGCTCCGCGAGCGTCTCGTCCGAGGTCACGACCAGCCCGCCGTCGCCGAGCCCGAAGAGGTTCTTGGTCGGATAGAAGCTGAACGTCCCCGCCTGGCCGATCGCGCCGGCGTGCTTTCCGCCGACGGTGGCGCCGAAGGCCTGCGCGGCGTCCTCGAGGACCGGCACGGAGTCGGGAAGTTCCCCGAGCGGAGCCGGACGCCCGTAGAGGTGGACGGCGAGGATCGCCTTCGTCCGCTCCGTCACCCGCTCCGAGACGTCCGCAGGATCGAGGTTCAGCGTCGCCGGGTCGATGTCTGTGAAGACCGGCGTGGCGCCGCGCCTTGCGATGGCCTCAGCGGTCGCGTAGAAGGTGAAGGAAGGGCAGACGACCTCGTCCCCGGGCCCGATCTCGAGGGCGTCGAGGACGAGTACGAGGGCGTCGGTCCCGTTGGCCACGCCGACCGAGTGCGAGGCGCCGAGGTAGGCCGCAACTTCCTCCTCGAAGGCGCGCACGTTCGGACCAAGGATGAACTGCCCGGCCTCGAGCACCTCCTCGATCGCCCGCCGAACCTCCTCCAGGAGCGGCCCGTACTGCGCCTTGACGTCGGTGAGGGGGATGGCCACGGCGGCTGAGTTTAACGTCAGGCCGAGCGCTCCAGAGCCCGGCGCCGGGCCCGGCGCTGGACGAGCCGCACCGCGAACCAGACGATTGCCGCGGCCACGAGCCCGAGGACCACGTAGTCCGCATAGCGCCAGCCTTCGTGGAAGCGCTCCCAGCTCGAGCCGAGCGCGAGGCCGGCTCCGGCGAGGCCGAAGCACCAGGGAATCGTTCCCAGGAACGACAGCAGCGTGAAGCGCGCCAGGGGCATCTCGGCGACTCCGGCCGGAATGGAGATGAAGGACCGCACGACCGGGACCACGCGAGAGAGGAACACCGTCGCATCCCCGTAGCGGGCGAACCACGCTTCCGCCCGCTCCAGCCGTTCGGGCGTCACATGCACCCAGCGGCCGTGCCGCTCGAGAAACGGGCGCCCGCCGATCCGCCCGATTCCCCATCCGAGCACGGAGCCGAGCGTGTAGCCGATGAGGCCCGCCATAGCCATTGCGACGTAGGCACCCGCCGTCGAGTCGATCTGCGCCCCGAAGAGCGTCACGTTATGGTCGGGAAACGCGCCGACGGCCACTGCCCCCGCGTAGAGCATCACGATCTCGCTCGCGGCCGGCAGCACCGCGTCCACAAGCATGAGCAGGAAGACGGCGTAAAGACCGTAGTCCCCGACGGCAGAGGTGACGGCGCCGGTGATCCCGTGCATCCGGCGAGTGTAGTCGTCGGACGTTCGGTGCTAGGACACTCGGCGGACGGGGAAGCGCTTGGCTACCGCGACGCGCCCCAGGCCGTTCGTCGCCCGGACGGTGGCGACGAACGTCCCGCTCCGGACGACCCTCCCTGATCCGTTGCGCCCGTTCCAGATGACCGCGTACCCGCCGGGCCGCAGACCGGTCTGCGAGGTCAGCGTGCGAACGAGCCGACCGCTCGGTTTGGAGATGAACACCTTCACGTCGGCGGTGTGCGCGAGCTCGAAGCCGATCCGCAGATGTCCGCCGACTCCCCGCCGCACCCGCATCACGCTCTTCGACAGCGTGAGGAATCCGAGCGTCTTGTTGATGCGGAACTGCCGCTCCATCCGGCTGAACCGGCTCTCCCCGTCGACCCCGGAAATGATCCACCGCCAAGTCCCTTCCGCGAGTCTCCTGCTGGCCAGGTCCTTCGTCAGCGTCCCGGGGGAGCGCACGGCGTTGTACTCCCAGCGGAGGGCTCCGTTCGGATTCAGGAGCCTGATGTTCACCGTCGAGCGGCGGACGAACTTCGCGTAGAGCCGCTGCGTGTCCGCGTAACCATCGCCGTTGGGCGAGAACGTGGGCCAGCGAGGCTTGCGCGCGTATGCGCCGATGTAGATGAGCTGGAGCGAGTCGGCGATCAGCCGCTCCCGCCCGTCGGACGGGCTGTTCAGGACCTGGCCGTTGAAGGCGATCTCCGTGGAGCCACCTGCGTCGAACGCCATCGCCTCCACCGCGCCGTAGTGCACCATCTGATTGGCGAGTTGGGTGTTCGTGAGGCCACGGCTGGCGGAGCTCCGCCCGTCGGCGACGAGGAGGACGATGCGCCCGTCGGCGAGCTGGCCGACGGCGGTGCGGGGATGGCGCGAGCTCATCTGATACGTCGAGAACCACTCGTCCGCCCGGTAGACAGGCACGCCGGCGCGGACGAGCACGGGGCCGCCCCCGATCGCAGTCTTCACCCCTTCCCACCAGCTCGTCAGCCCAATGCGGAAGGTCATCCCTCCCCCGGGCACCGCCTGGGCGTTCAGGATCTGCCGGGCCTCTCGCCGCGCCTGGAGGATGGCTCCGCCGGGCGGAATCGCGTGACCGGACCCTCGCGCCACCTTGACGACGAAGGCACGACGGTCGACGTTCGGGAAAGCGCGGCTGACGCCGCTGAGAATCGCCTCGTTGGTGTAGCTCCTGCGGGGGGTGTGACCCCCCCATGCGCTCGTGAACAGCGTGAACCCGCGCCGCGAGGTGATCGGCCGGTTGAACTCCTTCAGGCCCCGGATCCCATGGCCGTCGAACTGGAACGTGCCCGCATATTGGATTCGCGCCACGCGCAGGAGACCGTCCAGACCAATGCCGAGGCTCGATCTCCCTGGAAGAGGACGGCTGGCGACCACGCCGCCTCGGACGAAGATTCCGCTGGGATGGCCGGTCGTCCAGTTGAAGAGATCGCCGTTGACCCCCACCAGGTTGTTCCGCCGCAGTAGCCGGCGCTGCATCGATGTGAGCGTCTCCTTGCCGCTCACGAGCTCGTTCGAGAGCACGGGGCGCAGCCCGTAGAGACCCCCGGGCTTGGGGCCGAGGACGACGTGGAACACCACCGGCGCGCCGCCGACGGTGCGTTTCTCCCGGATGTAGCGGATCCCGGGCATGATCTCCTCGGACGTCCCCGCTGTAGACGCAGCCGGAGGGAGGACGCACACCGCAAGCGCGGCGAGAAGCACGGCCTTCCTCGGCACCCCGCAGTCACGTAAACAGACTGCGCCCCGCTTTACAAGTGTCCTTGCAGGGGTTTAACCCCGGTTACCAGGCGCGGACGTCGCGGTAGAGCGTGTCGCGCTGCACCGGGGTCTTGCCCAGAGCCTTGATCGCGCGGACGAAATCCTCGGCCGTCGCGCGATGCGTCGTTCCGGCGGCGGAGACGACGTTCTCCTCGATCATGACCGACCCCATGTCGTCGGCTCCGAAGGAGAGCGCGACCTGGCCCACCTTCATTCCTTGCGTCACCCAGCTCGACTGGATGTGGTCGACGTTGTCGAGGTAGATGCGACTGACGGCCTGCGTGAGCAGGTAGTCGAACGACGTCGGACGAACCTCCTCCGAGACGACGTCCCCGAGACGGTTGCCGTCGCGTTGGAAGGTCCAGGAGATGAAGGCGCGGAAGCCGTGCAGCTCGTCCTGCAGATCGCGGATCCGCCGCATGTGCTCGACCCGCTCCTCCACAGTCTCGACGTGCCCGTACATCATGGTCGCGGTCGTCGACATGCCCAGCCGCTGGGCCTCGCGCATGATCCCCAGCCACTCGCCGGAAGTCGTCTTCTTCGGCGAGATGATCTTGCGGACGCGGTCGACGAGGATCTCGGCGCCGCCGCCGGGAAGCGAATCCAGCCCCGCGTCGCGGAGCCGGGTCAGCGCCTGGGGAATGGTCAGCTTCGAGCGGCGCGCGGCGTGCTGGATCTCCGACGGCGAGAGCGCGTGCAGGTGGATGGGATAGCGCGCCTTGATCGAGCTGAAGAGATCCTCGTAGTACTCGACGCCGAGGTCGGGGTGGTGACCGCCCTGCATGAGAAGCGCCGTGCCGCCGAGGGCCAGCGTCTCCTCGATCTTCTTGAAGATGACCGTCTTCGGCAGGAGGTAGCCCTCGCGCGTGTCGCCCGGGCGGCGGTAGAACGCGCAGAAGTCGCAGTCCGTGTAGCAGACGTTCGTGTAGTTGACGTTGCGGTCGACGATGAACGTCACCCGCCGCTTGTCGATCTTGCGGTTACGCAGCTCGTCGGCCACGCGGCCGACCGCGACGAGGTCGCGGCTGCGAAGCAGCGTCAGAGCGTCCTCGTCGCTGATCCGCTCGCCCTCGAGCGCCTTCTCGACGACCTCGGCGACGCTCACGATGTCCCAGCCTGTAGGGGCGGGGCATGCCCCGCCCCTACCTCATCGAACAGGAATCGCAGCTCCGGCAGGCGCTCCAGCTCGCCGGCTTCGACGGCCAGCTCGAAAAAGGACAGGAGCCCGGCGCGCTCCTTGGGGCCGAACCGGTAACGCAGCTTCTCGAAGTACCTGGCGAGGAAGCCGGCCGGGTAGCCGTAGCGGGCGCTCGCCTCCCGTGCAAGCCGCTCGGGCTCGGCCCGGTTGGCGCGCAAGGCCGTGAGGAATGCAGCTTCGAGCTCCGGCACTCCGTCGGGCGGCGGATCGGGGCAGGCGAAGACCGCGTAGACCATCGGAAGACCCGTGCGCTCGAGCCAGAGTCGGCCGAGATCGTAGTGCGGAGTCGGGTCCTCGAACATGCTCTTCAGCGCCGCGTCGCCGATCAGGAGCTTCGCGTCCGCCTTCTCCCCGAGCGGCACCTGCTCGGCCTCCGGCAGAAGCACGCGCACGAGCACGGCCGAGGTCGCGCTCTCGGGAGTCACCGCGACCGAGCTCACGCTCGCGAGCGGCGCGCGAGAGACAAGCTGAATCGAATCGACCGCCCCCTCGGAGGAGACGCAGAGCCGCGGCAGGACGCGCAGGCGCTCGGAGTGGCGTCCGTACTCGATCGAGGAGATGGGCGCGATGTCGATCTCCCCGGCCAGCACGCGCTCGTTCAGCTCCGTCGGCACGCCCGCGACCTCCTCCACGTCCGCGTCGAGCCCGAAGAAGATCGGCGCCATGTTCACGTAGCTGATCCGGCCGAGACGGATCATTCCCATCTCCTGAGCTCGTTGTAGAGCGTGTCCCGCTGCACGGGAACGCGCCCGGCGGCCTGGATCACACGCACGAGCTCCTCGATCTTCTGCTCGGTCTCCGTCTCCGCCCCGGCGGCGTGGAAGATCTCCTCACGAACAACGGTCCCCTGCACGTCGTCGGCGCCGAAGTGGAGCGCGACCTGGGCGAGCGGGAGGCCCATCATGATCCAGTAGGCCTTCACGTGCGGGACGTTGTCGAGGAGCAGACGCGAGACCGCAATCAGCTTGAGGTCGTCAGAGCCGGGAGTGAACGTCCAGCCACGGCGCTCAAAGACCGTGTTCTCGGGATGGAAGGCGAGCGGGATGAAGGCGAGGAAGCCTCCCGTCTCATCCTGAAGGGCGCGCAGGCGCAGCAGGTGGTCGACCCGCTCCTCGTAAGTCTCGACGTGCCCGTAGAGCATGGTGCAGTGGGTCGGAATGCCAAGCCCGTGCGCCGTGCGGTGCGTGTCGATCCAGAAGTCGGGGTGCTCCTTGCCCGGTGCGACGAGCCGGCGAACCCGGTCGGCGAAGACCTCTGCGCCCCCGCCGGGGAGCGAGCCGAGGCCGGCGTCGCGGAGCTCGCGCAAGACCTCTTCGTGGGTCAAGCCGGAGAGCCTTGTCATGTGGTGAATCTCGCTCGCGGTGAAGCACTTGAGATGCACGTCCGGCATCGCCTCGTTCAGCTTCCGGATGATGTCGACGTAGTAGTCGAAGTCGACGTGCGGGCTCTCGCCGCCGACCATATGGATCTCGGTGAAGCCGGTGAGCTCGCGCTGACGGAGCGCGTCTTCCACCAGCTCATCGCCCGTGTACGTGTAGGCGCCCTCCTGCTTCTGCGTCACCGCGAATGCGCAGAACTTGCACTTGACGCGGCAGACGTTCGTCTGGTTCAAGTAGAGGTTCTGGACGAAATAGACGTCGTCCCCCCCGCCGCGGCGCCTGCGCGACACGTCGGCGAGCTCCCCGAGCTGCAAGACGTCATCCGACTCCATCAGCGTCAGGCCGTCCTCGAAGTCGAGGCGCTCGTTCGCCTCGATCTTCTCCCGGATCGCATCGAGACCGGTGTGCGTCTGGACCGCCATCAGGTCTCCCGGTTCACGACGGCGTGGGTGAGGGCTTCAAGCGAGCCGCGGTCGGGCTCACCGTCGAGGGCGGCGCGGGCTCGGGCTGCGTAGTCCTCCGCCAGCGCGCGGGCGGTCTCGAGCGCCCCGGTCGCGGCGACCCGCTCGAGCGCATCCGCGACCTGGTCACCGGCGAGCGCGCGACGCACCTCCGCGTCCTCGCGGGCGGCGAGGATCAGCGGCAGGGTGGGAGTCCCGTCGCGGAGATCGACGCCCGGCGCCTTCCCGGTGGTATCGAAGTCACCTGTGCAGTCGAGGATGTCGTCGGCGATCTGGAAGGCGACGCCGAGGGCGAGGCCGAACGGGCCGAGGCCCCGCCCGTTGCCACCGAGGAGGCACGCCGCCTCAAAGAGCTTTCCCGTCTTGAGCGAGCAGCGGGCGAGATAGTCGTCAACGGACGTGTCCGGCCGGAAAGCCTGGCGCCGCTGGAGCGCTTCGCCCCGCGCAAGTGCGAGAGCCGCGTCGGCGAGGACGGCCACGGCGCCGTGATCCTCGGTGCGAGCGAGCTGCGCGAACGCCCGTGCGAAGAGATAGTCACCCGCCGCCTTCGCCGCGCTCTCGCCGTGCTCGGCCCAGACGGTTGGACGCCCGCGCCGCAGGTCGGCACCGTCGAGCAGGTCGTCGTGCACCAGGGTGGCCATGTGCACGAGCTCCACGGCTGTGCCGCCGGCCACGGACCGCTTACTGTCGCGTTCTCCGGTTGGCGTGGAGAGGAAGACGAGGAGGGGGCGCAGGCGCTTGCCGCCCGCCGCCAGCGTGTCGGCTCCGATGTCGCCCAGACGCCCCGGATAGGCGGCGACGGTCTCCTCCAGCCGCTCTTCGAGGAGGTCGAGGTAGCGCTCGAGGCCCGGAACCTCTCGGACCGCCGCCAGCGCGCTCACCGACACTAGGATCGCTTCCCCACGTGGAGGGCCACGATACCCCCGCCCAGAAGTCGCCAGCCGACCTCCTCGAAGCCGGCGCGACGCATGGCGTCGGCCAAATCCTCCGGGCCGGGGAAACGCCGCACGCTGGCAGGGAGGTAGGAGTAGGCGCCGCCGCCCGGCAGCACCTTGCCGGCGAGCGGGATGAGCCCGTCGAACCAGAGGCGGAAAAACGGCCGCAGGACGCCGCGCGGGCGCGTGATCTCGAGGCAACCTAGCCTTCCTCCGGGAACGAGGACACGCGCAAGCTCGCGCAACCCCGCCTCCAGGTCGGCGAGGTTGCGAATGCCGAAGCCCACGGTGACGGCCTCGAAACTCGCTTCCTCGAAGGGAAGCGACGTGGCATCGCCGCGAACCCAGTCGACGTCGGCCGACTTGCGGCGAGCGCGAACGAGCATCTGGTCGGAAAAATCGACGCCGGTGACCTGGCCGCCGGCTGCGCGGTCGGCCAAGGCAAGGTCTCCGGTGCCACAGCAGACGTCGAGCACCTTGTCACCGCGCCGAACGGCTGCTTGCGCCGTCAGTCGCCGCCATTTCCGATCGAGCCCCAGGGTCATCACGCGGTTCATCGCGTCGTAGACCGGGGCGATCCGGTCGAACATGGTGCGCACCTCATCCGGGGCGAGGGTCCCGGTGCTCATTCCTGACCCCACCTTCGCGTGAGCCTGTTCTCGATCCCCAGCTGGTCGAGGCACCTCCCCACGACGAATTCGATCAGATCGTCGATGGTCTGCGGCGAGTTGTAGAAGCCGGGCGCCGCGAACAGGACGGTCGCCCCGGCCCGCCGGAGGCGCAGGAGGTTCTCGAGCTGGATGGTCGAGAGCGGGGTCTCGCGCGGCACGAGGATCAGCTTGCGCTCCTCCTTGAGGGCCACTGATGCGGCGCGGTGGACGAGGTTCGCCATCGCGCCGGCGGCGATCGTCCCGGCTGTCGCCATCGAACAGGGGCAGATGACGTAGCCGTCCACCTTCGCCGAGCCGCTGGCGTAGGGCGACTTGTAGTCCTTGACGTCGTAAACGGTGACGCCCGCCAGCCCGTCGGTCAGTCGGGCAACGACCTCGTCCCGCGCCATCCCCGGGTCGCCGTGGAGCTCGGTCGCGAGCACCTCGAAGCCGGAGTCGGAAATGCTCACGCCCACCTGCGTACCGGACTGGGAGAGGGCGGAAAGCAGCCGCGCGGCATACGGCGCCCCCGAAGCGCCCGTAATGCCGAGGAAGACGTTCATTAGCCCCCGCCCTTGGGGCCCTTCGAGGCTTCGAGGAAGACGGCGAGCTGCCGCAGTTGCTGGTCGGTCAGGCCGGCGAACGATGGCATCGGCGAGTTAGGCGTGTAGGCGGACGGGTCCTTGAGGTGGCCGATCTGCCAGTCGATGCCGCGCCCCTTCGAACCCTCCGCGCTCAGATCGGGCGCACCCGCGAAGCCGCCGCCGCTACCGAGATAGCTGTGGCAGTTGAGACACGTGAGCGAAGCGAAGATCCGCGCTCCCGGCAAGGCGTCCTGCGGCAGGTTTTGCGTCGCCTGCCACTCCGGAACTTTCGCCAGGTTCTCGCTCGCGATCGACTCCTTCGCCGTCGCGCCCTTGTACGTGAGGACACCCATCGAGGCGATGACGAGGAGCGCGGCGACCACGGCGACCGGGCGCCGGGCGAGCCGGCGCTCGCGGCGGCGGTCGAAGAACGGCACGAACAAGAGGATGATCAGCAGGATCGTGGGGATGCCGACGGTGGCGAGGAAGACCGATTCCGGCCACTTGAAGATCCGCAGCAGGTAGAAGAGGAAGTAGAAGTACCAGTCCGGCCGCGGCGTGAACGAGATCGTTCCCGGGTCCGACTCGTCCGCGTAGCGGGGCCCTAGAACGCCCGAGTCGCCGGGCTCCTCCCCGGCCGTGAAGTACCAGAGAGAGGCGAGCCCCACGATCACGGAGACGACGACGAGGCTCATGACCGTGTCGTGGAACATCGCGTATGGGTAGAAGGGCTTGCCGCGCCTGGCGACGTTCTTCTTGTAGAGCTCGAACTGCCGCCGCTGCTCCTCGGAGCTCACGGCCGGACCTCGTCACGAACCGGAGTGCCGATCGAACCGTTGCCGCGTGGCCGCGGCTCGACCAGTCCCCTGCGCACCGGCCCGCGCCCGTCCTCGACGAACTCGTAGCCGGCCGCGGCGCGCGTCCAGGGCGGCTCGGTGACGCCCAGCCGGATGACGAGGTAGAGGTGAAGCGTGATCAGGCCTATGAGGCCGCCGGGTATGACGAGCATGTGGAGCGAGTAGAAGCGGGCTAACGTGTCCCCCCCGATCTCCGCGCCCCCGCGTAGGAAATCGCCGAGAAACGGCCCGACAATCGGCGCGTTCGCGTTGATGTTGATCGCCACCACAGTCGCCCAGTAGGCCGTCTGATCCCAAGGCAGGAGGTAGCCGGTCAGGCCCTCGGCGAGCGCCAGCGTCAGGAGGATCACGCCCACCAGCCAGTTGAGCTCCCGCGGGTACTTGTAGGCGCCGAAGAGAAAGACGCGCCCCATGTGGAGAAAGAGGAGGATGATGAAGACGCTGGCGCCCCAGCGATGCATGCCGCGCACGAGCCAGCCGAGGGTGAGGTCGTTCGTGATCGTCTGGATCGAGCTGTACGCCGACTCGGGGTCCGGCTTGTAGTACATGGCGAGGATGACGCCGGTGACGAGCTGCACGAGAAAGGCCGTGAGCGTCGCCGAGCCGAGCGTGTGAAACCAATTCGACTCCGCGGGGACCCGCCGGAAGAGGAAGTACTTGACGGCCCCGACGAGGCCGGAGCGCTCCTCGAGCCAATCGATCGGGGCGAGGACCATGGCCTCGAGTTGCTGCCGCCGCTTCGACTTCCGCTGCCGGGCCATCAGGGGATCCAGAACTTCGGCGGGTAGAAGACCTTCTCCGGGCCGTCGACATGCTGGCCGGGATCGGCGAGGCGGTAGGCCTCGATCTTCGCCTTGGCTCCTTCGCCGATCACCTTGCCGACGCTGTAGGGCTTGCCGAGGACGAGGTTGCCTTCGCGGATCAGGAACTCGTAACGGTCGAGCGCGCGCACCGGCGGCCCGGCAGTCCGGTTGCCCTCGTTGTCGTAGGCGCCGCCGTGGCAGGGGCAAGTGAAGCCTGAGAGACCCTGCGTCACCCTGAGCGTCACGGTGCCTGAGTCCGTCTGGACCTCGTTCGGCTTCTGGAGGAGCCCGCCCGGCTGCGTCGGGCAGCCCATGTGCGCGCAGCGGTTCGAGATGATCGTCATGCTCGGGACGCCGTCGGCGACTCCGTTGTTGCGGATGAAGGCGGTGCGCTTGCTCACGTTGCCGGGCTCGGCGCGATTCGACTGGAAGGTGGCCGTGACCCACTCGTTCTGGGGGAAGTTGGCGAGCGGGCCGAGGTCGACCTCACCGTACTCCTGGTCCACGAAGGCGGGCGCGATCATGAAACCGAGCGCCGGAACGGTGACTATCCCGCCGATGAGGGCTCCGACCCCGAGCGTCGACATCTCGAGGAAGACCGAGCGCGGGTAGCGCTCCGGCTCCTCCTCCTCCTCCTCGACGACGGCGAGCTCGGAGACGGCGGGCTCGGTGGAGACCGGAGCGGGCACGCGGCGGATCTCACGCGTGGCCTCCCGGATCCAGAGGAATCCGAAGACCAGCACCAGGACGGCGCCGATCGCCGCCAGGATCCAGTTGATGATCAGCCCGACGAGGAGGAGCGCAACTCCCCCGGCGAAGGCGAAGGGCCAGATCGTCGGGGACGGGAGGTGGGGCTCGGCCTCGGGCTCTACCGGCTCCTCACCAGGCCGCTCTAGCTCGTCGGCCACCCAGCTCCCTTCATCGCTCGGCCGCTGTTACAAGCAGCGGCATTGTTTCTGCGGCTCGCGGATCCTGTCAACGACGTAGCGTTTGCCTCAATACCCTGGAAATACCACCGTTCTGCGCGCCCGGCGGCTCGATCCCGTACTCGCTCCAGCGTCCGTCGACCAGGTCACGAACTTCGGCGCTCATCTCGATGCGCTCCGGCCAGGGGCGCGCGCCTTCGGATTCCCACTTGTGCGTGGCATCGATGCCGAGCTTTCCGCCGTAGCAATACATCGCGGCGGCGTGGTCGAGCTGGTCCAGGGGGCCCTCCGAGAGCATCACGTCGCGGCCCGGATCGACGTTCGCGCAGGCGTGGAAGAAGACCTGCTCGTAGTCGTGGACGTCCACGAACTCGTCGACGACGACCACCGTCTTCGTCAGTGACAGCATTCCGAGTCCCCACATGGCGTGCATGACCTTCTTCGCATGGCCGGGGAACGCCTTGCGGATCGAGACGATGACGCAGTTGTGGAACGCACCCGCAACCGGGAGGTCGTAGTCGACGATCTCGGGGACCGTCATCCGGATCGCCGGAAGGAAGATGCGCTCGGTCGCCTTGCCGAGCCAGGCATCCTCGGCCGGGGGAATGCCGACGACGATGGACGGGTAGATGGCGTCGCGCCGCATCGTCATCTGTGTGAGGCGGAAGACCGGGAACGGCTCCGCCGGGGAGTAGTAGCCGGTGTGGTCGCCGAAGGGACCTTCGGTCCCGAGCTCGCCCTTCTCGATGAACCCCTCGAGCACGATCTCGGCGTCGGCGGGCACCTCGAGGTCGACCGTCTTGCATTTGACGAGCTCGACGGCTTCGCCGCGAAGGAAGCCTGCGAGCATGAACTCGTCGATGTGCTTCGGGAGCGGCGCGCTCGCCGAATAGGTCGTAACCGGGTCGCAGCCGAGAGCGACGGCGACCTCGAGGCGATCGCCCATGCCACGCCAGTCGGCCGCGCCGTCCTTGTGGATCTGCCAGTGCATGAAGGTCGTCCTCGCGTCGATCTTCTGCATCCGGTACATGCCGACGTTGCGCGTGCCGGTGCGGGGGTCGCGCGTGATCACCGCCGGAAGCGTGATGAAGGGCGCCGGATCACCCGGCCAGCAATGCTGGATCGGGAGTGCGTCGAGGTCGGGTTCCAGCACGAGCTCCTGGCAGGCGCCGGAACGGACGGTCTTGGGCATCGAGTCGGCCAGGCGCTTGAGCTTGCCGAGGCCCTTCACCTTTTCGACGAGGCCCTGGGGAGGCTGCATCTCGAGGACGTCCTCGAGCTTCCGGGCGACGGCGTCCAGGCTCGGTTCACCGAAGGCGAGCGACATGCGCCGCTCGGTCCCGAACTGGTTGATGAGAACGGCGTGCTCGGAGCCCTTGACGTTGCTGAACAAGAGAGCCGGCCCGCCCGACTTCACCGTGCGGTCGACGATCTCCGTGATCTCGAGATAGGGGTCGACCTCGGCTTCGACCTCGACGAGTTCACCCTCGCGGCGCAGCAGGTCGATCCAGGAACGCAGGTCGCTCACGGCCACGGGACCGAGTCTAACTCCGCTTCTCGAGTTAGTACGGGCGTCGCTGGGCCCGCCGCGCCTGGCGCCTGTGCCCGAAGTGGCGGGCGGCCTGGCCGAGCAGGATGACGCCGAGGAAGATCAGCCCGACCACCAGCATCGCGAGGATCACGTCGCGGCCCTCCTGGGCGGGCGTTTTCTCGGCGGCGAGGAGCAAGGAAAGCACGCTCATCGGTGGCGTAGCCTAATCGACCCTCTCGGAGTGAAACGCGAGAGCGTGGTTTCGAGCTTCGTCCGCCGGGGGCTCGTCCGCGAGAGAGCCGACCGTCGAGGCCCAGGCCTCACCGTCCTCCACTCCTCTTCCCTCGGCGCGCAGATGGGCGCACAGCGAGAGGAGCTCGGCCAGCCGCTCGACCGCTTCGACGTCCCCGGCGGCGGTGATGCGAACGAGACCGTGGGCATAGAGGTAGTCCCCGAGCAGAATGGCCGCGTCCCTGTCATCCGGTGAGAAGAGCCGCGGGCGGCCGTAGTGGAGGAGATAGCCCTCGTAAATGGACTCGATGCCGAGTGCGAACCGCTCGTCGGCGAGCGGCGAGAAGACGGCAACCTCCTCGCGCTCGTCCTCAGGCAGTAAGGCCGTGGCCCAGAGCGGGCTCTCACGCTCCGCTTCGAGCGCGATCGTCTCCCAAATAGTGGCGACGGTGGCGCTCTTACCCTGCAAGGAACTCCTGGGCCGCCTCGACCGTGCGCTCGACCTCGCCTGGGCCGTGCGCGGTCGAGACGAAGAACGCCTCGAACTGGGACGGCGCGACGTAGACGCCGTGGGCGAGCAGATGCCGGAAGAACGCACCGTAGCGATCGAGGTCGCTTGCCCTGGCCTCCTCGACGTTTCGCACGGGTGCGATCCGGAAGAAGACAGTCAGCATGGATCCGATCCGCTGCACGGTCACATCCTCGTGCCGGAGCCCGGCCTCGAGGGCCGCGCCTGTCTCCTCCAGCTGCCGGTAGACGTCGGGGTCGCGGAGGCGCCGCAAAACGACGAGCGCGGCAGCGGTGGCCAGCGGGTTTCCCGACAGCGTGCCCGCTTGGTAGACCGGCCCCTCGGGCGCGAGCTCGTCCATGACGTCGGCGCGCCCGCCGAAGGCGGCGAGCGGCAGCCCTCCTCCGGCAATCTTTCCGAGCACGGTCAGGTCGGGCCGGATCCCGTAGCGCTCCTGGGCTCCTCCGCGCGCGATGCGGAATCCCGTGATCACCTCGTCGAAGACAAGCAGGGCGCCGGATGCATCGCAGAGGTCTCGCAACGCTTCCAGGAACCCCGGCGCCGGTGGGACGACACCCATGTTCCCGGCCACCGGCTCGACGACGATCCCGGCGAGCTCCTCGCCGTGGCGCTCGACGGCGGCTGAGACCGCGTCCGCGTCGTTGAACGGGCAGACGACTGCGTCCGTGTCCGTGAGCAGCGTGTCGGCGTGGCCGTGGTAGCAACCGGCGAACTTGAGAATCCGACCACGGCCGGTAAAGCCGCGGGCCAGCCGCACCGCACTCATTGCCGCTTCAGTCCCCGAGCTGACCAGCCGAACCTTCTCTATCGACGGAACGGCCGCGCAGATCTCTTCGGCCAGCTCGACCTCTCGCTCCGTCGGAGCGCCGAAGGTCGTTCCATCGGCGGCGGCCTCCTGCACCGCCTCCACCACCTCCGGATCGGAGTGCCCGAAAACGAGGGGCCCCCAGGACTGCACCCAGTCCACGTAGCGCTTCCCGTCGGTGTCCTCGAGATACGCGCCTTCGCCCCGGCGCACGAAGAAGGGCTCGTCGGCGCCGACCGCCCCCCAGGCGCGCACGGGAGAGTTGACACCGCCCGGGATGACCGCCCGCGCGCGGCGCCAGAGTGAAGTGGCTATAGCCACCGCGCAGCTTCCTTGGCCCAGTAGGTGACGATCACGTCGGCGCCGGCGCGCTTGATGGCCGTCAGGCTCTCGACCGCCGCCTGGCGCTCGTCGAGCCAGCCGCGCGCGGCGGCCGCCTTTACCATCGCGTACTCGCCGCTGACGTTGTAGGCGAAGATCGGGACGTCGAAGCGCGCCCGCGCCGCTGCAAGCACGTCCAGCGAGGGCAGCGCGGGCTTGATCATGAGCGCGTCGGCTCCTTCGGCCAAATCAAGCTCGCACTCGCGCAGGGCCTCGCGCGCATTGCCCGGATCCAGCTGGTAGCCGCGCCGGTCCCCGAAAGCCGGAGCGGATTCGGCCGCCTCGCGGAACGGGCCGTAGAAAGCGGAGGCGTACTTCGCTGCGTAGGAAACGATCGGAACGTGCTCGAAGCCTTCGCCGTCGAGCGCGCCACGGATCGCGCCGACGCGCCCGTCCATCATGTCGCTCGGGCACACGGCATCGGCTCCGGCCTCGGCGTGGCTTACGGCCGTCCGCGCGAGCAGCTCGAGCGAAGGGTCGTTGACGACCTCCCCTTCGTCGACCACGCCGCAGTGCCCATGGGACATGTACTCGCAGAGACAGACATCCGTGAGGAGCACGAGCTCGGGCACGCGCTCGCGCAGAGCGCGCAGCGCCCGCTGGACGATGCCGTCAGCGTCGTAAGCGCCGGTGGCGGCTTCGTCCTTCTCCTCCGGGATGCCGAAGAGGAGAACGGCGCCGACGCCGAGCGCGTGGACTTCCTCCGCTTCGGCGCAGAGCCGGTCGACGGACCGCTGGGCGATGCCGTCGAGACCTTCGAGAGGGTGCTCCACGCCCGTGCCAGGGCAAGCGAAGAGCGGGAAGACGAGGTCGCGAACGTCGACGCGCGCCTCGCGCACGAGATCGCGCAGAGCCGCGGTGCGCCGAAAGCGCCGCAAACGGGTCACAGGAAAGACTGAACTCACGCAAGCAATCTTCGCACGGCGAGGCGGGCCGCCGCGCCGAACGCCAGTCCGAGTCCCAGGAGCCACGCGGCCTCCCGCGCGAGCGTGCCCCACGGGTTCGTGTCGTAGAGCGCGGCCTGGAAGAAGTCCACGGAGTGGCTGAACGGGAATGCCCGGGCAGCCCACCAGGCAGCCCGGGCGGCGGCCTCGGGAACGAGCCCGACGAGCACGAGCGGAAGAGTGGCCAAGAAGGCCACGAGCACGGCTGTGTGCGACTCGCGTGAAAGCGCACCGATGAGGGCGCCGAAGGCGCCGAAGGCCGCGCCGGCCAGCGCCAGGCCGACGACGAGCAGGGGCAGACGTTGCCAGGGCTCGCCGCCGGAGACATCAAGGATCTCGGCCAGCGCCCCGAACAGGAGGGCGATTGCGAAGCCGAGCCCGACGGCGACGAGAGCTGCCAGGAGCACCTTGACCAGGACGAGGTCGACCAGGCGGATCAGGCCGCGCAAGAGACGCCCGATCACGTTCTCGTCCCGCTCTGCGGCCAAAGCGGCCGCTGCGAGCAGCACGCAGATGAACGCGAGCGTCAGCCCGAGTGCATAGGCCTGCAGCTGGGCCGAGAGGAGCCAGGTCCGCCCGGCCTTCTCGTCGATCTCCAGCTCGATCGGATTGGCGGTGGCGCGGAGCGACTGGTCGGACGCGCCCAGAGCGAGGCGCGCCTCCCGGACGAAGGTGGCGAGCTCGCGGGCCCGCTCGCGGATCTCCGGGTCGTCCGAGGTGCGCTCGATCTCGTCGAGCATCTCCCCCGCCCGGTCGAGCCCGACGATGTCGAACTCGTTCCCGAGGAAGCTCCCCTGCCCGCCTTCCACGATGAGCTTCACGTACGCGAGGTTGGCCTTGATGTACGCGGTCTGAAGTCGCTGGTTGAGTGCGTAGACGAGAGCCTGGGTCTGTTGCTCGACCCGGCCTGAAAGGCCGCCGCGGGCCGTCCTCAGGACCAGCTTCGGACTCTCGACCATGCCGCGCAGCTTCGAGGCGAAGCCCCGGGGCACGACGATCTCGGCCACGATCCCGCCCGTCGCGAGCTGACGATCCGCTTCCTCCTCTTCCATCGGCACGAGATCGACGGAGCCTTGTACCTCCGAGATCACGCGCGGAACGTTGAAGCGCTGGCCGCCCACGGTCAGCGTCTCCGGCAGTCGGTCCAGGTCGACGAACGCGACGCGCGGGCGGTCGCTCGCGTAGCGGACGACCAACCCGACGAGAACGGCGAAGACGAGCGGGTAGAGGATGAGCGCCGCCAGGAGGGCGGGCGAGCGACCGAGGATCCTCAGGTCCTTCGCCAGCAGCAGCCAGATCTTCCTCACGCGAATACATCCGCTTCAGGCGCCCTGCGAAACTCCTCGAGGGTGCCTTCGAAGACGACGGCGCCGTCCAGGAGGACCACGACGCGGGTGGCGAACTGCTCGAGCTCCTCGAGGTTCTGGGTGGCGAACACCACTGCCCCGTCCCGCTCCAGCACTTGGCTCGCCACATCCCAGAGCCGGCGCCTCTGTCGTGGATCGAGGGAGGCTGTCGGCTCGTCGAGGAGGAGAACGTCGGGCCGCGAGAGGAGAGCAATGGCGAGGTTGAGGCGCTGCTGGTTTCCCGCGGAGAGGTGAGCGGTCAGGCGGCCGTCGTCGGGCAGCTCGAGAACGCGGATGAAGCGGTCGGCCGTGTCCGCGGGATCGCCGACGTTCTCCAGGCGGGCGAAGAGCTCGAGGTTCTCTCGCGGCGTGAGCCTCGCGTAGTGGGCGGGTCGCTGCGGAACCCAGCCGACCTGAGGGCTCGCTCTGCCGCCCGCGGTCACGTCGCCCTCGCTCGGCTCGAGCGCGCCGGCGAGGATGGCGAGCAGCGTGGACTTGCCGGCCCCGTTCGGCCCGATCAGGGCGACGGCCTCGCCGGCGTGGACGTCCAGGGTCGTCGGCGCGAGCGCGACGACGCGCCCGTAGCGTCGGGCGACGCGGCGAACGCTCAGGAGCACGGCGGTCAGCGTCCGCCGCCCCTGGCAAGCTCAGCGAGCACCTCGCGGATTATGACCCCCGCGCCCGCGCCCTACGATTACGAATGGGAAACGCCCGCAAGTGGGTGTCGTGTCGTCCCGTTAAGGCCATCTGCGTGGGACTGGTCCTTCGAGGCTGACGGCGCCCTTGCGCTCGCGCCCGAGGTCGCTACGCATTTGAAAGGCCAGGGCACCTCCGTTACCGTGCCTCGGATGGCTCGGCCCGAAGCCCAGGGGCTCGCCTATCGTGCAGCGGAACGAGAGGAGACGCGCGCGAGGGTGCGTAGTGCGCGGCGGTCGGCACTTTTGCTCGTCGCCGCCTGCGTGTCGCTCGTCCTCCTGCTCCTCACGGCCTTCGGCACGGGCGGCGTCGCCGCGCGCGTTACACGCGGGCCTGCACCCGCGGACCGGCTCTTGCCCGCCGGGCCTCCGCGAGCCCAGGTCGTCGCACTGCAGGACACGCTGCGGATTCAGATGCCGATCAACCAAACTCGGGTCACGGCGATCGGCTACCACGCTTCCGGCACCGACGTCCTTCCGCTACAACCGGTGGGATCGCAAGCAAACGCTGGGGTCGTGAAGCGGCTCTTCCACCGTCTGTTCGGAGACAGCGGCTCGGGCATCAGCTTCTACCAGCTCGGAGGCGGCGTCGGGCCGCAGACAGGCGGCCTCGACGTCGGGGCGCCCGTGGACACCGACGTGTATGCACCCGTGGACGGAAGCGTGATGGCGATCTCGGACATGATCGTGAACGGCAAGGCCTACGGCGTGCGCATCGACATTCAGCCTTCCGGCAGCCCGGGCGTGATCGTGACGCTCGAGAACCTCAAGCCCGACCCGGCGCTGACGGTGGGCTCGGCCGTCTCGGCCGGCCGCACGAAGATCGGAAGCGTCATCGACCTCTCGGGGGTCGAGCGGGCGGCGCTCGCCCGAGTCACGCAGGACAAGGGCCAGCACGTCCACATAGAAGTGCGCGCAGCCAGCGGGCTCGCGTCGCCCTAGTCTAAGTAGCGCCGCGCTCAGGATCCTTTTCATTGGAGACGTGTTCGGCCCTCCCGGCCGGCGTGCGATAGAGGCTCGGCTAACCGGCCTCAAAGACGAGCTCGGGGCGGGCTTCTGCATCGTCAACGGCGAGAACGCCGCCGACGGGACGGGGCTCACGGCGAAGCTTGCGGAGAAGCTTCTGGCGTCGGGCGCCGACGTGATCACGCTCGGAAACCACGTCTGGAGACAGCGTGACCTCGTGCCCGTCCTCGCCCAGAACGCCCGGGTGATCCGCCCCGCCAACCTCCGGGGCCCCGGGACCGGGCTCGCCGCCGCGGAAGCCGCGGACGGCACCCCGGTCGCCGTGATCAATCTCCAGGGCGCGCTCTTCCTCGACGTCGCCGTCCACCCGTTCGTCGTCGTCGACGACCTCGTCGAGGAGGCGCGAGGCCGTGCCAAGATCGTCGTCATCGACTTCCACGCCGAGGCGACGAGCGAGAAGGTGGCACTCGCCCGTTACCTGGACGGCCGCGTCACCGCGGTCATCGGCACGCATACGCACGTGCAGACGAACGACGCGCGAGTCCAGCCGGGTGGCACCGCGGCGATCACGGATGCCGGCATGACCGGTCCGCACGACTCCGTGATCGGCGTGCGCGCCGACCTCGCCATCGAGCGCATGCGCACCGGGATGCCGGTGCGCTTCCATCCGGCCGAGGGCGGCGTCCGCATCGAAGGCGTCCTCGTCGAGTGCGACGAGGAAGGCCGCGCTACAAAGTGCGAGGCGCTTCGGATCCCGGTCGAATAGCGGCGACCAGGACGGCCAGGAGCGCGACCAGGAGCAGGTCGCGGACGAGGACCAGCCAACCTGCGGGCTCGAGGGCGACGACATCCCAGTAGCGATGGGGAAACCAGAGCTGCGTCGTGACGAGAGCGCCTGCGAACACCCAGCACGCCGCGATGCCCGCGCTTCCACCGACGAGCGGGACGAGCGGGAGCAGCCAGATGAGGAACTGCGGGGAGAGCACCTTGCCGAAGGCGATGAAGGCGACCACCGCGGCGGCCGACGCGACGAGCAGGCGCTCCCGGTCCGGGCGCCCGCGCGCGAAAAGGAGCCAGACCGCGACGACAGCGACGAGTTGCAGGGCCGTCTCCACCGCGGCCAGGGCGCCCGGCAGCGAGCCCGAGAGGTTCTGCGAGCCGTGGGTGGAGACGACGGTCGGGTCGTAAAGCCCGACGTGGTGCGCCGCCAGCAGGATGGCCGCGCCGAGGCTCTCGATCTGCAGCGGCCGGCCCAGCTGCGTGGTGAGGCTGTGAACTACGCCGCTGGGAGCGAGGATCGCGAACGGCAGCACGATGGCGACAATCACACCGGCAAAGACGCCGAGCCCGACCGCCGCCTCCCGTGGACCTCGCCGGCGCGCCACCCAGACCAGTGCGATCGGAAAAAGCACGGCCGGGTAGAGCTTCGCGGCGGTGGCCAGCCCGAGCACACCCAGCCCCAGTCGGTCGCGCCCAGACACTAGGGCGGCCAGCGCGCCGGCCGCGAGCGCGGCCGGCCAGAGATCGAAGCGCGTGAGGATCACCGACCCCAGCAGGAGCGGCACTATCCCCGCAAATGCCGTGGCAGCGTAGAGCCGCACCGCGCCTGCACCTGCGGCGGAGAGTGTCACCGCCAGGAGGACGATGATCGCGACGGCGCAGGTCCACATGAGCAGCTCGAACGCGGATCCGTAGTCGTCGTCGTCGGCGAGCGCGGGCAGTACGAAGACGGGCAACGCCGCGGGCGGGTACTCGACGGGGAAGTCCCGGTAGGGGGCCTTGCCGTCGACGATCTTCTCCCCGTAGCCCTGGTAGAGGGGCGTGTCGATGATCGGGTTCCGGTGCCAGAACCCGACGTGCAGAAGGCCCCAGGAGATGGTGAGGAGGACGAGCCCGAGCGCGATCGCCGGGCCCGCCCCGCCAGCCTCAGCTGGCCGGGACGAGCTCTCGGACCTCGCGCTCATGCTCGGGCCCGCTGGGTGCGGGCTCGGCCTCCACGACGCTCCGGACGGCCGGCGCGAGGACGGCGAAGGCGACGAAGGGGAAGAACCAGGGGATGTAGAGATAGAACCAGTGGGTGAGGACAAGCTCGAAGCCGATGAGGATGGCCGCGGTGAGAGCGCCGAGCTGGATCACGTTCTTCCTCCGTGGCACGAAGTAGACGACGAGGGCCCCGAGCAGGACCGCGACCTTGAGCACGGTCTGAAGACGATGCAGGTGGGGGAAGCCCGGGTACTGGTCCCAGTCCCAGATCGAGAACGGCGATGAGCGTGAAAGCTGCCAGCCGAACGTCCGGTCCCAGAACACATGCGCGGCGTGCAGCGGGTTGGGCTCGAGGAGGAGAATCCAGAAGGAGAGCGCTGTCCCGAGCAGGAGACCACTGAAATAGGTCAGCTTCTGGCGGCCGAAACCGCGCCAGTGGGGGTAGGACGCCCAGAGTGGCAGCAAGAGAAGGGCCGCGAACTTCGTCCAGGCTGCGAGAGCGACGAAGAGCCCTCTCGCCGGCGCCGAGGTAACCAGCAGGAGTCCCCAGATCAGCAGCGCGGGCATGATCGCGTCGTTGGAGTTCGAGCTCGACACGTACTGCGTGAACGGGTAGGCCGCCCAGGCGAAGGCGAGGGTCGCCCCGAGCACCCGACCACCGAAGCGCAGGCCGAGCAGCCCGAGCCCGATCACCGCGAGTGCGTCCCAGAGGATCGATGTCAAATGCGCCGCCGGGAGGCCTCCCCACGTGCTCGACCCGCCGTTCCACTTGCCGTCGAAGCCGACCGCGGCGTAGGCGGGAATGTAGCCCAAATAGGCAACGGGCCCATAGGTGTCTCCCCTCCCGTTGGAGGACTCACAGCGACCGTTGGTTTGGATGTGGTCGCGGACGTAGCCGTCCGAGTCCGCGGGCCCGCAGGCCTTACCCGTGTCGTCCGGCATGTGGCCGTACGGCATCTGCCCGTCGCCGGCGATCCTCTGCGCGCCGTTGACGCTCGCGAGCCCCACGTCGATGACGTTGGAAGACTCGACGTTGAGACCGACGCGGAAACCCATGAGGAAGACAGTCGCCGCGAGGAGTAACCACGCCGGCCAAATCGGGCTGGCGGCGTTCCCGCGCCCCCGCGCGCCGATCCAGACCATGCGCCCGAGCAGGTAGAGGAGCGGCGGATAGACGATCGGCATGGCCGTGAAGACACGCCCCTCGTTGAAGTAGTAGAGGGAGAGACTGAATGAGAGCAAAGCCGCCAGGTCGAGGTTCCGCATCGACAGGGGGCGCCGGAAGTCGGCGAGCCCGAGCAGGAAAACCGCGCAGAAGGAGAGCCAGACCCACGAATGGTTGATCGAGCGGCCGAAGGCGCCCTTGTACCCGCGCGCCATTTTCCACGCGACTTGCGGGCCGGTCCAAGCCTCCGTCACCCGAGCGGTCGAGTCCTCCACCTTCGCCTCGACGATTTGCCCGGCGTCCGGCCGCGTCGACCACACGTTCACGTCCCACACGCCGGTCTCGTCGTCCAGAGTGGCCTCCTTCGTCAGGGACCTAGCCGGGTAGCGGTCGACCCAGTCGGCCACCTTCGGGAAGCGCATGACGGCCTGGATCGCTTGCTCCTCGGTGAGGGTCGCGGGCGGGGGCTTGTCCTGTGGGACGAAGGGGACCTCGATGGGGTTCCCCTCCGAGTCGTAGACGGGGGTGGTCGGAGCCGCGAGAGCGGCGGGCGCGGCGATGAGAAGAGCCGCCGCAGCCGCGAGCAACGCCCCGCCAAGGCCTCCTAGCGGGGAACGGGCCGTCGGAAGCTCCAGAGCTTGTTGGCGAGGAAGTTCCACGGTGTGACCAGCGCGATCGCCGCCGCCTGCGCGGGCACCTTGGGCACGCCGAGGGCGACGAGGCCGCTCAAGAAAGCAAGGTTGCCGGCAAGCGCCACCGTCGAGACGAGCAGAAACCGGAGCCCCTGGTAGGCCATGTGGCCCCGTTCGCGCCGGAACGTCCACAGGCGGTTCCACGTGTAGTTGCTCGTTACAGCGACGAGGAAGGAGCACACAGCCGCGACGAGATAGTGGATCTCGAAGCCGTGGACGAGGAGGGCGAAGACGGCCAGGTTGACGGCGTAGCCGGTTGCTCCGACGATGCAGAACTTCGCCAGCTGGACCCAGTTGTGGGGACGACGCAGCGCTGTGCCGGCCGCCTCCCCGAGCGCGCCGGCACGGTCGGCGACAGTATTCGAGCGAAGTGCCAAGACGGGAGAAAGGTTAGACGGCGCGGCGCAGCGCGTCCGAGACGATCGTCCGCCCGAAACTCGGTTAGAAGCCCTCCGCGCCGACGAGCGGAACGAAACGGCAGGGAACCGAGCGTGTCACCGCCGGCCCTTCGGGACTTGCGACTATCACTTCGAGCCGCTGTCCTTCTGGCCCGCCCACCGGGACGACCAGGCGACCGCGCGGTACGAGCTGCTCGTAGAGAGAAGCCGGCATGTCGGGCGCCGCAGCAGCGACCACGATCGCGTCAAAGGGGGCGAACTCGGGCAAGCCGAGCGAGCCGTCGCCCACGTGTACGTGCACGGAGCCGAAGCCAGCCCTTTCGAGCCGCTCGCGCGCCTGCTTCGCGAGCTCCGGGATCCGCTCGACGGTGTGCACGTCGGCTCCCAGCTCCGCGAGAACCGCAGCCTGATAGCCCGAGCCGGTCCCGATGTCGAGGACGCGGTCGCCCTCCCGCACGTCGGCCGTCTGGCAGATAATCGCGACCATGTAGGGCTGCGAGATCGTCTGGCCGTAGCCGATCCGCAAGGGCATGTCGAGATACGCACGCTTGCGGTCGCTCTCCCCGACGAAGGCCTCGCGTGGAACGCGCGCCATCGCGTCGAGAACACGTCGATCGGTGATTCCACGCGCCTCGAGCTGCTCGACGATCATCCTGTCTCGCTCGCTGTCGAGGTCAGACACTGCTGCGAACGCGCGCGCGCATGGAAGCGGGAGCCTCGACGCCGAAATGCGCGAGCGCGAGGGGCGCGAGATCGGTCACGCTCGGATCCTCCCGCAAGGGCAATTCCTCGTCGAAGCCTGCCGCCACGATCGGGATCGTCGAGTCGCCGGCCAGGAGCGAGCCGTGACTGCCGCCGCCGACGTGGTGGCGATGCCCGAGGTCTTCGAACTCCCAGCCGGCCGCCGCTGAGACGATGACCTCGCCCGCGTTCGGGCAGGCCAGCGCGGACCAGGCGCGCTCGAACCCGTTCGGATACGTAGGCGCGTCGAGCAGCTGCTCGTCCCCCGACAGACGCCAGCCTCCGTTGTCGGGCGCGAAGCGAAGCTCCTCTCTCGAGCGGCGCACGACCGCCTCCTCGTTTTCACGGAAGAGAACGAGGTCGACACCCGGGGACCCGTCGAGCCTCTCCGCGAGCTCCCGGGGCGGCCGGCCGCTGAGCGCGTAGATCATTCCGGAGCGGTTGGAGGCCGTCACGACGACGTCCGCCCCGGTCGGATCCGTGCCGCGCCGGCCCGTGAAGACAGCTAGGTCTACGAACGCTTCGGGAAGGCGCGCGATGTGCTCTACAGCCGTCTGGCCATGATCCGAGCAAACGATGATCGCGTAGCGGTCGAGGAACTCCTCAGGCCCGCCGGCCGCTGCCATCAGCTCACCGATGCTTGCATCGGCGCGTTCGAGGGCGGGCAGCGCACCCTCGGGTCCCACGAGGTGCGACGCGTAGTCGTAGTCGGGGAGGTAGAAGACGAGGAAGTCGAAGCCGTCGCGCGTCACGAGCCATCGTCCGATGCTGGCCGCGTACGCGTCGATCGACCCTTCCGGCCTCGACCGGATTGCCAGCGGCGCCCCGGTGGGATCCGACTCGTAGAGGTTGAAGAAGAAGAAGCGACGCGGCCCCCAGGCCGCTTCGTACCAGCGGTTGCGGCCCGCCGGCACGGGCAGCTTCAGCGCGTGCCTCGTCCGGCCGCGGTAGCACGTGAAGTTGATCGCACCGCACTCGAGGCCCTCGTCCTCGAGAGCCTCGAACACCGTCAACGCATCCCGCGAGACGTGCTCGTGGGCCATGGCGAAGATGGAGTCCCTCATCGAGCGCCGGGTGCCCGCCGCCCGGACGGCCGCGAAGGAGGAGCCGTATTCCACGACCCGACGTTCATCGCGGTGGTACCAGACGAGGTGCGGCACACCGTGGACGTCCGGATGCGCGCCGGTCGCGATGGACGTAAGACAGACGGGGGTGACCGAGGGGAACGTGGTCGTCCCCTGGACGTACGTTCCTGACTCGTGGAGAAGACCGAGCGCCGGTAAGCGTCCCTGGTCGAGGCCGTGCTCGAGCATCGAGGGCGTGAGCCCGTCGATGATCGCGAGGATCAGGCCCTTACGAGCGACGGCCGTCAGTCCTTGGCGAGCACTCTGAGCCCCGCGAAACGAGAGCTCGCTCGGCGGCCGAGCCGTACACCGGCGATCGGGGCGCCAACCGCGAGCGCGTAACCCAGCGCGGGAACGAACGCGATGGCTGCGGCAGCGAGCGCGGCGACGAGCCGCGCGGCAGGGGACAGGCGACGGAGGGCGAGCCAGCTCACGAGCGCCGCCGCGACGAAGGCGAGGAACGCCCACCATTCGAGGGCGAGGAACGCGATCACGATCGAGGCGGCAAAGAGCGCGAGCGATGCCGTCCCAAGCAGAGGCCGCCGCACCTCCCTTCCGATGACGCCGTCAGCGACGCCGAGGCCGAGCAGGACACCGAGCCAGTACCAGTCGAGGAATCCGTCCACGGACTGAGTTTAGCCACGCCCTTCCCGTATACCCTGCGGCCAGCATGGACCTGGGCAGTCTCTTCGCGGTCCTTTTCGTCCTCTTCTTCCTGGTGCCCCCGCTGCAGCAATGGGCCCTGACCGCGAGGCGAGCCCGTGCGCTGTCAGCCCTCCAGCGCACGAGGAAGAGCAGGGTTATCGCGATGATCCACCGTCAGGAGACGGTGGGCTTTCTCGGCGTGCCCCTCTATCGCTTCATCGACATCGACGACTCCGAGGCAGTCCTACGGGCGATCCGGATGACGCCCGACGACACGCCGATCGATCTCGTCCTCCACACGCCGGGAGGCCTGGTGCTCGCCGCCGAACAGATCGCGTACGCCCTGCGCGCCCATCCGGGCAAGGTGACCGTGCTCGTACCTCACTACGCGATGTCGGGAGGGACGCTCCTCGCGCTTGCCGCGGACGAGATCAGGATGGATGCGGCTGCCGTGCTCGGACCGGTGGATCCGCAGCTCGGGGATCTGCCTGCAGCCTCGCTCGTCCGCGTCATCGAGCGAAAGCCCGCAGAAAGGATCGACGACCGCACGCTGATCATGGCCGACGTCGCGGAGAAGGCCCTCCGGCACATGAAGGAGGTCGTCCGCGGCCTCCTCACCCCGCGGCTGGACACGAAGAAGGCCGATTCACTGGCGGAGGAGCTGGCCGGCGGCCATTACACGCACGACGATCCGATCACGGTCGAGGAGGCCAAGGAGCCCGAGCTACCCGTCGAAGTAGGGCTTCCGGACGAGGTCTACGAGCTCATGGAGCTCTTCCCCCAGGCAGGGCGCCGGCGTCCGAGCGTGCAATACGTGCCGCTCCCCGTACCTGCGAACGAGCGGCCTTCGAAGCCACGCGTTCCTTAGTGGTCGTCGCCGTAAGTTCAGACCCGAGCGCATCCCCGGCGGCAGCGACAGGAGGCACGGAATCTATGCTTGCGATGTGAGCGAACCGGCCACGGGAGCGGCGCGCGAAGGCGAGCTGCAGGCGTTCCGCCGCGCCGCCCACGCGCTGGTGGACGGCGTCGCCGACAACCTCGCCGCGCTGCCGTCGCGCCCGGTCTGGCAGCCGCTCCCCGACGCCCTGCGTGAGCAGCTGGTCGACCTGCCCCTGCCGGAGCGCGCGGTCACGCTCGACGACCTGGTCGCGACCGCGCTGCGCGACGTCCTGCCCCACGCCATGGGCAACGGCCACCCGGCCTTCTTCGGCTGGGTCAACCCCCCGCCCTCCCCCGCCGGCGTCGTCGTTTCGCTGGCGGCAGCCGCGATGAACCCGAGCGTCGTCGCCGGCGACCACGCCGACGTCCACCTCGAGCGCGCGGTCGTGCGTTGGCTTGCCGAGCTCGTCGGCTTCCCGTACGCGCCGGGCGCCGGCCTGCTCACCAGCGGCGCGTCCGCCGCGACGATCGTCTGCTTCGCGGGCGCTCGCGGTCGCGCGCTGGCGGAAGTCGGCCGCGAGGTGCGTCGCGACGGCCTCACCGGCGCCCCACAGCTCGTCGCCTACGTGCCGGCCGAGGCCCATAGCTGCGTGCGGCGCGCGCTGGAGCTTCTCGGCCTCGGCAGCGGCGCGATGCGCGAGGTGCCGCTCGACGCGGGCCGGCTCGACGCGGCCGCGCTGCGTGCCTCGATCGCCGCGGATCGCGCGAGTGGCGCCGTGCCGGCGCTGCTCGTCGGCTCAGCCGGCACCGTCAACGCCGGCGTGATCGACCCGCTCGACGCGCTCGCCGATGTCGCGACCGCGGAAGGCCTCTGGTTCCACGTCGACGGCGCCTACGGCGCGTTCGGCGTGCTCGACCCAGCGATCGCGGCCCGCT
>WNFZ01000846.1_pt1 | contig 29554 bp, 25 predicted proteins | sample 5400081 | NCBI WGS metagenome assembly WNFZ01 (sample SAMN13153365, study PRJNA577476) | soil metagenome | isolation source: 80 cm soil or saprolite under grassland replicate 1 | place: USA:California | collected 2016-06-15 | reverse complement strand
TGGCGCATCTCGCTCGGATTTCGTGGCTATGGACTGCCCTAGCCGCTGCTGGAGTGCATTTTCTTATTGCATTAGTGCTGCTTCTGGTCGCGCGTAGCCGAATAACCAAGCCGGTGTTTCGCGCGACACTGGCTGAATTAAAGAAAGATCGCGAATGGCTGAAAAATCTGGACACGACAAATCGACCGACGAGCTAAGAGCAGAAATCGCCAGTTCACGTGAACGCGTGTCGCGCGACTTGCGCGGTTTGCATTATGAATTGGATTTTCCGAGGAAAATTCGGCGATCGTTTCGAGAACAAACAGTTTCCTGGATTACAGCGGCGGCGGCCGTTGGCACCCTCGTCGTCCTCCTGCCCGTCCGGAAGAAGAAGATTTACATCGATGCAAAGAGCGGCCGCAAATCCAAGATGAAGCTTCTTGAAACTGGATTTGCCTTGGGTGCGCTGAAAATCGCGGCGAGCCTGGTTCGGCCGGTTGTTGTCGAGTTTGTCAGAAATCGGCTGATCGGTGTTGCAGGGCAATCTCGCCGATCAAGAAGGCAGTGAGCTTGTTTTAGGATTTACGTCCGGCCTCTGCATCGCATAATCATCTCGACAGCGCGCCATGATCGCAAAGGCCCCGGACATTCCAGTCAAATCGCATCCGCTGGGACACGTAGATGAATATCTCGAGATCGGGCAAAAAGCCGGCGCCTCCGATGTCCATCTGGCGGTGAACGCACAACCCATCTGGCGTTTGCATGGAGCCTTGGAACCGATCTGGCCCGACGCACCGCCACTAACCGGCGAGCAAACCGCGGCCCTGGCTGAAAGTTTTGTTCCTGACTTGTACAAGACGGAACTCAACACGCGCGGAGATTCCGATTTTGCCTATGCAAACGAGTTCGCCCGTTATCGCACCAGCGTGGTACGCCAGCGGCTCGGAATCGAGATTGTATTCCGCGTGATTAACACAAACGTGCGGACGATGGACGAACTCGGATTGCCGGAGCATCTCAAGTTACTTACCCGTTATCAAAACGGCCTGATTTTAGCGACAGGTTCGGTCGGCACCGGTAAATCGACGACGCTCGCGGCGATGATCCAGCAGATAAATATGGAGCGGCGCGATCACATTATCACGCTTGAGGATCCGATCGAATACATCATCGAATCGAAAAACTGCCACGTATCGCAACGCGAGGTTTTTACGCACACAGAGTCTTTCGCCACGGCGCTGCGCGCTTCGCTCCGGGAAGATCCGGACGTGATCATGATTGGCGAAATGCGCGATTTGGAGACGATTTCACTCGCCATCACCGCGTCCGAGACCGGGCATCTTGTCTTGGCGACACTGCACACGAGTAATGCTTCGCGCACACTTGATCGATTACTCGATGTGTTTCCGGCCGATCAACAGGAACAAGTCCGGGTGATGGTTGCGGAATCTTTGCGCGGAGTCATTAGTCACCAGTTAATACCAAAAAAGGATGGCACCGGGCGCGTGCTGGCGCTTGAAATTCTTACGAATACGCCGGCTGTGGCCAACGTCATTCGCGAAGCAAAAACATACATGTTGCCGGGCATTATTCAGACGGGTAAAAAACAAGGTATGCGTTTGATGGACGATACACTGATCGATCTTTATGATCGTGGTCTGATCAGCGCCGATGAAACCTACGCGCGCGCCGACCAGAAACAGATGATGCGCAAGCACCTGGGGAAATAACGGAGCACGAATGATTGGAATGACGAAGAACGAACTTCGAAAGCAAGAACGACTCGAGCTTTGTCATTGTCTCGTCATTCGTCATTCGTCATTCGTCATTTAGTAATGGCTTATCTCGATCGATTTCTAAGCGTAATTGTCAAGCATGGCGGATCCGATCTGCACATCGGCGAAGGTGAACCGCCGAAAATGCGCATGCATGGCGATATCATGCCCATCCGTGCGGAGCCGGTAAAACGCGAGGAAGCCGTGCAGATGATGAGCGAAGTTTGCGGTCCGCACAACTGGGAAATTTTCGAGCAGCATGGGGACCTGGATTTTGCTTACGAGATGGACGAGGCGTCTCGTTTTCGCGCTAACTATTTCAAGCAGTCGAATGGTTACGGCGCGGCATTTCGTCTGATTCCAACCAAGATTGCTACACTCGAGGAGTTGGGGATCCCGGTGATTGTAAAAGAATTTGCCCACCTCCGCGGCGGCCTTGTCCTTGTTACCGGCCCAACCGGTTCCGGAAAAACCACGACGCAAGCCGCGCTGATCGACTATATCAATCAAAACTTTTCCAAGCACGTAGTAACAATCGAAGAACCAATCGAATTCGTGCACGATAACAAGCGAAGCACGATCACACAGCGGGAAGTGCCTGGGAATTCGAGTTCGTTTGCCGCTGGGCTCAAGGCGGCACTGCGCGAGGACACCGACATTGTGCTGGTGGGTGAAATGCGCGATCTCGAAACGGTCTCCCTCGCGCTTACTGGGGCCGAGACCGGTCTTCTCGTGTTCGGCACGCTGCACACAAACAACGCTCGCAAGACGGTTGATCGTATGGTGGACATGTTCCCAGCTGACCGGCAACCGCAGGCCCGTGCCATGCTCGCGAACTCTCTTCGCGGCGTCGTTGCGCAGTTGCTTTTAAGAAGATCCGACCGCCCGGGCCGGATCGCCGTAAACGAAATTCTGGTCGCGAATGCTGCCGTCGCCGCCATCATTCGCGAAGGCGCGACGCAAAAGCTCCAGGATGTGATCGTTTCCGGAAGGGCTCAGGGTATGCAATTCATGGACGACGCAATTTGGGCATTGCTCGAAAAAGGCATTGTTTCACCGCATGAAGCCTTCATGAAAGCGATCGATAAGAATCGCTTCAAACCGTTTCTCTCCGCCGAGGAAGAAGCACTCGCCAATGCCGCCGGCGCAGCGCCAGACGACGAGAAACGGTTGCCGGGCAATTTCATTAAACCGTTCAGCGCTCGCGCGCGGGTCCAGGCGGGGTGAGGCCATTCCCTTCTGGCAGCGCGAATATTTCGGGTTCGTGGCGACTGCTTGCTGAATTTGTCGAAGGCGATAGCATGCTAAGCATCTATGGCTGAGCGCACGCAGGATTGGTTCAGACAAGCTGAAGCAGATTTGCGCCTCGCTCGCAGCGCCCGCGATGCTGGTCATTATGAATGGTCCGCTTTTGCCTGCCAACAAGCAGCCGAGAAAGCGGTCAAAGCGCTATTTCAGCACCTGCATAAGGAAGCATGGGGGCATGTTTTGATTGCACTGCTAAATGCATTGCCGGAACAAGCAAAACCGGACGCCGATTTGATGGATAGAGCGCGAGTACTCGACAGGCATTATATCCCAACGCGATACCCAAACGGATTCGAGCGAGGCGCGCCGGTAGATTTTTACTCGCGAAGAGACGCAGACGAAGCTATCGCGCACGCGGAGGCGATTCTTGCATTCTGTCGAAATCAAATCAGTTGATATGCAGTAGGGCGCGACCGCCGGGCGCGCCGCTCACGACGATGTCACAGCCTGTCGAGATTAAATCCGTCGATGTGGAACAAGTGCGCCGTTGCATGGACGAGTATGCGGCCACGCTCCTTGCCACGAATCTCGCTGTAGAGGAAATCATCGTTTTCGGATCCTTCGCGAACGACACCTATGCCCCGGGAAGCGATCTGGACGTGTTTATTATCCTTACTACGGCGCAAGGACGACCGCGCGACCGCGTGGCGGCCTTTTTCCCGGGCCGATTTCCAGTCCCGATGGATATCTTTCCCTTCACGCGAGCGGAGATGGCGGAATTGGAATCATCGCCACTCCTCGCGGCAGTTAAAAAGAGCAACTGGCGCTATGCCAGAGGTCGGAGCTCAGAAGTCAGAGGTCAGAGATCACAAGAACCGCGGTCATCCTGAACGAAGCATCGCGCGCAAACGGATTGATCATGGTGATTGATTTGTGTGCTCCAAACTTCGAGTGTGACGTCCCTCGCGTCGCTCGGGATGACCGGTGTTAGCGATTAAATCATGAGAACAGCGGTTCCGGCGAGCTCACCGGCCCGGAATTTTTCCAGCGCGGCATTCGCTTCTTCGAGCGCAAACGTTTCCGTTTTTGTTTTTACCGGAACGCGCGGCGCGATCTCGAGAAATTCTTCGCCATCACGGCGCGTCAGGTTTGCTACCGAAGTAATCGCGCGTTCACCCCAAAGATCGGCATATGGAAACGACGGGATATCGCTCATGTGAATCCCGCCGCAAACGACAATACCGCCCTTGGCGAGGGCGCGCAGCGCAACAGGCACGAGCAGCCCGACGGAAGCGAACACGATGGCGGCATCGAGTTTTTCCGGTGGCATTTCATCGGAACCGCCGGCCCACTTCGCGCCCAACTTTCTCGCTGCTTGCTGTGTTGTCTTATCGCCCGGGCGGGTAAACGCGAAAAGTTGGCGGCCCTGATAGAGCGCAACCTGCGCGATCAAATGCGCTGCATTACCGAAGCCGTAAATGCCGAGACGACGCGCATCGCCAGTCTTGCGCAACGATCGATAACCGATCAATCCCGCGCAAAGCAACGGCGCGATATCGACGTCGTTGTATTGACCGGGCAGGCGAAAACAAAATCGTGAATCGGCGACGGTGAATTCGGCGTAGCCGCCGTCGATCGTGTAGCCGGTAAAACGCGCGCGATCGCACAGATTCTCCCGGTTGGACCGACAATAAACGCACTCCCCATCCGTCCAGCCGAGCCACGGAATGCCTACGCGATCTCCGATGGAAAATCCGTCAACATTATCGGCGATCTCTTCGATACGCCCGACAATTTGGTGCCCCGGAATCAGCGGCAGTTTCGGATCCGGCAATTCGCCGTCGACAACGTGGAGATCAGTCCGGCATACCGCGCACGTGGCAATGCGCACAAGCAATTGTCCCTTCGCCGGTTTTGGCTTTGGCACATCGCGGAGCTCCAGCGGCTGCCGCGGTTTCTCGAGCACCATTGCGCGCATGGTCTAAACATAAATGATGAATGACGAAATCCGAACGGCGATACGAACCCTTCGATCGCTCTTTTGTCATTCGAGTATTGGATCTTCCTTTGTCATTCGTCATTCGTGCTTCGTCATTCTATAGACGCATACAGAAGGACACGCGGCGTCATGCTCAATTTAAGGACGCGACACCGCGCCCCTTCCAAGATCTCAGGGCACGCCGGCTGGTTCCAACTCGCCGTCGCCGGTTCCGGCGGGATGCGGGATGGGTTCGCCTTCATGATGCATGTGCGCGCTACGCAAAAATGGCACTCTATCGAGAACGTTTTCCTGGAACCATTCGAGCCAGAGATAAATGACCGGCGTCACAAAAAGCGTAATCATTTGTGAGAAAATCAGGCCACCGACAATGACAAGACCGAGCGGGCGGCGCGCTGAGGCGTCGTGGCCGAAGCCAAGTGCGAGTGGCACCGCGCCCATGAGAGCGGCGAGAGTGGTCATCATGATGGGCCGAAAGCGCTCCAGACTGGCTTCGTGAATTGCCTCTCGCAGACTTAATCCCTCGTCGATTCGTTTGAGCGCGAAATCGACCACCAGGATTCCATTCTTTTTAACGATGCCGAGCAAAAGAAACAAACCGATGACGCTGTAAAGGGACAAACTCGATCCGAAGACCCAGAGCGTAAACAAGCCTCCGACGACCGCCGGCACGATCGCGGGAAAAAGCACAGTGATGGGATGGACATAGCTTTCGTAGAGAATTCCCAGGATCACATACATGACGAAGATCGCGGCGATGAGGAGCAGCGGCAGCGACTTAAATAGTTGCCGAAAGACCAGCGCTTCACCCTGGAAGGTGGCCTGCACACTGGGGAATTGCTGGTGCACTTGTGCGAAGCTGTCTTCGATGAATTTTGTCGCATCACCAATCGCGACGTTCGGCAGCAAGTTAAAGTTGATGGTCACGCTGGTGAATTGGTTGAAGTGATTGACCGCCTGCGGACCGACGATTTGCTTTGTCGATGTTACCGCGCGCAGCGGCACAAGGTTGGCGGCAGTGCCAGTAGTGGTCGTGATCGTTCCACCGCCTGCTCCGCTGGCGCTGAACGTGCCGCCGGTGTTACTGCGCACGTAGAGATTATTGAGATCGGCCGGCTGGGCACGCTCGTTGTCCTTCACCTCGAGAATTACCTGGTATTGATCCTCGGGTTGTTTGATTAAATAGACGTAATTCTGCGAGTAAGCCGTGCGCAACAAACTCTGGACGGCGGAAGTAGAAACACCGTAAGTAGCAGCGCGCTCGCGATCAATATCGACGGTGAGGTTCGGTGTGTTGTTGTAATAATCGGAGCGGACGGAAGCGAAGCCTTTGAAATCCTTCAGCTTTGTCATTAACTGATCGGCGGCGGCGTAAACGTCACTGGGCACGATGCCGCTGAGAGTATAGGCATATTGCCCCTGCGTCTGACTGGTCGCGCCGACATTGATCTGCAGCACCGGATTCGGTTGCAAAATGGCAGTGATACCTGGAATAGAGCTGATCGATTTCTGCAATTGGGGGATGCACTGTTCGATTGGCGGGCGTTGACTTCTCGGTTTGAGAAAACAGAACATCAGGCCCTGCGAGGACGAACTCCGAGCTGCGAAGCCGGCGAGTGTGAAAAATTGTCCGATGTTTGGATCGTCCTTCAGCTTTTGATTGACCTGTTGCTGATAGGCATGCATCTGCGCGGGCGAAGAACCTTCCTGCGCGATGAAAACTCCCCTTATGAAGCCGCTGTCGCCTGGGGGCAGTAAGGTGAACGGCAAATGGGTGAAGAAAAACCAGAGCCCGAGAATGCATCCGAGGAGGATTGGAACGGTCAGCCAGGCGCGATCGAGAAATTTGTCCAGGGCCCTGCCGTAAGCTGCGATCACGCGTTGGATGAAATCGCTGGTCCATTTTTCCATGCGTGCGCGCTTATGTCCGGCTTTGCGTTCGCCCAGAATGCGCGCGCACATCAGCGGAGTGAGTGTTAACGAAATAAGTCCCGAAGCGAGAATAGCGACGATAATCGTAACCGAAAATTCACGGAAGATGCGACCAAGCAAACCGGGCAAAAACACCAGAGGAATAAAAACCGCAGCCAGCGACAGCGTCATTGACATGATGGTGACGGAAATCTCGCCCGCGCTGTTGAAAGCGGCTTTCAGAATCGATTCACCATGCTCCGCGCGACGCACCACGTTTTCCAGAAACACAATGGCGTCATCGACGAGGAATCCGATAGCCAATGTCAGCGCCATCAAGGTCAAATTGTTGATGGAATAGTTGAGCGCGTACATGACCGCGACCGTGAGCAGCAAAGACAAGGGAAGCGCGACCGCGGGAATGAGCGTATCCGTGGCGCGTCCGAGGAAGACGTAAATCACTATTACGACCAGAACGAACGCGATCATGAGCGTGAATTGCACATCGTGAACGGAATCGACAATGCTCTGCGATCGATCGAATACCGGCACGAGTGTGATCGATCCCGGAAGACTGGCGCGGATCTGGGGGAAGAGCGCTTTGACCGACTTCGCGACCTCGACCGCGTTTGCGCCTGCCTGTCGCGAGACGGCCAAGACCACGACCGAACCTGGCGGATTAAAACCGCGCATCCAAAACGTGCGTGAGATCCGTTCGTCCTGCACGCTCTGGCGCACATCCGCCACGTCGCGCAGATAAACGGGCGAGCCATCTCTGTTCCGGGCAACAATCAAATTGCGATAGCCTTCTGCCTGATCGATCTGCCCGTTCGGCAGAAGAACAAAGGTGCGGTGCGCCCCGTCGAATTGTCCGGCGCCAGAGTAAACCGTCCCCGCTTTGATCGCGCCGGCGAGGTCATCCATGGTCAATCCGCGCGAAGCGAGCCCGGCGGGATCGGCTTTGATTCGAATCGCGGCCTGAACGCCGTAGATGTTTACCTGCGATACACCAGGAAGGATGGCGATGCGCTGCGCCACGGCAGTGGACGCGTACTTGTAGAGATCGCCATCGGTCAGCGTATCGGAAAGCAGACCGACCAAATAAATCGCCTGATCGTTCGGATTTGTTTTCGTGAATGTCGGCGGACTGGGCAGATCGAGAGGCAACTTCCCGGTAGCGCGCTGGATCGCAGCCTGCACGTCTGTGGCAGCGTCGATGATACTTTTGCTGAGAACAAACTGGAGCGTGAAGGACGTGTTCCCCTGCGTGCTTGTGCTCGTGATGATGTCGAGGCCTGGAATTTGCAGGAATTGTTTCTCGAGCGGCGTGGCGATGTTGTTCGCCATGGTCGTCGGGTTCGCACCGGGATAGGAGCAGGTGACCTGGATAACCGGGTAATCAACCGCGGGAAGATCGTTAACCGCCAGCTTGCCGTAGGTGGCGATGCCGGCGACGATAACCGACAAGGTCAGCAGGACCGTCATGACCGGCCGCCGAATAAACGGACCAGACAGCCCCGACCCTTTAACTTTAATCAAGGTAGCCTCTGGCGGTACCGTCAGAGCCGCGCCACCCGTTACCGGTTTTGCGCGGTGTCGTCGATCCTTCGCAGGATGCGGCGAACCATTATGCTCATGATCCCCTGCCCCATCGTGTTGATCTGATCCGGCCATATGGAGAAACGCCCTTCTACATTGGAGCTCCGGCAGCAACCTGACCGCCGCTGGGAGGACTGGGAGGATTATAAGGTTTTGGGTTTACTTTTGTCCCTGGCGCCAACGCGAGCTGGCCCGTAACGACAACTGTCTCGCCGGCTTTGAGGCCCTCTTCAATTACTGTGGTATCGCCCTCCTGTCGCTGACCCGGTTTGACCTGGCGCAGATCGACTGTGTTGTCCGGGTTCAACACGAAAACAAACGGGCCACTCTGACTGATTTGCACCGCTTGCGAGGGTACAAGAGCCGCGTCTTTCAGTTTATCCAGAATGAAGCGCACGCGGACAAATTCCGATGGCCAAAGGGCACGGTCTGGATTCGGCGTGACGGCGCGCGCTTTCACGGTCCCTGCGCCAGGTTGCACTGCAGTGTCGATGAAATAAAGATCGCCAGTCCGCGGCGGCATGGTTTTATCCGGAGACATGGTTTCCACTTTTACGTTCGGGCCGCCAAGATAACGGCGAACCAGCGGCAGATCTGTTTCCGAAACGGTAAAATCGGTGTAAATCGGGTCCAAGCCTTGAATGATGACAAGCGGCGGACTCGATGGTCCAACCAAGTTGCCAACATCGACATTACGCAGACCTACTCGCCCGTTAATGGGTGATTTTATATAGCAAAAATCGAGATTCACTTGGGCGGCGTCCGCAACAGCTTGCGACTTCTGCGCGTTCGCCACAGCTATGTCGTAGTCCTGTTGCGATATAACTTTTCTCGCGCGCAGGTCCTCCTGGCGCCTCAGCGTCGTCTGGTCTAATGCAGCTTGCGCTTTCGCTTGGTCGAGAGCGGCTTGAAACGGGCGCGGGTCGATTGTAAAAAGTAAATCGCCTTTTTTCACATCGGAGCCATCTTGGAAATCGCGCGTGATGATCTGCCCGCTCACCTGCGCTTGGACCTGGACGGTTTCGTATGCCGCGCATGTGCCAATTTCATCCAGATAAATCGGCACGTCCTTTGTAATGACTTTTGCGACGAGAACCGGGCGGACTGGTGGCTGGGCTGCTTTGACCTCGCTAGCTCTGTGCTGAAAAATCCGGTACAAAACAAAAGCGGCCAGCACACCGAAAAGCAGGTACGCCCACAGGGGAATGGTTTGATGCCTGACACGTGCGCGCTTCATTGAGACATCCTTGTGGCGCGATTGAGCGCCTTTTTCTTTTCAATCGGTTGGCCATTCGTATTCTGGCCGTTATCACCTCGGTAAACCGATGGCATCTCAGCTCGCCGGAGCTTATCGCGCTTTTCCGCTTTCGCGCGAATATGTGCCAACACTTTGATGCAGGTTTGCAGCTCGGGTGCCGGGATCTCGGTAAGCAATTCATGTCGGAGTTCGTCCGCTGTCGCGTTGATCTTACCGATCACGCGCTGTGCGCGCCGGCCGAGATTCACCATTTTGCAACGGCGGTCATGCGATGAATTTCTGCGTACTATCCAACCTTCCTTTTCCAGGCGATGTAACAAAGTTACGACGCTAGGCTGCTCCACGCCTAAACGCGCCGCAATCTCCGCCTGAGTGAGTTCGTCTTGAGCGAGAGACAAATGCAAGAGCGTGCGCCACTTTGCCTGGCTCAGGCCCATCGGCTTAAGACGTTCGTCCAGCTTTTGCCGCCAGGCACGAGCCGTTCCGTAGAGCAATGGGCCGAACGTTTCCCAGTCAGACATCATGGCAGATCGAATTAGTTAGTATGCTAACCAATTCTCCTTCTGGGTGCCTGTCAAACGCGTAAATCGTCGGCCGTTTTGTAGCCGGGGTCGGTGACCCACGTTCCGGGGCGTTGAGATTCGGCCGCCGGGATCAGCAATCCCGGCTACAAGTACACGGACTTTGACGTGACCTCACCGCTTGTCGATCGCGAAAACAGAAACTCTCCTCCCCCGATAATCTTGAATTGATAACACGCGACGCGGAGACAACGGCAACCATTGTCGAGCCGATTCCGCGGCATTTTCATTCTCCGGTTGCACCAGGAAGTAAGATGCGTCGCCCGGCAGATCGATGACGCGGCTTACGTAAACGATGGGGCGGCGAACGTAAAAGAGGAATGGTTGATAATCGGGGTCGACCGCGTAGAGCTGCTCCGATCCAGGAACAACGGCCTCGATTCTCACCGCGATGGTTTTCACTTTTTGCCGCGCCTGCAAACGCGGAACAATTGCCAGAGCGTAGACGCAAACAGCTGCACAAGTGGCAACCGCGAGAAGAGCAATCGCGCGTTGTCGATCTTTCAGCGAGAAAGGTTTTCCGCCGAGCCATCGCGGCCAGGCCACAGTTTCCGCAGTCAGAATCGAGGCGAGCAACCATGCAAATGGCCCCAGCAGCGGCATCGTGTAACGCGGGAGAGATCCCGGGATCAGATCGACAATTATGAGCGAAATCAAGCTCGCCCAAAACAACGCGGCCTGCACATGGATCTGTGGCCCGTCCGTCGAGCGGAGATTTTGTCCCCTCTCCTCTGGGCGAGATTTCGCCCCGGCCAGCAACGGCACAAACAGAATCCAAGGCAAAAAGTAGCCAAGACTACGCGGAATATTCAGAGCCCAGCCGCCAAACTTGAACCCCTCTCCGGCGAGCCGCCCGGAAAACTGCCGCGACCAAACCTGAGCGACGTGCGCTCCACCTGTTATCTTCACCAATGGAATGGCCCAGGCGGCGAAAATTGAAACCATTAGAATAAGGCCGACCAGATGTGGAACGTTCCAAATTGTTCGCAGTTGTCGCGAGCGCCACAGCACTGCGATCACGATTGCGTAAAAAAAGAAAAGATGCAGCGGGCCCTTGGCCAGCCAACCGAGTCCGAGAAAAATCCAGGGCACTATCCAGGTAAGGCATGGCGATCGTTTCTGTTCCCACCAGCTTAGCCAGCAAACGAAGGCGATTGCGAAGAGCGAAACGTAAAGCGCTTCGATCTCAATCAAGCGGCCTTTCTCGATCATGCCGAAGTTCGTTAGCCAGATCAGCGCGGCGACGGTCGATCCGGTCGCACCGAGGCTCCGGCGCGCAACCGTGATAAAGACAAGCGCAACGGCCAGCACACAAAGCACTGATGGTAGACGCGCCGTCCATTCGTTGCGTTGCCCGAAAATCTTAAACGACCCCGCGATCAGCCAGTTGATCAGCGGCGGTTTCCGCAGGTACGGCTCGCTGCCAACCTTGGGCACGATGTAATCGCCGCTCTCGACCATACGCACGACTGGCAAGATCCGCCGGCCTTCTTCGCCTTTGATCTCAAGAGAACCAAGCGCCGGAAGATAGACTGCGGCCCAGACCAAAAGTACGATCAACAAGGCTTGAGAGCGCGAAATCATTGAATGTTGAGACGCGGAAATTGACCTATCAAGGGCAAATCAAAACCGAACCACAGCTTGACGAGAAGACTTCGCGAACGTAACATAATTGTCGAGTCCGCGCGCTGATCGGAGTGGGAAGTGGTTCCCACTCTTTTTAGTCTGCGGGCTGCATGTTTTTTATGAACGCGGAATTTATTGCAATGCTCGATTACCTGGAGCGGGAGCGCGGGATCAAACGCGAAATCTTGCTCGAGGCGGTATCGAATGCCCTGCTCTCTGCCTCCAAAAAGAGCGTGAGTGCCTCGCGGGATCTGCGCATCGATATCAACCCGAAGACAGGCGAAATCCGCGCTCTCGCCAATCTGGTGGTTGTGGATCAGGTCGATAATCCGCAGGATGAGCTCGAGCTCTCGAAAGCGCGCAAGATCAAGCCGGATGCAAATGTCGGAGACACCGTCGAAGTGGAAGTGACGCCGAGAAACTTTGGACGCATCGCCGCTCAAACCGCCAAGCAGGCGATGATGCAGCGGATTCGCCAGGTCGAAAAAGAAATGATTTACGAGGAGTTCAAGGATCGCGCCGGCGAAATCGTGAGCGGCACTGTGCGTCGATTCGATCGTTCCGATGTGATTCTCGATCTTGGAAAGTTTGAGGCGATCATGCCCCAACGCGAACGGGTGGCCGTGGAAGACTACAACGTCGGTGACCGGCTCCGCGCCTACGTAGTCGCGGTCGAAAACGGCATTCGCGGCCCAGAGATCATCGTCTCGCGCAGTCACCCCAATTTTGTGCGTCGTCTTTTTGAATTGGAAGTGAGCGAAATTGCCGATGGCACAGTCGAAATACGCGGCATCGCGCGGGAAGCGGGTTACCGCACCAAGATCGCCGTCTGGAGCGCGAACGACAAGGTCGACCCCGTGGGCGCTTGTGTAGGAATGCGCGGTTCACGTGTCAAAAACATAGTGCGCGAGCTGAACAACGAAAAGGTGGACATCATTCGCTGGAGCTCCGATCCGAGGGAATACATCTTGGAAGCACTGAAGCCAGCGAAAGTAAAGAATCTGGTTTTCGATACGGAGAAGAAGAGCGTCCAAATCTCGGTGGATGAAGACCAGCTTTCTCTCGCGATCGGGAAAAAAGGACAAAACGCGCGATTAACCGCGCGACTGACCGGCTGGGAAGTCAATATCGGCAAAGACATATCGGCGACAACTGCGGTCGAGCAAAAAGTGGTGCACGCGGCACAGACGCTGGCGAGTGCGCTGCCCATCACTGAAGGGCAGGCGCTCACGCTGGTTAAATCCGGTTTCACGAATCTGGAGGGGCTGCGCGATGCCGATGTGCAGGATTTGGTGGATATTCTCGCCGTGGACGAGACGAAGGCGCGAGAGATTCACGAGGCGGTACACCGGCAGGAACTCGTGCAGTAATATGGCTCTGGTTTAACACGCTCGAGCCATGAGCGAAATTTTAGAGGAACAACAATGGCAACGAAAACGAGCAGCAAGACTGCAACGCGCAAACCGGCCGCGCGTAAGACCGCTGCTGGCCAGAAGCCACTCGCCCCGGCGAAACCCAGGGTTTCAACGAAAAAGCTAAAGACTGAGGTTGACGCATCGCATGCAGAGGCAGCGCCCCCGGCCACGCCGCACGCTCAGCGGTCGCCAACTCAAAAAGTCGCGTCGCACCACGAAGTCGAGCGCGTATCCCTGATCGACAAGAAAAAGCCGCGCAAGAAAGCGGAAGACGGCGAAGCAGCTACCAAGCGCGACGTTCTGCCTCCAATTTCACGCATCCGTGCGTCGCTAGACAAACCGGTCGTTCTTCCCAAACCTTCGGTACCGATAAAGACCGAGCCCGCGGCGCCGCCTTCGGCTGAAGCGCCGGGCACAATCGTCGATGGCACAACTGCGCCAGCCGTGCCGCCCATTGCTGAGGAGGAAGCAGAGCCGCAGAAAGTCATCCTGATCAAACCACCAATCATCGTTAAGCAATTGGCAAGCGAGCTCGGTTTGAAGCCCCATCAGCTCATCGCAGAGCTGATGACCTACAACATTTTCGCCAACGTCAATCAGACGATCGAGCCCGATATCGCTTCCAAAATCGCGGAGAACCACGGGTTTGTTCTCGAAAAAGAGCGCCGTGAAAAAGGAGCCGGAGTTCACAAAGTCGAACAGGTGATCGTCGCGCCTCCGCCGCCGGTTATTGAAAAGGAAGAGGAACTCAAGTCGCGCGCCCCGATCATCACGTTCATGGGGCATGTCGATCACGGCAAGACCACGCTGATGGACGCCATTCGCAAGACGCGCGTGGCAGCGGGTGAAGCTGGTGGGATCACGCAACATATCGGGGCCTACAGCGTCGATCACAAGGGAGCGAAAATCACTTTCATCGACACTCCGGGCCACGCCGCCTTCACCTCCATGCGCGCCCGGGGCGCCAATGTGACCGACATTGTTGTGCTCGTCATCGCAGCCGACGATGGCCTCATGCCCCAGACGATTGAAGCGATCAATCACGCCAAGGCCGCTCCCCATGTAAAGATCATGGTCGCGCTCAACAAGATCGATCTTCCGGGAGCAAATATCGATCGGGTGAAGAGACAACTCCAGGAACGTGGGCTCATGCCGGAAGATTGGGGCGGCGAAACGATTGTTTGTCCCGTCTCCGCAACGAAGGGCACGGGAATCGATCACCTGCTCGAGATGATGACCTTGCAAGCGGAAGTAATGGAACTCAAAGCATCGCCTACTGCCACGCCGCGCGGGACCGTGATCGAAGCGCAGGTGGAAGCGGGGCGAGGTCCTACTGCCACCGTGATCGTGCAGATGGGAACGTTGAAAATTGGCGATCCCTTTATTTGCGGCGATTACAGCGGAAAAGTGAAATCGCTTTTGGACGATCGCGGCCAACCGGTCAGAGAAGCCGGGCCATCCACGCCAGTAAGAGTGCTGGGCTTTACCGGACTGCCGAATGCTGGCGACGAACTTCTCGTCATGGAATCGGAGCGCTCGTCAAAGACGTTGAGCGACGAACGTTTGGAGGCAAAACGCGCGAACAAGCTGACCGTGCCACAACGGGCGACGCTCGAAAGTTTGCTCGAAACGGCCGCCGGAAAAAAGGTGCTGCGCATTGTGTTAAAGTGCGACACACAAGGTTCGCTCGAAGCGTTGGGCGGCGCATTGCAACAGATCGAAAGCAAAAAAATCGATCTCGAGATCATTCACTCCGCAGTCGGACCGATTTCGGAATCGGACATTTTGCTGGCCAGCGCGTCGGACGCCGTCGTGGTTGGCTTCAACGTGAAGGTCGAGAGTACGGCCGTCCCCGCCGCGAAACGGGAAGGTGTGCAGATCAAGCTTTACAGCATCATCTACGAACTGCTCGATCAAATTAAAGAAGCGATGGCCGGTTTACTCGAACCCGAGCATCGGGAAACGGTAATCGGCCACGCCGAAGTGAAACAGGTGTTCCAGCTGAGCAGAGGTATTGTGGCTGGGTGTCTCGTTACCGATGGCCGAGTGTCCCGCGCCGCGCGTGCCCGCGTGCTTCGTAAACGGCAGCCGGTTTACGACGGCGGGCTTTCTACGCTGCGGCGCTTCCAGGATGACGTAAAAGAAGTGCGTTCGGGTCTGGAATGCGGAATTAAGCTCGGCGACTTCAGTGAATATCAAGTAGGCGACGTGATCGAGTGCTATCAACTTGAAGCCATCGCGCAGAAACTCTAAGCAGTGAAAGAGATGGAGTGTTGGAGTAATGGAGTATTGAAATATTGAATCGCATTACTCCAACACTCCATCACCCCATTACTCCATTACTCCATCTCCTGCCATGAAACACCGCATGCTGCGCATCAACGAAATTGTCAAAAGAGAGCTGAGCGGAATTATTGCGCGAGAAATCAGTTTTGCGGGCGCGCTGGTCAGCATCAATCATGTTGACGTAAGCCCGGATTTAAAAAACGCGCACGTGTTTGTGAGCGTTCTTGGATCGGACAGCGGAGAGAGTGTGTTAAGCAAACTCGCGTCCCATCGCGCGACATTGCAAGCTGAACTTGCCCGGCACGTCACCATGAAATATACGCCACATCTCACTTTTCATCTCGACGATTCCATCGAGCGCGGCACTCGCGTCATCGAGATTCTGCAGGAAATCGAAACGCCTCGCGGCGAAAACGAGTGAGCTCCGCCCGATCCAAGTTCGAGGAAATCGGCCGGATATTGCGCGAGCATCAGCGCTTTGCGGTGATGAGTCACGTCCGTCCGGATGGAGACGCGCTCGGCAGCCAGCTTGCGCTTTCGCTTTCGCTTCAACAACTCGGAAAGGATGTTCGAGTGTGGAATGAAGAAGGAATGCTTGAGAAGTATTCGTTCCTTCCGCGCGCGGAACTGGTAACCAAGCCGCCTTCGACCCCTGAAGACTTCGATTGTGCCATTGCGCTCGACACGGCAATTCAAAACCGGCTCGGAACCGCGCTTGGCGCTGTTCGGTCGGCGAAAATTTGGATCAACATCGACCACCATCCGAGTAACCCTGGTTACGGTGACGTCATTCACGTGGATCCTGACGCGCCGGCCACGGCGGAAATCATTTTCCGGCTGATCAAAAGTCAGAGCCTGCCATTCAATCGCGATATCGCGGAGAATCTTTACGCTGCGATCTCCACCGATACTGGGTCGTTTCAGTATCCAAAAACCAGCGCGCACACGTTCGAGATTGCAGCGGAGCTCATTCGCGCCGGTCTCGATGTCGGTCGCCTGAACCAGCAGCTTTATGAGAATTATCCGCGCCGCCGGCTGGAGCTTTTGCGCGAACTGCTGCGCACCATGCGTTTTGAACATGGAGACCGTGTCGCAAGCGTTAGCCTCAGTTTAAAAACGGCCGCCGGGCTGGGCGTTCTTCCCGAAGACAACGAAGGATTAATCGATCATCTCCGCGCCGTTCGCGGGGTGATCGTCGCCGTCTTCTTTGAGGAACTAGCCGACGGCAAAGTGCGTGTGAGCATGCGTTCCAAAAGCGAAGTTGTCGATGTGTGCGCCATCTGTCAGAAATTCGGCGGAGGAGGACACACCCTCGCTGCCGGCGCGCGCGTGCCCGGGACACTGGCCGAAGTGGAAAAGAAAGTCATGGAGAAAATTGGTAACGTCCTTGAATCCCACTCCTGACGGCGTTCTGCTTGTCGATAAGGCAGAGGGCATGACTTCGCACGACGTCGTGGCGCTGGTCCGACGCAAGCTCCAGATTAGGAGAGTTGGCCATTGCGGCACGCTCGATCCGATAGCGACGGGCTTGCTCCTGATCACTGTGGGACGCGGCACAAAGGTCCAGGATTTGCTCATGAGCGAAGACAAGGAATACGTCGGAACATTCGTGCTCGGCGTAACGACCGACACACAAGATCGTCAGGGAAAGGTGATTCAGCAGCGACCGGTCCCTGAGCTCGATGAAAATCGCATTCGCGCCGCGTTTGAAAAGTTCCGGGGCGATTTCTATCAAATGCCGCCAATGGTTTCCGCAAAAAAGCATGGCGGCGTGCCGCTGTACAAGCTCGCGCGCCAGGGAAAAGTGGTCGAGCGCGAGCCACGCCTGGTCCACGTTTATCGCTACACGATCGACCGGGTCGCACTTCCCGAAATCGATTTTAGCGTCGTGTGCAGCAAAGGTTTTTATGTTCGCACCTATGTCCACGACATCGGCGAGGAGCTCGGTTGCGGCGCACACTTGAAATCGCTGCGGCGCACAAAGTCCGGTCGTTTTAATGTCGCTCAGGCGATCAGTGTTGATCAAATCAAGAGCGCGCCGCGCGAAGAAGTCCTCAGCCATCTGCTAACGCTCCCAGAAGTTTCGCGCATGCGGGGAGCGTAGGAAAAATGACGAAGTACGATCCCGCGCGGACCAACGACAGATCGGATCATCAGTCAATTGGTCGGCGCGGGAACAAGCGTTGGAGAAAACGATGTTGAAGCCGATGATTCGGTCTCGAAGAAGAAATTTCTCAAGTGCATCGGTACGTGCAAGAAAGAGGCACGCGAGACGAAGCATTTCTTACAGATGGCGGTCCGCACCGTTCCAAGGCTAAAATCCGAAGCGCAAAAGTTGTGGATCGAAACCAGGGAATTGCACCTGATCTTTTCAAAGGTCTGGAGAACCGGCAAAAACAAATGACGAAGCACAAAACACGAAAACGCAGTGCTTGTACTATTATTCTGGCCTCGTCGTTCGGATTTCCTTCGTCATTCGTAATTCGTCATTGGTCATCGGCAACTCGTTATTCGTCATTGTTTTTGTGAAAACGCTGCGGTCCATATCCGAGCTATCTCGTTTGCCCGGCCCGCTCTTTCTCGCGATCGGTGTTTTCGACGGCGTCCATCGCGGCCATCAAACGGTTATTGCCACTTCCGCAAGCCACGCTCAGGCGCAAAATGGAACCCCGGTCGTTGTGACCTTCGATCCGCATCCGATGAAAGTGCTGCGGCCGCAAGACGCGCCGCATCTGCTTACCGCGACGCAGCATAAAGTCGCGTTGATTCGCAACCTCGGCGTGGCCCACCTTCTGATTATCCCCTTTGACAAACAATTTGCCGCCACCGAGCCGGAAGATTTCGTCAAGGAACTCGCCACGCATTCAAGACCTCTGCGCGAAATTTGCGTCGGACATGAATGGTCGTTCGGAAGAAGCCGGCGCGGCAATTTGAATCTTCTCAAAAAGCTTGGCACTCAATTCGGCTTCGATGTGATCGGAATTCCTCCCGTGAAAGTTAACGGCAAAGTCGTGAGCAGCACGGCAATTCGACAGGCCGTGGAGACTGGCGATTTGGCGAAGGCTGCGGAGATGCTTGGCCGTGAATACACGATTCTCGGAACAGTCGTTCGCGGCGACAACCTCGGGAAGAAAATCGGGTTCCCAACCGCCAACCTGAGCGCGCACAGCGAGCAATTTCCGCCGAACGGAGTCTATGTCGCCGAAGCGGCCCTCGATGGCCGAATATACACCGGCGTGGTGAATCTCGGTTGCCGACCAACCGTGAGCAGCGGCAAATCAAAGCGCATTCTTGAAGTTCATTTACTCGATTTCGATCGCGACATTTACGGCAAAGATATCGAAGTCCGCTTTATTCGTTATCTCAGGCCGGAACGAAAGTTCGACAGCCTGGACGCGCTTGCCCGACAGATCGAACGCGATGTACGCCAGGCGCGCGAACTTTTTGCGATCTAAGATTGCAATTCCCTTGCCTTGGAGATGGCAGCAATAACGCCACCTGCCATCACAAGGATTCCGCTGCTGAGCGCAAGAACGAGAAGCCACAATGTTGGCAACGTCGTCAGCCGCGTCGCCGCGACCACCAGAAAACGTCCTCCGTCCGACAGCAGATAAGCCAGCACACTGGCAAGCAAGGTGACGCCCAGGAGAATTGCACTCCGCAGCGAGCGGCGCGACCGGTGCGGAGCCGGCAGTTGCTGCAACACACGCGCAGTAAATCCTTCGTCGTCGATGTACGGCGCCGCTTCGCGCAGTTGTCGATCCAGCCAATCTTCCTGGTTCGCTTGGTTCATATCCGCTTCATCGCTTCAACTCTAATCAATTCGGTCCCCATGCTGCCAGCGTGCGTTTCAATTTCTCTCGTCCCCTTAACACGTTTGTCTTCACCGTGCCAAGGGGAATATCCAATACCCGCGCAGCTTCCTCGTGCGAAAGCCCATTTTGGCAGCAAAGTAGAACTGCCGAACGCTCGTGCAGGGGAAGCAAACTCAGCGCATGCATAAGATCATGTCTTAAACCGGGATCGGCCACTTGGGGATCCCGCTGAGCTTGAAGTTGTTCCTCATCGATTCCGACAAGTTCCTTGCGTCGGCGTGCGTCTTCCCGAAAACAATTGTAAGCGATGCGATAAAGCCAGGTCGAGAAACGGGCTTCACCCCGGAAGCTGCGGATGTTTTTGTACGCGCGCAAGAAAGTGTTCTGCGCCAGATCATCCGCCAGCGCGACATCGGTGCGGGTGAGTTGGCGCAGCAGACCTCGTACACTCGATTGATGCCGCCGCACCAATTCGCCGAATGCGTGCTGATCGTCATCGACAAGGACTCGCGCGATGAGGTCTCCATCGGTCAGCTCCACAGCCGCAGGTTACGGTAACGGCGGCACATTGTCCTTCTTTCCTTCCAGCTTCCACACCAGGAGATAACCCGCGCCAATCAGGAACGGAATAAGCCCGATGCTCCACGCGCCGCCCTCCCAATCGTTCACGGCGGCAAAGAAGAGCATCAAACCAAGGCCAACCATCGCCAGGACCACACCGCGACGCATGTCGGAGCGCTGCCGCTGTGCAGGGGGTGGATTCAGCAGGGCCTCGGGCACTGGCTGCCCTTTCTCCACCATTAAACGGACAGTGCGATGCAATGCCCGTGTTTTCGAGAAGCTGAAATACAGGATCACCGCGACGATGAGGATCGGGGTCCCGAAGATCGTAAGAAAAACGATCGTCACAATCGGGATTGCCATCCAGGGAACCTCCGAGTCATGCCTGGCAGCGTCATCATTGGCCGAAACATTCAGGTGTTTTCGTATCTTCTTTTCGATCCTGCTCTGAAGATCGTCGCTCGTGCCGCCTGCCGGGGAGAGAGTGGCCGCGGGCGCAAGGGTCGCCCCGGGTGAGACGGTCGCCATTGGAGTCGGCGATACCATTGTCGTTGAAGCCGGCGAAACCGTTGGCGTTGGAGAAGATTGCTCCGCAGCAGACGCAGGAGTGGGAGTCTGGGCGGTCGCGCCCATTGCGAGCGCGAACGACGCGATGCAAGTTAGTAATCGTATTTTCATAATTCCTTTGAGAATGAGATGGAAGCTGATTCCCATTTGGATTCAAAAATCTTCAGGGATTTTTGGGCCAGCCAAAGTAATTAGAAGTTGCGCTGGTCGGCTCGCTATACATTATTGCTTCCCTCAGAATTGCGGGTGTAGCTCAGTGGTAGAGCACCTCCTTGCCAAGGAGGACGTCGCGAGTTCGAGCCTCGTCACCCGCTCCAGCTTTCGCTTGGAGCGTAGCGCAAAGCGAAGGCTGGAGCGATGCGCCGTAGCCTTATGCGAAGACGAACCGTCCAAAACCGCCAAGCTACGGCTGGCAGGCCAGCCTTTCGATGCATTACGTTTACCTGTTAAACTCGGAATCTCATCCCCGGCAGCCGTACTGGGGGTCCACCGGCGATTCGCGACAACGACTTAAAGATCATAATGAGGGGCGCTCACCACATACGGCCAAGTTTCGTCCATGGATCCTCGTCGCCTATTTTGCATTTGTGCAGAAACAGACCGCCATCGAGTTCGAGAAGTACCTGAAGTCCGGTTCAGGACGAGCATTCATGAGACGGCACTTTCTTTAATTGAAGCTGGAGGCCCGAAAGCCGTCGGGGTAGCTTCAGCGAAGGCGGACCGTCCCAAAACTGCCAAGCTGCGGCTGGCAGGCCAGTATCAAGCATGCCTACAAAATCGACTTGTCCTGCACGCGTGCGGCGATAAAATTTCGCACTATGAAAATCGGCTCCCTCTTTCCGTACGCGCTCGTTGCAGGGCTCCTGTTCCTCGGATCGCCCGTTCGAGCCACAAATGAACCCAAAGACAAAACTCCGTGGAAAATTACCGGCCAACTTGAAGAAGCCTGCTCGTGCGACGCGGCGTGTCCCTGCTGGTTCGGTTCCAAGCCGACCAAGATGACCTGCGGCGGCGGCCAGGTGCTTTTCATCCAGAAGGGAAATTACGGAAAAATTAAACTCGATGGACTCGCCATCGCGGCTATGGGGCAGAGCCCTGAGGGCCAATCCATGATGGAATCGTTCGGCAACTGGAATTTTTCCTACAATTACATCGACGAGAAAGCCACTCCCGAACAACGCAAAGCATTGGAAGCGATCGCTGCGAAAATATTGACCCCGGGTGCATCGAAGAAAACCGAAACGCGCTACGTGCCGATCACCCGCAAGATTGAGGACAAAGACCATGAGATCACCCTCGGGCAGTATGGCACGTTTCGCGGTCATCTAATCGAGGGCGGACTGGGTGGCACGCCGAAAATCATGAATCCGCCTGGCGCCGATCCGCTTCATCACGAATACGCACAGGGACGCACGTCAAAAATGTCCTACACCGATGCAGATCAGAAGTGGTCCTGGGACAATTCGAACTACATGTTTGGGACGTTCACGATCGACAATGTCCAATACGAAAAATACGCCGCGGGTTTGGCGCAGAAGATGGCGCAAAAAGCGCCCGAGCAAAAATAGGATCGAAACCTTCCCATCTGGGTAGCGCACTGTATCTGTGGCGCAAACTAGCAGAACCGCACTGGCTGGCCGCGCGCGAACAGATTCTGCAAACGGGCGCACGCGGCAGACTTGCGATCATCTCAAGCCCCGGACGCAAGGGATTGCGACTCGAAATTGCGTGCAGGTCGCGCAATGATTCCCAAAAGCTTGTCGAGGAATTTGGCGGACGGGCCGAGAAACTTTCTCGTGATTGGCTGAAGCGATTTACAGACGGCGAACAAAGCAGGCCGCTCAAGATTGGAAAACGACTGGTAATCTCTGCAAAGGGAGATTCCCAAATCATCCCGGCGGCTGGAAAGCCGCCGCTGCTTGTTATTCCCCGAGGCACAGCGTTTGGAACGGGCGAACATTCAACGACAGCAATGTCGCTTCGTCTCCTGGAACAATTGACTCGCAAATGGAAAAACAGTTGGTCGCTTGCCGATCTCGGAACTGGAAGCGGCATTCTTGCTCTCGCGGCAAAGCGCTTCGGAGCGCGTCGCGTACTGGCAATCGATGTCGATCCGATTGCGATTTCAACTGCGAAGGCAAATGCGCGACGAAACGGGATCGATGGCGTGGATTTTCAATTGGGCGATGTGCGCCGCTGGAACTCGGCGCGCTGGATCGACATCATGACTGCAAATCTGTTTAACGAATTGCTTATTCAGATTCTGCCAAAGCTAAAGGAAAGCAGTTGGCTGATTCTCTCCGGTGTTTTGCGGGCCCAAGAGAAAGAATTCTTGCGAGCGCTGCGCCGCCACAAGATCGACCTCGTTGAAGTGCGTCGCCGCGGCAAATGGATCGCCGTATTGGCGAAGGCCGTGCATGCGTCCCGCCCGATGGCGGCGGACCGAAGCTTACGCCACTTTGAATTTGCGTGAGCAAAGGCCGCCAGCTAGGTTCTTTTAGCCTGACGGCTTCGGTTTCTCTGCATTCCACGCGGTTTAATCACAAGCCGCGGGTATAATCCATGCAGGCCGAAGAACTTTCCTACGTCATTGTTACTTCTTATTCGATACGCAAGTCGCGTACCGGCGATATCGTCGGCCGGCTAATTTCGCGCACCGGACTCGATCTGGTCGGCGGACGCATGTTTGCTCCGAGTCCGGAGCTCGCAAGGCGCTACGCAGAGACAATCGTGACGGAAACGGATGCGCGTCATCGCGCAACCCAGGAATTGATTCGCGATTATGTTCTGAAAAATTTCGCGGGCAGCATTAACGGTCAGCGGCCACGTGTGCTATTCCTCATTTTTCGCGGGCCGGATGCGGTGGAAAGAATTCGCCGGACTGTTGGCCATATCGTGCACGAGCGGACAAGTGGCGAGACAATTCGCGACACCTACGGCGATTATATCACCGACGGTTCCGGCAAGGTAACCTACTTCGAGCCCGGAGTGCTGGCGGCTTTCGATTCCAAAGCAGTCGAGCGCGACTTGAGACTCTGGGCGGAATTTTCCGATCGAGACGGTGGAATTCTGGACAATGTTATCTCTTTCCCGGACGGCGCGAAAATCGAGAAGACACTCGTTCTGATTAAGCCGGATAATTTCAAATTCCCAAACCTGCGGCCAGGTGGCGTCATTGAAGTTTTTTCACGATCCGGGCTCTACATCATTGGCTTCAAAGTCCATCGAATGAGCGTCGCGCAGGCGGAGGAATTCTACGGACCAGTGTTGCCCGTCCTCGAGAATAAACTGGGCCCAAAAAGCGGGCGTGAAAACTGGGAAAGCATAGTGGAATTCATGGCCGGCCAAAAGCCTGGTGAATGTCCGCCGGAAGACCGTGACATTCCCGGCAGCGAAAAATCCATCGCCATTGTTTATCAAGGCGAGGACGCGGTGCGCAAAATTCGCGACGTGCTCGGGCCAACCGATCCAGCCAAAGCGCCGCCCGGCTCAATCCGGAGAGAGTTTGGCCAGACCATCATGATTAACGCCGCGCATGCGTCCGATTCCGCCGAGAACGCGAAACGCGAAATGGCGATCATTCGGATCGATGAGAATAACTTCAAACCTTTGATTGAAAACTTCTACCGTCACCAATAGTTTGCGCTCCCATTTTGACCAATCTCACCACCAGCCCAATTGCCATGGAAATTTCCGAACGCGCCGCTCAACTTAGCCCTTCGCTTACCCTCTCGATCGACAGTAAGGCCAAAGCCATGAAAGCTGAGGGCATCGATGTTTGCGGCTTCGGCGCAGGCGAACCGGATTTCGACACGCCGGAACATATAAAACGGGCGGCGATCGAAGCGTTGGAGGCCGGCTTCACAAAATATACGCCCAGCGCTGGCATTCCGGAGTTGCGCCAGGCGATCGCGGAAAAATTGGCCGCCGACAATGGCCTCAGCTATCGGGCTGCCCAGGTTATCGTAAGCAACGGCGCAAAACACGCATGTTACAATGCCATTCTCGCAACCTGTCAGCCCGGCGACGAGGTGATCATTCCGGCGCCCTATTGGGTGAGCTACCCGGACATGGTCAGACTGGCCGGCGCTGAGCCGGTGATCGTGCCTACCAGTGAGCGCAATTCCTGGAAAGTTCGCGCGGCAGATTTTGAAAACGCGATGACGCCGCGCACAAAAATGTTGATCATGAACAGCCCGGGCAATCCGACCGGATCCGTTTACACGCGCGAGGAATTGCAGGGGATTGTCGATGTCGCCGCCGAAGAAGACATTTACATTTTGTCCGATGAAATTTACGAAAAGCTCGTTTATGACGATGCAAAGCATGTGAGCATCGCGTCGCTCTCCAAGGAAGCGTACGATCTGACAATCACGATTAATGGTTTTAGCAAATCCTACGCGATGACGGGTTGGCGTCTCGGGTATCTGGCCGCACCGGAAGCGGTGGCCAAGGCGGTGGATTCCATTCAAAGCCATACCACTTCCAACCCTTCCTCTTTTTCACAATATGGCGGCCTCGCTGCCCTGAAGGGCGATCAACAGCCGCTCGCCGATATGCGCGAAGAATTCGATATGCGTCGCAATTACATGTTCGACCGCGTCTCCAAAATTCCAAACGTCACTGCGGTCAAACCGGAGGGGGCGTTCTATGTGCTGGTGAATATCAGCCAGCTCGGATTGAGCTCCCAAAATTTCGCCGATCGTTTGTTGAGCAAAGCGAACGTCGCCGTCGTTCCCGGAGTCGCCTTTGGCGACGACCGGACTGTCCGGCTCAGTTACGCCACAAGCATCGACGTGATCAAAAAAGGTCTGGACCGCTTCCAGGATTTTTGCCGCACGCTCTGATCGCGTTATTCTGCGTCGCGCCTTATTAATCTGTCATCCCGAGTCGCGCAGACGACGAGGGACCTCACAGTCGTAGATTGCAGGAAGTCGTACTGAACCGGCTAGTGCGCACGATAATGCGTGCTTTTTTGTGTGATCGTACAAGCCTTGAGAGGTTCCTCGCTCCGCTCGGAATGACACACTAGTGTTTCCAATGTCTTCCGGTTCTCTCGCGCTCATTCTCCACGCCCACCTGCCCTTCGTCCGGCATCCTGAGCACGAATATTTTCTCGAAGAAGACTGGCTCTTCGAGGCAATTACCGAGACGTACATTCCGCTGCTGCAAATGATGCAGCGATTGGTGAGCGATGGCGTGCCATTCAAACTCACCATGTCGATCACGCCGACTCTCTGCTCCATGTTGCAGGACGAACTTTTGCGCGAGCGGTATGCGCGCCACCTCGAACTGTTGATCGATCTCGCCGGGCGCGAGCAAACGCGAAACCGGAATCATCCAAAACTGCGAGAGCTGGCAGGTTTCTATTTCGAGCTCTTCTCGGAGAGCCGCCGTTTCTTCATTGATGGAAAAAAATGCGATCTGCTTGCCGCTTTTCGCGAGTTGGGGCAGACTGGCGCGCTCGAAATCATCGCCAGCGCCGCCACACACGGTTTGCTTCCCATTCTTCAGCAGCAATCGCCTGAAGCCGCGAGCGCCCAGGTTTTGATCGGGCGAGATGTGTATGTCGATCTTTTCCGCGCCGAGCCGATCGGATTCTGGCTTCCGGAATGCGCCTACGCCCCGGGCCTGGAATCGCTCCTGCAAGAGGCAAACATTCGGTGGTTCATTCTCGATGCCCATGGATTGATGTTTGGAAAACCTCGTCCGCTCCGGTCGATTTACGCGCCCTGTTACACACCAGCCGGTCCTGCCATCTTCGCGCGCGACCGCGATTCAAACCGGCAGGTCTGGAGCGCGCACGAAGGTTATCCGGGCCATCCCGCCTATCGCGAATTTTATCGTGATGTCGGTTTCGATCTTCCGATGGAACATTTGGGGCCAATCGCGCGCGGACAGAGAAAATTCGCCGGAATGAAATATTATCGCATCACCGGGCGCAGTGAAGAAAAGGAATTGTATGATCGCGAGGCGGCGGAAAAAGCGGCGGAGGCGCATGCCACTGACTTTCTCGAGCAACGACGGCAGCAAATTCGCGAAATCAGCGAGTTGGATTTTGATCCGATCGTTGTGATCCCATTTGATGCCGAATTATTTGGCCATTGGTGGTTCGAGGGGCCGCTCTTTCTTGAACATTTCATTCGCAAAGCCGCCAGCGAACAAGACCTTCGCCTGACGACCCCAAGCCATTACCTCGCAGCTCACCCGACCCTGCAAACTCTCCAGCCAGCGGCTTCGACGTGGGGCGAGAACGGCCATCTTAGTGTCTGGCTCGACCCAGGCAACGCCTGGATTTATCCGCACCTGCACGCTGCCGCGCGACGCATGAACGACCTCGCCCGTAAATACCCAGGTGATGTGGCTCCGCTTGCAGAGCGGGTCTTAAAGCAACTGGCTCGCGAACTTTTGCTCGCGCAATCGAGCGATTGGGCATTTCTCATGAAAACCGGAACCGCACGCGAATACGCAACCAAGCGCACGATGGATCATCTTGCCCGCTTCAATCGATTGCACGATCAGTTCGTTCGAAACGATGTCGATGAAGAATTTCTGCGTGATTCTGAACAGTGCGATAACCTTTTCCCAGACGTGAACTGGCAGTATTACATCTAGCTGTAGCGGCGGTCTGTGACCGTCGCTGAACTAATGCGACGCTCATAGAGCGCCGCTACAAGTACAATGACAAAAAAAGCCAATCTCGTGTTTCTGGTAGCCCTTTTGGCTTCCGCTGCCTTTGCGCAAGGCCCATCAACGCCAACTCCTTCCGCGATACCGGAAGAATCTCCCGCTTCTTCGATCCTGCCGGAAGAATCAGTCACGCCCTCGCCATCTCCAGAGCAAACGCCTTCAGCCTCACCCCCGAGAAAAGTGCGCATCAGCTTCGTTCCGCCGCCACTGGAGGGCACCATCAGCCTCGGCATTTACGATGGGAATGGATCACTTGTGCGCGTTCTGCATCAGCAAGCGGAATTGAATGAGTTCACAATCGGCCCGGACGCGCTGGTTACGCAATGGGACGGCAAACATGATGATGACGAAGATTTGCCCGCCGGAAAATATCACGCCCACGGTTATCTCGTCGGTAACCTCAAGGTCGAAGACATCGGCGAGGCCACGCCCCCGCCTCCAGAAAACGAGTCGCCTGCCACCGTGAAAGTGAGACTCATCCCAAATCCATTGGCTAACGACAAACAATCGACCATCGATCTTGGCGTCGGGTTTGATAGTGATGGGAGCTATTTGAAAACGGTCGATGGTCTGCCGCTGCTCATGCTGAGCGAAACGCCGAATCTGATCCGCGTATTCATCGCAAAGAAAGGCGAAAAATCGGTCGATGTCTGCCAGGATGATGGCACATCAGTTCGCCAATTCCGCATCTCAAACGTGAACAAAATGATGGCCTTTGACTGTGGCGAGTTCGAATTGAAATGAACGGTGCTCATTAACACCTCGCTTCAGCGACGCATCTGTGTTTAGCGCCAAAGGCGCAGCATTTAATAACGAGCCTGGGGCAACGCCCCAGGATTCATGGAAGCCCAAACATGAGCGCTGAAAGCGCGATTCACCGCCGACGAATTACAAAAGCTGGATGAATCGCGCTTTCAGCGCTTGCTTATGGGGCAATCAAATTCCTGGGGCGATGCCTCCAGGCTAAAATTGAATTGCGCCCCTGGCGCTAAACAGATTCAGCGAGGTGCTTTGCGCGTACAAGGCAAGAACCGCTTCAGCGGTTTATTTGTGCTGCCCGCAAAACCGCTGAATGGGTTAGGGACGCCCGCTAAGCCCGCTACGGCAAGTGGTTAATAAATCAGCGCATCACGTCTCCCGGCGCAACTACTGGTCACAAGACAAAATCTCTGCTAGTTAAGCGATCATGGCTTCGACGCCCGAATTTCAACATACGGTTGGCAAGACCGCCAGCTTTAGCGGCACGTCCCTGCACACCGGCGAAAAGGTTTCGCTGAAGTTACATCCGGCGCCGGTCGACCACGGGATTAAGTTCAAGCGCAAGGATTTGCAGGACGAGCCGACAGTTGACGCCAGGATCGACAATCTTAAAACGGTCGAGCGCGCTACGACCATCGGCGAAGGTCCTGTGCGCGTGCACACGGTCGAGCATGTGCTCGCCGCTCTTTCAGGGATGGGCGTGGATAACGCCATTGTGGAGATGGACGCAAACGAGCCTCCCATCGGGGACGGCAGCGCGCAGCCTTATGTCGATCTCATCAAGAAAGCAGGAGTAACCGTTCAGGAAGAGCCGCGAAAGTTTTTCGACGTGCGCGAACCGATGCACGTGGAATCGAAAACAGGCGCGCTGCTTGTTTTACTGCCGGATGAGAAATTTCGCATCTCATGCACGCAAGCCGGGCCAGATAATCGGTTCGCGCAATATCTGTCGACGGAAGTCGCGCCGGCAGTTTTCGAGCGCGAGATCGCCCCGGCGCGGACCTTTGTTTTCTACGAGGATGTTGAGCCGCTCATGGAGAAAAATCTGATCAAAGGCGGCAGCCTCGAAAACGCGATTGTTGTCCGCGGCGAGGCGGTTCTGAGCAAGGAACCATTGCGTTTCGCAGACGAATTCGTGCGCCACAAAATTCTCGATATCATTGGAGATCTTGCACTGATCGGGCGGCGCATTCGGGGCCACGTGGTAGCGGTAAAACCCGGTCACGCTGTCAATTCCGACCTGGCTCGCGCGCTCGCCCGCGAGCAGACACGCCGGAGCGCCCTTTCCGTGACACGCGCGGTTCCGCGTGGGGATGGTGGATTCGACACCGACGAGGTAATGCAAATTTTGCCGCATCGTTTCCCGTTTCTGATGGTCGACCGGATCATCAGTTTCGAGAGCGAAACCAAATGTATCGGGATCAAAACGGTCACGATTAACGAGCCGTTCTTTCAAGGACATTTTCCCGGTCACCCGGTGATGCC
>WNFZ01000885.1_pt1 | contig 29563 bp, 20 predicted proteins | sample 5400081 | NCBI WGS metagenome assembly WNFZ01 (sample SAMN13153365, study PRJNA577476) | soil metagenome | isolation source: 80 cm soil or saprolite under grassland replicate 1 | place: USA:California | collected 2016-06-15 | reverse complement strand
CACCGGCTCTTTCTGCAAACGCCGACGCGCCATAAACCGGGGCGGCAATATCCGCGTAAAAAACGTGCGCACTCGATGAGATTGCGCTACATCAAGTATTTCAAGCGCATCAATGCTTAACTTAATACCATTGGCGTTTTAACGCCGGTTGAGCTGTTCACATCGGCAATGGTCAAGCGCGGAAAACAGACAGAGCCTTCACTCCCGATGTCACGAAGACGTGGGATGATCAGACGATTGCGTCGTTGGATGTTCCACCCGCCGACACAACCGTGTCGCGGGCTCACGTCTCCGCCGACTATTATTACCGCATTCCCGTACGGCCAATTTATAAAAGCTACCCGGTTTATGCGCCGGGCAGGGAACCTGCCGGATACGAAGAATGGCTCAAACGGCAGGAACCGGAGACGGTCTTTGAGGTCTCAAAGCTCAAGACCGAGGCGGATTGGATCAAGGCGGGGGAGGTCGTGTTCGATGCGCCAATCTTCTATGACGCGTTGGTCAGGGCCGCCGACGTCAAAGACCCGTTGTGGCATGTAAAAACCGGCGCGCTAGCGGCAAAAGACGGCTCGCTTCCATACTTCCGCTACGGGTCCGCGGGTTTGCCTGGAAGCCCAAGCAAAATTGCGGCGAAGAGAATCATTCCAACAATTGGCAGGGTTACCGAAATTATGGGTATGTCCAATATCTGGTAGTAAGACGAGGGCGCCTCATTCGCAAGCCCGACCGATGTCATCAATACCACCAGGAGATCAAAAACGGTGACCAGACAAGTTCCGACGAGAACCAAAGCGGCCAGCGGCAATAAGGATTTCGCGATCTTTTTCATAGTTTGCTCCTATCTCAAGGCGAGTCAAAACACATGGGTTTCGGTCAAAGAGAATGAGTAGAAGAGCAATTTGATCTCTCCTCGCCGGCGAGTAGTCGCAAACCTTGTTCCTATCCCTACATCATGTAAAGACGTAGTTTCACCGCGTTTTTGCCGTTTTTCGCGCGAGGCGGACGAGTTTTTTTGAGGAAATATCCGCAGCGAGCGCGGAAAATGCGCGATAATTTTCCGCAGTGAGGTTCCACGAATTCCTCAATCCCCGCATCTAGCTGTAATTCTTTGATCTTCCGCCACGCATGCGGAAGGTACGGTTGTTGCTCTACTGTTGAAGATGTGGGACAGACTAAAGTCCGTCCCACATCTTCGGAGGAAGGAATACGGAACGGTGACGCATCACGGGCTATCGAATGAGGCTGCCCAGGCTCGCCTGCGGCAATACGGGCCGAACGCGCTGCCCGAGAGACCGCCCATCCCGCTGTGGCGACGCTTCGCGCGGCAATTCCAAAGTCCGCTCATCTACATTCTACTCTTCGCGTTGGTAGCGGACGCCGCCATCTGGGTTAGCGAGGGAGCGGCGGGCGCGCCGGTCGAATCAATCGCCATTGCCGTCATCCTGTTGCTCAACGCCGGACTGGGCGTCTATCAGGAGAGCAAATCCGAAGCGGCGCTCGCGCGGTTGAAGGAGATGGCCGCGCCGATGGTCTGGGTGATGCGCGATGGAAGACTCAGGCGCCTGCCAAGCGCCGAACTCGTGCCCGGCGATCTCGCTCGTGTCGAGGCCGGCGACCGGGTTCCCGCCGACGGCGCCATGATCGAGGCCGAAGGGGTGATGATCGATGAGTCCGTGCTGACCGGCGAGTCCGCGCCGATTGATAAAGAACTCGGCGACGAGGTCTTCAGCGGGACCTTGCTCGTGCGCGGCAAGGGCTACGTCGAGATAGGCCGCACCGGCGAAGAGAGCGCGATGGGGCGGCTGGCGGTGATGATCGGCGGCATTGAGGCGGAGCGGACGCCGCTTGAACGCAGGCTTGAAAAGTTCGGCGGACAGATTGCCCGCGGCGTGCTCGCGCTGGCGGTATTGATCGCCGCCGGCGGCTTACTGATAGACGGGCTTGAGCGCATCGGTCACATCTTTCTTTTCGCCGTCGCGCTGGCCGTCGCAGCCGTGCCCGAAGGGCTTCCCGCAGTGTTGACGCTGACGCTGGCGCTGGGCGTGGAACGAATGGCGAAAAGAAAGGCCGTCGTGCGCCGCCTGAGCGCCGTCGAAGCGCTCGGTTCGGTGACGGTCATCGCCACGGACAAAACGGGCACGCTGACCGAGAACCGGATGTTCGTGAGGGATTTGGACAGCCCCGACGCCGAGCGCGCTTTGCGGGCGATGGCGCTGGCCAATGACGCGGATGAGAAGGTCGGGGCCGGCGATCCACTCGAGTTGGCTCTGCTCGAATACGCGGCGCGGCGCGGCGTCAATCTCGATCTGCTGAGGCGCGAGCGTCCGCGTCGCAGTTCTTTGCCGTTCGACAGCTCGTACAAATTCATGCGCGCGACCGTGGAAGAGAGCGGCGCGCTCGTGAGCTATCTCAAGGGCGCGCCGGAAGTGATATTGCAACGCAGCCGTCTTACCATCGAAGAACGCAGGAACTGGGGAGAGAAGGCGGACGGTTACGCCGGGGATGGTTTTCGCGTGCTGGCGCTCGGACATCGCGAAGGCGCCAGCGATGAGGAGGTCGAGTTTCTCGGCCTCGCCCTGCTGTGGGATCCGCCGCGGGCGGAAGTTCCGGACGCGATCAGACGCGCGCAAGACGCCGGGATACGCGTGGTAATGGTGACGGGAGATCATCCGGCAACGGCGCTGGCCGTCGCGCATGAAGTAGGCATTCCGCCGAGTCGCGTGCTGACCGGGCTGGAGTTGGAGACGATGCCGGCGGAGGCGCTGAGCGAGGCGGTCAGGGAGACGAACATCTTCGCCCGCGTAGCGCCGGAACATAAGCTGCGGCTGGTGGAGGCTCTCAAACGGAACGGCGAGATCGTGGCGATGACCGGAGACGGCGTGAATGACGCCCCGGCGCTCAAGCGCTCCGACGTCGGCGTGGCGATGGGCGAACGCGGCAGCGACGTCTCGCGCGAGGTCGCCGATCTTGTGCTGATGGACGACAACTTCGCCACCATCGTCGCGGCCGTCGAAGAAGGCCGCAACATTTACGAAAACATCCAAAAATTCATCCGCTTCCTTTTCTCGACCAACCTGGCCGAAATCCTGATCGTGGTGGGCGGCGCGTTCGGCGCGGCGCTGATGGGATTGCGCGATGAGACGGGCGCGCTCCTACTGCCGCTGACCGCCGTGCAACTACTTTGGGTCAACATCGTCACAGACGGCCCGCCTGCATTGGCGTTGGGGCTGGATCGGGACCCGGGAGTGATGCGGGAGCGGCCGCGCGACCCGCAGGCCCCGCTGCTCGATCGTGAATCACTCCGATTTATTCTTACGACCGGCTGTTTCAAGGGGGCGGTCGGCGGCGCATTGCTCGTGGCGACGCCGCTCATAGGTTTCGGCATGCTGCAAACCCGCACGGTCATCTTTCTGCACGCGACCATAGGACAGTTGTTTTACGCCTATCCGGCGCGGCGAATCACTGCCCCGCCGCAATTCAACGGCGCGCTGCATCTGGCTGTCATTCTTGGGGTCGGTTTGCAACTGCTGACGGTAATGATTCCTGGTTTGCGTACGCTGCTCGGACTTGAACCACTCACGCTCGAGCTATTCGCGCTTGTCTCGGCGGCAGTGCTGCTGACGTGGGGCGCGGCGGAAGCTTACAGCCGCATCGCGCAAGCGGCCCATCAAGCGAGTGAGGAGGCGACATGACGGTCAGGAACTGACCAGAGTAACCGAAGCGATCGAATTGGCGCGAGCTGGGCGAGCTTCCCCGAAGTCTGGTAGTCTACATGATTGAAGGAAAAGCTTCGCCGCCGGCGTTGGACTGTCGTACGAAATTGAAAAGGCCGCCGGCGAAGTGGCCAGGCAATAGAGGCCTGTGCAAATTAAAATCGAAGGCAATCAACAGATTGAGATGGCGGCAGCCTTTGGAGTGCGGTAGCTCGGTACCGCTTTGGTAGTCATCCCTGATTCCCGCGAAATACCGAAACGACAGGCCCAGTGGGCCATTTCCCGATCATTGCCGCGACAACGGAAGAGACTACCAAAGCGGTACCGAGCTACCGCACTCCAAAGGCTACGCCGATTTGTGCACAGCCTTCAGATAATTGCTCACAGAATTCAGTCTTTCAGGGAAGCGAGGTTATGCCAAAAGAGAAAGTGCTCGTGGTTGATGATGATTCGGCGATCCGCTACACGTTGACCGAGGCCCTGCGCGGTTGGGGATATGAGCCGTTCGAGGCCTCGACGGTGGCTGCGGCGCTGGAGGCTTTCGACGCCGAGCGTCCGTCGGCGGTGTTGCAGGACGTCAATCTGCCCGACGGGTCCGGACTCGACGCCCTGCTCGAATACAAGAAGCGACAGCCGCAGGCCATCGTGATTATGATCACGGGCAACGTCCTGCTCGAAGACACGATCGCGGCGCTGCGCGGCGGCGCTTACGATTTCATCGGCAAGCCGGTCAGACTCGGCGAACTCCAGGTCACCATCCGCAACGGGATCGAGGCAGGCAGACTCAGGCGCGAAGTCAGTTACCTGCGCCGGGAGCAGGAGCGGCGGTTCAGCTTCGATCAGATCATTGGCGAGTCGCCGGCGATGGCCCAGATGACCCGGCTCGCGCGCAAGGTCGCGGCGAGCGAAGCCTCGTCGGTATTGCTGCTCGGCGAAAGCGGGACGGGCAAGGATCTCGTCGCCAAAGCGATCCACTACGGGTCGTCGCGCGCCGATCAGCCATTCATCGCGATCAATTGCGCGGCGATCCCGGCGACGCTGATCGAGAGCGAATTGTTCGGGCACGAGAAAGGCGCTTTCACCGACGCCCGCGCGCGCAAAGAGGGGTTGTTCGAGCAGGCGCAGGGCGGCACGCTCTTCCTGGACGAGATCGGCGAGCTCGAGCTGGGGTTGCAGGCGAAGCTGCTTCGAGTGCTGGAAGAGGGATCGTTTCGTCGCGTCGGCGGGTTGAAAGATTTGCCGCTCGACGTGCGCGTGGTCGCGGCCTCGAATCGCGACCTGAAGGCCGAGAGCGACGTGGGACGGTTTCGACTCGACCTCTACTACCGCCTTTCGGTGATTCAGATCGATCTGCCGCCGTTGCGCGAACGCGGGGATGACGTGTTGCTGTTGGCGAATTATTACCTCGCGCATTTCAACGAACGTTTGCGAAAGCGGATTCGAGGGTTGGCGCCTGAGGTCGAAGAGATTTTTCGACGATACTCGTGGCCGGGAAACGTCCGCGAACTGCGCAACGTCATCGAACGGGTGACGATTCTGGAAGATTCCGATCTGATCACCGCAAGCTGGTTGCCGCGCGGATTGATCAGAGATGAGCGGACGGTTTCTCCGGCCCCTGTGATCGCCGAATCACGGGCCGCCGAAGTCCGCGCCCCGTCTTTTCAATTGCCCGATGAAGGGATTGATCTGGAGCAGATCGAACTGTCGTTGGTGCGCCAGGCGATGGAACGGAGCGGGGGCAATCAGACTCGCGCCGCTGAATTGCTGGGCGTTTCGCGCGATCAGCTTCGTTATCGTTTGAAGAAGATTGAAGAGTCTCAGCCGGAATAAAGATTCAACGTAAACGTCGTCAATCTCCGCCTATATGTGCGGCACACCAGGAACTGGATTAAGCCACCGCAGCCCACCGCAGGACACCGAGGCCGAAAGCCTGGCCAAATCCCTCTGTGCTCTGCGGTGCTCTGCGGTGGCTACGTTTTTTCTTTACCCCGCGGTCCCCGTGGTTGATCCCGTACACGTAATCAAAATCCGCCTAATCTCGCCGCCTTGCGGATTTTTCCGCCCCGGGCCTCGTAATTTTCCCCAACGCGATCATGCTCCACATTGCCGGGCAAGGATTTTTGCGCGGCACGCGCATTGCCCTTGATAAGCGCGGGAGGGCGTTGCGCGCTCATGCGACGCGAAAACAAATGAGAAAAGCAATGAAACTTTTGTTGGCGGTCGACGGTTCGGAAGCGAGTCTCGCGGCGGTCGAGGAGGCCGCCCGAACTCCGTGGCCTGAGGGGAGCATGTTAAGGATTGTTTCCGTAGCGGATATTCCTTTTCCGGCACAATGGCGCCTGGCGTCGATGCCGTCAGGCGAATTCAAAGAATGGGATAGGATTGTTGAAGAACGCTCCGTCGAGAACACGGCGCAGGCGATGACGCGATTCGGCGAGATCGCCGCCGCGCGAACGGAGATGACGGCAAAAACACTCATAGGAGATCCGAAAATAGCCATACTCGACGAGGCTGAGCGTTGGGGCGCGGATCTGATCATCGTCGGGACGCACGGCTACAACGCGCTGGAGAGGCTCTGGCTCGGTTCAGTGTCGCGCGCCGTCGCTTCACACGCGAAATGTTCTGTCCAGATTGCTCGGCGGCGTAAAGCCAAGGGCGCCGATGGAAAGGCGATGAGGATTCTGCTTGCGGTTGACGGCTCCGAATTCGGCGATGCGGCCGTGGAAGAGATCGCAAATCGCCCCTGGGCGCCGCGCAGCGAAGTTCACGTCATTTCCGTAATTCATCTGCCGTTCACGCCGACTCCTGAGACGCAGGCGTTGCCGGACAGCTATTACTCTCAACTGGAAAGGGCGGAGCGCGAGCGGGCGGGATCGGTGGTCAATCGCGCCATTGCCCGGTTGCGCGAAGGCGATGCGGGGCGGGAGACGCCTTTGACGATGACGAGCGAAGTCGTCGTGGGGCGCCCGGAGGAAACCATTATCGAGACGGCGAAGAAGTGGGGCTCCGATCTGATCGCGCTCGGATCGCATGGTTATCGCGGATTTACGCGCTTTTTGCTCGGATCAGTCTCATATGCGGTCGCGTCGCACGCCCCTTGCTCGGTCGAGATTGTTCGCAAACCTATGTAGAGCTAAACGACGCCGCGCGCATAGGGGCGGGTATTCTCCGCCCGCGTCCGTTATCGAGGCGTTAGGGCGGGGAATACCCGCCCTAACGCGCGCGACGCGGCGCCAGGAGGAGAAAAATGAATATCGGCAAACTTAGGGACACTGACGCGCTGGCGATTCTGCGCGAAGGGAATTTGGGAAGGCTCGGCTGCATCGCCGCCGGCTGGCCGTACGTCGTGCCGGTGAATTACTTCTTTGACGGAAAGGACATCTACATCCACACGCTGCCGGGCAAAAAGCTGGACGCGCTGCGCGCCAACCCTCGTGCCTGCCTGCAAGTGGATGAGATCAAGGATTCATTTAACTGGCGCAGCGTGATCGCTTACGGGACTTTCGAAGAGGTTTCCAACGAGGAGACGCAGGAGAACGTTCTGACCAAGCTGTACAGCCGGGCGCCGCACATGACGCCGGTCGAATCGAGGCTGGTTGAGAGGATGACAGGGACCACCGTTTTTCGCATCAAGGTGGAAGATGTGACAGGCATGGCCGAGGAATGGTAAAGCCGGTCGAACTAATCGTCGCTGTCAGGAGTTTGATCCAGAACGGCTTGCGGCCGAATAAAAACACCTGGTCAGAAGGGTGGGCGCGCCGGATCGCGCGCGTCGAAAACTGTCATGGCGTTTCCGATGGCCGTTCCATGAATCTGAGCGACGCCCCATAGGATTGAAAGAGCCTTTTATTATACTCCTCAGAAAAAGGTAGGGCAAACTGGCAGTTTGCCTTGACTCCTTCGATGCGGCCTTTAGGGAAGACTCGGCAAACTGCCAGTTTGCCCTACCCTCGCGGCGCGATTTTCATTCTTTCAGGGCGCCGCGACCGGCATGAAGGCTTCTCAGAAACAAGCCACGTAGGCGCCGATTTTATTCGTCATGTTATTGTCACGTGACGAATAAATTCGGCGCCTACGTGGCGCGTTTTCATGGTTTCAGGGCGTCGCAGCGCGACATGAAGGCTCCTGCGTGAAGACTGAACAAGATAGCTCCTAGAAGAATTATGAAAACCGAGAAACCGCCTGTCGCAGATGATCAACATCAGTCACAGATCGCCGCCTCGCTGCGATTGAGCGAGGCCAAGCTCGCCGGCATTCTGGCCTCGGCGATGGACGCGATCATTACCGTCGATGAGGATCAGCGCGTCGTGCTTTTCAACGCGGCGGCTGAGAAGATGTTCCGCTGCCCGGCGGCCGAGGCTTTGGGAGAGAGCCTGGACCGCTTTATCCCGGAGCGGTTCCGCGCGGCGCATCGCGAACACATCCGCGTCTTCGGCGAAACGAACGTGACGCAGCGGACGATGGGAAAGACGCGCTCGCTTTTCGGTCTGCGGTCCGACGGCGAGGAGTTCCCGATCGAGGCCTCTATCTCGCAGATCGACGAAGACGGACACAAGCTCTTCACCGCCATCGTCCGCGACGTCAGCGATAAGAAGCGTCTCGAATCCCAGTTCCTGCGCGCGCAGCGAATGGAGAGCATCGGGACGCTCGCCGGGGGCATCGCCCACGACCTCAACAACGTGCTTTCGCCGATCCTCACCGCGGTGGAGCTGTTGCAGATGCGGCTCAATGACGAGAGCAGCCAGCGTCTGCTCAACATCCTTCACACCAACGCCGTGCGCGGCGGCGAAATGATCAAGCAGGTGCTCTCGTTCGCCCGCGGCGTCGAAGGCGAACACATTCCGCTGCAGCCGGCGCATCTGATCAAGGAAATCATCAAAATCCTGGCCGACACCATGCCGAAAAGCATCGAGATCACATTCTCGATCGAGCCGGACTTGTGGAGCGTATCGGGCGATGCGACACAGCTTCACCAGGTGCTGATGAACCTTTGCGTGAACGCGCGTGACGCGATGCAGCGCGGCGGGATGCTTCGGATCGAAGCCGAGAATCTAGAGATCGACGATCATTACGCGCGAATGAATGTCGAAGCGAAGCCGGGCAAATACGTCTCTGTCGGTGTGATTGACACAGGCGTAGGAATCCCGGAACAGAATCTGACCAAGATCTTCGACCCTTTCTTTACGACCAAAGAACACGGGCAGGGGACCGGACTCGGCCTCTCTACCGTCGCCGGAATAGTTCGCAGCCACGGAGGATTCATCAATGTCTATAGTGAAGTCGGCAGAGGGGCGCGGTTCAAAGTCTATCTGCCCGCGATCGAATCGGCGCATGCGGCGCAGGCGAAGCCGTCACGGCGCGACCTGCCGATGGGCGACGGCGAACTGATTCTGGTGATCGACGATGAGAACGCGATTCGTGAAATCGCGAGGGAGACTCTGAACACTTTCGGTTATCGAGTGGTGGTCGCGAGCGACGGGGCGGAGGCGATGGCGGTCTTCGCCGCGCACAAGAACGAAGTGAAGCTGGTCATAACGGATATGATGATGCCGTATATGGACGGCCCGGCGACGATCCGCGCGCTGCGCAGGCTCGCCCCGAAGGCGCCGATCATCGCGACCAGCGGGTTGAAGGCCGAAGACAAACTTGCGGACGCCGCGCAACTCGGCGTGAGGACCTTCCTTCCGAAGCCGTACACGGCCGAGAAGCTTTTGAAGACTGTAGCCGCGGTGTTGAAAGAGGAATGGTCTGATAGCTAGTACAGCGTTAACTAAGTTTGTTTGGCATTTGTTTAAATCAGAACACGTGAGATTGGTACAGTACCGCGCGCGTAAGCAAGCGGCTGACTTATGAGACGGCCGCTTGCTTACGCGCGCGGTACTGTACCAGCGTCCCGATGTAGCGCGTTTCGATTTATGGGAAACATTCAAAAACAAGGAAAGACGATGGGAGAACGAGGTCGAATGAAAATTCTGATCGCTTATGACGGTTCAGACAGCGCCGAATCGGCCATTGACGATTTGAAGCGGGCGGGGTTGCCGGGGCGCGCCGAGGCTATAGTGTTGACGATAGCCGAAGAGTTGATTCCCGATCCGGCCGGCATCGACGGCGTTGCGACGATCTTCGCAAAAAAACTTTTGGAGGCGGAAAAGGATTCATTGTCGGGGGGCGGGCGAGCGCGCTCGCGAATACAGACGCTCTTCCCGGACTGGGAAATTCTGGCCGAAGCGGGCGTCGGATCACCCGGCGGCAAGATCATTGCTAGAGCCGATGAATGGCGCCCCGATCTGATCGTGGTCGGCTCTCACGGCCGCACGGCGCTCGGTCAGATGTTTTTCGGCAGCGTCTCGCAGAAAATAGTCAATGAGGCCCGCTGTTCTGTGCGCGTGGGGCGTGGGCAAATTATCGAACCTGACGCGCCGGCGCGGATCATCGTCGGCGTGGACGGGTCCGAAGAGGCTGATGCGGCGGTCGAAGAGATCGCCACGCGAGACTGGCCGGATGGCAGCGAGGTCCGGATCGTCAATTCGGCGTTGACGATCCCTTCAGTGAGCGAACCGGGAACGGCTGCTAATTTGGCCGAATGGATCGCGCGCGAAACCGAGCAGGTGAAGAAGGCGGCGGAAGGCGCGGCGGAAAAGCTCGGATCGGCGGGGCTGAAGGTTTCGATAGTGGTGGGGGAGCGGGAGCCGAAAACGTTGCTGTGCAGTCAGGCTGAAGCTTTGAAGGCCGACTGCATCTTCGTCGGGTCGAGAGGGATGGGGCGGCTCGACAGATTCCTGATCGGCAGCGTGTCGTCGGGAGTCGCGGCGCGCGCCAATTGCTCGGTCGAAGTCGTCCGGACGGGGAACAACGCGTAACGCTCCCACCACATTCGGCGCCGGTATTGCATCACAACTCTTCGTGAGAGTAGCAGTCTTCAGTACCAAAAATTACGACCGGGTATTTCTGGAGACCGCCAACGCGACCTACGGGCACGAACTGGTCTTTTTCGAACCGCACCTGACTGAGGCGACGACCGCGCTGGCGGCGCAGTTCCCGGCGGTCTGTGTCTTCGTTAATGACCAGTTGAGCGCGCCTGTGCTCAATACGCTGGCCGGGCAGGGAACCCGTCTGATTGCGCTGCGCTCCGCCGGGTTCAACAATGTAGACCTGATTGCCGCCCGCCAGTCAGGGCTGACCGTGGTCCGCGTCCCGGCGTATTCGCCGTATGCAGTGGCCGAGCATACGGTGGGCTTAATTCTGACGCTCAACCGCAAGATACACCGCGCCTACGCCCGCGTACGCGAAGGTAATTTCGCCCTCGACGGATTGTTGGGTTTCGATCTGCATGGCCGGACCGTGGGCGTCATCGGCACAGGCAAAATCGGCGCTGTCGTAGCGCAGATTGTGAAAGGTTTCGGTTGTCGACTTCTGGCGCACGATCCTTTTCCAAACCCCGACTGTGAGCGGCTGGGTGTGAACTATGTGTCGCGCCCTCATCTCTTCGCCGCTTCGGACATCGTCACGCTGCACTGCCCGTTGACGCCTGAGACGCGTCACTTGATTGACGCCAAGGCGCTCGGCCAGATGAAATCCGGCGTCATGCTGATCAACACGGGCCGCGGCGCATTGATTGATACGCAAGCGGTGATCGAAGCTTTGAAGTCCGGCCAGATAGGCTATCTCGGCCTGGACGTTTATGAGGAAGAGGCCGATCTCTTCTTTGAAGACCTGTCGGATAAGGTCATCCGGGATGACGTCTTCGCGCGCCTGCTCACATTTCCTAACGTCGTCATCACTGGCCACCAGGGCTTTTTCACTGAAGAAGCCCTGAAAAACATCGCGGAGACGACGCTCGCCAACATCACCGCTTTCGAGCATGGTCATGGAGCGATGCACGAGGTTTCGGCGGAGAGAGTCGCGCAACGCTAAGCCGGTACGGTACCGCGCGCGTAAGCCAGCGGTTGACTGATGAGACTGCCGCTTGCTTACGCGCGCGGTACCGTACCGGCGTCCTATGGCGGTTAGCAAATGCGTGTACGGTGTGGGGCGATTCAAAAAGCGGACGCGCAGATTCAGTCTGAATATGACTACCAGCGAAACCCAAGTGCCAGCACCCCTCCCCAGCCCCCATATTCGCCTGGGAAGAGAGTATTCGCCGGCGGGCCGATCTTGCGTTCCTGAGCCAGGATTACGGCCACACCGATGTTCAACCAGCGATCATCCATGATCCGTCTGATCACGCCGCCAGTGATATCGAACCCGCCTGTGTTAATCGTCCCGGGGGAAAACGCGGCGTCCGGTAAGCCCTTGTTGGTATGCGCGAAACCAAATTGAAGTATGGTCGCGCTGTTCAGCGCGTATAGGCCCCCGGTGCGGAATGAGCGCACGTCGAACGCATCGAGTTTCAGCGTGACGAGCGGCTGACCACTCTTTTCGGCTCTGACAACAAGCTCCCGAAAGACCGCTGAGTAATCGTAGAAGCGAAAGTCGGAAAAGAGGCGCAGCTTGTCTGTGGCCTTGACTTCGAAACCGCCCTCCGCGATGGTCGGCAGCTTCAGCTTCAAGGTGACTGCCGTGTTTAGCGGTAAGATTTGCGCGGCGCCTGACGGACCTGGAACCAGAACAAAGGTTTTCAGACCCCCTTCAAGGTTATAACTTCGTTTGGACTTGTAATTGATCCCGAAGCTAAGTCGCGCGGTCGGGCGATAGAGCAACCCAACGCTGACGCCAGGCGCGCCGAACTTATGGACATTCAGCCGATCCTGCAGCATGATCCCTAGTTGGGCGAGGGTCGGATTAGGGCGCGCCAGATTAACAAATCCCCGTCCGATGATGAACGAACCGCCGACCGACAGTTTCCGGTGAAGCTTCATTGCGACGCCGAACGCCCAATCATTCGACGCCACGCGGGTGTCGAAGAATGTTGCGAGCGGTCCTAACGACGACGGGTCTTTGAGCTTGCTCTGGAAACCGAAGATGGTGTATGAGCCCCAGCCGAACGCAAATTTCCGATCGCCGCGCGTGTAGGTAGTTTCACTCGCCCAATTGAGGGGCGGGCCAAAACGTGTTTCCGAAGTGATCCCCTGCGTCGGCCCGGGCAGGAATCTCTCGCGGCGATCAAGGAAGGTCGACAATTGAAGCGATCCGTTGAAGCGCCATTGGCCTTTGTCTGAGACGGCTTGGGTTTGCTGCCCGTTCTGGTTGCGAAACGGGATATCCGTCAATCCCGCCACGTTGTTACGAAGGAAGAAATTGTCCTCGTCGGTGCGCGCATTGCCCGCGCCGCTAGTCCCCACCGGGATTCCGACGGGCAAGTTGATGACCTGCGCCTTGGCCACCGCGCCGAGCGCGAGCGCAAACATGAGAATGAGACTCAACGTTTCAACTCGTCTTCGGAGATTCGACGTCTGGTTTGCAAAGAATCCGGGATTCATCCTCCTCCTCTTTCCACGGCAAACGAGGTGAAATGTCTCTTACAACTTCTGTGATCCACCTCCTCTCAGGCTCGGACCTGAGGATCGATTTTGGGTCTATCAACGTTGTATGTCTGTACGGTCTGGAACTAAGTTAAAAGATGTCAGATGTCAGATGTCAGATGTCAGATGTCAGTGAAGAGGTCTCTCGCATCACTCAACTTTCATCTGACATCTGACATCTGACATCTGACATCTGACATCTGACATCTGACATCTGACATCTGACATCTGACTAACGTCGTTTAGCCGCTGTTCGGGCGCCTGACGAGGCTCATGATCACGACGGCCAGTTCGGCGGGCTCGACCGGCTTGGCGACGTGCATTTGGAAGCCGGCGCTCAGGGCGCGCATCCGGTCTTCGACTCGCCCATAGGCCGTAAGCGCCACAGCCGGGATATAAGCGCCGCGCGCGCGCTCCCACTCGCGCACGCGACGAATCAGGCTGTAACCGTCTTCACCCGGCATTCCTATGTCGGTCACCATCACGTCGGGCCGCTCATGCGGCGGAGTTGTGGTAATCCGCGTGTAGGCTTCCGCGGCGGAACTGACGGCAACCACGTCTGCGCCGTACTGCCTAAGCACCGTCTCAATCAATTTGCGCGCATCATCCTCGTCATCAACCACCAGCGCGCGCACGCCCGCGAGTTCCCCCGAACTTTTGACCGTAACCGGCTCGACTCCCGCCTCCCCTAGCGGCGTGGCGACGGCGCGGACCGGAAGCGTCACTCTGAACATCGCGCCCTGGCCTTCGCCCGCGCTCGCGGCCTCGATCGTTCCGCCATGCAACTCGACCAGGTATTTGACGAGCGCCAATCCAAGGCCGAGTCCGCCGTACCTTCTGGCGCTCGACGCGTCGGCCTGTCGGAAGCGGTCAAAGACATAGGGCAGGAAATCAGGGCTGATGCCTTTGCCCGTGTCGCTCACGGTGATGCCGATGTAAGGGTCCACGCGCTCCAGGCGCGCTTCGACTCGACCTCCTTGCGGAGTGAACTTGACCGCGTTGGAGAGCAGGTTCCAGACCACTTGCTGCAATCGCGCGGGGTCACCCGTAATCTGACCAATTTCGGGGGGGAGATCGGTCTCGAGCGAGATCCTTTTGGCGTCCGCAGCCGGGTGGATCGTCTGGACCGCTTGCTCAATTACCGAGACCAGGTCCACCGGCCCGAGTTCGAGCCTGAGCTTGCCGCTGATGATGCGGGCCGTGTCGAGAAGGTCATCAATCAGTTGCGCCTGCGCCTTTCCGCTGCGCTCGATGACGTCCGCCGCCTGCTTGACCTTCTGGGAGTCCAAGCCGCCGTAGCGCAACAGAACGGCGTATCCGAGCATCGCGTTCAAAGGCGAGCGCAACTCATGCGAAACGATGGCGAGGAATTCATCCTTCATCCGGTTGGCCTCTTCGGCCTGGCGCCGCGCCTGCCGCTCGACTTCGTAAATGCGCGCGTGCTCGATGGCCAGCGCGACGCGGTCGGCGACCAGTTGTAGCAACCGCACGTCGTCTTCGGTAAAGCGCCTGGGCCGGATCGTTTCAGCGTGAATCACGCCGATGAGCCGCCCTTCCACGATTAGAGGCGCGCCGATCAGAGAATGAGCGGTTCGTTGCAGAACCGAGTTGGCCACCTCTGCCGCCGAGATGTCTTCCACAATGAGCGGGGCGCGGCTCGCCGCAATAGAACCGGCCACGCCCTGTCCGAACGGAACACTTATGCCCGTCGCGGCCTCCTCCCATCCGATCGTGGCGCGCACGGACAACGACTGCCCGTCTTCCGTCAACAAGAGGACCGCGGCGGAGTCGGTCGCGAGCAATTCTCGAATACGCGCCAGCATCTCGCGCAGCAAATCGTCTAGCGTAAGGCGCGCGAGAGCGCTGTCGGTCACCGCCTGCAACCGCCGGATGCTCTCCGCCGAATGTTCCGCCTCGGCGCGCGCCGCCCGCTCGCGAGCGAGCAACTCTTCGCGTTCGGCTTCGGCCTCCTTGAGGTCATGAATATCGGTCGAGGTCCCGATCCACTTCACGATCTGTCCCCGCGCGTTGCGGATCGGACTCCCGCGCGCCAGGTACCAGCGGAACTGGCCGTCCTTTCGGCGAAGGCGGTACTCGGTCTCAAAAGGCTGCCCTGTCTCGCCGGCCTGCCTCAACCGGCGCCGCGTGATTTCACGGTCGTCGGGGTGAATCGCCTCTATCCACTTGGATCCGAGGGACTGCTCCACAGGAACGCCTACATACTCGACCCACCGCTGATTGCCATAATCCACCAGCCCGTCCGGGCCGCAAGTGTAAACGATCTGGGGCATTGCGTCGGCGAGTTGGCGGAGGCGCGACTCGCTCTCGATAATCTCCTCTTCGGCATATTTCCGCGCAGTGATGTCGTTATGCGTGACGACGGCCCCGCCGCGCTCGCCACCCAGCGGCGTTACCGACATCAGAAACCAGCGCTTCTCGCTTGGCGAGTGGCAGGGATATTCAACTGTGAAATTGGAGCGCACGCCGTCCAGCACCGCCTGAATGCCCGCCAGCGTCGCCTCTATCTGGCCATCACCCTGCTCCTGAGCGCGGCGGCAGACGTCCAGGTAATTGATGCCCACACTGTCGGCAATGGCCGCGCCGTCGTTTTCTCGCGCGAAACGTCTCCAGTCTTCGTTGACGGCGATGATGTTTCCGTCCCTGTCGAGCACGGCGATGTTGGCCGCAAGCGAGTCGAGTACGGCCTGGTTGAGCGCCTGGCTCTCGCGCAGCGTCGTCTCTGCGCGTTTGCGCTCAGTGATGTCGGTTGCGATGCCGCAAATGGCGTATGGCCGCCCCCGCTCGTCGCGTAGAGGAAACTTGCTCACGACAGAGTAACGCGCCTCGCCCGCGACAAGAGCCTTCTCTTCGAACAGAAGGGGCATGTTGGCCGCGATTACTTCCCGATCATTGGCGAGATAGGCGTCCGCAATTTCCTTCGAGTGACAGTCATAATCGGTTTTGCCCTCCAGCTCCACGTCCGTCAAGCCGAACAGTTCCGCGTACCTGCGGTTGACTCGCAGGTAACGGCCCTCGAGATCCTTGACGAAGATCAGGGAGACGGAGTGATCGAAGATGGCGCGCAACTGCGCCTCGCTCGTCTGCAGCGCCTTCTCGATTTGTTTGCGTTCAGTGATGTCGGTGGCGATGCCGCAAACGGCGTATGGCCGTCCGCTCTCGTCCCGGAGCGGAAATTTGACCGCAATGAAGTCGCGCACCCCGTCGGCGAAGGCGACCTGCTCTTCAAACTGAAGCGGCATATCGGCCGCAATTACTTCCTGATCGTTGGCGCGCACAGCATCGGCGATCTCTTTGGCGTACAAATCATAATCGTTTTTGCCCTTCACCTCGGCCTCTGTTACGCCGCGCAAAACTTCATACTGGTGATTGACCCTGAGGTAGCGGCCTTCGAGGTCTTTGACGAAGACGACCGCTGAGGAATGGTCGAGGATGGCTCGCAGTTGGGCCTCTTTCGCCCGCAGCGCTTCTTCCGCGCGCTTGCGCTCCGTGATGTCTTGAATGTTGGCGACCGTGCGCAGCCGACGCCCCTCGGCCTCGGGGATGACCGTCCAGTTGATCTGCACCCAGATGATCGCGCCGTCTTTCCGCACGTAACGCTCCTCAATGCTGAATTCTTCAGACCCGTCGGAGAAGGAAGCGTTTAACCTGGCGGCGCTAAAATCGCGGTCGTCGGGGTGAGTCACCTCGTGGAGAGTGAGATGGAGCAATTCCTGCTCGGAGTAACCCAGCATCTGGCAGAGTTTGCGATTGACACGAAGGTATCTGCCTTCAGGCGAAACTTGCGTCATGCCGATGGCCGACAGATCAAACAGCGTGCGAAACTCTTTCTCGCTCCTACGCAACTCCTCTTCGACTCGGCGCCGCTCGGTCACGTCGAACTGCGCGGCGGCAAAATGCGTCACTTCACCGCGCTCGTTGGGCGCCGGCCCGGCGGTCCATTCGAGACGAAATTCCGAGCGATCCTTGCGGTAATTGATCGTCTCGCCGTGAAAGACCTCGCCTGCCATGCAATCCTTGCACAACCGGCTGAGCATGGAGCGGTCGGTTTTGGGTCCTTCCAAGATGTGAGGCGTTTTGCCGATCACTTCTTCGAGCGTGTAGCCGGTCATCTTCGTGAAGGCCGGGTTGGCGTAAACAATCTGTGGGCCTGGCGGGTCGAGTTGCGCCGTCATAATGATGACCGATTCATTACTCTGCTCAATCGCCGTTTTGAGCAACCGCAACTCCTCTTCGACTCGATTGTGAAATACGTTCTCCGGGCGCGATATGACCGTGGGCTGAGAACCGGCGCCGGCCCGGGCGGCCCGCCGCGCCTCGGCGTCCTGCTCGCGCCTGGCGTCCTCACGCCGAAAGGCGGCGAGGTCGGCTTCAAGCGCGCGATTCTTCTCGATCAACTCACGCTCACGCGCTACGTCCTGCCGCCGCCGTTCGGCCTTTTCGACAGCCTGGTTCACGGCGCGGCGGAGTTCCGGTCCCTTGGCGCGGCCCTTTTCGAGGCAGTCATGCGCGCCGCTCTTCATTGCCTCAACCACAAGTTGCGCGTCGCCCGCATCGACCAATACGACAACGGCGCAAGCCGGCGCCCCCTCTTCGGCGGCAAGTTTCTTGAGCGCATCCAATACATGCAAATCTGGTAAGTCGCCTTTGAGAATCAGGCAGTCAGGCATCCCCGCGCGGCATAACTCGATCGCTTTAGCGCCGCTGTCCGCTTCGATCACCACATATCGCGCCGCCGGATCGCGCGAAAGGGCGTCATGCAAAGCGGCGCGGTCTTCAGGCGCGTCGTTCGCGATCAACACAGTGAGTTGTCGTTCTTTCATATTCATCTCGGGCGTCGCACAAACCGTAGCCAACCTCCTTGATCAAACGAAACTGTACAGAAATGGCGCGAGCTATATAGACAAAAAGAAGCAACAGGCGCGCCAGACGACGGCAACCGACTCGGTCGCCGGCGCCGAAAGCGCGCCTTCGTTAAGTCCGCGCTCGGACGTCGATCGTTTGAATATGAACGGCTTCGAATCAAGCATTCCCGGAATCCTCGTATCGCAGCGTGAGAAGATGGCCGGCTCGCGGTCTGGCATTTGCTTGAGATGTAGTCTCAGCGACAAAAGATGGCAAGCCCGTCGCCATTGGCCGGCAGATTCGAATACTTTGAGGAAATATGGCTGGGAAACCAGGGAAAAGTCTTTTAACCACCTGGCATGACGACGCGCAACAGTCGATCAATCAACTCTGGCGACTCTGGGATGAGATCGAGGCGCGCTTCGGTATCTGCCCGTCTTTTTTCAAGCTTGCGCAAAACGAACCGCCGATTGCGCGAAACTTATTTAGGCAGGCCGAGTTCGCCTACCTCGACAATCCGATGCCCGCGCATTTCAAGGAGCGGCTCTTCACATGGCTCTCGCGCTTTTGCGAAGCTCGCTACTGTGTGGCGCGCCACTGCGCGTTCCTGATTGGATATGGTCATGCGGCCGGCGACGCCAGCGCGCCGCCGCTCTCCGCCGAGCGGGCGCTGGCGCTGCTCAAGGAGTTGATGCCGGACAAAGAGGAATTGCCAGGTTACCTGCGCGCGCTGGAAGGGACGTCCGCGCCGCTCGACGACTGGCCCGACTTCGATTCCGATCTGGGCCGCCGGTTTCGCGTCGCGTGCGCCGTGGTGTTTCTTGACCCCGTCCATGCCGCGCCGTGGTTGCGGGAGCTGCGCCGGCTGCTCGGCCCGCGGCGCTACGAACAGTTGATGCTCTTCCTGGCCTACGTTGGCGCCGAGCATTTCTGGACGGAGGTTCACCCAGAACTGGCGTTCGAGCCGGATCTGGTGGCGATGCTGCGCGAGCACGAGGCGCTCGTCGAACCGCTTCTTCGTGGCACGGATGAAGCTCCACGCTGGGAACTCAGCCGGCGTCTTTGCGACGAGCTACATGGCTTGCGCGAGAGTCAGAAGAGCGTCGAGGCGCTGCTCGATAGCGAGGCGCGGTTCAGAGCCATCTTCGAGAACGCCGCAGTCGGTATTGCCCGCGTCGCTCCGGACGGCCACTGGCTGGAGGTCAATCAGCGGTTGTGCGATATCGTCGGTTACTCCCGAGAGGAGCTGATGACAAAGAATTTCGCCGACATCACTCATCCGGACGATCTGGAGCAGGACCTGGGAGCGATGCGGCGAATGTTGGCGGGAGAGATTGATACCTACTTGAGGGAGAAGCGCTACTATCGCAAGGACGGCTCCGTCGCGTGGGCCGACCTGACCGTTTCCATGATACTCAAGGCGGACGGTTCGCCGGACTACTTCATTTCCATCGTCGAGGACATTTCCGCGCGCAAGTGGGCCGAAGAGAAGCTACTCGAAAGAGAAGAGCGGTTGTTACTGGCGTCGTGGGTATCCGGGTTGGGGATCTTCGAGTGGGACGTGCAGGCCGACCGCGCCGTCTGGGAGAACGAGCGGATGTACGAAATCTTCGGCCATACCCGCGCCGACGGCGCTCTCAGCAGGGCGCATTTAGCGGAGAAATATATACACCCAGACGACGTCGCCAAGTTCGGGCAGGCTCTCGCTGACGGGATGAAAACTGGTCGCCCATTCCACATCGGTTACCGCATACACCGCAAGGACGGCGCGCTCCGCTGGTTGGATTTAGCCGCAAGTTTCGAGCTGGCGCGCGATGGCGCGCCGATACGGATGATCGGCATACTGGCGGACATTACGGAGCGCAAGCAGGTTGAAGAGAAGCTGCGCGAGAGCCAGGAAAGGCTGCAAATATTCATCGAACATGCGCCAGCCTCACTGGCCATGTTCGACCGAGAGATGCGCTACCTTGCCGTCAGTCGCCGCTGGATGACGGACTACCGTCTCGGAGACAGAGACATTAGAGGCGAATCTCATTACGCCCTTTTCCCCGAAGTTCCGGAACGTTGGAAGGCAGTGCACCGCCGCTCACTCGAGGGCGAAATCGTGCGGGCTGACGAAGACCGCTTTGTGCGGGCGGATGGCAAGGTCCAGTGGGAGCGGTGGGAGACGCGCCCCTGGTACGCGGCCGACGGCGCCATCGGAGGCATTGTTATCTTTACCGAGGGCATCACCGAGCGAAAACTAGCCGAGGAGGCGTTGCGCGAAAGCGAACTGCGTTTTCGCACAATGATCTCGGCGATTCCACCCCTTTCGTACGAAACCGATGCGGATGGCGCCAACATCTTCACCAGCGACCGGTGGCGAGCATACACGGGGATGACGGCGGAGGAGAGCGCCGGGACGGGCTTTATCCGAGCCTATCATCCAGACGAGGCCGAGGACGTACTGGCTCAATGGGGGGCCGCCGTACGATTGGGCATGTCCTTCGAGAGAAAGTGCCGCATACGCGCTGCGGACGGAAGCTACCGCTGGTTCCTCAACCGCGCGCGGCCGGGCCGCGATGCGGAGGGCCGGATCGTTCGCTGGGCCGGCTCGCTCACGGACATTGACGATTTGGTGCGGGCCGAGGATGCGCTGCGCGAGAGCGAACTGCGATTCCGCACGATGGTCTCGGCGGCGCCGAATCTTACGTTCGAATCCGACGCGGATGGCTCCAACACCTTCGCCAGCGACCAGTGGTGCGCCTACACGGGTATGACGGCGGAGGAAACAGCCGGTATTGGCTTTGCAAGGGCCATCCACCCTGACGATGCGGAGGCTGTGACCGCAGGATGGTTTGCCGCCGTGCGTTCAGGCAGGCCATACGAGAGCCGGCATCGCATGCGCGCTGCGGACGGAAGCTACCGCTGGTTCCTCGCCCGCGCGCTGCCGGGCCGCGATGCGGAGGGCCGGATCGTTCGTTGGGCCGGCTCGCTCGTGGACATTGACGACTTGATACGGACCGAGGACGCGTTGCGCGAAAGCGAGGAGCGGCTGAATGGCATCGTCTCCTCGGCGATGGACGCGATTATCACCGTTGATGAAGAACAACGCGTCGTCCTTTTCAACGAGGCGGCGGAGCGGATGTTCGGCTGCCCGGCCGCCGAAGCCTTGGGGCAGCCGTTCAACCGCTTCATCCCTGAACGCTTTCGCGGCGCGCACACCGAACTCGTCCGCCGCTTCGGCGAAACCGGCGGCGCGAGCCGGGCGATGAGATCGCTCACCGCGCTGCGCGCGGATGGCACGGAGTTTCCGATCGAGGCTGCGATCTCGAAAGTTGAAGTCGGAGGCCGGAAGCTTTATACCCTCATTCAGCGCGACATCACCGAGCGCAAGCAGGCTGAGGCGGAGCGCGAGCAATTGGCGCGCGAGCAGGTCGCGCGCGCGGCCGCCGAAGCCGCCAACCGCTCGAAGGACGAATTCCTGGCGATAGTCTCGCATGAACTGCGCTCGCCTTTGAACGCCATCCTCGGCTACACGCGGATGCTGCGCTCCGGCCCGGCGGACAGAGACGCCATCAACAATGTCACCTCCGTCGTCGAGCGCAGCGCGAAGGCGCAGCTCCAAATCATCGAAGACCTGCTCGATTCGGCGCGCATCATCACGGGTAAGCTGCGGATCGAGCCGGGTCCGGTTGATCTCGTCCCGGCGCTCGAAGCCGCGCTCGACACGGTGCGCTCGGCGGCTGATGCGAAGGGCGTCACACTCGTCGCCAATTTCGGCCCCTTGCCGGAACAAGTGCTTGGCGACTCGACGCGGTTGCAGCAGGTCGTGTGGAACCTGCTCTCAAACGCCGTCAAGTTCACGCCCGAAGGCGGGCGCGTTGAGTTGCGGATGGAGGGCGCCGCCGATAACGTCCGCATCACGGTCAGCGATACGGGCAAGGGCGTCGATCCGGAATTCTTGCCCTTCGTTTTCGACCGATTCCGGCAGGCGGACACATCGGGAGCGCGGCGTTACGGCGGACTGGGACTGGGGCTGTCGCTCGTTAAATATCTGGTCGAATTGCATGGCGGGACGATCACGGCGGCGAGCGAGGGCTTGTGGCGCGGGACGACATTCACAGTCACGCTGCCGCGCCGCCATCCGGAATTCATAGCGCCGCCGCCCGCGGCGCCGCTACGCGAAGCGCGCACGGAAGTCGCCATCACACTGGACGAGGCTTTTTCACTCGAAGGCGTGAGCGTGCTCGTGGTGGATGATCAGGAAGAGGCGCGCGTGATTTTGACTCAGGCGCTCGGTGAATACGGGGCGCAAGTAACAGCCGTGTCTTCAGGCGCGGAGGCGCTGGCGCTGCTCTCTGACCCGCCGGGCGGTAGGCGGCCCGACGCGCTGATTCTAGACATAGCCATGCCGGACGAGGATGGCTACGCTGTGCTGAAAAAAGTGCGAGCGCTGGAGGCCGAGCAAGGCGCCGAGGCGGATCAGATTCCGGCCATCGCGCTGACGGCCTACGGGCGGAGCGAAGACCGGCTGCGCGCGCTCCAGGCCGGTTTTCACATGCACGTCGCCAAGCCGGTCGAGCCGGCTGAACTGGCGGTTATCGTCGCCAGCCTAACGATCAGGCGCGCCTGGGAGCGCGAGCGGAAAGAATAACTTTGATTTCAGCTATCTCCCGCGCTGCGGCGATCTCTTCGTCGTTACCTGGTTTTCCAGAAAGACCGCATCAGGGAGTCAAGGCAAACTTCCTGGGAGCGCAGGCATCCTTGCCTGCGGGGTTTCCGGCAATGACCGACTAACCGATGCAAGCAGGCAAGGATGCCTGCGCTCCCAGGAAGTTTGCCCTACCCTCGCGCCGCACATCATTCTTTGCAGGGCGTCGCAACGCGATATGAACGACTCCTCAGGAAAATGTGGGACAGTTATACGCTCGCGTGGAATCTACTGCATCGGCTAATAGGACTATTTGAATTGTCGCGGGTATGGAATAAGAGGACTATTTATGATTGCGTCGTACAGGTGTGCTGCGCCTGGAATGTAAGTGACCATTTCGCATGTGCCATATGCAATATTTCATATTTCATATGGCACATGCGAAATTTCTTCCTAACCGCTCAACCACGGTCGAGGCCGGCCATGTTATTTTTTCTTCGTGGGGTCAGGCGTCGGAATGGCCTTCTCCATCTGGCCGCCGGAAGCTTCCCAGGCGTTAAGGCCGCCGAGCAACGCGCTCGCGTCTTTGAACCCCTTCTGCTGCAGTAAGAACGCCGCACGGGCGCTCGAGTGTTCGGCCGGTCAGCTACAGTAGGCGATGATGAGCTTATCTTTCGGCAAGTCTTTGATCTCGCCGGTGTCCAGCTTGGTCAGCGGGACGTCGAGCGCTCCTTTGATGTGCGACATCTTGTATGCGTCGGCGCCTCTGACGTCGATGATGATCGCCTTACCTTCCGCGATCATCTTCTTGGCTTCATCCACCTTGACGCGAGGAATCTTGTCTTCGGCGTTTGGAGGCGCCGCCGTGGCCGATTGCGTGGCCGATTGCGCGGTGGACGCGCCGGCCGTGGTCGCGCCGACCGTAGGAGTGGACGCTCCCGATTTCGCGCAGCCCGCCGCCGTAATCGCCATGCCGATGGTCAGCGCGCTCACGCCCAGTTTCAAAATCATATTCATATAGTTACTCACTTTGGTTTCTATATTTCCTTACTGGCCGTGAGGAAGCCGGCCAGTCTAGACGCAGGCCCAAGTTTACACGATGCTTTCGCCGAATCACAATCATCTAACTCCAGCGGAAATCCCTGGGAGCGCCGCCCATCCATGCCTGCGGGGCCTGCGGGCTTCCGGTAAGGGCTGATTGACTGACCAAAGCCCGCAGGCATGGATGGGCGGCGCTCCCAGGCGACTCCGGGTATAATTATGCTTGATCTTTCAACGGCGCTCGGCGAATATTCGAGCTTGGAAAACACTCCTCTCTCACCCCCCACTCAAATTCAACGTGTAGATGAATCTGGCCGCATGTAAAACTCTCTCAGTTTGCTTGCTGGCGCTCTCGGTTTGGGCGTGCTCGTCGTGGCCGCACGCCGCGCGAAGCGCCGCTCCGTCAGCCTCGCCGCAGGCCGGCCCGACGCCGAAACCGAAGCCCTATATCGCCTATCTGCGCGAAGGCGATTTGTGGGTGATTCAAAGCGACGGGACGAATCAACGTCTAGTGACCGCCGCCCCCGAAGGCGAGGCGATTGAAGATTTCGTCTGGGACGCGGACGGCGAGCGGCTCTATTTTTCAACGGGGGGGCGGCTCATCGAAGTCATTCTTCAGAACGGCAACCTGGCGAGCGCGGGAGAGTTGAGCGCCGCTCCGGGCGCCGCCATCGACGATCTGGAGATGGGGCGCGACGGCAAAACAATCATCGTTCGGACGCTCGACGGCGCCGCGTCGGCGCGGTTGTTCGCCGTGACGATCGGGGAGAGGGATTCGCGCGAGTTGACCATTGATGAATACAACTCGATGATCGAACCTCGCCCGCCGATCGTCCGCGCCATCGGCGAGGTGTCGGTCTCCCCCGACGGCCGGCAGATGTTGTTCAAAGACGTGGTGGGAACCGGCGAGGAGCTGTTCGTCGCCGACGCGGAAACCGGGGCTCGCGTTAAAGTCACAAATCTTTACGAACTGGACGGGTTTGAAGAGTCGGTCGAGGCCGAAGGCGGGCGAAGAGTGATCGGGGCGACGTGGTCTCCCGACAGCCGCTATATCATTTTCAACCCGATGCAGTCATGCTCCGAGTCGGGCCTGTGCTATGGCCGGCTGGTTTTGGTAGACGCCTGGGGAGGCGCGCAACGCCAACTCTCATCCGAGATGATGATCGATCTTCCGGGCGAATGGTCGAACGACAACAACCTCCTCGTTTACGACGACGGCAACAGAATCGTGGTCGCCGACGCCCACGGGAATCTGAGGACGCTTGCCGAAGGGCATCATCCCAGGTGGCAACCGGCGCCGTGAACTTGAATGAAAATCGCCATTGGGAGCATCATGAATAGGACTTATAGGACTTATGGGACTTATAGGACTGATAGGGCTAGTCCTATAAGTCCCATCGGGGATTTTCCGCAAAAGAGCAGGAGGATTTGAGAAGTAAAGATGAGTATTCCAAGGGCGAGCGGGATTTTGCTGCATCCGACCTCATTGCCCGGACGCTTTGGTATTGGCGACCTGGGCGCTGCGGCTTATGAGTTCGTAGATTTTCTGGAAGAGACCGGACAGGGTTTGTGGCAGATATTGCCGCTCGGCCCAACGGGGTACGGCGATTCGCCTTACTCGTGTCTGTCGGCCTTCGCTGGAAACCCGTTGCTGATCAGTCTGGAGGCGTTGGTCGCCGACGGGTTGTTGGATCAGAGCGACCTCGACAACGCGTCTGAATTTTCGCCGTCTCCGCCATATCCTATTGATTATGGGCGGGTGATCGAATTCAAAGGCGCGATGCTCAAGAAGGCTCACGCCAACTTCATCGGGAACGCTTCGGATCAGGCGAAAGACGAATACCTGGCGTTCATAGGGCAGGCGGGTTGGTGGTTGGAAGATTACGCGACCTACCGCGCGATCAAGGACGCGCACGACGGCCGGGAGTGGACGAAATGGGATTCCTACCTGCGCGACCGCGAAGACAGCGCAATGCATTATTTCCGCGAGAACCATGCGGTCGAAGTCAGCGCGCAGAAGTTCTACCAATTCCTCTTTTTCAAGCAGTGGCTCAACCTCGCCAACTACACCAACGAACATGGGGTCAAGATCATCGGCGACGCCCCGATCTTCGTCGCGCACGACAGCGCCGACGTCTGGGCCAACCGCCATCTCTTCCACCTCGATGACGAAGGCTCTCCGGCGCTGGTCGCGGGCGTCCCGCCGGATTATTTCAGCCAGACGGGCCAATTGTGGGGGAATCCGATTTACCGCTGGGACGTGATGAAAGAAAGCGGCTATCGCTGGTGGATAGAGCGACTCCGCCAGGCGCTCTCCACGGTGGACGTCCTCCGGCTCGATCATTTCCGCGGCTTTGAAAAATATTGGGCCGTCCCGGCGGGCGAAACGACGGCGGTCAACGGCAGGTGGGAGGAAGGGCCGGGCGCCGACTTTTTCGAGCAGGTCAAAAGGGCGTTTGACGGGGGCGATCTGCCGATCATCGCCGAAGACCTCGGCTACATCACTCACGAGGTGATAGCTCTGCGCGACCGGTTCGAACTTCCCGGAATGCAGGTCCTGCAATTCGCTTTCGGCACGGACCCGCAGGCCGACGCGTACAAGCCGTACAACTACGTCAAGAACAGCGTCGTCTACACCGGCACGCACGACAACGACACCACCGTCGGCTGGTTCACCGGCGAAGGCGCCGGTTTGAGCACGCGCAGCCACGACGAAGTGACGGGTGAGCGCGACCTGGCCTTGAAGTATCTGGGCACGGACGGTCGTGAGATCAACTGGGATTTCATCCGGCTGGCGCTCAGCTCGGTCGCCGACACCGCGATCATTCCTCTGCAGGACGTGTTGGGCTTGGGCAGCGAGGCCCGGATGAACGTGCCGGCCCGCGAAAGCGGCAACTGGAGCTGGCGCTACACTGCCGATCAATTGACGCCCGAAGTCCGGCGCCGCCTCGCCGAGATGACCGAGGTTTATGGCCGCAACCGCGCCCGAATGTGGGACAGATTTTAGTCTGTCTGTCGCATATATCAGGGCGGACAGACTAAAGTCTGTCCCACTCTTAACCTTCGGTAAAAATATATCGTCAGCGCCAGCCAGATGAATCCCAAGCAATAGCCCCCGAACACGTCGCTCGCCCAGTGCGCGCCGAGGTAGACGCGCGAAAGGCCGACCAGACCTATCAGCGCGCCGAGGACGATGAGCAGCGCAGAGCGAAGCGAAGAAGGGCGCATCTGTGTATAGACGAGGTAGAACAGAAAACCGTAAAGCGCCATGTAGGATGTGACGTGGCCCGAGGGAAAGCTGCAGGTGTTGGGGTAATAATAGACGTGGATCATGTCCGGCGACGGGCGCGGGCGTCCGACGATGATTTTGATCGCGTTGGTCAAGAGCCAGATCGATCCCAGGCTTATCAGCAGGCAAGCGGCTTCGACCTTGAGCCGAAATCGGAGCAACAGCGCGGCGACGCAAAGGGCCACGACCCATTGGCGTCCGAAGTAGCCCGGCCACGAGACCGCGACCATCAGCCAATGAAAATAGCGGCCGTCGAACCGTTGAATGAATCGAGTGATCCGCAGGTCGCCGAAGACATAGGCCATGACGGCAACCATGCCGGCGACTAGGCCGAACGCCAAAAGCGCGGTTATAGTGATTTTCCTCAAATGATTTTCCTCGACCACGACGCCGGTCTATGTGCGGTTCCGTACCGATAAGACCGCGACAGTCTGTCTATGATAACCCCGGTCATTACGCCGAATGGTATGACTCGGCGTCGTAAATCGCATCGCCGCGCTGGATTAACCGAGGCATAGATTACAGAGCGCGGTTCTCACATCCCCAATTCGTGGACAGAAGAAACTGCGGAGCAAGTCACGTTTTCCCCCTGAACTAGGGCAGAAAAACTAATAGTAGTTTTTTGCCTTAAACTCAGAGCAGACAAAAACAAGGAGTATACGTGTATGAAGAAGTTCATTTTTGCTTTTTCCCTGGTTCTTTTCTTGACCTCTCTCGGGCTGGCGGGGGCCGCTAATGGGCAATCGGGCTCATCGGAAGGCTCATCGGCCCAAAAGGCTGCGAAGACGGTTAGCGGTGAGGTCATGTCGGTTAATCCGGCCAAGAACGAATTGGTCGTTAAGGATGAGACCGGCGGTGAAGTTCGCCTTCTGGTCGGCAAATCCACCAAGGTTATCAAAGAGGGCAAAGCCATCTCACTCGCTGATCTGAAACCCAGCGAGAAGGTGATCTGCGAAGCCGAAGAGTCAGCCGGTTCCTGGACGGCCAGATCGATCCGCGTGGGTTCGTGAAGACTGACTAGTCGGCTTCTTTTCCTCCGCGAAGCAAATTTACGACGCTTGACTGGAGCCGGGGCGCGCCCCGGCTCCAGTCATTTAAAGCCCGTGCAAATTAAAGTTGAATGTAGTCAACCACAGAAATGGCGACAGCCTTTGGAGTGCGGTTGCTTGGAACCGCTTTGGTAGTCAGCTGCGGACTCTACAGACTCCCGGGACGAAAGTCATAGCGGGTTTACTTTCCATCATTGCCAGAGGATCGAAGTGGACTACCAAAGCGGTTCCAAGCAACCGCACTCCAAAGGCTCCGCCGATCTGATTTATAAGCACGCTTCAGCTATTTATTTATCAAGCCACTCTGATGAGCCGCGGCGCCTGGATGAAGTCGTGATTCGGATTTATGATCAGGGACCAGGAGGTTGATTCAATGCGAATAGTTGTCGGTTCCGATCACGCTGGCTTTGAACTGAAGAAGAAGATCGTGGGTCTCCTGCTCGAAGAGGCAGACCTGGAAGTATTGGACGTCGGCTCTTACAACACCGACCCCGTCGATTATCCCGATTACGCCGAGGCGGTCGGGCTGGCCATTCGGGAAGGGCGTGCCGAGCGCGGCATTCTCATTTGCGGTAGCGGCGTCGGCGCGTCAGTGGCGGCCAACAAATTGCCGGGCGTCCGCGCGGGTTTGTGTCACGATACCTATTCGGCGCGTCAGGGAGTAGAGCACGATGATATGAACGTCCTGGCGCTCGGCGCGCGGGTGATCGGCCCTGAACTTGCGCGCGAGTTAGTCATCGCGTATTTGCGCGCGACGTTTTCGGGAGAGGAACGCCATCGCCGCAGGCTCGCCAAGATACAGGCTTTGGAAACCCGCCGCCTCGAAGGCTAATTGATCAGCCTGGCCTGCAATTGAATTTCGACGCCCGCCAACGCCTGTGAGACAGGGCAATTCTTCTTCGCCGTCTCGGCCTGTTCTTGAAAAGTCTTCTCGTCAATGTTCGGGACTTCGGCGTCGGTATGCAGTTCGATTTTGCTGATCTTGAAGCCCGCGTCGGTTTTGGTCAGGTGGACTTTGGCTTCAGTAGCCACGCTCTTCGGCGTGTAACCGGCGCGGCCCAGACCCGCGGCAAGGGCCATTGAAAAGCAGCCGGCATGGGCCGCCCCGATCAATTCTTCAGGGTTGGTTCCCACGCCATCTTCAAAGCGCGATGAGAACGAGTACTGGCCTTCAAACGCTCCGCTCCCGAGTCTCATCTTCCCCTTACCTTGTTGCAAGCTTCCTTCCCAAACAGCGTTGGCCGTGCGCGCTGGCATAATTCCTCCTGGTGTCAACATGGATATTTCAATCGCGGGGAGTGAACGGCCAATAGCTTACGAAACGATCCGTGGAGGCGCAAGCCGGCGAAATTTTTCTGCGACCATTCCGCGATTTCTGTCACTAAAATCACAAAAAGGGAAGCCACTGGTTCGACCAGTGAGACCAGAACAGCTTTGAGCGTTCCGGGAGTCCAGTTTGAGCGATTGGGAAGTCAAATATTGTTCTCCTTCGGTGGCTTGATGGGGCACACCAG